>Ga0307376_10005474_pt1 | contig 11418 bp, 8 predicted proteins | sample TR2MG_FD_202536 | JGI IMG/M metagenome (GOLD analysis project Ga0307376, IMG submission 202536) | Soil microbial communities from Risofladan, Vaasa, Finland - TR-2 | ecosystem: Environmental > Terrestrial > Soil > Coastal area > Acid sulfate soil | place: Finland: Risofladan, Vaasa | collected... | reverse complement strand
CTTCTTCAACTGATGTTTCAACATGGCGGTCACCTCCTTGTGTAGCTATTGATGATGGTATTTGTGCAAGAACTTGCGGAACGGACGGCGAAAGACGCGCTCACAAGGCCAACACTCTCCTTGCGAACGAAATGTGTCCCACGGCAGGCTCTGGGCAATCAAGTGTAGTATGCGGAACCTCTGGTGCCATATACAGCCACCTCCCGGGAAAGTGACTTCACCGCTATGTTGCCTCCAGTCATTTCGTTTAGCCCATCGGTCTACGAGTGTCACTCCACTAACGGGTCTGGCAGAAGTGTCTGTGCGGCGTATATCGTCATTTCCAACTCCGTGGTTGGAAGCAACTCGACGGTGAACTCTCTTTGAGACCTTGAAAACGGGGCGGAGATCAGTCCCGACCTCACTAACAAACGAATGAGTTTTCGCCACTTACGCGCTCCACCGTGAAGTTCATTGTTGATTTGGGTCAAGTTCAGTTGGAATGTTCTCGATTTCGTTGCTACAGATACATCATACAGGTAACCATAGAGGAACGCTGCATCAATACCCAAAGTCTTGATCAGTCTCTTGTTTATAAAAATGTCTGCTTCGCGGTTGTCTGTTGTGTTTTCCACTCTTATTCTCCTCTGCATAGTTAGTGCTTGGGGGTGACCGAGTAAAACGCAGAAGAAAGAAGGATACAGTAGTCCGGAGCAACACCGCCGGTCATGCTGGCCGACGGCCGAAGAGTGGCAAAGCTCAGCCGCAATACTCGCCAAGGGAACGTTGTTCATGCGTATCGCCCTATTCTCACGGATTAGCACACTAAAAACGTCGACTGAGAAACTTATCCTGCCATAAGCGAAGTACGTCATCCTTGATCTGGAAACCGAAGTATTCGAACACCCTCTTCGCAATCGCACCGGAAAGTGGTCGAGGGTCAGCGATAGACTCAGCAAGATTGAACTCGACCGTCGCATCCTCTATCCTGTCGATCCTGCAGATGTAGTCCTCAAATAGGTGTGCAGATTGTTCGCCGGAAACGAGTCGACGACCCTCACAGCCACTCAGTTCAACCCGAAGAAGGAGATCAATTTTTGGTTCAACTACATCATAGAAACTATTCCCAAATAGAATAAACTCAAGCGTGTGGTATATGAAGCTCACAAACGACAGCGCGGTGCGCGGCTTATATTGAGGAAACCAATCACTATCTTCCCAAAGTGTAGACTTCCACAAGAATAGTCCATTCCTAAGAGCACAGAATGCTTCCGCGTGTCTTCCCCAAAGTGTATGCGAGGCGAAGCCGCCCTTCACGACAAAGGAGGCTCCGTTTTCGCTGTTTCCCTGTACGTGAGGGAAGTTCCACCCTCGGTAGGTGATTTGGGATTTACGCAATCTATTTTGAAGCTCCAAGGAAGAACCAAATGTGGTTGACATGTCGAGGTTCGGTCGCAGGACAACAGTCATTGAGCCGAGATTAGCTTCTTCCATTATTCGGCCGATTTTCGAATTAACCACTTCCATGGCCTGATCGACAAAATCGTCCAGTGGAATTTCTCGATCAGCCTCCCTGACATGACCGGAAAGAATCGTTTGAATGCTTTTTAGGATTTCGTCTGATTTACTTTTCAGAGCACGAGTCAGCAGCTCACGCATCTCTTCCTGCGATTGGATTGTCGCTGATTCGGCAGACTCTTTGCGAAGGTATATCGCGCCCCGTTGGAGGACGTTCTTACCGTCATTGGTCTGGAGGTCTTTCTTGCATATTATCGGCTCAGATTGGAACTCCGGAATTTCGATGACTACAAAGTGCTTTTCCCTATACTTGACCTTGTGGACTGTGCATGTATGGACGGGATCGGTGTATGATCGGAGAAACGCATTCACCTTTGTCTGATCAAAACTTTGGAGCTCCTCTTCCGTTATTCCCAACGGCTCAAAATCGCTGTCCCGGACACCGAATACAATGCGACCGCCGCCGGCGCAGTTAGCGAACGCGAGAATGTCTTTTACGATTTCGCCTTTTTCCGGATTGGTGGCGTCCTGCCAATTGAAACGTTCTTTGTAGTCCAATCGCGCAGTTTCGGCTTTCTCCTCCAATAACAAACTGAATTCGTCTTCTGTCACTGGCATGTTCCTCGCGTTTAGTCGATTCATGACCGAGGGGCAATGATGCACTCCCCGCTTGGGAGCGTAACCCTATACCTCTTCGGAGAAATAGTCCGAATCCACCTGCTTGATCTCGTATGTCTGGCGCACCGACACCCCCAAGTTATATTCAATCATCAAGTCTGCAAGTCTCTCACCATTTATCAGAATGATCTTTGTCTCGAGGTTTTCCACATAATCAGTGGCGTCCCTCGTGAAGGAACTTGTGGTGATGAAGATCCCCCTCCTCGCCTTCTTCCCGAGGAGTGCACCTGCAAACTTCTGGATCTCCGGACGACCGACAACCCCCTCCCACCTCTTGGCCTGAATGTAGATCACATCAAGGCCAAGCTTATCTTCATTTATGATGCCATCAATCCCACCGTCCCCGGACTTGCCCACAATGTGAGCCGCTTCCTTCAATGAGCCTCCATACCCCATCTTCACAAGGAGTTCGACCACAAGGCGCTCGAAGAAGGATGGCGTACAGGACAAGATCCTCTCAAGAACTTGGTCGGCCAGGTCTGCGATGAGTTTCTGGTACCCCTCATCCAGGGCTTCATCGGGAGTCACCGAGGAAACAGCATCGTCGGAGGACTCATCAACTTTTTGTGTCGATGTCCTCGTCTTCGTCTGGAAGTCCCGGAACTCCTTGAACTGCTCCAACGACTTTCGGTTGACCTCCTTCGGGTTCTTCTTCAGTACCTCGCGGCCCCGGTCGGTGATCTGGAAATAGGATCGCTTCGGGTCTCTAAGGAGTCCAGCTTGCTTGAGGTAGGTTCGTGCCCAACCTACCCTGTTCGAGATGATAAGCTGTTTTCCACTGGGTAGGAGTTCCTGCCTCTCCTCCGGGGAGAGGTTATACTGATCGGCGATGATGTTCACAGCATCAACGACACGGTGCTCCTTACCGTCTTCAGCAATTCGGAGGAGAGGGAGCATGCAGGTCTGATAGTCAGGTATGGGCATAGTGCTCCCCGGTTGAAGGACAGGCTGCCAACAAAAGCAGGATTTGTACGGATCTATAGTGAAACTGGCGAAACATCTTGCACGAACTGTTCGCGCAATCGACCATCAACAGTCCATCAGGAGATGCTCTCATACCACTGCCTCAAGTACAAAAGCGTATTGTCTGCTTCCCTCGACATCTCGGCGAGGTCATCAATCTTGCGCATGATGTGTTCCGGGATCTCTTCTTTTGCGACCGCATTCTTGTAGCGGAAGAGATGTTCTGGTTGCGCCCAAGCGTGCACATAAAGCGTGCGTATTTGCATCTCAAATACCTGCGGAAACTCGCCAATATTTCTGCGATGAGGTAGAAAGCTTGATGGAATTGACTGGATCAAGTGGAAGCCCTCATACCCAGAACCGTATTGCTTGTGCGAATCTTCAACATTCGCTGCGTATTCCTCTTTGATTTTGTGGAATAGATCCTCAGCAGTGTCACGGAAGTAGACCGGAACTCGTAACCCGATGAAATCTTCGATTCGAACAAACGGTGGATCGTATTTGGTCGGGTCTCGTAGCACTTTTGCGACGAAACTCTCCTTAGACTTTATGCGACCGGACGGTGTATCTATGTACTTGATGCCTGATAGAAAATCCTGAAGATCTTGAAGAAGCCTTTCGAGTACTCCCTCAGACTCTCGGGCAACAAGATCATATTTTCTACGTAGTTCTATCTCACTAATCATCTCGCAACTTCCGAACGCACAAACGTTTCTTCGATTATCCCTTCGACATGCAGCAATTGTCCTCTCTCGGTTTCTGTAATATCATTTTCCGGGTCGAGTGCCGCTTCGACGGGGTAGATGACTTGTACCCCGGTGTCCAAAACATACACTTTCGATAGGAACTTCTTCTTTATTTCGCTCAGATCCAAATCAAACTCCGCATTACGCTCTGTAGATTTTGGAAGCGCGCCAAGATAGGTCGTCTTCGCCTTCCCGATCAAAAGATTCCCAAATCTTTCAAGCGTTGTTGAAGCTCGCACCCCCGCTACCAAACTCTCAAGAGCCGAAGTTACGCTTGTCTTCTCATTGAAATTTTGTGCATGTTTTTGAGCCAAGGTGAGGGCCTTGATCAAGTACCGAGTACCCCTATTTGAGGTAAGCTCCACGTGCCCGAAGAGAAAGCGTTCTACCCAATAAACGGCGGCCGTGCCATTAAGCCTGGATCTTGTCGAATCAATCAAATCGCCTTTCAATAGATCGGTCACACCGACCTCTACCGGGCAGTTGAAGAACACCGCCTTTCGAAACTGAGATTTCTTTGTAAAGGCTTGTTCTATTTGGCTGATCTCGGGTTGCCCATCATGCGCGTTGAACACCAAAGGAGTGTCACTTGGATACACCCACAGTGCACATCTCATACTATGTTCATCCCAACCGAGTCCAATTGTGAAGAGAAGGTCACCGACACGGTCATCAATTAGCTTCTGAAGCTTCGTTGCGAGAAGTTCACAGGTCGAACTCTTCTCATCTTCCTTATCACTCATTAATAAGAGCAAATGCTCTCTCATTTGATTCGTACGACCCTCTCCGCTGAAGTTGAAATGAAATGGTTGGTATTTTGGCCTCCTCTTCTCGGTTCCGAGAAACGGTTGTTCAAATATCTCGCGAACCTGTTGCGTAACTGAGACTTCGCCACCTTCAATTGGGGTTTCCGACTTTCCGCTCGGGTCAACTTCTATGCAATAGACAAATAGCCTGTCCAAGTTCATCGGTGACACCTCCAAAAAGTCTATCGAAATGCGTCTGCCTACGCTGATCCTGCGAATTACGCGACCCAATCCCGGTATAGTTCCTCAGCCTGTTCGATCACTGTTGTTGTAGCCTTCTCTTGTTTATCAGGTGGATACCCGTAATGCTTGAGGATCTTCTTAATATCAAGCCTTATCTGGGCCCGGACTGAATCACGTTGAGTCCAATCCACTTTCAGATTGCTCTTTAGCTTTTTGACAAGTTCCTGAGCTATAGTCTTCAGGGCAGCGTCACCGAGGACTTTCACAGCAGAGTCATTGGTCTCAAGAGCATCATAAAAGGCTATTTCATCTTCAGTAAGGCCAAGCTCTTCTCCCCGTTGCTGGGCTTCCCGCATCTTTCGAGCAAGTTCAATCAGCTCCTCAATGATCTTCGCTGTTTCAACTGCCCTACTCTCGTACCGCTTCAGAGACAGTTCAAGCATCTCCAAGAATGACTTTGTCTGTATCACGTTCCTCCGGTTCGAGGGGCTATTGATCTCACTCTTGAGCAACTTCTGGAGAAGTTCGACTGCAAGATTCTTTTGAGGCATGCCTCGAACCTCTGCAAGGAACTCCTCGGTGAGGATTGAGATGTCCGGTCGCTTGAGGCCAGCTGCACTGAAGATATCGAGAACGCCGTCTGAGGATATAGCCTTTGAAACCAGTTGCCTGAGGGCATGATCGACTTCCTCAGGGCTCTTGCCATGTTCATCGTCTGATCTACTCTTGATAAGTTGAGCCCGGATCAGTTGGAAGAATGCAACATCATCTCGAATCTTTATGGTGGCATCGTGGGGAACCGACAGGGCAAAGGCCTGTGACAGCTCAGTCACTGCCTTCAGGTACCTCTTCTTCCCATCATCTTGACTGAGTATGTGCTGCTGCGCTCCGGGGACAAGGCCCAGTTTCTGATGGGTTGAGCCGGTATGCCATATTGACCAGTCGAAGCCATGGAACATTTCCGATACTACCTCGTGCTTCTCAAGCATGACAGCAACGGCCTCCTCCTGGTCGACTCCGGCGGTTCCTCTGCCCCCTGAGTTTGTGTAAGTCATGAGGGCACTCTTGAGGCTGTCGGCAAGTCCAATGTAGTCAACTATGAGCCCACCGGGTTTGTCTTTGAACACCCTGTTCACCCGCGCAATGGTCTGCATGAGCCCATGCCCCTTCATGGGTTTGTCGACATACATGGTTGTAAGGCATGGGGCATCAAAACCGGTTAGCCACATGTCCCGAACAATGACGATTTGGAAAGGATCATCAGGATCTCGGAACCTGTCTGCAAGTTCGTCACGCCGAGCCTTTCCCCGGATGTGCTCCTGCCAGTTCAAAGGATCGGTGGCAGATCCAGTCATCACAACCTTAATGATACCCTTACTGTCTTCTTCATCATGCCAATCAGGCCGGAGCTTCACTATCTGCTGATACAGCTCAACACAGATCCTACGGGACATGCAGACAAACATGGCTTTCCCGTCCATGACCTCAAGTCGCTTTGCCCAGTGATCCACGAAATCCTCGGCAATAAGCCCTATCCTCTTCTCGGCACCCACAAGTGCCTCAAGAGCGGCCCACTTTGTCTTTAGCTTCTGCTTGTCCCGCTCTTCTTCATTCTCAGTAAGGTCTTCAAATGCCGGATCTACATGCGGTTTTTCGTTCTCCTCAAGCTTCAGGCGAGCAAGGCGTGACTCATAGTAGATTGGAACTGTTGCCCCATCGGCAACCGAACGTTCGATGTCGTAGATCGATATGTAGTTGCCAAAAACCGCTTGAGTGTTCTTGTCTGACAGCTCAAGGGGGGTTCCTGTGAAACCAACAAAGGATGCCTTTGGAAGTGCATCATGCAAGTGCTTGGCAAAGCCATCAACAAAGTCATACTGGGTGCGGTGGGCCTCATCCGCAATCACAATGATGTTCTTCCTCTCCGAGAGGGCATCCATCTTCCCCAGTCTTTCTTCCGGAAAGAACTTCTGGATCGTACTGAAGATCACGCCTCCGGAGGCGACCTTCAGGAGCCGTCGCAGATCTTCTCGATCCTTAGCCTGCACTGGGGTTTGGCGAAGGAGTTCAAAGCAATTGGAGAAGGTGTCAAAGAGCTGCCCATCAAGATCATTGCGATCAGTGATCACAACAATGGTTGGGTTCTCAAGGTCATGCTCAAGAATGATCTTGCCGGCGAAAAACACCATTGACAGGGACTTACCACTGCCCTGCGTGTGCCATATAACTCCGATCCGGCGGTCGCCCTTGGGCCCCGCTGCCTTGAGGGTGGATATCACGGCTTTATTCACCGCGTGGTACTGATGATAGGCAGCAATCTTCTTGATGAAGCTCTGTTGCCTTGTTCTTTCGAAAACAATGAAGAAGCGTATGAAGTCGAGAAATCTCTTCTTCTCGAATAGACCTTTGATCAGCACCTCAAGCTGTGTCTTGGTGGCAGGGGCAAGGTCTTCACCTTCCACGGTCTTCCAAGCAACAAATCGTTCCTTGTCAGATGTAAGGGAGCCAATCCTGGCTTGAGGGCCATCAGACAGGACTATCACTTCATTGAAGGCAAATAGTCCGGGGATCTCCTTCTTGTAAGTCTGTATTTGATTCAGTGCTGCCCAGATCGTGGCATTCTCATCTGCGGGGTTCTTCAGCTCAAAGATTGCCAGTGGAAGGCCATTTACGAACACCAAGATATCGGGCCTTCGATTGTGTTGCCCATCAATGATGGTAAATTGGTTCACAACAAGCCAATCGTTAGCCTCCGGGTTTTCAAAGTCGATTAGCCGTACTTTCTCATAGGCAATGTTTTCGTCCTTGCGGAAAGCTACATCAATTCCATCCCTAAGTTGGTTGTGAAACTCATGGTTTTGTCCAGTTAGTGTCGGCGCTGAGGATCGGATGACCTTCTTGAATGCCTCCTCAATGGCATCCGAAGGCATTCCTGGATTTAGTGACTTTAGGGCTGATAACAGTCGGCCGGGAAGGAATGTATCAGTATAGGAAGTTCTTTCAGCATTGGGAGTGTCGGGAGCAATATTAGGGCCGAAGCGGTATGAATAGCCTAAACCTCTGAAGTAGTCTATGGCAAACTGTTCAACTTCGGACTCTGTCATGTCACACGCTCCAAGAATTTGTCAGGGTCTTTTATTTCCAGTTCACCGGAGATGAGTTTGGGGAGGAGGGTGTCTCGAAGAGCGGAAAGTGATTGTATTTCTTCGAGATTAAATCTCACGAGCGAAAGAATTGGTGAGACTGTTTGCTCAAATGCATTGATTGCCGATTCTTCGGGGCAAACAAATTTCAGGGAGCGGAGGGTATCTTGGGTTATAGTGTCAAAAACTGCCCCATGTGTCCTCCTTCGAAGAGTGTCGACACCGAACCTCATCGTAAAATAGACAAATGCATCGTGGCCACCTCTGCGCCATCTAATGCCATAACACGATTGATTCATGCACATTTCCCTTCCGACGAGCGCAATGTTGCCGACTGTCCCTCGAGCAGAGATAATTGTCGTGCCCACGGACAGAAGTCTGGTGGAACTATGTTGCACCCCGGCCTCCGAAACGGACTTCTTTGTACTGAGAACGTAGATATCAGAGGGACGTGGTGAGTCGACCACTGAGAACCACGGGATGTTACCATTCCAGTATTCAGAGATTGATGTCTTTGGCGTCCCTCCACCTATTACTTCAGACTTGTCGAGAAGGCCCACGACATTCCACCCTTCCGGTATCTCCCCCAACTCCGACTCCACCATCCGATCAGGGAACAACTTGTCGATCTCCGGTGGCAGGCCAGTCGGTATGCCTGCAGCCTTCTTCTTGACCGGGTCGAAGTCAATGAACCACGACTTGAACAGTGCCCGTGCCATTGCTTCCAGTGTTTCATTCATCTGGCGGTTGAGTTCTATCTTGTCATCGAGGGTGCCGAGGATGTGGACAATAGTCTTCGTTACCGCACGTTCCTCCGGATACCGGACGACAAGTTTTCGCATTGCATTCAAAGGAATGTATGACTGGGTGGTTCCACGAGACTCGGCTCGTATATTTGACTGAGTCTCGCGGCTTTTCAGAAAGTAATACAGATACTTACCGTCGGTCTCATTCCGAGTCTTGAACAGGCCGACATTCTTGATGGCGTAATCAGGCGGCTCTCGCACGAGGCAGGGTTCACCAACTGTCCCTATCATGGACAACAGCACGTCCCACTGATTGACCTCGCTTCTTCTGTTGATTTCTGTGTAGTCCGCGACTGATATTCGGTATGCATTAGTGAGATCAAGCCGCCCTCCAACGATGTGTCGAGACGTAACAAGATACCTCCCATGATCTGAACGTTTTGGCGAGTCGTGTGTGCCGTCTCTAACCGACGAGCAGAATTCCTCGGCAGGGCATTCCAGCCAGTTAATCGGCATAGCCCAACTCCCGGAGTATTCGATGGACTTTGACGGCCAGCCTCTCGGAGTCTCCTAACTGAGACAGGTACATTCTCGACAGCCTTCTGAGCTTGACGTCAAAATCCTCTTCATCCTCATCAAGCTCTTCGGCCCCGACATACCGTCCTGGAGTCAGCACAAACGCATGCTTCTCAATTTCCCCTTTCTGGACTGTATAGCAGTACCCTGGCACATCGACATATTCTTCTTCGCAGTCCTCGTCACCTCTCCACGAATGATAGGTATTCGCGATCTTCTGAATGTCTTCCTCAGTCAGTTCTCTATGTACTCGATCAACAAGAGTCCCCATTTTCCTGGCATCGATGAAAAGGGTCTCACCTTTCCTATTTCGATACTTTGAGTCACTCTTGTTCCGTGTGAGAAACCAAAGGCAAACAGGAATCTGCGTTGAATAGAAAAGTTGTCCGGGGAGTGCGACCATGCAGTCCACAAGGTCATCCTCCACAATCTTCTTGCGGATCTCCCCTTCCCCGGAGGTGTTTGAAGACATCGATCCGTTTGCCAGGACAAACCCTGCCATTCCATTAGGTGACAGGTGACTGACAAAGTGCTGCACCCAAGCGAAGTTGGCATTATTTGCCGGAGGGACGCCGTATTTCCACCGCTTATCGGCTGTGAGCTGAGGTTGCCCCCAGTCTTTCATATTGAAGGGTGGATTAGCCATTACAAAATCAGCCTTCAGGTCAGGATGAAGGTCGCGCAGGAAGCTGTCAGCATTCTCAACACCAAGGTTTGCTTCAATTCCCCGGATGGCCAGGTTCATTTTCGCCAAGCGCCAAGTAGTCGGGTTTGACTCCTGGCCAAAGACCGCAATGTCACCGATCCTACCCGCATGGTTTTCAATAAACTTCTCTGATTGAACAAAGAACCCACCTGAACCACAAGCCGGATCAAACACGCGGGCGTTTTTGAAAGGTGCCAGCATCTCAACTATGACTCGCACTACAGACCGTGGAGTGAAAAACTGCCCGCCGTTCTTGCCTTCATCTGATGCGAATTGGGTAAGGAAGTACTCGTAGACTCTTCCAAGGATGTCCTTGGATCTGTTTTCCTTATCCCCGAGGCCAATGGTGGCGATGAGGTCAATGAGCTCTCCCAGTTTCTGTTTATCAAGGTCTGGTCGCCCATAGTTCTTGGAAAGCACACCCTTGAGCGTCTTGTTTTCCTTCTCTATGGCGTCCATCGCATCGTCAATGGTTTTTCCAATGGTGGGCTGCTTTGCATTGGCCTGAATGTGCTGCCACCGTGCAATCTTTGGCACCCAAAATACGCTTTTGGCAAGGTACTCATCCTTGTCTTCCGGATCGGAGCTCGGATCGTTCTTGAGCCCATTGTGGAGCTCCTCGAAGGCATCTGAGACGTATTTGAGGAAAATCAGACCGAGTACGACATGCTTGTATTCAGCAGCATCCATGTTATTGCGCAGTTTGTCTGCCGCTGCCCACAGCGTGGCCTCAAACCCGAGGTTAGCCCCACCATTTACTTGTGATTTCTTTGCCATAGGCCTTCACTTACCGCCCGTCACTGGAGTCGCAGCACAACGCATCGATGCGGGCATGCTCTCTCTCAATTGTAGTGTAGGTGACAATGGATTGAAACACTTTTTGTTGCCCAAGCTATTCAAGTTTGCATTAAGCTTAAGGGCAGAGGAAAGGAGTCTCGGGCCTGGGATTGATAACTCGGAGCAGGATTTGGGAGGACTTTAGAGCCAATGAATGGCAGGATGAATACCACGAGTCGGAAGCGCATTTTTCGATTACCTGTCGAGAGTTCAAATCGAGCAGATGGCCATGCGGACGGTGGACTATATTGGGTAAGTCCGCGGATCTGAATGCAAAGATGGGGGGGGGAGGAATTGGTCTACATTTATGACGCCTCGAGGCGGTGGGGCACTCACTCAACGGCAGGATCCCAATAGGCAGCAAGTTTACCATAAACACGACTTCGAACAGAAACAACTGTCGCTCGCACGTGGGCAATGGCGCACCGATCAACGCATACACAACCAATGGAGAGAAAACTTGAGTACAATCGAAAACGTGACCGCACTTTTCCATGCCGCCGTCGATGAGATCCGCGCGGAAAATGACGCCCTGGC
>Ga0307376_10005473_pt1 | contig 11418 bp, 7 predicted proteins | sample TR2MG_FD_202536 | JGI IMG/M metagenome (GOLD analysis project Ga0307376, IMG submission 202536) | Soil microbial communities from Risofladan, Vaasa, Finland - TR-2 | ecosystem: Environmental > Terrestrial > Soil > Coastal area > Acid sulfate soil | place: Finland: Risofladan, Vaasa | collected... | reverse complement strand
AAGCGGGTAGCCACACTACAGGCAGAGCGGGATGCGCTGAAGGAACGTTGCGAGCTTCTCTATTGTGCAGGCGCTGAAGAGTGCCCGATGGGGCCAGAGATAGCCGCCCTCAAAGCACTACTGGAGGCGCTTAAAACTGGGGGATAGTATCCCCCTTTGCCCACCAACCGTCACTGCCACGCTCTTTTCTCATAGCTTTGTTCTGCCGCTGCATGGTCGAGTAGTAGTCCGGGTCCATGGAGTTGAGCGCGTCCATGCCTATGCGATCTATCGCCGTACGCAGATACCAGATGGACGACAGCGGCACGAATGAGCGCATCGCCCGGGTCTGTGCTGCCCAGTCAAAGTTACCGTCGTCCCCTGTAAGGAAACCATTCTTGATATTGGCCATTGTGGTCAGTGCTAAGTCCGCTGTCATAGACGGCACCGGTCCTGCCATCTCGGATATCAGGTTGCGTTTATACGCCTCCGGGTCCTTGAGCAGTACGTCTCCCAGCAGTCCCATAAAGCCTGCCTGCCACAGTCCACGCAAGTACAGGTTCGGGTCGTCCCATTCCAATGTCGCCTTGCCTTTTATCATCTCCTTCAGCTGGACGATGCCGATGCCGAGGAACGCCGACTGCATCACCAGCAACGACATAGGCGTCCAGCCTCCACCTTTCATACCTTGGGATAAGCTGGGCACAAAATGGTTCTTCCATACCTGTACCGGGAACGACTTAAACTGCATGACCAGCGACGACATTATATGTTGCAGGTCTCCCCGCACCCTCTCACCTGCCCAATTACCTGTGGACATATTCTGAGTGTGAAGGTCCGGGGAGTTCGTAGCGAACTGTCTAAGCTCTACATTGATGTTGTCCAGTTTATACGACACTGCGGCCAGATCATCGCTCAACCCCTGCGGCGTAATAAACCCACGTGCGTCTACGCCGTGGGCCAGTAGTGCGTCCCAGTCCTGTTCTGTTACGTGGTTGCGCTTCAGCATCCGTGTAAACGCTTCCGGTATATCATCGCTGCCGAACGCGAACCCCTTCTGTACATACATGCCGAGGTCACCGAAGAACGTCACGCTCAGTATGTCACCGGTAGCGTTGGTTATCGCCTGAAGACCTGACAGTCTGTGGTTCATGTTCTTGAAGTTGTTCATCTTCGGCAACAACCAGCCACCAGCAGTCATCCCCGTAGAACCGTCGAACCTGTTCACGTTGGTGTGCGAGAGCGCTTCGTATATGTGCATCGACCGGAGCAGCGACGGCGCGTCACCTACCATCGCGCCCAGAGCTTCGGCCACACCTGCACCTCCACCTGTTAGCCCGTTTAAACGCTTTGCACTGGCTATCAACGCGGAGTCTGCTAACGCCGAGACTGGCGCGGACCCGAGCAACGCGGCAGACGCTATGTGATGCAGGACGTTCGCACCGTTCGCCAATATACCGTCGACCGACCCGTTCCAATGCCCGACCAGTGTCCGGTACATAGCCTCAGTAGTGGCTGTGTGTATAGCGTGGACACCCATCTCCTTACCCTGCGCCACCAGCCCGTCCCGTACCGACTCAGGCATAGGACCCAGCACACGCATGACGCCGGTGTCCCTGCCGATAGTGTCCAGCGCGGATACCATCAGGTCGAACATACCTTCGTCGCCCACGCCATACTTTTGATTGTAGTCGTGGAATGCTTTGGAACTGACAGGGGTGGACAGTCGCGACTGCATCCTGCGCGCGTGCATGTGCGGGTTTGTTATCTTTCCTGTCGCACCTGCTCTGTCAGCACGAGCGCGCTTCAGCTCGGCGTTTAAACGACGCAGCTCATCATTCAGATCTGCCGCTTCTATCTCATCAGCTTCCTTAATCCGCTTCTTAAGATCTGCCTGCTGCACCTTGCCTGTAGCGATGCGCCGATCAGCTGAACGCGCTCGCTCTCCGGCGCGCTTCGCCCGGGAAGTGTTGTTGGTGGTGATATCGTCGTACATATTCTCGGCGATCTCCTTAAACCTCGCCTCGCTTACACGCTTGCCGTTGCGGAAGTCGCGGACCTTGGATATGTCAGTCATGCTGCGGTAGTCTGCGAACCACGTCTCAAAGTCCACCTGCCCTATCTTCATGGCGTTGTGCTTGATGGGGACATAGTTCTCAATTTTGCCGATAAGACCGCCCACGCCACGGTATTCTTTCAGTGACTTCTGAAACATATTGCGCAGCTCTTGCGCTACCAGCTTCGCCTGTGAGTCCGCCATGGTCTCTACGCCGTCTATCATGCCCGTTACCACCGAGTTCATCAGGCTGCGATCGCTGTCCAGCATGAGTCCTTTGGGCGCGGCTGAGGAGTACAGCTCCCCCAGTTCACCGAGCAGATTCTTGGAGTGCGCCTCTGCCGACAGCTTCGCGTAGTTGAACATCTTCTGCACCGCCATGGAGTGGTTGGGTTCGTAGCCGAAGAAGCGCGCAACTGCCTGCGCCTTCGGTCCTAACTTACCCCACTCTTCCATAAGCTGGTCCAGCGTGTCGATCACCATCGTGTCAACCTTGTGCGCGGCGAGTGCGTGACGTAGTCTGGAAGACTTATACTCGCCCCGGTACTCCGCCCACCACTCAGCCAGCTTGCCGTCGGCTTCCACGGTGTCGCCGCCGGTCTCACGCAGGATATTCTCGTACTCCTCTGTGATCTCGTCGACCAGCTTTGTGTTCTTGACGGTATTCTTAATGCAATCAAGTATGCTCACTTCAGCCCACACTCCTTGGCGTCGACGGTTGCTTTGTCGACTTCTGCGATGTCATCCATCATACGTTTAAACGACCACGGTTCGCCGTCAACGTGTATCTTCACCGTCGGGTCGATGCGTGACGCCTCCAGTTCCATCATCTCATTGATCGCCTTCTGCTCTGCCGGGGTGTTTGGCCTGCGACGCCTGACGTTGGTGATATCGTCGAGCTTATTCACCCCACCCTTGGACCAGTCAGAGCTACGCAGGAACTGATACCGCCCCATCACACCCTCGGCTTCTTTACTGAACACCCGGTCCAGTGCGCCGGTGTCCTTGGCCAGCTCTTTGTAGGTAGCGTCCAGACGCGCTGCGAGGTCGTCCATGGACTTCGGCAGCTTGCCTGCCCGTAGCATCTCTAGGTCCTTAGAGTGCTTTAAGGCTAGATTGGCGCGGTCTACGATGTCTTGCTGGCCTCGGTACGCAGCGTGCTCCATATACTGAGGGCGCAGCGCGCTTTTCTTCGCTGCCAGATCGACGTTATCCTGCTCCAGTTTAGCGATCGCGTTGCGTACGTCCGCTGTCTGCTTGGTAAACCACGTGATGTATTCATCAGTGATTCCCTTCGCCTTCCTGAAATCCTTGGTCATCTTCGCGATAGCGCTATGACCCTCGGCGATGCGATCAGTGTTCTCGTTGATCTTCATGCCGTAGTTGTTGTAACGGGTGTCCAACTGCTCCACCGACGACTTGGGGCGACCGGGTGCTGGAGGTAGCACCTTACCATCGGCAGGCAGTTGTATACCTTCGATGCTGCGCTGGAGTTTCGGCTCCATGATTCGGCGAACGGTGTTGAATATGTGCGCCCGGTACGCCTTCGACTTCTCGGTCAGTTTAATGCCGCGATAGGCCAGACTCTTCAGAGCGGTGTAGTGCATGGGGGTGTCGCCCATGATCAGCTCTATCGACGTCTTGTCGTGTGCGATAGAGATGTGGTTGCCTTCTTCCAGATCGGTAATCGCTTGCGCGACGTTCTTCTGGTGATCAGCGTCCAGCTCTGCGCGCTTCAGGCTGTATATCTCGATGTCGTAACCGGTGCCGTTGACCAGTGAATGCCGCCAGCTGTTGGTGGTGGCGAGGTGGGTGTTAGTGATCTGCATGTTCACTACGTTCTGGTCCAGACCCAGAGCACCTGCGTCCATGTCGACCATACGGTTGACCAGCGTTGACGGTTGGGTCTGTTTAAACGGGTTGTGATCGTCAGAGGTGGACCCGGGTAACGCGTATGTCTCGTTGTAGGTAGTCAGATCTGTCTCAAGCTCTAACGTCTTGATAGCGACGGGGTCCCTACGAACGGCAGCACTGGGTCCGCCGGTTAACAATCGAGTGTTGGTGCCGCCGAGCGCCTTGTACGCGCCCGACAGTACCCCACCAGCACCTGCGCTGAACAGCCCGGCCAGCAGCATGGCGTTCATCACATCTTCGTCTGTGTATTCTTTGCCCTGCTTGTGTTGCCACTCACGGACACTGAGCTGTATAAGACCTTCCGAGACAGTACCTATAGCCCCCTCAACCGCCGCACCTATAGCGATACCTCGGGTGATAGCGATAGGCACCGAGCCAGCGATTGCTGCCAGAGCGACAGGGTCCTTGACCGCAGCCCCAGCGGAACCGAAGAAGGCGGAACTCTTGGGCCAGTTGGACACCGTATTGAACATATCTTCCTGAAACTGTTGCGCCGACTGCCCTGCCAGATCAGCGGCGTACTTATCGGTATCGGCCATGGATGGCGTTTTGTCACCGAAGTATTCGTACATACCAGCGTAGCGTGCCTCGCGGTCGTTGCGCGCCACTCGGCCCAGTACCGGGGATTCCTCCGAGTAGAATCGAGTTCCCTTTTTAACGATGTCACCGCGTTTAAACTCTACGTTGTTCTGCTCTTCCGTCGCCAAGAGTGTCTCGTACTGTTCGTCCTGTGCTTTTCGCGTTGCAATCATGGCGCTGTCCGTGCGCAGGTTCACCATGACGTTGTCGTACGCAGAGCTGATGATATCCCCCGACTCAGATGGAATCCTGTTCGCGCTGTACAGTGCGGTGTCGGGCATCTCTCCCCGGCGCTTGGCGATAGCCATAAAAGTCATAGTGTTTTAAACCTCGTTATTGCCATCTGCGTGGGGTACGGCCAACACGTACGTCCGCTGTGGGTATCGCTGTCATCTGCGTGACGTCAAGGACATATCGCGAGCCGTCCTCGTTGGTCAGGTATCCCCGGCTGCCGAACATGCTGGAGTTGCGCATGTCGATGTAATACTTACCCTCTCCGTCTGCGGAGACCGGCGTAGAGAAGCGAATCGCGTCGGCAATCGAGATCGCTTCCGGCCCATCCCGCCCTTGTATGTAGGGCGTGGGCGGACCACCCTCTATCGTCTTGGCAGGGTCTATCATCAGGGACCGGAACTTGGAAGCGACGTCCGCCCCGGGTACGATAGCGCCAGTATCTTTATCGCGATAGCTGACACTCTGCTCACTGTACCCACCCAGTGTAAACGGGTCGCCATAGATCTGTTGGACCGCAGCCTTCACTGTGTCCACGTTAACCACGCCCGTGGTCAGCTCTTCATTCGTAGCCAGACCCATGACCATGGTCGTAAACGCGGTTGATGCTTGGGCTACATTCGCGTCGCCAACTGACAACGCCGGGATTAGCAACTTACCCTCCACAGACTCGGTAATAGACTTGGAGTTTATCTTATTCGCGTCTCCCAGTTTGCTACGGGAGATGCCCCTTAACATGCTATCGCGCCACTGCTGTGCGTTCGGAGTGTTCTGGAACAACACAGCCATGGCTACGTCAGGATTACTGTCAAGTAAACTGTCAGCGATATCCCCAAGGTCCTCACCGAACACGTTGCCCAACGTAGTTAAAGTTCGTATCTGCTGGCGGAGGTCGCCCTCTTCCAAGGACCGGACCGCTGCTATTACGAACGGTGCGTCCGGTGGCAGCAGTTTAAAGTCGAGCGGGTGCTTGCCGTACTGCGCCTGCGCCTCTTCAACATACTGACGATATATCTTGTAGTTGTTGCGTGCTGATAACTGCGCCTGTGGGTCGTCGCCAGCGACCGCCGCGCCCATGGTGGCCGTGAACTTTTCCCACGATTCACGTGTTGGCCTATCGTGCGTGATAGCGTAGCCCACTGCGTCGTCATCACGTTGGGTTATGTGCTGGTTCGCTTTCTTGACAACGTTGTTGATCGTCTCCTTGCGAACGCGATAGTCCTCGGTGTCAGGTAGCGTGGTCAACGTGATAGCCAGCGAATCTTTCAGATCTTCCAGCTCGGCATCTGTCGCACCGGGCATGCTGTTTATAACGGGAGAGTATTCAGCTGCCACCGACATCTTATTCAGCGATATCATCAACTGCTCTCTGTCCGTCGTCGATGTGTTCTCGTCCGCAATAGCAGCGGTTATCTGACTGATTAGCGTATCCGATGGCTTAACCCCATCAATAACCCCCGCTACAGCATCACTCGCCCGATCTTTCAGTATTGTGTTGCTCTCACTCTTGCCCGCCTTCAGCCCACGCTGTGCTGTGGCCAGATACGAAGTGATCTTCTCTCCACCCAATCGGCCAGTGTATTCTCCAGATTCTATAGACGTGACCACATCTTGGTAACGCCCGTACGCCATCAGACCATCGTAGTGATTCTCGACGTAAGCTGCATCCGCTTCCTTGATCATGGTATCGGCAACGCGCTTATCCAGACCTGCGATTTCCCCAACCGTAGCGGTGTATATCTCAATAGCGCTGTCCGGTGTAATCTGTCCAAGTCCTACCTGCTCAGACGTGGTCATAAACACGGTGCTAACGATCTCGTCCGCAGCTTCTTCTATCTTCTTCCGCGCTACTTCCTGTGACTGTGGTGCGAGGCGTTTAAACAGCTCGGACTCCAGTAACTCGTACATCCCTTCTACGTCTCCTGTGGAGTGCAGCTTAGCAATAGCGGTGTCGGCCAGCTTGCCCGCTATCGCAGTCTCCATATCCAGTTTGGTAAGCGGGTCCAGTGTAGCGTCGTTGATGGTTTCTTGGATAGCCTCGAACTGATCGGTCAAAGCTGCCGGGTTGTCGCTTACCGCAGCTATCGCGTCGAGACCCTGCAACCCTATCTGGTATCGCTGGCGTGAGTCGACCAGTTTCTGCACCATGGCCACTTCTTCTGGCTCGATAGTCGTGCGGAAGTTGTCGAGTTTCTCACCCAAGAATGTAGACGACCGGGACGATGCGTTCGCGCTAGCCTTGGTGAACACTTTCTCGCGCAACGATTCAAGATCGTTCGCGTAATTCTCCATTGGCTTATTGATATCGGTGTGGTATTCCTGCGATAGATCCTGCACCTGCGTGATGTAGTCCCGCTTCGCAGCGTTTAAACGCCGATTGGAGTCGAGCTTGGCCTCTGAGTCTATCGCCGTGGAATACGCCTTGAACCCGGACTGCAACGCGCCCTGTATACCCTGCGCTTTCGCGTTGATGGTGGCGAGCTTCCCGGGCAGTGCTGCCATCTTGGAAGACCTTTGCTCTGGCACCCCGCGAACATAATTAATATCTGGTAGTTTGGCCATTAGCCTGCTCCCGCGTTAGTGGACGTGGGGGTCACACTGCCGAACCCACTGTGTGTCATGCCACTACCACCCAAGCCCGGGGACATAGCCTGCGCCGTATGCCCCGACACATTACCCAACGTGGGCGCTGCGGTTGAGGGAGTATACATAGCCGCCAAGCTACCGGCTATCGCTCCCAGTTGCTGGCCTGCGTTGGCGAACAGACTCGCGCCTGCGCCACCGGCACCTTTCTTGATAGCGTCTCGCTCCTTCAGCGCAGCGTCCTTGGCGTAGGCAATCTCGCGCATGTTCTCGGTGTTCAGCGCGCCGACGTACCGTTTAGACGACCCCGACATCTGTAAATTAGAGCTATATACTTGGGCCACTGCCGTGCCCTTGACCTGCTTGGCCTGTGCGACCTTCATGCGAATCTCTTCCTGACGCCTCGCGAACGTGAGCTTCGCCTGTTCGTCTGCGGCTTCCGCCGCTGCTTTATTGGCAGCTCTACCGCCCATTACCCCGGACACCAAGCTGGCTCCTGCGATGGCAACTCCTGTTACGCCCCATGTCATTATAGTTTCTCCAGTTGCCCGTGAAGAAAACAGTCTAACTGCTCGTAGTTCAGGGCAATAACCTCATCTTCGATCTTATCCAAGTCCTGTGTATCGTCGGGATTGGGGTGTATCGTGATCCACATAGCGTCTACGAGCGTGTAAACAGCACGCTTAATCCCCGGCTCAGACACCCATATCCGTGGAGCAGCAAACGTCTCTGTGTGAAACTCTGACGCTACCTCAACTGTGCCCATCATAAGCATGTTCAGGTGCGCGTGCTTGTGTATCTTACCCATCACCATCGTCTCGGCTTGCAGGTGGATCTGTCGTGCGTATACACCCGGCGCAAACCAGCTCGTGACTAACTCGTCCAGATCAATATGCTGTTCCAACGCCATAGCTGCTAACTCCAGCGCCATCAGTGCGTGCCTGCTAACGGCAGGCTTTACCAGATCAACTTGACCCACTGATATGCCTCACGCTGGTAAGTCCAGTCTGCGTTATGTGGTCGTTGCCCCCTTGCTGTCCGTCGCGTGCTGCTGCTGCGGTAAGCTTGGCCCCGTACAGCTGCCACATATCCCCCTGTAGATTAGAGTTCTCGGTGATCGGTACGCACAGGTCCGCTGCTATCCGCGCTGCCAGAGCCTGCACAAACATACTGGGGAACATTTTTGTATCAGACACTTCCTTCGTACCCCACAGATATATCTTGCTGTATCGGGTAACAATATTGCCTTCCTCGTTCCGCCAGTCTTCCGCCGGGACCCCACTGCCATCAGGCATAATACGTTTAAACACCCTGAACACCCCAAGGAACTGAGCCGGTATCGGATGCGCGAACGCCATGCCCCATGCGTCTTTGTCCTGCACTTCACTCACAGCTTTGTGCGTGGCAAACCCCCACATGCGCTCTTCCAGTACGGCGTCACGCAACAGTTCATAGTTCGCCTTACACAGGTTAGCTGCCCGAGAGTTCTCGTCCAGCGATGTAATCCGCTTCGCCCCCAACCAGCTAAGTGCTTGGTTGCAGATGCTTACTTCTGAAGTTGCCATAACTCGTTCCTCAATTCGTCGATCTGGGCTTGCTGCTCTTGCATGCCCTTGACCAGCGCGGCGATGATGGGTCGGTCTTGGAACCCGTACAGGTCATGCTCTTCACTGTAAGGTACTGCCTCTGGTATTATATGCACGATGTCCTGTGCGATAAACCCTATCTGCCTGTCAACACCCCGGTTCGACTCTGGCTTCCAAGTGTAGGACACAGGCCGCAACTGCATTATCTCGCTCAGTCCGTAGTTGCTCTCGTAGATGTTTTCCTTGAGCCGGATATCAGAAGCATCTGGCACGACAGCACCCAAGCCACCGGCGACCAAGTTCACCCCCGGAGGCGACAGGTTATTGGCGTTTAAACTGGTTGCGCTGACCGCTGCTGTAGAGCTGACACCTCCCGTATTGAACACCCCGATGTGTGTTGCGTTGCTGACCGGAAGGTACACGCCATTATGGTTGTGACTGGTGAGTGAGATTTCACTCTCCAGCATACTCGCCATGACGATACCGCCGAGGCCGCCTGTGGTCTTCAGCATCCTGTTGGCTGTACCCAAATTGCCCGCGTTTAAACTGACGCTTGCGGTGATGCTCTGGGTACACTGGAGGTTGGCGTTGTTTACAGTCAGACCGTTGTTCAGGATTTCAGCATCGGTAGACCCTTTCTTGATGAAGGTCGCTTCCAGCGCAGACTTGACCACCACACCATCATCCGTCAACGTGCCAAAGGCGATCTCGGTCAATCGTAGTCCACCCGCTGCACCGAAGATTGACTGGTTGCCTTGGCAGTTGATTCTGAACTCTGAGCTGGGGGTACTGGTGCCACCCGTATACAGAGTCATCTGGTTGGTGAACCCAGTCTCGTCAATACCTAGCCGCCAGTTCATATCCCTGATAATACTGTCAAACTCGATAATGCCTGTGACCGGCAGGCCAACAGCCGTACCGATTAGTGGGACAGAACCTGCCCCACCTACTTGTGCATCGACGTAGTCCTTGCTCACCGCAGCTTCGCCGCTCACGAGATTGTAATCAAGATTGGGCAGCGTTAGCTCACCATCTTCAGCGAATATGAAAGGGAAAGCTGTAGCTTGGCTGCCCGAGTTTATGATGAACGCCTGCGGAGTAACTGTCTGTGCCACGGATAGTGTGAACACGTCAAAGGCTGAGTTACCCACCTTCATCTCAGCACCTAGCCCATTGAGCCATGTGAAGACGCCGGTGATCTCTTCGAGAGCCACTGTTCCAGACAGGGGTACGAACGCAGCACCGGGTCCACCAACCGCATCGAGCACGTACTGTACGGTCGCTGCTGCCGTGGGGTGAGGGCTGCTGTAATCTGTCGGCAACCGCAGCTCACCGTTTGCTATAAACTGAAACTCCCACGAAGCCCCAAGAGCATCGTTCGTATAGAGTGAGAAGTCGTGCGGTTGCGCCGGAGTGCCGACAGGTATCAACACCATCTTGTCTACACCGAAACCGGGAAGAACCCCTAACCCGTAGTAGATACCCAGAGATGCGTTGTACCATTGGATAGGACCAGTGGTCGGGTTGTTCGCCTGATTACCTGTGATGGGTATGAATGCGTTGGGGTTTACACCGCTCCCGCCGCCTGCCCCACCAGTAACAGCTATCTCAACAGCTTCCTGTGCGATCATGGTCAGCTTGTCCAAGCCGAACTCGTGCAGGTCTGCCGGGAATGGCTCATAGGCATTGTAGTCAATCAACTGAGTCTCAGGCGTGGACCGGATAACAACAACCTGTGTGCTGGAAACGAGGTGGTTAGTGATGTAGGTTACTGTGCCGCCCTGAAAGACTGGTCCCTGCAAGAACGCGGTCAGCGTGTACGCCGAATCCGCGATCAGGGTAAGCAACCCAGCCGCATCAGCTTCATACACCTGTATCGCAGACGAGCCGATGTGCTCGAACGTGAACGTGTATATCTTCGCGGGATTAATCGCAAAGGTTTCGCGGGTGTATTGTGACTCAATCGTCATGGTGCTCTCCTATATGTCCCCGGCTTTCAGCTTGCCGTAGATACCCAGTATCTCGACTCGCAGGGGGACGCTCTCTGTGATTGTTATCAACTGGTATGTGTCCCAGTCCAAGTTAGTCACCTCTAAGTCTCTGAGGTCGTCTGTAGCTTCACTGTTTGTCTGGGGCGTAATCGGCGTCCTGTCATCAGGTCGCTGGCCGTTGATGAACGGACGGGTGGAGCCGCGCACACGCACAGAGATATCACTGTAGCGTTTGGGTGCGCCTTCATCCGGGGTACTGGGCGGCAACGTCACCAAGGTGCAGTTACTGGGCAGTCCGATAACTGCTTCAGACAACAGTATTGGTTGGCCTATCTGGTCCACTAAAGTTATCTCGCCACCGGCCACCTGGTACTGCCCGATGTAATCGGTGCCAGATACGACCTGAACGAACAGACCTTCCAGATGCTCTAGCCCAGTGAACGTGTTTGTAGGGTCTTCAAACGAATACTTGGTTGCCGAGGACACATAGTCCAGATCA
>Ga0307376_10005470_pt1 | contig 11421 bp, 19 predicted proteins | sample TR2MG_FD_202536 | JGI IMG/M metagenome (GOLD analysis project Ga0307376, IMG submission 202536) | Soil microbial communities from Risofladan, Vaasa, Finland - TR-2 | ecosystem: Environmental > Terrestrial > Soil > Coastal area > Acid sulfate soil | place: Finland: Risofladan, Vaasa | collected... | reverse complement strand
CGACAACTAGGACGCCGAGAACCAGGACGATGATCTTCGTCGTGCTCGAGGCGTCATTTAAGGGGAAGAGGAGCGCCCAGAGGCAGAGGCCGGCGCCGGCTGCCAGCTTGACTACCGGTACCCACGGCCACCTTTCAACATGCCGGCGCCACTCATAGGTCCAGGGCTCGAGCCGGCACCGGTAATCATGCCAGTACCAGTAATAGGGGTTTACCTGGTGCGTGGCCAGGTAATGAGGCTTCTCAAACCAGAACATTTCCATGCCTATTTGACCTTAAACCGGAAGTCGCGCCCGGCCCAGGGAATCATGCCGCCGGAGGTGGTGTGGCTGATATAGCTTCCATCCTCGTCCGGGGTTTCATCGTCCACCTTCTCCCAGCCATCCCCTGAGTAGGGCCGGAGGATCCGGCTGGAGCCGTCCTCAAATGTGGCCTTCACCCATAGCTGAGTGCACCGGGTAGAGGGGTATTCCGCCGGCGTCCAGGCCGACGCCCAGAGCCAGACGCCGAACTCGTTGTCGTAGAGGTCGGCTTCCCGCCAAGCTTGGCCGGTATCCGGATTAAGCGGCAGGTTGACGGTGTAGTTTTTATAGGAACTGGTATTGGAGATATAGTCATCGCCGAGCATCCCGCCGTTGAATGTGAGCCTCGACTTGTAAGATCCGCTGGGCTCCGTCAGGTCGGGCATTGTGGCTTTGGTCCTGCCGCCGATAACCACGCCGGCTAAAAGCACGGGTTCGAGAGCTATATCTCTCTCGTTGGCCCCCTCGGGAAGAGATACGTTAAACGACTGGGGCTTGTAGTATTGATATTCAACCTGGACGGTATAGGACCCTGGGGTGACAGCGTAGAATAAGTAAATGCCATTGACGTCGGAGTAAGTCTCCTGGCCATCGAGCAGTACCCGGGCGCCCGTGATGATTTCCCCGGTCAGGCTATCAGTGACCACGCCCCAGAGGTTGGCCATGCCTTCGGGTGGTTCTTCGCCGTCCGGCGGTGGTTCTTCTCCATTACCATCAGGTGGTGCGCCATGGGCCTTAGATGCCAGGAACCAGATAAGAGCGGCCAGGCCACCAAAAATCAGAATGCCGGCGAGGGCTTTCTTCTCTTTCTTCTTCTCACCTTCCACGATGCCACCTAAGCCGGGACGATTTCGATTAAACTCTCTACTGCATGCGCGATCGGGGGGAGCTCCTCAAGCCTCCAGTTGAGGATTACTATCTGCCCACCCACTCGCGTTTGGCCACACCCCGGGTCATAGACGAAGTGGATGGCTCTCCAGGCTACTACGCAGACATCTTTTATCCCAACAACCCCTGCAGCCGGGACATAAACCTGGGTTACGGCTTCGCCACTACCATCTGTGAAATAGCACCCGCTGAGACCTCCCCATGACCAACAGGTGATCTCGACACCAGGGTGGTAGGTATCATAGTGCGCTTGCACGCCTCCTATAATGATTTCCCCGCAGGTCGTGCACTTCGAGGCTTTAACCTGTAGGTCGCTGCCCAGGTGGCCCTCTTTCACCGTTGTTATTGACCCGCCGGCTGGAATTTTTAGCCAGCGCTCATCACCGGCCCTCGGGACGCCGTCTGGGTCATAGACAAAGGCCATATTGCTGCCGGCATTGGCCCCTCTTGCGTCATACATCTGCTGCCAGGCGGTGGTGTAGGAATAATCCCCCTGGATGGCCGCGGTATTCAACAACAGCCGAAAATAGAGAAGTTTCTCAGCCACAAAGCCTCTCAGTGTCCCTGCTACATATCCGAGGGGTTCCCCGGTCAGGTGACCGAAGGCATAATCTGGCTTAACCCAGACGTCATAATCAAACGGGTTGGAGAAGGTGATACTGATGGTAAACGGGTCTCCCCAGAAGCCGAGGCCGAGGCTGGTCTCGTATTCGTGACGCGCACTCGTCAGCAAGGTAGGGTTGACAGTTACACTAGGGATATCAACGCCTTCTTCGGGTGGTTCCTCGCCGCCTTCAGGGACCAGCTGGGTGTTGTACTCGTTATTGCCTTCCTGGATGTCTAAGGTTACCTCTTTCGTTTCATAGCCATCTTTTTCAAACCGAACACCCCGCTCACCCGGAGGTATATCAAGGGCGGCATAATAGCCGCCTGAGTCGGTCATTGTGATAGCGCCGGTAGTGGTAACTTTAACCCCGGCGACACCCTGGCCGGTTGAAGAGTTGGTCACCCGGCCGTAGAGGTTGGCCATTCCGGGTTCGGGCTCCTCTGGTTCCTCCGGAGCCGCGCCGGCCCTCCTCGCGAAGTAAATGGCGATGAGAGCGACGCTTGCCACCCCTAAACCTAAAGCTACGCCCTGTCTCTTTTCCATTAGTTTTCTCCCCGTATGCTGCACTCCTGCGCGATTGCGATCAGCCCGCCGCGCAGCATAATCTCCTGCAGCTTATTGGCCCCACTCTTAACCTCAGAAATATCATGCTGAGAGAGCCCATTCTCTATCTGCTTCATGTGAATACTAAACTCGACTGCAGTGAGAGTGGCCAGGCCTTCGTTCAATTCAGGCTGCACGGCCTTAAAGCTCTTTGCCAGGTTTCCTTTAGCTGCCTCTACCAACTTCCACTCGGGCTCAGTAGACGGGAGCTGCTGGAGGTGCGCCAGCTCATCTGCGGCCAGGAAGCCCGCCGCGAAAGAGCCGGCGATCAACTGACACTTGGAATACCCCTTTTCTTCCATCTTGGCCTCCTAAAAAGCCCAGACACAGGCTTGTATAACCTGGATGTGGCACTCCATGCCCGTGACCATTAAGGTATCGCTGACTATCTGCTGCCACTGGTCGGCGCCCCAGTAATAGGCGATTACAACATAATCCTCGATTGAGGAAAAGGCATCGGAGGCCAGCCGCTCTTTCCCCTTATAAGTGACCAAGTTCCAGCCTTCAGTAAGGAAAACCCTCTGGCCCATACCCTGAACGGCTAAGAAGAGCAAACACCCGGCGGCTACTATGCTCAGCATTATCACGGGGGTCTTCCCAATCTTACTTTCTGCCATCACCTTCTCCTTATTCGTGCAGATAGGTATTGAAATGGGAGCTTGAGCAGCCCCAGCAGGCATCCCCCGTTGCCGTTCTCCTCCGGCCCATGGGCATTATAGTCAACAAGGCTCTCCCGGTTTTTCCTCATGTAGATAGCCGCCATAATTTTACCCTCGGAAACAAGAGCCGTAGCTAGCTGGTCAAAGGTTTCCCTCGCCTTATCTAAAGCGGTGCCATGAGGGACACGCTCGATGAAGAGGTAAGCGAAACCGCAGTTGAAGGATTTTTTGAACTCATCTAGGGCATCGGTGGTGAAACCCACCACCTCGGTATATCCCCAGTACCGGCCTTTCTGCCGCCATATCTCAGCCCCTAGTTCTTTGGCGCTGAGGCAGGCCAGGGTGAACACGTCCTTCTCCTTCAGCCAGTGGCAGTTGGTGAGGTCAATCACCGGCTGCTCGTCCTGGCCGATAAGGGCGTCTTCACTGCCGTGGTCATAGAAGATGAAGAGGTCCGCCCCTTTTCTCAGCTCTTCTTCCACCCTGCTCTTCACCGCCTCACCCTCCGCCAGCTCCACAACATCTATTTTAGCCTGCCGGCACCAGTCGAGGATTTCCTCGGCGAAGGCGAAGGTGTACCCAGTAGCATCATCAAAGTTAGGGCGTACCAGAATTGCTTTCAATCTTCTTACTCCCTTCGTTAAACATATCGACCGCCAAGGCGTCTGCCCACTGTCTTATATCTTTCCAGAGCTTTTTGTCCTTGTTCAGTCTCTCGCGGAGCTGGGCGGCGGTAAGGCTTTCCCTTCCGAGGATGAGTTTCCACCCGGGCTCGGATTTTTCCTTAGCCTCCAAGTACCGCAGCACCGCGGTCTTTAGTACCTTCTCGTCTGCCACCAAAGATCCTCCTTTCTAAATTACTGCAAAGCTACCTTTTAAGTCGCCTACCGATACTGTGACATAATAGGGGACGCCGACCCCGTTGCCTATGGCACTCCCTATTCTACTAAAGACCTCCAGCCCTGGCACGGTATAGACAAAAACAACCTCGGTCGGTATCCCAGGCTCAAGAAATACCGCCTGCTCCAGAATGTTGTTCCCCACGGTTGCGATAACAGGAAAGGAGGCCGCCTCGCCTCTATTAGTGGCTACGCAGCTTATTCTGACCTCATCACCAGGGTAAGCAGTGGCTGGGGCAATCTGTAGCTGTCCCAGTGTTACCCCGGTTGGGACAGCTTTTCTCCTCAGCAGGTAACAGAGGAGAAAACCGACTACTCCACCACCAATAAATACTGCCGTCTTTTGACTTTTCTCCGCCATTGTCTCACCTTTTATACCGTTATCTGTACGACGTAGGTTACCCTCAGCAGCTCCGTGTTGGCGACGGTCACGGGGGCAAATACGTCACGTGCAATGCAGAAGAGGTAACAGGAAGCACCAACGGCGGCCGGACTGTAGATACCAACTTCGGTGACATCAATATTCCCGCCTAGCACATTGGTGAAGTAGCGTCTAATGGTAAACTGACCGTTGGGATTTACAAAGGTCAGCCCGTATAGCTCTGTGCCGCCATAAAGCAGCGTCCCTGCCCCTTCTCCGTGGAGAATTTTGGTTCCCAGTGCATCATCAGATGGCGCAGCTGCAACAACGCCCGTCCCAACCACGATACCGATATCGTCACCCTTTTGTGTTGTGCCACAATATTGAGGGGTAGCCACACTCGCGTTAACTATCAACTGCTGGATATTTCCGGGGGGCGACCCAACCACTAAATTGGGGCTTGGGCCGTAAACTCCACCGTTATCGGCAGGCTTTTGGCTGATAGTTCTAGCCGCACCGCCAATATCATTTATAAGAGGCAGGTCGGTTGCGGAAGCTAAAGGATACAAAGAATCAAAGAAATGCCTCAACCAACTTCTGGACTCTTGCTCCCGTCTTTCGAGTAGCCTACCATCATGGCTGAATCTTGTTAGGATTATTTTCGTTTTAATCATGTCGCCTCCTATACGACTGCCTGCAGCCGATAATTCACCGTCAGTGTTAGCCCACCGCCAACAGCGATGCCACCACCGATTACATCTCGGATAATCATAAACTCTCTCATTGTGCCTGCTGTATCCGTGGCCTGACAGTAAAGAGCGATTTCATTTACTACCCGGGCACCAACAGCGGTGAAGTTTCTGGTCAATGTAAACTGTGAAGTGGTGGCGTCCGAGCCTGGGGCACCCCAGGTCATCGCCGAATAGTTCGCGTCCGCATGAGGCATAAGAGTCTCAATACAATGGTCTGAAATATCCACCGCGGTATTGCCAGTCCCGACTATTATTCCGTTGGTCACAAGGCCCGCAGCCGCGACCGTTATAAATAGATAGCCCCTATTTGGCTTAGTGCTCACATCTCGGGCTACACCACCCGTATCTGTGACGCTGATAGGCGCGCTTGCCGGGCAGATTGCCATCTTCACATACAGCAGTTGCAGAAACGCCTGTACGAAGCTCCCGGATTTCATTACCCTATGATCGGTAACCTTGCCTGTTTTGGGGTCGGTAACTGTCAATTCCAGGACAGCTCCCATCTCGCCGGGAAGAAGCAGGTGCTTTATCTCCTCCTCCTTAATAATATCCAGCTTTGGCCTTGCTTTAATTTCTGCATCCATCTTAGCCTCCTAGGCTTACCCAGATTTGATTACCTAACGGTGCCGTTGCCTGGTTGACCCAGGCGTCGGTACGAATCATCATCCAGTACAGGTTCATACCCATGATATTACTCAACGCCCAGTCACCTTGAGGGGTATGGCTGATTTGTTTAAGGCCGGTGCCGTGAAGGAAACTATTTGAGCCATCGTTTTCAGCAACTACTGCGGCCCAGGCGCCATTCCAGTAGTAGGTCACATTTAAGAAGTTGCCCGCACCATTAGTGCCTTGGTTAATCCACGCCTGCCAGAATTTGTAATTGGAGCCGATGTAGATTTTATCGAGTATCGTACCATTCATCGGGCAAAGGTTCAGGTCATTGGCCGTTGCTTCTCTAGCTTCGGTGGTGTGGTCTGTCCGTACTATGTAAGTATCCCCGACCTGCCATGTATTATCGCCTCCACCAGCTAAGGCGACCACGGTAGCTGTTTGAGCGGCGTTGGCCGTAATAACGCCCGAAGAGCCGTCTGTGATATTATATATCGTTGATCCAATTAGAGCGCCAGGTACCCAATTTGCCCTGCCCGCATCGGTCATAAGAGTCAGCGAGTCGGCTGCTGTATGGGCGCCAACATCAAAAGCCCTTTCTTCGACAAACCCATCACAAAGGATGCTCATCCCCGACTTCATCGGTGCATTTTCGTTGATAGTTTGGTCCGCGGCAGCTATAATTGCCGCGGCATCGGCTGAAGCCAGAGTGGGGGTAAGTTGCTTTACCATACTGCCAGGCAAGTCGACTGATGTTTCCACATGGGCGGTGGAGAGAGGTGCATCCTCATTATGAGACTGGTCCACCGCAACAATCGCCTCGGCATGTTCAGAATCAATCGCAGCGGGAAAGTAATAATTAAGAGCCCCACCCGGCGGCGCCCAGGCTGGGATATGAAGCGGCCCTGCCGAGGTGAGAACATGGCCTATTGTCCCTGGGCCAAGTATTTGTATAATGGCAGGGCCACGAACAGGCATGTCACCCCTGGTCATGCCAAGGGCTATCTCTCGGAGGTTCGATATGCCCATAACCTGCCAGTCTTTATCGGCGTCGATATTAAGCTCTGACAGCCTTGTTATTCCACCACCGCCAGGTGTTTGAAATCCACCCATCTAATAGCTCCAGACCGGGTCGGCACCGGGACCCTGAGTGATCAACATACTCCCGGTAGGGCCGGGATTCAGCAGTGTAAGAATTGCCGCGCCCCGGGAAACCATGTCACCCTGGGTCATTCCAGCTGCCACCTCTCTAATTTCAGTAATACCCTCGGCCTGCCAGTCTTTATCGGCATCAATAATCAATTCTGACAGGTTCCTGATACCCCCGCCCGATGGCGTTCTAAAACCACCCATTAGACCTCCGCATAGAGCAGGCAAGCCTGATATACCTGGAGGGCTGCACCCGCAACGACATTTGTTATGGTAATATTTGAACCCGCATCAGCCGGAAGCCCCTCATTGAAGGCAACATTGTCGATGGCCTCCATAGACCCTGCGGCGCCGAAGACCATTCTTTTGGAATAGGCGACGGTTGCCGAGGTCCAGTTGACCAGGAAACTATTAGCTTCTGTGCACGCAATAAAGAAGCCGTAGATATAACCCAAGACGCCGGCGGTTACCGCCTGAGTGACCAATACGGCACCAGCCCCTGGGGCCACCACCTCGGCGGCATGAGTCCAATCCGGAGCAACGTCCCGTCCCCAGCGTATCAACTTGGCGCCGGAGGGGTCGTTGGTCGCCAAGATGGAATAGAGATCGCCGGCGTTCACCACAATACCACCCGGTATAGCGGCGAAGTTTATCTGGTTGTCGGTGTTGGAGAGGATATTGCAGAAATACTCGTTGCCGTTCAGTTTGAGAATTTGGACCTGGGATCCAACCCACTTGTTGGCCACCCAGTTCTTGCGCGAGTCAATAATCGATGTGTTGCTGCCACCGGTGGCAGATCCGATACCGGCAACTACCGCAGAGGTCTGTCCTCTTGGTGAAGATGTACCTGAAGCCATTTAAGCCCTCCTTTGCTCGACCGTTATCACCAGCCATGCCGGTACGGCGTTGGCACTTATCCAGAGAGCGTCGGCGTTCTTCACAAAATAGTCCTTGGTTGCCCCTGGGGGCATAGGGTAGGACTGGTTTATGTTCTGGCACCCGGGGGAAGATGAGCTGACGAGGATTAGCCCCGGTGCTGGAGGGTTAAACGGAAAGGCCAGAAGATGTAACGCCATTCCTTCGGTAACTGCGAGAGCCGGGAGCTGGTAGGGTTGATTGGCGATCGCGCACTCTACCCGGAAGGCGGTCATAGTCTCGGTATTAGCCGGAAAGCCCTGGACGTTAATTGCGAGCTGGCTTAGCTCTCGAACCACATCCTGAATACCCTGGTCGACATTAGCCGAGGTTTCGGCGATGGCGATAATTAAGTTCCACAGTTCCTCAGGGATCTCCGCAGCTTCTCCTGGCGCGGCCACCGCCCGTTTTTGTAAAAAAGCTAAAGCGGCGACTACGGCGGCGCCGGCGCTGATCCCCAAAGCTGCTTGGGCAGCCTTGTCTCGCTCAGCCATAATTCACCTCTTTATCCTAATTCTTCGACTTCGACCTGGATGGTTACAGTAGCTACAACCGTATAGCACGTCATGTCCGCGGCGAACTCGACTTCCGGCAGGTCAAACTCGGCAAAGTCAAAGTTCAATCCGTTTATGGTGAGCAATGGCGGCATCGCGTCGACAAAGGCGCCGGCGCCGAGCCCGGTTCCGATATGGATCAGGGTATTAGCCAGGGCAGCGTTGAGCCCCTTTATGCGCTTGATACGGAAAGTCTTGGTGCCGATCTGGTTGGCGTAATTGCTCAGCTGGAAGATGGTAAAGGTATTGGCGATGCCGGCAAGATTCATAACCACCGCCGCACCCTGAAGCCTGACGCCCTTTCGGGCCTGCATAACTCCTAACATTTGTTTCCTCCTTTAGATTTTACCGCGGTACCCCGGCATTGCCAGACGCTACCACATAGGTACAAGCTTCCTGGCCGGCCTCAATCTTTGAGATGGAAGCCTTGTCGAGCGTGACGGTGACATACCTGTAGCCTCCTGCGACAATGCGGCACTGGGTTAGGGCGTAATCCATGATGTTCATCGCCTCGAAGGCCGGCGATTTATCCTCCCAGACGAAGAACTCCGTCAGGTGCAGGCAGGGATCCCTGTCGGTTATAGTAGCATCGACCGGGACCTGGACATTTCTCAGGGCGAACCTCCCGTCAGTCTGGGGGAGAAACAGCCTGATCTGGGCATTGTCCATGGGGAACCACCGGAACTGCCCGAATTCGCCGTCTAGCATCGCGAGGTTGGGGCACGCCGTCCGGGGGGTGGTAGTCTGTATGGCTATCGCCCCGATGTTAAGGCACTGGAAGAAGGGGATAGGCTCCAGGAAGATAACCTTTCTCCAGTTCTTGACGCTCCCATAGAGGATGCAGACATTGTGGTTGATGAGGGCCACCGGCTCAACCAAGCCAAGGCCGGATTTGTGAGGATATAGATCTGCCATCTGATTTCTCCTTTCTTTTTTCTATTTATCAGAGTTGATGGCGATTATTCTTTTAAGCTATGACTACCGTGACTCCTGGCTCCAGGGGGACATAATGCAGGGTGAATTCCAGCGCACCCGCCCCCAGTGTGGCGGCAGCCATGGTCATTGATATCGTGCCAGGCTTACAAACCACAGGTACGTTCATTAGTGGGACGGCATCGGCTAAAGCTGATGCTACAGCCGCAGCCCCGGTAGGCGCTATCAAGATTCCGACGAGAGCGCCATTGAGGTCAGCTGTGCCATCATCAAGGGCTACAGCAAGACCAACGCCAGGCTCGGCCTGGAATAGCGTGGCATTGGCGCCGGCGCCGCAGTTGACGGTAACTTCACCCACTAAAGAGGTGACCAAAATATTCCCGCCAGCTATGGTAAAGAGGTCATAAGCGATTGCTGCCGGAAAAGTTGTGGCGGCTCGGAAGACTCGTATTCCCAGCCGGCCTATGCCGTTTTGGAGGTCATTGTAGATTGCGGCCTCAAATTGATTGGGTGGGCTCATAGTGTTCTCCTCCTTCTCTCTTTCTTAGGAGAATTTATACTGCGGGAGACAACCCCTTGTTAGTCCTCGTACTGCAGGTGTTTCTTCCCGATCTCGCTGTCTTCACGGTGGAGGCGAGAGCACTCCGTACACCAGTACATCCCCTCGGGGATAACCTCTGGCTTTCCGGAGGTTGCGGCCTCAATCGGATGCTTCTTGGGTCCAGTTACAACGGACATGGCTTACCTCCTGTTTTTAGGCTCACCTCTCGGGGCGAAGTCGCCCTCGCCCCGAGTTCGTCAGCCTAAGAATTAGACCGCAATGACCCTGCAATGAGTATTCAGGGGTATGTAGTGCAGTACCCAGTCGATGACCCCTGTACTTACCACGGCCACAGCCAGGCCGATAATGCCCGGCACAACTATGACATTTCCCGCCGAGAACGATGCCACGTTGTTACCTACGCCCACGGCAGCCACACCGAGCGGCTGGAGGACGCCGGCTAACGTGCCGTCCCAGGTATAGAGAGTATTGACGGCATCGGCAGCGATAGAAATGGACGTTGTGCACATAGCATTCGCGGCGCCACCGGTGGGGGTGTGATTGAGAATGAGCGTGGCGGCACCGCCGCCGATGAGAGTAGTGACCTTACCGTAGAAACCGGTAAGCATCACATCGCCCCCGATCACCTGAAAAAGGTTGACCGTAGCTACTGCCGTTAGGTCAGCAGCTAACCCCGCCCTTCGTACCCTGTGGCCCAGTGCGGCGGGGGCTTCCCCGCCGAACATTGCTTTAACGTCTGATGCGAAACTCATTTTTTGCCTCCTTCCTACCTTAATGAGTTGGACGGAGGGGAGTTGCCTCCCCTCCGTGTCTGGTTTAGCTTATGGTCCCACCGGTAGGCTCGATGATGAAGCACCCGAAGGACAATTCCTCGCCTGCCGCCACGCCTCCCACCCGCCAGTAGGCTTCAATGAAGACAAACTGCTGCGGGCTGTAGACCATGCACTCGCTGAGGTAAACCTCGGGCTCCAGCTTGATGTCAATGGGGAGCTGGGTGAAGAATGAACCTAATGTGGTGGCGCCGTTAGCACCCACCCTGAAACGTACCGCGGTGATAGCGGGGTTGTTGTCGGCATTAGCTATCTTATAGAAGACAGCCACCTTGTTATTGGCCAGCTGGCTGGCTGCAGCGAGGTCTCCGACGAGACGCCAGCCGATGGCCGCGGGCCCGGCGGCCTCGACGTAGAACTCGTTTGTCCAGGTGAGAGCGAAGTCCGTGTGTGGCTCCGCCTCCCTGGCTACCAGTTCTAACCTGCTTGCAGCGATGCCCAGCTTCATCGCCCTTTCAATGCCGGCTTCAATGGCGGCTCCCCTGAAATTCTTGATGTCGGTTAGGGTAAGCTCATTGGTTGGTATTGCATAACCCATCAGTGTATATCTCCTTCAGAGTTACTTGACCTTGTCTAGGTCAGCTTCACGCCTTGAAAGGGTATCTCCTGCGCGGGGGCCGGGTAGCGAGAGACCTTGGAGACCGGTCGGTAATTGAGCCTCTTGCTCGCACCTGCGGTACCCCGGACTCTCTCGTAGATATTCTTGGCTGCCCAGGGGAGAGAAGCGATGCCAAAGTTCTTCACCATGTCACCACCCCATCCCATGAAGCCGCCGAGGTATCCACCGACAGCGCAGATA
>Ga0307376_10005469_pt1 | contig 11422 bp, 7 predicted proteins | sample TR2MG_FD_202536 | JGI IMG/M metagenome (GOLD analysis project Ga0307376, IMG submission 202536) | Soil microbial communities from Risofladan, Vaasa, Finland - TR-2 | ecosystem: Environmental > Terrestrial > Soil > Coastal area > Acid sulfate soil | place: Finland: Risofladan, Vaasa | collected... | reverse complement strand
ATCGAGGGCCACCCCAGCCGCGTCCGCGGACCCAACAGCGTCGGCATGCAGCGGGCCGGGCTCGCCCAGGACATCATCGAAATGGTCGCCAAGGCCTATCGCCGAATCTACCGCTACGGCCGGCCGCGGGAAGAGGTCCTCCGCGAACTCGAACAGGAAGACGGCTGGCCCCAGGAAGTGCGCTACCTATGTGAGTGCCTCCGCGCAAGCGCCGCCGGCAAGCACGGACGCTACCGCGAATCCCTTCGCCGAAAACCTTCCGCCTAGGATTGCAACGCTGTGTTCTTAAACGCGGAGAACGCGGAGAACGCAGAGAACGGCCGTCAAGAAGTCAAAAAGGAGACGGCGCGGAGTTGCGGTTGTGGAACGGCGCCCAGTCAGGGCCGGGGTTGTGAAAATTGAGCCTTGGGTGCCATGCTTTCGCTTGCGAAAGCATGGGCATCCGCCAGACGAGGAAATCGCGTGACCGCCGTCGCCGACCGAATCTCCGATGCGCTTCTCCGCCGCGCCCGCGTCCGCTTCACCGAGGACGACTCCGGCGCCGTCCACACCACCGTCACCGGCCCGATGGGCCTGCCGCTCCTCGCGATCCAAACCTGGCGCGAGGCCGACAGGAAAATCGCCTGCACCCTCTCCGGCCCGCTCGCGCCGAGGTTCCGCCCCCAGATAAACGCCTTCCTCGCCGTCATCAACCGCCTCAAAATCATCGCCGAGAAGGACGGCCGCAACTTCTACAATCTCTACAATCCCCCGATGCCGTCCCCCGCCGCCCTCCGCCCCTTCGAGCGGAAACTCCGGTCGCAGGCTTCTGGGATCGTCTTCCCCGCGACGAGCACCCTCTCGGTCACGCCCCGATGCCCCTGCCGATGCGTCCACTGTTCGGCCGACCGCTTCGTCGCCCCCGAGCGCGACGAACTCTCGAGCGACGAACTCAAAAGCGTCATTGACCAGGCCCTCGACCTCGGCGTCTGCTCGATGGTCTTTACCGGCGGCGAGCCGATGGCCCGCGCGGACCTTTACGACCTCATCGCCCATACCGACAAGCACCGCGCCAACGTCATGATATTTACAAGCGGCGTCCTCCTCTCCGAAAAGAACGTCGCGCGCCTGGCAGAGGCGGGCCTGGGGAGCCTCAACGTCTCCATCGATTCCGACACGCCCGAAGAGCACGACGCCTTGCGCCGAATGCCCGGCGCGTTCCAAAAAGCCATGGACGGCGCCCGCCGCGCCCGCGCCGCCGGCATCCTGACGGGCATCTCCACCTACGCCACCCACGAGAACGTCGCCTCGGGCGCGCTCGAGCACCTGCTGCGGATCGCCCAGGACGAAGGGTTCCACGAAGTGACCATCTTCGACTGCGTCCCCACCGGCAAGTTTCTCTCGATGCCCGAACTCCGCCTCGGCCGAAAAGATATCAAGCGCGTCCGCGCCCTCGCCGACAGGTACAATGCGATGGAGCATCCGATGGGCGTCATCGCCCAGGCCAAGGCCAACGCCGCCGACGGCGGAGGATGCTTCGGCTCATTCAGCCAGTTCTACATGACTTGCTACGGCGACGTGAATCCCTGCGACTTTAATCCCGTCACCTTCGGCAACGTGCGAGAGGAACCGCTCGAAACGATTTGGCGCCGCATGGTCTCGCACCCCGAGTATTCCGTCCACCGCCACGCCTGCCGCATGCAATCCGAACGCTACCGCCGCGCGTTCATTGACCCCATCCAGGACGAGGAACGCCTGCCCGTCAGCATTTCCCGCCTTCCCGGCGACGGCACCATAAACGCGCCATAACAAGCCCCCGGCATTGCCGGGGGATGTCGTTTCTGCGTCGCTGGATTTCCCCGGGACGCCAAACTGGCCGCCGCACGAGAGACTCGCAAGGCCCGGCGGCAACAGGAGGGAATCCCGGCCTGAAATTGGCTCACGCAACCGCTTGACAAGGATCGAAAGGAACAGGACAATAGGGCCAGCCGGTGAAACAGGCGCAGGCTCTGCGGGGACGCAACCTGCCGGCGATAGGCGGCCGGGACGAAAGATGATACGTCGAACAGGAAATCTCCTCCGCCTTTGGGCCGAGGGGTTCCCGTCCATTCCGAGCGTGTCGGGGAATCTCCCCCACGCCTGAGAAAATCCACCGTTCCAAGACGAAAGACCGTCCGGCGGTCGGGCGGATCAGTTGCTTGGCGGAAGAGGACGAAAGTCCAATTCACGCTGAACCATTGCAGAAGAGCATAAGGGGAAGAACCAGTGGCTACAGGAAAAGTGAAGTGGTTCAATGATCAGAAGGGTTTTGGTTTCATTGAACAGGAAGGCGGCACGGACTGCTTCGTCCATCACAGCAGCATCCAGGGCGAAGGGTTCAAGTCTCTTGCCGAGGGCGAACGGGTGGAGTTCGACGTGACCCAGGGCCCGAAGGGCCCGAAGGCGGAGAACGTGAGGCGCCTGGGTCAGTCGGCTGCGGCGCCCGAGGAGGCCGACGCGGGCGAGGCCGAACCGGCCGACGACACCGAGACCGAGGAAAAGGCCGAGTAGCACCGGCCGGTCCGGCACGACAGCCCAGGCAGCTGACATTCGTGGGAATCTCGGCTGGCCCAGTCTGCGCTCTGGTCAATGTGAGAGACCGCGATCCGTGCGTCTATATCTGATAAACCCGAATAATCCGCTGGTCAGCCTTGCCAAGAAGAGCCGCTGGAGTAAGTACCGTGTCTGGAAGCCGCTGGGGCTTCTGGTCCTGGCCGGCTTGACCCCGCCGGAGTGGGAAATCAGGATCATTGACGAGAACCTCGGCGTACCGGACTACGGCGCCCTGCCTCGGCCGGACCTGGTGGGCATTACCGCCTTTACCTCGCAAGCGCCCCGCGCGTACGAACTGGCGGCCGAGTTTCGCGGCCGCGGCGTGCCGGTGGTTATGGGAGGGGTCCATGCTACCCTGTGCCTGCAAGAGGCGAGGGAACGCGTGGATTCGGTGGTAACGGGAGAGGCCGAGAGTGTCTGGCCTCAAGTTCTGGAAGACGCCCGGCAAGGACGGTTGGAGCCGGTGTATGCCGGCGAGTTCGTGAGCATGGAAGACGTTCCGCCGGCTCGGAACGACCTGTTGACGAGCGGCTACGCCTTCGGTTCGATTCAGACCACGCGTGGCTGCCCGCTCGATTGCAGCTTTTGCAGCGTGTCGGTTTTCAACGGGAATCGCTACCGCCAGCGGCCGGTCGAAAAGGTCGTGGAAGAATTCCGGACGATTCGGGAGAAGTTGGTTCTCGTCGTTGACGACAATCTCATCGGCACGAGTCGCAAGCACATTGCCCGCGCCAAGGACCTTTTCCGGGCCATGATCCGCGCCAACCTGCGCAAGAAGTGGATTTGCCAGGCGACCATCAACATGGCCGATGACGACGAACTGCTGATGCTGGCGGCCCAGGCAGGCTGCAAAGGTGTCTTCATCGGCTTTGAGTCGCCGACGGAGGAGGGGCTGGCGGAGGTGGGCAAAAAATTCAACCTCTTGAAGGGCCGCGATTTCAGAGCCTCCGTTGACCGCTTGCAGCGCCACAACATCTTCGTCGCCGGTTCCTTCATCATGGGGCTGGACACGGACGAACGGGGCATTGGCAGGCGGATCGCCGACACCGCCGAACGCTATGGCGTGGACCTCCTCAACGTGCTGTTCCTGACGCCGCTGCCTGGAACGCGCCTGTGGGACAAGATGAAATCACAAGGCCGCATCGCCGCCGACTCGTTCCCGGAAGATTGGAAGTATTTCACGCTGACTTTCCCCGTAGCCCGGTATAAGCATCTGTCCTGGGCGGGTATCCTCCAGGAGATGGACGCCTGTGACCGGCGATTCTACTCCCTGCCGCGGATCCTGCACCGAATCTGGAGCAGCCTCTGGCGAAGGCACGGGCCCCTGTTTGTGACAGTGAGTAATCTTTCCTTCCGGCACAACCTTCGCACGAATTCGCGAATTCGGGGGACAGCGAATTCGGAAATTCGGGGGACGCAATACTGATTTCCGCCTGGCGCCATTCCGCCGACACGGGGAGCCAGAAACAGCCAACTCGGAACGCGGGCCCGACCGGCGCCGCCGGAGCAAGAAGGAGAAGCTGAGACGATGAAAATCGCGTTACTCGCATGCGCCACAGCCATCGTGGGTGCCGCCGCGCGGGCAGAAGACCTGACACTGTGGTACGGGGAGCCGCCGGTAAAGAACGACATGAACGGGGCGCTGCCGATCGGCAACGGCAGATTGGGCGGCCTGATCTTCGCAAGGCCCCAACAGGAACGCGTCGTCCTCAACGAAGACAGCCTGTGGACGGGCGCCGAGATCTCTTCGGACGATTCCAGCAATCTGGGGTCGTACCAGGTGTTGGGCGAGATCCTCGTGGATCTGGCCGGCGCCGATACCGGTGCCACGAGCGAGCCGCAGGAGACGGCGTCCCCTGTCCGGAATTACCGCCGGTCGCTCGACCTTGCGACCGCGATCCACAGCGCGACCTACCAGAGCGGGGGCGTTACGTTCCGGCGCGAGGCCTTCGCCTCACACCCGGACCAGGTGCTCGTCCTGCGTTTCTGGGCCGACCGGCCGGCGTCGTACAGCGGCACGGTCCAACTTCGTGGCACGCACGGCGAGGCGGTGCTGGCCGAGAAGAACAGTCTGCGGTTTCACGGAGCGCTCGCGAACGGCCTGAAGTATGAAACGCAAATGGCGGTGCTGAACGACGGCGGAACGGTCCGGCCGGGCGATGGCAACTTCGCGTTCAACAACTGCAACAGCCTGACGCTGATCCTGGCGGCGGGCACGGATTACCTGATGGATTACGCGAAGCATTATCGCGGGGAGAATCCACGCCGCGCCGTTCACGCCCGCGTCGCCGCCGCCTCGGCCAAAAAATACGAAGACCTGAAGGCGGCCCACATCGCCGACTTCCAGACGCTCTTCAATCGCGTGACCTTGGACCTGGGATCGACCCCGCCCGACCGCCTGGCCCTGCCGATCGATCAGCGCAAAGTGCTCCACGCGGAGAAGGGCGGCGACCCGGACATCGAGGAACTCCTATTCCAGTACGGCCGGTACCTGCTCATCTCGTGCTCGCGGCCCGGGGGGTTGCCGGCGAACCTCCAGGGCCTTTGGAACGACAGCAACCAGCCGCCCTGGCACAGCGACTACCACACCAACATCAACGTGCAGATGAACTACTGGCCGGCCGAGCCCGCCAACCTCGCCGAGTGCCATGAGCCGCTCCTGAATCTCATCGAGAGCCAACTCCAACCGTGGCGCAACGCCACGCAGCAGGCAAAGGAATTCCAGCTCCCCTCCGGCAAGCCGCACGGCTGGACGGTCCGAACGTCGCATGGCATCCACGGCGACATGACCTGGCAGTGGGACAACACGTCGAATGCTTGGTACGCCCAGCATTTCTGGTGGCACTACGCCTTCGGCGGGGACAAGCAATACCTGAGGAAGGTCGCCTACCCGGTCCTCAAGGAGGTGTGCGAGTTCTGGGAAGAGCGACTGAAGGCGCTGCCCGACGGCCGGCTGGTCGTTCCGAACGCCTGGTCGCCCGAACACGGACCCAGGGAGGACGGCGTCAGTTACAGCCAGCAGATCGTCTACGACCTGTTCAGCAACTACCTGGCCGCCGGCGAGGCCCTGGGCGTCGACCCGGCATACCGCGCGAAGATTGCGGCCATGCGCAACAAACTCCTCGGGCCCCAGGTCGGCAGGTGGGGGCAACTCCAGGAATGGATGACGGACCGCGACGATCCCAACGACCACCACCGCCACACGTCGCATCTGTTCGCCCTGTTTCCAGGAACACAGATCACCATGTCCGGGACGCCCGAATTCGCCGCGGCGGCAAAAAAATCGCTCGAGGCCCGCGGCGAGACCGGCGACGTGCGCGAGTGGTCCTTCGCCTGGCGCACCGCACTCTACGCACGTCTGCACGATGGCGAAAACGCACACCGCTTGTTCCAGCAACTGTTCTCCGACCGCAATACCTGCCCTAACCTCTTCGGGCTGCATCCGCCGATGCAGATAGACGGCAACTTCGGCATCACCGCCGGCGTCTGCGAGATGCTCCTCCAATCGCACGAAAACGAGATCAACCTCCTGCCCGCCTTGCCCGCGGTCTGGCCGACCGGCTCCGTCAGGGGCCTGCGCGCCCGCGGCGGGTTCGAGGTGGACATCGCGTGGAAAGACGGCAACCTGGACCGGTGCACCATCCGCTCCAAACTGGGCGGCGAGTGCCGTTTCCGCTGGCGCGACGTCGCGGGCGCCATCAAGACGGCCCCGGGCGGCACGTACACGCTTGGCGCCGACCTGGAGTCCCCGGGCGATAATCCATAACAACCCCCTCGCATTGTGAGGGGACAATCCATAACAAGCCCCCGGCACTGCCGGGGGATAATCCTTGGACCCCTGGGACTCGGCCCTTGACGGGGCACGGTTGTGGGCGTCCCCCGGAAAATGCTGAAATATTTTGCTTCCGTTCGCGAGCCATCCGAGTAGAATTCCGTGACGTGCGTGACGTGAATGGTCACTAACCTTCTAAGGAGCAGCAAAATGGCCAAGCCCGCTACGAAGAGTGAAGTTCTTGCCAGCATTGCCGCGACGACGCAACTTTCTCGCAAGCAGGTTGCATCGGTGTTCGAGGCTCTTGCCGGAGTGATCAAGACTGCGGTCGGCAAGAAAGGGCCGGGCGTCTTTGCTTTGCCGGGCCTGCTGAAGATCCTGGTTGTCCAGAAGCCCGCCGTCAAAGCGCACATGGGCATCAATCCCTTCACCAAGCAGGAACAGATGTTCAAGGCGAAGCCCGCCCGCAAGGTCATCAAGGTCCGGCCTCTCAAGGCCCTGAAGGACATGGCGAAGTAGAGAAGCCCTTTTGAAACACGAAGGAGACTCGGAATGGGCAAAGGCAACTACTCGCGGAAAAAAAACGTCAAGAAGCCCAAGAAAGACAAGGCCGCCAAGGCCAAGCACTAGGGCGACCGCTGTCCGGCGGGGTGCGTGTAGGGGTCCGGGGATTCTCGTGCCCGGAAATTCGGCGGGCGCAATACTTAGAGCGCCTAACAGAATGAGCGTCGCCGGGTGGCACCCTGGCACGGGTACGGCTCGTGCCGTGGCCGGCTGGCGGCTTGTCCGCCAGTGCCTCAGCCTGTCATCCCGAGCGCAGCCGAGGGATCTCGCCTCGGTCCGCTTGCCACGGCGTAGTCGAAGACGAAGCCGGGTTGCCGTTTGCCGCCTGTCCTTGTTCGTTGTTGGACCCCTTCGGGGCCACGGCGCAGTCCCGATCCATCGGGACGAAGACGGGTTCGCCGTTCACTCTGAAATCTCAAATCCTCCCTCCCCTTTGGTCATTGCTGTTTGTAGTTTGCGGTTTGCCGTTCGGTTCCCCATTCTCCCTGTTCCTCCGTTGGAGCCCTCCGGGCCGAAATCCGCAATTGAAACGTTCCGCATTGGCCTAAGCCCCGATAGCCCCGAAGGGGTCCCTCTTGGACCTTCGCGTTATCACTTGAACGGGTGTTGCTTTCCTGATACCCTGCCGGAACGCCGCCGGGAGCAAGGGTGATGTTTGCCGGTGTGCCGCACCGCATCGCCGAACGCGGCAGGCCCGGAGGAACAGGGGAATGGACCGGGCGTATTCCGCCTGCGAACCAGGAGAAGAGGAGAAAGCCGATGTCATTCAAGTGCGACAAGTGTGGAAAGACGGTCCCCAGCGGGTTCAGGGCGAACAAGGTGGTTATCGAGACCCGCAACAAGAAGAGCGGAGGAACCGAGATCGTCCGGGAGGAAAAGTGGTGCCAGAAATGCACTCCCCAAGGCGCCGACGTAACGCCATTGGTTGGCGCCCCCGAATAAGCGGGCGGAAGGCGGCATCGCCTGCCGTTTGCCGCCTGCCACGGCATAGTCCCGATGCATCGGGACGACGCCGGGTCTGCATTCTGCCTTGCGCCCGAGTCCCCAGCCCCGAGTCCCGAGTCCCCAGCCCCCAGTCCCGAGTTTCCAGCCCCGAGTCCCCAGTCCCGGTCGTTTTTGCCTTGCCCTCCCCGCCGTTCCTTTTCAAATCTTAAATCTTAAATCTCAAATCGCCTTCTGCCCCCGGCCGCACGGAGGGAAAACGTTCCGTCGGCATCGGTGGTCGCGCGGCCGATTGCCCACAAGCGCGGGCGAAGACACGTGTCCTGCATGTCATCCCGCTTCACCCGTTTCGAGCGTTTGCTCCGGGAACCGACAGGGTTCCGGCTTTTCACTGCGCCGGATTCATGACGCGGCCCACGAACAAGAGGCTGCCCGTCGCGTTGTGACGGATGAAGAAGAGGAATGGGTGATCCATCCGGACGGTGGCGAATTCCTCCACACTGCCTTCGGAAACGACGATGGCCGTGGCGGCGGCCGCCTCCGTGCCTTCCTCGTTCACCTCGACGAAGGCCTTGTGAATCGCGGCCGAAATGGAGAGGCGCCGCCCGGTCGCACTGGGTGCCATGCCTGAGAAATCGGCCCGCTTTCCATCGAACGCATCGGTCATGCCCAGCGTTTGGAGCGTTTTCTTCAGATCCGCCCGGCACGTCATCTTGAAGCGGGGCATCGAAAGTTGTACGGCCTTTCTGGCCATCTTCGACGTCCAGTCATCGAGGTTCTTGGCGGTCAGCGATTTCTCAAGGTCCGGCAGACCGTCCATCTTGTCCGGCAAAAGGATGAGCATCGAGAGTTGCCGGCCGGCATACTCCAGAGTGACCGCCTGGAAATCCTGCCCCTTATAGTAGCCCAGGTGGTCCTCCTGCTTCATCATCGGCACCGAGACCTTTTTGCCGCCGAGGAGGTTGAACGGCTCGGTCTTCGTGACGGCGGGGTTGAAAGGCACGAGCCAGGCGCTCTTAAAGTAGATGGCGTTGACCAACACCAGCCGCACGGGATCGACGACTAAGTCGGGCGGCTGAAGCAGGTCCTTGATCTTGTTCTGCGTGCGGGCGGCCACCCAGGCGTTAATGGTCTGGCGCGCCTCCTCTTTCGCCACCTCAAAATCCACGTGCTGCATCTCGGCGTCGTAGTTTATCCGGTTCACGTCGAGGAACTGCGGCTTGAACTCAAAGCCCTCCTGGCCCCACAGCGAGTTGGCTATCGACAGTTGGTACGGCTTCTTGGTGCCCGCCTGTCCATTGATGCGGGCCAGGAGATTAAACATCGCGGGGTGCAGTTTCGCTTGCGACAGGCAGAAGTGTAGTGTCTTGGCCATCTGCTTTTCGGTCTCGCCGCGCGCCCCGGCCCAGGTCATGGCCAGGGCTGTCGAGATGCTGAAAGGCGAGTAGAAGACGTTGTCGTCGCTCTTCGAGAGCAGCGGATAGAGGTCGCACGCGAAGGCCGTGTTGCCCAGGACCGTTGCGATGGTGGAGGCCGACATCGGCGGCGATTCGTCGGCGGATTCCTCCCCGGATTCCTTTCCGGACTCTCCTTCTAGCCTGGACAGCATCGAGGGCGCCGGCATTGGCTTCTGCGGAATCTCGTTGACCTCTTCCCACAGGCTCTGAACCAGCCGACGCTGGGCTTCGATGCGCCCAAGCACATCCTGCTGTGCGGCCTTTAGCGCTTCAATCTTGTCCGCCAGTACGAGCAACTCCTCTGGCGTGAGTGGGCCGGCCTTCTCTCTGGCTGCCTCGGCGAAGATAACTTGGGGGGTCAGGTGAAACTCGTCTCGGCCCGCCTTGACGTAGAGTTTGCGCAATGCTTCCTTGTTTTGGTTGAGCGCCGCTCGCAAGGTGGCGAGTTGTCCCTCGGCTTGGTCCAGCCGGCTGCTCGCCGCCTCCTTGTAGAACTTCGCAGTCGCCAGCAGGCTGCGGCAGAGGGTCACTACTTGCTGGTGCATTTCCTCCGTCGCGTCGACAAGCATAATCCCCCCGGCGGCGATAGCCAGTTTTGCGGGTCCCCCCTTCTCTTGCCACTGTTCTGTGCCGGTAACAACGAGCTTTATCATGTCAAACAGGCTATAAACGTCGCTCACCGTGCGGACGACGCTGCCGCCAAAGAGTCCTCCGAATCCGTTTGCCGCGTCCCTGGCGTTGGCATGTTCCTCAATAAGCCGCAGCGCGCCCAGAACCTGCGAGATTTCATAACAACGCCTCCGAACGTAATGGCTCAGTTTCTCCTTGTGGGAGATGAGGACCGAGCCGTCGTCCTGGACGACGTAACCGAGTTGCTCGCCAAGCACCATCTTCAGCGCCTGTTCGACAGAGATGTCCTTGAGACTGATTGACACCGCCTCATCGAGGCCGCCGACCTCGGGGTCAATGATGATCCGGATTGCGCCGGGCTTCTTGCGGAGGTAATCCGAGATGTTCTCGAGGACGGTGCGCCGCGGCACCCCGCTGAACTCGAGGGTCAGCGACCATTGCACGCCGTCCACCAGACCTTGCGCGGCCATGTTCCGCCGCGTGATGTCCACGGCCGCAGGCTTGTCCGCCGGCTTCTGGTCAAGCGTAATCGATGAGATGACTTGGCCCCATGTCGGGCCGGCTGCCGCCGTAAGTAGCGTTGCCACAAGCACCATCTCTGACGCGCATCTGACAGCGCGGCGGACACCTGTCATGAGAGTTCTCCTCCTTCCCAGGGCGAAGGCTGTTCAGAATTCCCTTAAGCCGCTGGCCGATAATCACGCGCTATGTGTCACCGCCAGCGATGTTCACCATTCTACCTGGCTTTGGCGTTTCGACCAACGAATTCCAGATGACCCAAGCCCTTTGGCAAGCGGGCCTTATCCGCACAGAACCTCTGCGCTTCAGCGAATTCGAGCGAATTCCGGGGACACCCATCTATGAGCAAGTCTCTGTCAAGGGCCGAGTCACCGGGGTCCGGAGTCTTTTCCCTGAATACCGTTCTCCGTTGTCTTTGAGTTCCGGGGACACGGGGGACTGGCCAACGCGGAACCCGGAATTCGGAACGCGGAATGGACTGCCTCAAACGCCCTTTGGGCATTGCTGTTTGTTGTTCGCCTTTTGTCGTCCCATGTTGCCTGCCGTTCCCCCAATCCCCCTCTGTGTTGAAACCACCCCCTAGCAAACCCCATGCCAATCGCGCGAGAAAATTCAGTTTTGGTGTGACAAGCATCAACGTCGCTCCATAGCATAGGAGGCAAAACGAGGGTTCTGCGAGGCAAAACCGGGGCAGTACGGGGCATGTACGGGGCAAATCGAGGTAAAAACGAGGTCAAAACGGGGCTTTTTGCGAATTTTCCCGCGTCTGCCATAGCCTCAGCGGCGGCGGAAACGCCCCCCAACGCCCCTGGCACTCTGGGAACGCGGTTACGACCCCCCAAAAAACGCCCCAAAATCCGCCCGCCACCCAAAAAAAATTTTTCGGAATTTTCTTCTAACCGCAGCGGAAAACAAATCAGGGCGGTGTTTGAAGTCGTTTGGTTGTCAGCCAAATCTTCCCTTTGCG
>Ga0307376_10005467_pt1 | contig 11423 bp, 8 predicted proteins | sample TR2MG_FD_202536 | JGI IMG/M metagenome (GOLD analysis project Ga0307376, IMG submission 202536) | Soil microbial communities from Risofladan, Vaasa, Finland - TR-2 | ecosystem: Environmental > Terrestrial > Soil > Coastal area > Acid sulfate soil | place: Finland: Risofladan, Vaasa | collected... | reverse complement strand
CACATAGTCGGAGAGCTTCGACAACTCCATACAACGTATGCCTTTACCGAGGTGGCCTGTGAGCGGGCTATCCGGTTCCGGGGCAGGAGTATACCGGCCCTGGAGGTGGCGGTCACCAGCATCAGGAAGTGGGCGAAGATGTCGAAGATGCCGGCGGCCTTCTACAGCCCAGGCTCATGGAAGCGGACAGTTACCGGCACCGGGGCTGCTGATAAGGCGGCGGTGGCCAGGGTAGTCTACTTGCTGTATCCCCAGCTGCCGCCGGACTTGAGCGACCACGTTACTGATGCTATAAGCATCGGGCAGCATCATTATGGTGCTAAGAAACTGGAAAGGATGATCGCGGATGCCTGAGACAATCAATGAGGCCATAGAGAAGGTGAGGCCGAAGTTAGAGGCGGTATTGAAAGCTCACAACGGTGAGGTTAGAATACTGGTTAAGAACGGCGCCGTGTACCGGATATTAAAGACGGAGGACGAATTGGTAACGACTAAGAAGTAAACCGAATATTTGCCTAACGGAAAGACCGAGGAGGCGACATTGTATGGGCTTACAGGCTCAGAATGTCGCCTCTTTTTATTACCAGATTATCGAGGTTCGATAAGGTGAGATATGAATAGATTGACCTGCCCTATATGGGAATGCCTGAAGCCGGAGCAGCTGGCGAAATTAATTATGCTGCAGTGGAAGCTCTATGGCACCAGGTTAGAGCTGCTTACCCGGCCTGACTATAGCGGCATTGAGCCCCTGGAGGAGATAGACCGGCTAATGCGGCAGCGTCCGAAGTCGAGGAGGGCGGCCGGTTGAACGAGCTCTGGTGGGCGCCGCGGGAGATTTACTTTACCCGGGAGCAGGTCCTCTGGCTCTTTGAACACCTGCCGGCTATCCGGGAGGGGAACTGGCCGTCGCGTCCTACCAGCTACACCGAGCCCAACGTGCAGAAATCACCATCCAGCCATGCCCCTTTCGAGACGCCGGTGCAGATAGCCGCCGAGCTGCTGGTCCGGCTGGAGAACGCCGGCCAGGACGGCGCCATGTGCAAGATGGAGTATGTCTACGGTGAAGATGAAGGGAGCATAGCCCGGCACTGGCATATAGACACCTACACGGTTGTGAGGCGGATAGACCGGGCACTTAATTACTGCTGCGGGTGGAGGCGGAAGAGAGGATATCGGCAGAGAGGGAATTGATAGTGTTAGAGGGTTCTGGTAGTGGGTCAATTTGACAATAAGTGCTATAATGTTTTCGATAGGCAGGAGGTAAAAATGGACACTCAAAAGTTCAAGCGACAGCTGGATGAACTGCGGACTATAATTACTGATGGGATCGCTTACTTTACTGTCTGGAGAGGGCTGATGGTTGATGATGAAGTTTCGGCTCATGCTCTAAATCGCTATCGGGGAATGTTTCTGCCGGCGAGAAATGCTTTACTTTGGGCAACGCTCATGCAGTTAGCCAAGGTTTTTGGCCGACATCGTGGAGAAGTTAGTTTGGGGAACTTACTAGCGGCAGCAAAGAAAGACCGAGAACATTTAACCCCTCATGTTACAGAGGAGAAACTACAGGAAATAGAGCAGCAGATTGAAGGGAACGAGGACTTGTTAGATCGTCTCAGGCGCTTCCGGGATAAGCGGTTGGCACATCATGATTCAGAGATTAAGGGTGCTATAAATTTACAATACGGGGAGATTAGGCAACTTATTGAAGAGATTCAGTCTATGTACAACTCATTAAGAAAAGGCCATGATAGAAACTTAACCTCTTACAAATTCTTAGTGAGTGAAGGTAAAACACATACATCTGGGGTTGTGGCCGTCATGCGTGAAGAAAGAGAAAGGTCCATGAAAAGGTTCAAGAAAAAGGACTAATCACTCCACTTTTAAGCCTACTTTTTGCCCCTTGACAAAGCTAAAGGGGGCTTGTACTATGGATATAGTGATGCTGTGCGCCCACCCGATGAGGTGGGTTTTCTTTTTGCCCTCCATTTGCGAGGGCTTTTTTTATTCCCATTATTTTTTGAGAAATAACTATGGCGAAAGCAAAGAAGCAATCGAAACAAGGATCCTTGGCGCACTCCAAGCAGAAGTTCCTGAAGCTATACCCTGAATACGGGGCTGTTGGTCCGACCATGAAGGCCATCGGGCTCAAGTGCCGGCGCACATTCTATAACTGGCTGGAGAACGACCCGAAGTTTAAGGAGCTTTACCTCACCGAGCTGATGCCCAACCGCAGAGATGAGTTGGTGAGCCTGGTATATCGTGTGGCCTCTGGTAAGCTCGGCACCTATACCAAGACGACTGAGAGGGCAAATGGGGACATCATTACCGAGGAAGTACCCTACGGCATACCCCAGACGCAACTGACTGCCGCTTTTGGATTTCTCAAAGCCACCGACCACAACGACACCGGCGAGGATCGGATGATATTCGTGGAGAAACACCAGCTGGAGGTTTCGGGGAAGGATGGCAAGCCGATAATACTCAAGGTGGTTTATGACGACAGCAACAAGGGAATACACGATACACCTGCGGAATCCTGATAATCATTCTCCTCAAAAGAGGATGGTGGATTCTAAAGCGAAGCGGCTAGTGGTTAAAGCTGGTCGGCGTGGTGGCAAGACTGTAGGCTTTGCGATAAGAGCGGTTAGGCGTTTTCTTGAGGGTAGAAGGCAACTCTATGCCGCCCCTACCAGCGAGCAGACGGATACATTCTGGTTTGAGGTAAAGCGGGCACTGGCTGAACCTGTCCAGGCCGGTGTCTTCAAGCAGAACGAATCAGAGCAGTTTATAGAATTGCCCGGGACTAAGCAGAGGATAAAAGCTAAGACCGCCTGGAACGCCAATACCTTACGCGGTGATTATGCCGATGACCTTTATCTGGACGAATTTCAGTTAATGGCGGAGGACACGTGGGATGAGGTAGGCGCCCCGATGCTCCTTGATAACAACGGGGATGCGGTGCTTATCTTCACTCCCCCCTCGCTCAGAGCCACGGGAGTTTCAAAGGCAAGAGATCCCCGTCATGCCTCTAAGATGTTTAAGAAGGCACAAGAGGACACCACGGGGCTTTGGGAAACAATCCACTTTACTAGCCTCGAGAATCCTTTTATAAGCAGAGAGGGGTTGGCAATCATCACTCAGGATATGTCTCTTGATTCATACCGGCGAGAGATTATGGCCGAAGATGACGAGATAGAGGCTTCCTGGCTGGTTAATAGCAAGTTCAATGAGACAATATGTAAGATTAAACGCTTTGATATTCCACTTCTCTGGGATGTTTACTCCGGCCACGACTTCGGGAGCGCAAACCCCGCCGCCCTATTCTTAGCTCGCGTTAAACTACCCCTGCCACCCGGTGCTCCACCCTATATGAGACAGAATGACCTTGTTATCTTCCGTGAATATCTCCCCGGCGCTGGCTTCTCAATGATTCAGCACATAGAACGTTTCAAGGAACTTGCTAAGGGTTATACAGTCAAACGGAGCAGGGGCGGCAACCTTACCAGTGAAGACGAGATAAGGCAGGGATATACTAAAGCTGGATGGCATATCTTACCTCCGGCGCTTGAAAGAAAGAATAGTCAGATTGACAGAGTAATCGCCATAGAGGAAAACAACAAGCTCTATATTTTCGATGACCTATGGCAGATTTTGAGCGAAGCATCTAACTGTATGTGGAAACTGGATGCCGACAACAAGCCCACTAATGAGATAGCCAACGAATCAATATACCACCTATTCGCAAGTCTAAGAAGCATTACCAGTGACAGTGACTTCACCCCGGAGACGGTAACACAGGGTAATAGACCCGCCGTCTCGAGGGAGAGGAGATAAGAATGGACTTAAAGCAAGCCGTAAAGGACCAGAAGGGCGAACGCTCTGACCTTGAAAAGAGAATGGACGCTGACGCAGCTCTGGTGAACCTGGATAAATATACCCTCAAAGATGTTAATGGCAAAGATGTCCCCCGCAGTATCTCCGTAACTCTGAATGACCCCGCCGTGTTCGCCGCAAATGTAGAGTCTTCATTAGGTAGAGCCACCGAGCAAATCACAGTGGAAACCGAGGACGAGAAGCTGGACACAGCCTATATAGAGGATTTTATCAGGGTAGCACTGGCCTCGGCCAGCACCAGGCTTACTAATCAGGGCGAATTTCCCCTTAACCCTTACTTCGACCAGGGGATGTGCCGGAGGGGTGGGGCAGGAGCCAGGTGCCTCTTCAGAATAGTAGAAGGTGAGCTTATTCCCGATATAGTCCCGTGGGACAGGAGATATATGTACTACGGGATGGGGGCCGATGGGCTGGCGTGGGGTGGTTTTGAAACCAAGAGGGGTAAGGATGCGATAGTGGCTCAATACCCCGATACAGAGGGGAAAATCAAGGGTAAGGATGGTACTATCCTTGACATCTGGAACCCTGAGGCTAACGAGGTCTACCTTGACGATAATAAAATATTTGAGCAACCCAACCCTCATGGCTATACTCCGGTGTGCTCTCAGATTGTACCCCTCGGCTCGATGCTGGCGGACGCAAACAGTATAAAGTATCGGGGGGAGTCTATCTTTTTCCTGATCCGTGACCTGCTGCCGGAGCTAAACCGGCTGGTCAGCCTTATTCAATCCTTGAACCAGAAAGAGCTTGACCACGCCCTGCAGTGGTCAAGTGAAGAAGGGGAGACCAGTACACCACCCGAATATAAAGACCTTGATACACCCGGCACGGTTACAGCAACAGTTAAAGGCGGGGGAGCTTCCCCTGTTCCTTATGGCCAGCTCAAAAATCAAGCCTGGCTTCTGCATGAGATGATTGAGACCAGGATACAGAGGGGGAGCCTGAGTAACTTTGAGTATGGGACTTTCACCCAGCCGATGTCGGCAATCGCCCTTATTACTGTTGGGGAAGGCAGGGACCAGGTATTCCTTCCCCGGCTCGGAGCAAGGGGGCTGCTAAACCAGCAATTAGCTTATATGATTATCGACCAGGTTATTAACTGCGGTCAGAGTTCGGTGGAAATCGGCACCAGGGGGCATAAGAGGAAGTTTGATGTCCGAAAGCTTGAAGGGGAGTACAGCATTGAATTTAAGTATTTCGTTACTTCCCCCAAGATAGATGCCGCCAGGTATTCGATGGTGCCGGGTGCGGTGGGGGTAATTCCCATGAAGTCAATCAGGCGGGATATTTTACAGAGGGAAGACCCGGACGAGGACGAGAGGCTATTGAGATGGGAGGAGGCAGAGGTATTAAGCCCCTTGGTCAAGATGAGGAGAACAGTATCCGACCTATTAGATATGGCTGAGAGAGGTGACGAGGATGCTAGGATAGACGCTGAGCTTATGGCTACCGAGATGGGGATGTCTTTAGACCAGCTCCTGGCAGGGAACTTACCTCAGAAGACAGAGCCAGCAAAACCAAAGGGTGAAGGGATACTCCCGATGTTTACAGAGAAGACACCGGCTGTGCCACCTACTGGTGAAAGCTCAGCGCAGAAATCAGCCAACCTCCAGAAAACCCCTGTGGAGGCAGAATGATGGCAAAGCTAACCAAAGACGCATTTTACAAACAAATCAGGGACAAGCTGGCTAATAAAAGCAAGCCCAACGTGATAGAAAAACTTAAGGCGGTTAAGAAGTGAGCGGTGTCAGTGACCTTTTGAGTAAATACGGCACGAGCCTTTCCGAGACTCGCAAGCTCTTTGGTGAGATGATGCCGGCTGTGCAAAAAGAAAAGAAGTACCCGCTCCTGGAGACACCACAGTTCTTTACGGCTCAGGACGTGAAAGGCTTGGGGCTGACCACCGGAACCGGAGAGGCCTTTGAGCTTAAAGAGGGCTGGATGCTCAAACTTACCCCTAACGGAGCGGAGCCTACTATCAGCCTTAAATCTCCCACCGGCGAGGAAGTAGGCCTTGAGGATGTCCTTGTTACCCCAGAGGGGGAGTGGGTTACCAGGGCACAGCAAGAGGTACAACTGACAGAGTGGCAAGATACTATAGGCACGCTCTCCTCTAAATTATTCCCAGAATATGAACAGATTGACTTCACCGGGGTACTAGAATACGCACAAGAAAACCCCGAAGACTTTATGGCGAGAATACAGAAGATAGGCCGTACTTCTGAGACGGAAGCCTTGCTGAAGATGATGGGAGCTACAGAGCAGGATATTACCGATCTTCTCCCGCTTTCAAGCACGGGTATTGCCCTGAAACCATTAACCCAGATGCCATTAGGGAGTTATGTCCTTTCAGCCCAGCCGAATGAGGCTATTTCGGCCTTTGCCAAGAGTGACTTTGACGGGCTCCGCCAGGCGATGTTATTTGAAGGGCGGAACGAAAAGACAGAAGCGTTATTGCGGGATAGTGGCTGGACAGAGAAGGCAATAAACGACTTCTTCCTGGACAATGCTCCGGGGAAGTTCGTCAAAGGCGAGTGGCTACCTGATGCCCTTGAGGATTACTGGAAGCTTTATTGGGGTGGGACGGGTGACATGGTGGGGGCACTGGCCGGAGCCGCCGATAGATTAGGCGCTGACGGAGTGGCCGATGCTATGAAGCAAATCGGGCTGGAGGGACGGCTGATAACTATAGACGTTGAGATGGGGAAGCCTGACTCCCCCGAATGGTATGCCAAGAATATCACGAGGATGTTGCCGATGATGCTGGCGATTATAGACGCTGGCTGGGCTACAGGTGGTGGGGGTAGCGCACTTGTCACCGCCGCCGGAGGGGGTAGCTTCCTTTCAGCTATTGTAGGAACTATTACCGCCGGCGCCGTAACGACTATCGGAGAAGGGACGATGGAGGCCGGGGATGCTTACCTGGAGGCAGAGAGGCGGGGATTCACCGAGGCCGAGCGTAACGATGTCTTTGATGAGGTCTTGAGGGGAAACGCTGGACTACTCTCTATCACTAACACGGCGCAGTTTGGGGCTGGCTTCTTTATTCCAGGGGGTAGAACAGCCACATTCCTTGTTAAAGCCCTTATATTTGGATTTGAGGCCTCAAGTGAGGGTTTGGAAGAAGGTGTCCAGTTAGCAATCACACGGGAAGCTCTTGGCGATGTTCAGGCTATGGACGAGGAGATGTGGCAGAATGTCAAGCTCGGGCTTGCCGGTGGTCTTGGATTTGGTGCGGTCGCTACGATATATCAGAGCATTGGAGGAAATGTCCAGGCCAAGATGACTGATGAGCAGAAGAATTTAATCAGACAGTGGACGGGTGAGTTTATGGCTCAGGGGCTTTCAAAGGTAGAGGCCGATAGCAAGGCGTGGGACAGGTTCGCCGAGACAAAAGAAGGCGCTCAGGTTGTAACCGAGGCTGTCCAAGATATGATGTCCGGTGAGCAGGAGGCAAGCAAGGCCAAGTTCACTGAGATAAAAGAAAAGATGGCCGAAATCTCCGAGAAGGCGAAGGAGAAAGGGGTTATAAAGGAAACCTCCCAGAGAGCTAACGATTTAGCGTGGGAGATGGTTTCGAGGGAGTGGGGGATTGAGGTGCCGGAAGCGGAAGTCGAAGGGCTGAAAACTTTAGAGAACGACCCCGTAGCGAAGGCAAGGTTTAAGCTAGGCGGTAAGAATGTAGACCTTACCGCTTTTATATCTATCCGTGAGCAGTCATTCCCCGAATATTTTTCTGTTAAACAAGCGGAGGCTCTATTCCCAGGCCACAACTTCAGCTATTACACTCAGAAAGGAACCCCTCAATATAACCATGTACCGAAGGATGTTGCCCTTGATGATTTGACCAAAAAATTCAGTATGTCGCCTGATGAGATTGCTGAAAGGGTAATGGCGATAAGGGAAGAAAGAAACAAAATTAAGCGGCTTGAAACTGAGAGAGCTGTAGCCGAGAAGGAACCAAAGAAACACACGATAGACGAGCGCATCCAGAGGGTCAGGGAGCAGTACCGGAAAAAAGAAGAAACAGTTGCCCAGTTGAGGCAAACACTTTACGACATCGCCAAAGATGCCCCGGTATCAGTCAGGGCTAAGATGCTGGCCGCCATGAAGAACGTCAAGACTGATGCTCAATTAGACAAGGCGATTGAGAGAATAGGCCGATTAGATGAGGAGTACAGGCAGCGGACGCTAAGTTCAAAGATAAGAAGTGAACTCCAGAATATCAAGCCCAAGAAAAAGCGGGGCATCCTCACAGGCAGGTTCACCGCTCAGGTGCAGGAGAAGCTCGAAACCATCAAGCATAACCTTGACGCCGACCGGGACGAGGCAAGGGACAAGATAGCCTCTAACCTTGAGGCCTATGAGAGTGGGAAGATAGGCTATGAGGAGATGCTGGAGGCCAACGAAATACTGAACCTCGCCGGTATAAAGGGGATGAACTCCCAGGAACTTCAGACAGTCCTCGATAATGTCCAGATGCTCAAGTCCGTAGGTAGGACACTGATGGGGGATAAGTGGCTGAGGGAACGGGCCCGGATAGACACTATCAGGGAAGATATCTCAGATGTCGTCACCGGAGGCAAGGGATTAAAGCCTGGCATCGGAACCGTTCCATCCTCGGAGCTTGAGGTTACAAAGACTTGGCTGGAAAAGCTGGTCAACGCTCAGTTTAGCTGGGACAATCTTCTTGATAAATTGAGTAAATTCCACAAATCCAAACCGTATCACAGCCCTTTAAGCGTATTCGGGAATATAGTCCACCAGGCGAGGAATACAGAAAAGACGGGTGTTGAGTCCTCCTTCGGGGAGATAATGGAGAACTTCGGCATGATATTCAACGTCAAGAGACGCTCAAGAATGAACCAGCTCCTTAACCGGATGGCCTCTGTAAAAGTTGACCTTGGTATGTTTACCAACCTTGACGGCGTGGAGGTTCACCTGCAATTAACCAAAGACCAGATTATGAAGAAGTACATGGAACTTCAAGACCCGACCCTGGCAGGAACATTCTACGAGGGGATGCGCTGGACTTCCTTCATGGAGAAGGCGATAAACGATAATCTAACAGCCCAGGAGAAGGCATGGGCTGGCTACCAGATGCAATTTTATCAAGACTATTACGCCAGCATCAACAAGATATACAGCGAGATATACGGGGTGAATCTACCCCATAATAATTTCTACTCACCTATCAGCCGTGACCTGGAGGCGGAGATACCGGAGAATGTTTTAACCTACCGTGACCTGTCTCATTTTGCCAGCGTGCTCAACGGTAGTCTTAAATCCAGGGTGAGGAACAAAGTCCCCCTGAAGTTCAACGGCTCTACTGAAGTTTTAATAAACCATGTTCAGCAGATGGAACACTTTAAGGCTTGGGCAACGACTATGCGTGACCTGAGACGTGTGTTCGGCTCTGTTGAAGTCCGTACAGCCATCAGGCAGTATCACGGTATGCCTATCCTGAAAAAGATAGACCAGTATCTTAATGACCTGGCCAGAAACGGCATTGAAAAAGCTAAGATAAACCACGTGGCTGACTTCTTGAGAAAGAATTTTACCCTATCTATCCTCGGAATTAAGCCTGCCATAGCTCTAAAACAGACACCTTCTGTGCTGGTCTATTCGACAGAAATGCCTATCGCCGATTTCGTGGTAGGGATAGCGGATTTCTGGACTAACCCCGTGGGGCATCACAGGTTTCTGATGAAGGAGTCGGCTTTTTATCGAGAGAGATTCGGTAAAGAGTTTGCGATGGAACGTGATATGAAGTTCGCAGCGAAGCAACACGGGGCTAATCTCCTTTCCGGAAAGAGTAGTGTGAGAAGCTACTTTATGACTCTAATTAGAATGGGCGATAAATTCGCCATAACGCAGGGAATGTGGGCGAAGTATAAATCAGCTCTCAAGCAGGGGAAAGGGAAGGTATCACAGGCGGAAGCGATAGCGGAAGCCGAACAGGTATCCCAAAGAACTCAGCCGACCTCCAGGATGGAATCACTGTCATCTTGGCAGAATGGCGGGTCATGGATGAAGCTCTTGACTATGTTCCAGAACCAGCCCAACAAGTATTTCAGGATAATGGCCGACAATGCCCGTAATTTCAAGTACGGCAGGGGGAACAGGGCGAAAGCAGCATCTAATATATTCTTGGTCTGGGTTGTAATGCCGGCTCTATTTCAGTTTATTGCAGATGCCTTCCAGTTCAAGAAGGAGCATCAAATTAAGGCATGGGTACTCGGCCCCATCAACTGGCTTCTCATCATCGGGGGAATAGCACAGTCTGCCTATGGCTGGATTACTAATGAACCTTTCGACTATCAGGCCAGCCCGGTACTACAAACGTTTGAGGAAATTCGGAAGACATTTCTGAAAGCAAAACAGATGGTTGAGGACGGGCAAGACCCATATCAAGATATCAGCATGGATGACCTCATCGCCGCGGTGGAATACTTCGCTAAAGCGGCGGGGCAACTCACGGGTTTGCCTACACCCTATCTGGTACAGGCTGAGAAGGCAATCAGGGCTGGTGAACCCTGGGAGCTTATCTTTAGCCGTTGGAGTCTCCAGAAGCCGGATAAGGATAATTTTACTAAAGCCGGAGAGTTGGAGAATAACCTGGGCAGGGGCAAACTTGATATTGACCTGACCTCCGATGACCCGGAGACACGGAGAAAAGCGGAGGACGAGCAGGAAACCAGGGAAGATGCTCTTGAACAAGGTTTGACCGTTGAACCGCCTGAGATGTATGACATGGGGGACTGGTACACGGATATGAGGAGGATATTTGACGGGAATCTGCCCTCTGATGTTCTCTCTGATGGGAAGTCTACCCCCTTGATAAAGGCGTGGGCGACCATCGAGCAGTACCGGGCTGATGCCGACATTCTCCCCGATACTCAGCTCTATAAGATAAACACCGATACGGAGAACGAAGATACCATTGTCCAGTATTATAAACAGTGGCAGGCCCGCCAGCAGATAGATAATTTAAGCGACCTCCAGGAGTTCGACCAGCTATACCCGAAGGCAAACCTTGGCAATGTGACCCGGCAGCAGTATGAGCTGCTTGTCCAGTATCTTAACGCCGATGACCAGGACGCTTTCTTGGAGGGACACCCCGAACTTAAGGCCAACCCCAGAGACGAGTGGCTTAAATCACACCCGGAGGCTAATGCTTACCTGTCCATAATCGGCCAGGCCAAAGTCCTGAGTATGGAAGCATATAACACAGCCAAGAAGCTGATTACCGACCTGGACATTCCCGATAGCGCCTTGCCTGAATTTACCCTACCCCCTGAAGGCTCGGTTGAGAATTACTTTAAGTACAATGAGTCCGGCCAGGAATACGGCTACAACAGCGCCGAGGTTAAATTATTACTTCTGGAAGATGACACCCTGAGAGAGTGGCTGAGCCGGGAGCCGGTAGACACGCCGGTTGAATCACTTGAAATCTCGGTAAAGTGGCGGGATATGGACGAGCTTTATGCCGGCTATTCAGATAAAGAATCACTTAACTATATCAAGAA
>Ga0307376_10005466_pt1 | contig 11426 bp, 5 predicted proteins | sample TR2MG_FD_202536 | JGI IMG/M metagenome (GOLD analysis project Ga0307376, IMG submission 202536) | Soil microbial communities from Risofladan, Vaasa, Finland - TR-2 | ecosystem: Environmental > Terrestrial > Soil > Coastal area > Acid sulfate soil | place: Finland: Risofladan, Vaasa | collected... | reverse complement strand
GATAAACACTATGGAATTAACACCTTATTTATTTTGGAACATCTTTATAACTTTGGTGTTAGCTCCGGTGCTTTATAGCATCAAAAGTAACACAGCAGAAAACAAAAGATTAGACATTCTCTTAAATAAAACACGTGAAGAGATGGCAAAAGAGTATGTAACAAAAACAGAATTAAAAGCTGACTTTAATGTCCTTATAACTAGGATAGATAAATTAGGTGAAAAGCTTGACAAACTGTTTGAAGTCAAGTAAAATAGGTATATAACTATGGCAAGAAAAAAACAACAACAAAAGAAAAGATTAAAAAAGTATAAAGGTAAGTATGTTACTGCTGATAGGTTAGATATGTCTAAAGGTGGTAGAGTACAAAAAGCTGTAGGTGGACCTAATTCTAAATTTGATATGGACAAAGGACAAGCCAAATATAATGATGATATGTCTATCGGAGGTCCGGGAGGTGGTCGAGGTGGACCCGGAGCTGGTGAAAGTGAATCTCAAAGGAAAGCCAGAGAAGAAGAAGAAAGAAAAAGAAGAGAAGAAGAGGAAAGAAAAAGAAAAGCTGAAGAAGAAGCTGCAAAAAAAGCTGAAGAAGAACCTGAAGTAGATGAATTTACAGGAATGACAGAGCTTCAAAAACAAACATTAGCTGAAAAAGAAAGAGGTCAAAGAGTTATAGAAACAGGCAGAAGTGCAGAACAAATAGCTGCAGGAGTAATGCCTGAAGATATGCCAACAATACCTGAACCTAAAAGATTAGTAAGCGAAACAGGTGAAGTAGCTGAAGGAACTGAAATTGCAAGAGAAGATGTGCCTCAAATGGGACCTACTGAAAGAGGCGTAGCTGCAGATGTAGGTGATGTAAGTAAAGAACAAGTAAGAGAAGGAGTAGCAGACGAAGCTGATGCTACTCAAGTTGCAGGAGTTGTAACAGCTCCTACTACAACTGTATCAGGAACTCAAGTAGCTGTAGATGCTAAAACAGGAACACTATCACCAGAAGCAAAAGCTTCGGTAGAAGAAATAAGACAGTTATCTGGAAGTGCAGTAGCTGCTCAAGTTGAAGATAGTATAATGAATGCCGCTAAAGCAGAAGATGTTAATGGGGTTTTATCTGCAGGTGCATTTGCTCCAGAAGTAACAGGAGCTAAAGTACAGTTATCTCCAACAGCAGATGCAGAAGCTAAAGAACGTGAAGCTATTACAGGTCAACCTGCTAATGCCGGACAAGCTGCACAAGTTATTGGTACTGCTGGTTATGAAGCTGCACAACAAAGAGCAGTAAAAGGTACTGAAGCTAAAGGTGCTGCTGCATCTATGGTAGCTGAAGTTGGTAATATACCTCAAGACATAGCTGCTGCCATTGTAGAAGACCCTGCAACTGTAGAAGCTCAAGTAGATACAAATCCTGTAGAAGTTAATGCTGCTATTGCTGCACTACCTACAGAAGCTTTAGTATCTTCACAAATGGAAAGTTTATTAGGTGGTATGGAAGACGGTGAAGTTCCTATGTGGGCTAAACCTGCTGTAGATGCTATTAATGCAAGAATGGCACAAAGAGGTCTATCAGTTTCTACAGTAGGTAGAGATAGTTTATTTAATGCTATTATTCAAAGTGCAATGCCAATAGCTCAAAGCAATGCACAAGCATTACAGACTAGAGCAGCTCAAAATTTAAGTAACGAACAACAAGCAAATTTACAAGAAGCTACACAACAACAACAATTAAGATTACAAAATTTAGCTAATCGTCAAGATGCTGCTAGTCAGACTGCACAGATGTCTCAACAAATGAGAACAATGCAGAGTCAATTTAGACAACAAGCTGTAATGACTACTGCTGAACAACAGCAACAAACAAGAATGGCTAACTTGCAAAATCAACAACAAGCTGCATTAGTCAATGCTCAAAACCAACAACAAGCTAATATGGCTAATCTTGGTAATGAACAGCAAATAAATATGGCAGAGCTTCAAATAGAAGCACAAGTTGAAGGAGCTAATCAAACTGCAACCAATCAACAACGTATGTTGGAAATGCAAACTGCTGCAGATTTCTTATCTAAAAATGCTGGATTTAAACAGCAGATGGAACTTGCTAATTTAAGTAATGACCAGCAAATGAAACTTGCAAATTTATCAGCTCTTAATCAGGCTGGTTCAGAAAATCTTACTGCTGCTCAACAGACAGAACTTGCAAATCTTAACAAACAAATGCAAGTTAATATTAAGAATGGTGAATTAGCTCAGTCAATGGGATTAGCTCAACTTAATGTTGACCAACAAAGAGCTATGCAAAATGCAAACACTGTTGCAAATATGGACATGGCAAACTTTAATGCTGACCAACAAAGAGTATTAGCAAATAGTAAGTTTATGCAGACAGTAGCTATTACTAATATGAACGCAGAGCAACAATTAGTTATGCAACAAGCTACAGCTCTAGCATCACTTGATATGGCTACTGTAGACCAAAGAACTAAATTAGCTGTTAGTAATGCTCAAAACTTTTTACAAATGGATATGGCAAACTTATCAAATGAGCAACAAGCAAGTATGATGAGAAGTCAACAAGAACAACAAAGATTATTATCAGACCAGTCTGCTATGAATGCTCAAGCACAGTTTAATGCTACAAGTGAAAATCAAGTAAATCAGTTTATGGCTAACTTAGAACAACAGAATAAACAGTTTAATAGTAATCAATTAAATGCTATGGAACAGTTTAATGTAGCTAATACAAATGCTGCAGAAGCTAGAAGAGTTGGTAATGAATTTGAAGTTGAAAAACTAGAAGCACAATTACAAACAGATATGTCTAAATTTAATGCTGCACAAGATTTTGCAAAAGAACAATTTAATACACAAAACGAAACGGTAATTGCACAGTCAAATGTAGAGTGGAGACGTAAAGCTAACACTGCTGATACTGCTGCTTTTAATGCAGTCAATCAACAGAATGCACAGAATGCTTTTGGTCTTACTGCTTCTGCTAATAACTTTTTATGGCAAGAACTTAGAGACGAAGCAGATTTTGATTTTAAAAGATGGGATAATGAACAACAACGTAAAGCTTCTTTACTAATAGCTGCTTTAGGAAACTCTGAAGCTGTAAATAAAAAAGAGTATTGGGATGATAATGTAGGAAGTATTGCTAGATTACTAGATGGATGGTTAAGTTAAAGGAAATATTATGGGTAAATTAAGAAAAATAGGTAAAAAAATAAAAAAAGGATTTTCTAAAATAGGTAAAAAACTTAAAAAGGGTTTAGGTAAAATAGCTAAAGCTTTTGGAAAGTTAGGTCCTTTAGGTTCTATTGCACTTTCTTTTTTACTTCCGGGAATGGGTAGTGTCTTATCAGGATGGCTAGGTAATATGGGAAGTGTTGGTAAATTTATTTTAGATATTGGAGCTAAAATTGGAGAAGGTGCAAACTGGGTTAAAAACGGAGTTGGTAGAGTTTTTAACAGAGTTACAGATGCTATTGAATATGGAATGAATACTGTAAGTAAACCTTTTATGCAAGAAGGAGCTAGAGGTGCTGGTAGTGCTTTTAGAGATTTTGTAAGTGAAACTACTAATGGATTTATAGATAGGTCTACTGTTGATTTATCTGATTCATTAACACCCGGTGGAATGCGTACAGATATTGTAACTGATAGTAATCCTTTTACTAAAGATGATTTTATAAAAGACATGACTAAAAAAGATTTAAATGCTTTACAAGATAGTAATAAATTTATGAGAGATATTAATAAATTTGAATCAAAAGGAATAGAAGGATTAACTAAAAAAACTACTGATAAAGGATTTGAATACTATAAAACTGGAGACGATGGAAAACTATTAAATAAACCTTTTAAAACTATTACGGATAAAAGTCTTAATTATGTTCCTGAAGGTAAACAACCTAGTTTATTTGATAGTGATGTAGAATATGATTCATTTAAAGCAAAAGTTAAAGATAGTAAAGAATTTGATGTTTATAAAAAAGTATCTTTTGTAGCAGAAAAAGGTCAAGGAATACTTCAAGATGAAAGTGATGCAGCTTATTCAGATTATTTAATGAAAAGGGAAAATGCATCTAGAGCTGGATTAATAGCTGAACAAACTTTATCTATGGTTCCTACTAATGAGTATAGTTATGCACCACAAAATTTTATAAATATAAATAATTTAGATAATGACCCTGTTGGTATGCAACAATTAGCTGCGGGATATGGGATGATATTAAACGATTATACTAGTTAGGATAAAATATGCAAAGTAAACCAATACCAGAATTAATAAATCAAACAGCTTTTGAAGCTCCTATTCCGGGACAATCTTTAACTAATAATCCGGAAGATAATTATGCTTGGGAAAAACCACCTGAAATGGTTGATATAAAAAAAGCTAGAGAAAAAATATTTTTAAATTTATTAGAACCTGAAAAACTTCAAGAAATACAAAAATTAATGATGAATGAAGTTCCAGTAGATGCTATTGCTCAAACAATGTTAGTAGAAGGATTTAGACAAGGAAAGTTTAATCCTGATTTAGCTTTACAATTATTAGAGCCTACTATGTATATGTTGTTAGCTATTGCTGAAAGGTCAGGTATTAAACCTACATTAGATATTGAAGATGAAGAACCTGATGAAGAAGAAGCAGAAGAAATATTAAATCAATCTAAAACATTAATGAAAGAAGGTGGAAGATTTAAAGATGCTAGAGTATTAAGACCACAAGCTGTTTCAGTTGGACCTGATATAGAACAACAATTAAAGAATTTAGATGTAGAAAAAGTACAACAAAGTATTTTACAAAAACCTAAACCTGAACTACAATCTCAAGAAAGTTTATTAGGTAAAACAGGAGTTTAATATGGCTGATAATGATATAGGAAATTTAATCAGTAACTATGGAGATATGAGTATTGAAGAACTTGGAGGTTCTTTATTACAAAGACAATCAGACATAGCAGCAGCACAAGCTAAAGAAGATAAAAAAAATAGAAAGTTTCAACAAGCTATGGGTGTTCTTATGGCTGGTCAAGCTATATTTAAAAGTGCTTATAATAAAAGAGAAAAAGAATTAGAAGCTAGAAAAATATTTCAACAATCTAATAATGCTTCACAAGCTAAAGAAATAAATACAATATCTAATGTATTATCTATAATGCCTGAAACATGGCATGAAGATAAACCTCTTGAAGAAAGAGTAGATTTATTCATGGATAGTGAGTATAAAGGAGCATTAGAAGCTAAACTAAGAAAACCAATTGATGCTGTAATAGAAGCTTCAAGTCCTTATGACTTTCAAGCTTTTAAAAATGATGGAGTTTATTATAGACAAACCTTTGATAATGCTTTAAAAAATACAGTAACTGATTATTTAAAAGATAATAAATATAAAAAATATGAAGCTGAATTAGGTGAGTTATTAGGGCAGCCTGATAGAGTAGAAGCAATTAAAAAAGGAATGGGCTTAAGTGAATTTGAATTATCTAAAGCAGAAAGAATTTATTATGACGGACTAAAAGAAAAATATCGTAATATTGGAATTGTAGATAGTGTTAAAAATATTTTTAGTAAAATAGGATTAAGACAACAAAAACAAGGGGAGTTAAATCAATTTAAAGATATAGATAAACAAGATTTATATGGAAACGAGTTTGATGATTCATTAGCTAATTTAAATTTAAGAACTACATTAATAACTTCAGTAGATAAATCATTTGCTGATTTTAGAAAAGATACAAGAAGATTTAGTGTAGAAGTTAGAGACCCTATAAATGAAGGATTAGTTATTCAAGCTGATGGCAACTTAAATAGTTTTGCTACTAGAATGAAAGATAGAAGTATTGCTAAAAATGATGACTTTATGAATATAGCTATTGGAACAACTACTGGTAGAATGATGGCTAGAAATAGAGGAACAATGTATGCTAGATATCTTGATGACTTAACAGAATCTGAAAGACAAGAAATGGTAAATGATATTGCAGGAACTGCTTTACTATTAAACGAAGATACGGATTTAGCAGAAAATATTTATGTGTCTAGTTTAAAAGAAATAGGAGTAGACGTTACTGAATCTAAAGTTAAAACATTTAGAAGTAATATGAGAGACGATACTTATAGATTAAACTTTGCTACAGCTATTGTATCTAGAGAAGGATTAAAAAGTTCTGGAGTTATAGCTCGAGAAACGTACGACTTTAACGGTATTATGGAAGAAAAAATTGTAAGTAAATATTCTTATGATAGATTCAGTGGAGAAATTCCTGCATTACTAGGTGATGGAATTATGACTCCTAAAGAAAGCAATAGTAATGAGTTTAGTGTAGATGATAATTGGGATTCTTTAAATCCTGAAGGACAAAGAGAAGTTTTTGATTTACATTTTAATAACATACAAAAATCTAGAATTAAAGATAGTCAAAAATTAATACTACAAGAAAATTTATTTGAAAATGTGCCACATCCTGATGGATATAATTTTGAAGAATATGTAGAATCTCGTATGCCTACAAGAATGCAAAGAATAAAAGAAGGTGTTGCAAGAGGATTACTTAGTCCTATAAATAAACCCGGAGCTATAGCACAACAAGTTATAGGAGCTTTTGGTAAAGACGTACAGGGCAAGTCAACTAAAAAATTAAATAATCAAATAGAAAAAGTAAATAATTTAAAATCAAATACATCTACAGAACCTAAAGTTTTAGAAAAAGAAAAAGAAAAATTATTTGAAATGCAAATTAAACAATCTAATAATTTAATAGATGTAAAATTATTAGCTGATGAAGGATATAGAACAAAAGTTTATTCTGATACTGAAGGAAACTTAACTAGTGGTATTGGGCATAAATTAATAGGAGAAGAATTAAATCAATACAAAAAAGGTGATTATGTTCCTACAGAAATAATTCAAGAATGGTATAATTCAGATAGAAAAATTGCTATAGATACAGCTAGAAGAGTTTTAAATGAAAAAAATCCTGAATTATTAAATAATCCTGAAGCTTTACCAATGTTTACATCTTTCTTTTTTCAATTAGGAGAAAAAGGGGGATTAAAATTTGTTAAAATGTTTGATGCTATTGAAAGAGGAGATGGACAAGATGCTCATGATGAAGCAGTAAATTCTTTATGGTATGAACAAACAGATAATAGAGCTAAACGATTTGCTAAATTCTTAAAAGAAAATGTCTAGAATATTACAAGCTTATGATGAATTAACTCGTTCTCCTTCAACTGAAGAGGAACTAACTGAAGAAGAATTAAGAAAAAAAAATCTTGGTTTGATGTATCAAGAAGTAGAAACTTCTAAAGAAGAACCTTTAGGATATAAAGGTCTTGAAAAGATTGACCAAAACATTGAACAAAATGTTACACCAAAATCTCCATATTCTTCTAAAAAGAAAAGTTTAACAGAACTTTCAAATGATGATGAGTTTTCTATGAGAGCTGAAAGATTCTTAGAAGGTATTGAAAGTAATGAAAATATATTTGAATATCTTAGAGATGCTGATTATAGTTTAAGTGCAGCAGCTACACGTTCTTTTCAAACAGGTAAGTGGACAGACGAACAAAAAGAAGATTACGTTTATTTACAAAATGAATTTAAGAATACAAACTTAAAAGGTTTTAAAGAACACTTTGGTTTAGTAAAAGACATGGCTGGAGATATTCTTTTAGACCCTTTAAACATCATTACAGCTATGTTTGCTATACCTACAGGTGGTGCAACTTTAGCAGGTCGTGCAGCTTTAGGTAAAGCAGCTCAACAAAGTGTTAGTGCTTTTACAAAATCTAAATTAAAAAAAGCTGTTGTAAAAGGAACAGCTAAAGACTATGGTTTATACGGAGCTGCTGAAGGAATGGCTTGGGGTGGATTACATAATTATTTTATGCAAGACATGAATGTTGATTTAGGTTTAATTGATGAAATAGATTTATCTAAAACTGTAGCTTCAGGTTTAATAGGTGGATTAGCAGGAGGAGCAATTGGTGCTGGTATAGGTGCTGCAGCCGGTACAAGATATGCTAAGTTTGCTGAAAAAGAATTTATGTATGCTAACGAAGATGCTGTTGGTTTTATAGGTCCACAACAAAGAAAATTAGAACTAGAGAAATGGGAAATTGACCAAGCTACTAAAGATGTAGAAGATTTAGATTTAGTAGGGCAGGATGAAGATATATTTTTTAATATAGATAATGATTTAGATTTTACACCTTCTATGAAACAACGTATTAAAGAAGTTGTACGTGATAAAATACCACAATTAAAAAAGAAAAATCAACATCGTTTAAATGTTATTATGGCAAATACAACAGGTAAAGCTACTACAGCATTTTTAGAAGATGCAAAAACCTCTCCTTTACTTCAAAACTTTTTAAGAAAAATGAGACATGATTATGATGTAGGTCTTGTAAGAGAAGGAGAACGTACTGTTAAAAAAGCTAAGTTAAAAAATGGTGAAGAAAGCCAGTGGTCTTTCGGTGAGTTTGTAGGAAGACAGTTTGGTAAATATCATTATGGATTAAATAAAGCATTAAATAATTTATATAGAACTGGATGGAAAGCTAAAATTGTAGCTGACCAAAATGATACTTTATATGCTTTATTATCAGATAAAAATATAGGAACTAAATCTGGTCAAGGCAAAAGAACTATAGATAATATCTTATCTAATGGTGGTGAATATAGAAGTGGTAATAAAATTTATACTGTAGATACTGATATTGCTCAAGCATATACAGGCATTAGAAATTTATTAGATGAATCATTTGACGAAGCACAATCTTTAAATTTATTTAAACCCAATACTACTAATGAAGGTGGTTTCTTTCCAAGACTTTATAAGTTTGATGTTCTTCTTAGAAAACAAAATAAGTTTGTAGATATTTTAATAAAGTCAGGACACGCAGACCCTATAAATGAAAAAAGTATTTTTGAAGTTGTATTAGAAGACGGTAGTAAAGTACCAGCTAATAGAGTTGATGACATGGGATTAGATTCAGAAGTATTTAATTTAGGAAGTAAATACGGTGTTAATAGTTTTGAAGAATTAAGTGAAAAATTATTAAAAGAAAAACAAAGACCTTATACTAAAATTGAAATTAATGAAGGTGCTAAAAGATTAAAAGCCGAAGAAATTGTTCAAAGTATGGTTGACCAAAAATTTACACCGTATGAATTAAGAAAAGCAGGTGCTAATAATTCATTAGGATTTTTTCAATCAAGAAGATTTAATAAAATTAAAGACTCTGAAATTTCTGAATTTTTAGAAACAGATGTACAACAAGTATTAGAAAATTATTTTACTAATATGGCTCAATCTCAAGGACGTAAAAAATATTTTGGTAATACACTTGCAGAGTTTCAAACAGAAAAATTAGCTATTATAGATGAATTAAAAGCTGGTGGTATGACTCTTGAAGAAGCTAATAAAGTTGGTTCAGGTATTGAAAAAATGTTTAAAAGAGTTACTGGTTTAGAAACTTATCAAGATAGTGTATTTAGAAATACTAAATTTGGTAGAAACTTTTCTGATATAGTTAAGTTTTCTCAACAAGCAGCTCATTTACCCTTTGCTACTTTATCTAGTATTACTGAACCTTTAATATTATTATCACGTGCAAGTCCCGGTGATGCAGGAAATGTATTAAATACTATTAGAAAAAGTTTAGTTGCAGAAGGCTCTAACACATTTGATAGAATGTGGAAATTTACACAAATGAGCAGTGGTAAAAAAGTTAAAGGTTGGAAAGATGTTGATGATGAAACATGGGGAGAGTTATATCAAACAGGATTAGCTTTAGAACAATCTGTTCAAGAAAGAATTGAAGGTTTAGCAGGTGAAGCTTTAAATGGTTCATGGGCTAAACGAGCTCAACAAATGTTTTTTAAAACTAACTTATTAACTCAGTGGACTAAAGCTGTTCAATTAGCTTCATTTACTACTGGTAAAAGATTAATTAAACAAAACGCAGAACAATTATTTTATGGTAAAACATTAACAGGTAGAAAATTAAGCAAAGCAAATAAAGAATATTTAACTAAACAATTAAATGAATTAGGTATTGACGATAAAGAAGCTTTAAAATGGTATAAAAATTCATTAGACAAACATGGTAAATATGATTTAAACAGAGCAAGAGGAATGGATGGAAATGGGAATGTTATACAAGATAGATATGGTAATGTTTCTTTTAATGGTAATTTTTATAGTAGAGACCTTATAGGTGGTGCGAATAGATTTACTAAAGAAATTATTTTAAATCCAAGTACTGCAGAAGCTAACAGACCTCTGTGGTTTTCACATCCTTCAGCACAATTTTTAGTTCAGTTTGCTGGGTATCCTACAGTATTTAATAATACTATTCTTAAAAGATTTGTTAATGAAGGATGGAATAACAAAACTACTGCTACTCCTAAAATATTAAGTACTGCAGTTTTAATGACAGCAGTTGCACATGTTGGTAATGAAATAAGAAGTAATGGTAAAGCAACATTAGATTATGAAACTGGAGAACGTAAAAGTGATTTAGAAATAATCGGAGATGCTGCAAGAAGATGGGGAGCTTTTGGTCCTGTTGATTATGGATATAGATTTGATTCTGAAATGGGTAGAAATGTTGGTCCAGTAGCTGCAACTATTAAAGCATTAGGTGGTCCTGCTGTGCAAGATGTAGCAGACGGGATACTTTATAGAAAAGGATTTAGTGAAATAGCTGTAACAAACATGCCTTTTTATTCTGCTTATGATATGATATTTGGAGAAGGAACTAAGAAAAAATTAAGACAAATAGCTAGAGGAACAACAGCTAAAGATAATAAGAAAAAGAAATTTAAAACTAAATATTCTTATTCTAAAGGTGGTATAGTTACAAACGTACCTAACGTCACAGACGAGCCTGATGAAATGATAAACAGAAATACAGGTTTACCTTTTAACGCAACCTCAGAAGCTGCACAAGACATTGAAGATAGAGAACTTAAATCACAAATGGAAGGACTAGGATTAAAATGAACATAGAACTATGTAAACAAGAAATTAAAAGACACGAAGGAGAAGTACTGAATATCTATGAAGATAGTTTAGGATATAAAACTTTAGGAGTTGGACATCTTTGTCAACCCAACGACCCTGAATATGATTGGGCAGTTGGTACATCTGTATCTCAAGAAGTAGTAGATATGTATTATGAAGATGACTTTGAAAAGCATTACAAGGAAGCTATACATGTTTTTGGTAGCGAGGAAGACTTTGAAAAGCTACCAGAAGTTATACAGAGAGTGTTAGTCAACATGTGTTTTAACTTAGGAGGCTCTAGGCTTTCCAAGTTTCGTAACATGTTAAAAGCTTGTAGAGAACATAACTGGAAAGAGATGTCTGTACAAATGCAAGACAGTCGTTGGTATGGACAAGTTGGTAGA
>Ga0307376_10005465_pt1 | contig 11429 bp, 10 predicted proteins | sample TR2MG_FD_202536 | JGI IMG/M metagenome (GOLD analysis project Ga0307376, IMG submission 202536) | Soil microbial communities from Risofladan, Vaasa, Finland - TR-2 | ecosystem: Environmental > Terrestrial > Soil > Coastal area > Acid sulfate soil | place: Finland: Risofladan, Vaasa | collected... | reverse complement strand
TTCTTCATCTTCAACAATGATGGAAAACTCTTCTTCTATAAAGCCGACCAATTCCAGAACCCCTGTTGAATCAATAATTCCCTCTTCCAAGAACGACGTCGTGTCTTCTAAATTTTGATTGTTGCCGAACAGAAAGTTTTCCACAACAAATGTTCGGATTTTATCTTTCAACTCCATCATATACCTAATATTCCTTTCATCTTGATTCATCAACTCAACGTGTGGGCCATTTCACGCAAATGGGCTGTCGCACGGTTTTTTGTAGTAAAGTCGCGAAATACTCGATTAACGGCATCTTCTGACAATCCCAGCACCTCTGCGGTTTTTATAGAAGAGATTCGATGCTCCCATGCAAAAAGGAGGCGGTCGAGTTTGTCGAAGGGTATGCGAAAATAAAACTCCTGGTCACTCACAGGCAGACTAAACGTATCCGGACTCGGTGTTCGGTTAATGATCTCATCGGGAACACCGAGATAGCCGGCAAGTTGATAGATCTGATCTTTATACAGATGAGACAGTGCTTCAATGTCCGTGCCGCCATCACCATATTTACAAAAATCGCCGAGGATAAACTCTGTTCGATTGGTCGTCCCGGCAACCACCAGATTGTGGCGTTCAGCTTCCCAGTACAAATGAATCATACGAGATCTAATTTTGATACTTGCAAAGGCAGTTATGGTTCGAAATGCCTCGAAGTTCAAACGCTTCTTTTTAATGGTGCCATCCGGCAGCTTGACCTGAAGCACGTAGAAATTGTATGCGTCTCGATCAAGGAGATCCGTGGGAAGTGAAATATTGTATTTACAATCGGAGTTATAGTCCGGCATCAAATACTTGATATATTCATCTCGCCAGTGGTAAGATCCGACACTGTCCACGGTTGGCGTGATATCGATCTCCCGGCACTCGATCCCAAGAGTTTCTGCATACGTACTCGCATACTGCCTGCTCAAAGGGTTCGATTCTTTCTCCGTCAGGATCAGACCGACAACATTTTCCTTGCCTAAAGCACGGACTGCGATTGCAGTCATGACTGCGGAATCGATCCCACCACTGAGTCCCACCACTACACCGCGCCTGCGAAAATCTTTATAAACCTGATTCGTCACGAAATCAGCGATCTTTTTGGTTTCTTGAGCAGAATTAATTTGAAGTATATCTAGGTCAAAATTCATGTATATCCCTAAATGATCGCAAACAAACTGGGAGAAATATTGTAAATATCCGGGTCCAGAGGGCCCGGCGTTGGGTTACCCCTGGAAGGGGATTGTTTTTCCATATATCGAGTGCCTAAAGTGAGCTAAAATGCCTAAATTGCCTAAAGTTGAGGAATGCGCTTTCAGCGCAAATCATTATTGGCTCGTTCGGTATGGACGCGGGGTTGAAAAGGTAACGCGCAGAAGCCCTCTATTCTCATCATACTCCTCTGCGACTGACGTTGAATCGACACTCCGATAGGTATAATAGAGCCCAACGGACATCCATGGAAGCGCCTGCATTGTGAGGCCCAAACCGGCTCTGGTGGTTTTGTCCTCGCGATCGGTATCTATGTAGTCATCGTCTCTATAGGAGGCAAAAATATTGCCGTTAAGATGTTTGGCAAACTGGTAAGTTGCAGAACCGGCGATTTCGTAAAATTCTTCAAAGTTGAGATTTTCGGTGCCGAACAATGAATAGTCGTAACCCCCGGATGCTGCGAAATTCAGGGTTCCGCGTTTAAAGGTTTTTATTAACCGCAAATCCCCCGTGGGGCCATACTGATCGTCCCTCAATTCAAAGTCATTGTAGAACCAACCCACATCGAGAAAACAAGATATATCATCTGCAATTAAATATTTTATTCCTATGGAAGGATTGTAGGTTGAATCGTCTTCCGTGAGACCATCATAATCAACGACTAAATGCGTATACCGGATATATCCTTCAAGATTTCTGGTGAACTTTTTAATCAAACTCACATCGCCGGACACTAAATCACGATCGTCTGACAGTTCGAATTCCCCTTTTGTATAAGAAGCATTTGCTTCAAAACCCCATTGCGGTAAAAACCAGTAAGTCAGTCCTATGGATGGCGTCTGCCCGTCATTGTCGTCATAAGTCGGATCGTCGTTTCTGAGCAAACGATAAACATATCCCAACCTGAAAGAATCTTCTTCGCCAAACTGATGATTTAGATCCACACTGGCAAAATTCGTATAGTATGTTTGCCGACTCTTCCGGATTGTAGAATCTATGGGGAGTTCAGGGTCTTCGGTTCTGATTCTGGCAATATCTGCATCTCTAAGCGGGTCTTCAGTGTACAAGAAATTGTCTCTGACGTCCAGACGGGTATTTTTTGCCAAATTAACCCATCCTGAAAATCGCGCATCATGACGCCAGCCGTTGTATTCATCGAAGGTGTTATAAAAAGCATAAGACGGATCGTATGAAATTTCTGCGCCGCTGGTTTTTCCCAGGATTTGACCCGTAAACCCTGGCGTTATGGTCGTAATAAAATCATCTTCTTTGTCTGTTTCTGTCAGGAAAAGATTGTCGGTATATTCACCACCGACGGATATTCTAGGTGTAAAGGTTGCCTGGTAGCCATAGCTGATGGACGTTGTCAGAAAGACGGTGCAGATCGTCACAAAAAATAATTTTTTCATTTTAGCCTCCGTATAGCAAAGTGTGAAATGCCTAAAGTGATCTAAAGTGCCTAAAGTTTTCCCGGTGGAATTTCAAAGCCTTTTCCTCTGGGGTTATTATATTCTGCCAATTTTATTTATTTTTTCCAATAGAGGTAAATATCGCAAGCAATTCACTACATTCATCGTACTCGGGTTTTACTTTTTCCCAAGATAACCACTCGACCTCTACAATAATTTCTAACCAATATTGTGTTTCACTTGACTCACTTTCACAAATCTTGATCTTATTTTTAAAATCAGCTCTGCTTCTGGCCCTATTGGCTTCACGATAATTTGCACCGACCGAGGTGCCGGCTTTTGTAATTTGGTTCCTAACAACTCTGCCTTCCGGTGTATTGGGCAAAGTTACTGACAATCTGATTATTCTTACAGCGAATTTTCTAGTTCGCCTTTCAAGCTCTTTTGAAAACTCCTTATTGTCCATTTTTTAAATTTTACCGCGCAAGAGCGGATTATACAACTTTAGATCATTTTAGATCACTTCAAACTTTAGGCATTTTTGGATCTGTGTCCAAAAAAAATTAAGGAACAATAATGGTGTCATTGGCCTTTAAATGTATATTCTGGCTGTAATCTTTACCTTGCACGATGTCTTTATAATTGATCCTGTAAATCTTCTCTTTTCCATCCTCATTTCGAAGTAGAATAATTTCTTTTTTGGACGCCCATTCGGTGAACCCGCCGGCAAGGGCAAATGCTTGCAGAACGGTCAGGTCTTTTGTCATAGGATATTCGCCGGTATTGACGACCTCTCCCAGGATGTAAATTTTCTGACTTCCAGGGACTTTTACATGAATCGTAACAATCGGATTGTCAACATAATCCTTCAACCCTGCTTCAATATCTTTTTTAACCTGCAAGGGTGTTCGGCCGGCAACATGGATATCGCCCAGGAGGGGGAAAGAAATTTTACCGTCGATTCTGACCAACACTTCTTCTCTGGAAAATTCCGGTTCTTTCCAAGTCATTATTTCCAAAATATCACCGCCGCCGATTTTGTAGGCATCAAGAGAGACCCAGCTGGACCATTTTTTCCCGGTTTTAGCGGGTTCATTTGTTGCCGGAGCTGAAGTGGGTTCAGCGCCGTAAGATATCTGCGGCAGGTTGAATACCAAAACAACGGCCAGGCAGAAACTTAATAGAAATATGGTTTTTTTCATGGTGTTTTCTCCATCAAATATGGGGTTTGTTGAGTTTTTTTGGTTTATTGGGTTTGTTGAGTTATTTGGGTTACTTGGGTTACTTGGGTTGCAGGACTATCTTCCAATTCCTTCATACTCAAACCCAAGATCTCTCATCTCTTTTGGGTTATAGATGTTTCGGCCGTCTATAAGGATCGGTTTTTTTAAAAGAATCTTTACCGCGCGCATATCGAGATTTCTGAATTCATTCCATTCGGTAGCAACGATCAATGCATCACAATCTCGGATTGATTCGTAGGGATTTTCAAAAAATTCCACATGGTTTAAAACCTTCTTTGCGTTTTCAATGGCAACCGGATCACACGCATGAATTCTTGCGCCCATATTCTGCAATTCTTCTATGATTTTTACCGAAGGCGCCTCTCTGATATCGTCTGTCTTGGGTTTGAATGAAATCCCCCAAACCGCTATGGTGCTCCCCTTAATGTTTAATTTTGATCTCAGCTTGTTTACAACGACGCTCTTTTGTTTTTCATTAATTCTGTTTACAGCTTCAATCAATTCAGCATCACAGTCGTATTGCTTCAATGTGGAAATAAGCGCCTTCACATCCTTTGGAAAGCAGCTGCCCCCATAGCCGATGCCTGCCTGCAGGAATCGTGATCCGATTCTATTGTCCAGACCCATGCCTTTTGCAACCTCTTTGATATCTGCGCCTGTTTTTTCACACAGATATGCAATCTGATTCATAAAGCTGATCCGGGTCGCGAGCATGGTATTGCTTGCATATTTAATAATCTCTGCACTCCTTATATCTGTAACCATTATGGGTTTGTCCGTCCTTGCTCTTGATCGATATAAGGAAGTCATAACTTCTTCGGCTTTTCTACTATCTGAACCGATCACAATTCTGTCCGGGTTTTCAAAGTCTTTAACCGCAGCGCCTTCCCTTAAAAATTCCGGGTTGGAAACAACATCGAACTCAATCTTGTTCCTCTGAGTTTCTTTTATTATCTTTTTTACGAGATCAGCGGTTCCCACCGGCACGGTACTCTTGTTAACAACAATTTTGTAGCCATTCATATATTCGCCGATGACGCTTGCAACTTCCTCCACTGCTGAAAGATCTGCTTCCTGGTGCTCATTGGGCGGGGTATCTACGCAGATAAAAATAATGTCAGATTCCTGGACTGCTTTTTTGGCATCTGTTGTAAATTTCAGCCTACCCGCTTCGACATTTCTTTTATACAGCTCCTCGAGACCGGGTTCATATATCGGCATAATGCCTTTGGTCAGCAAATCTATCTTTGCCACATCGATGTCAAAGCAGATGACGTCATTACCTAAGTTTGCAAACCCGGTTCCGCTGACAAGTCCGACATAGCCGGTCCCGGCGATGGTTAGTTTCATTTAAGCTCCTCTACCCCCGACAGAACGGAAGCAAAAAATTATTTGCCACAAAGACACGAAGACACCAAAAATTATAATATAATTCTTTTAATGCCGTTTTTAATAAGGGGCACGTTAAAATTGATTAAAAAGCCAAGGCGTTTGCCGGTTAATTTTAAATGACTAATTATTTGCGCTTCCCATACAGGATTCATCTGGTCAACAGCCTTCAATTCACAAATAATAACCTCTTCCACCAGAACATCTAACCGTAGCCCCTCATCAAAGGTCATCCCATCATAGACAATCGGGATATCAATTTGCCTTTTATTTTTTAACCCTCGTTTGGATAGCTCATGACAGAAACAAACTTCATACACTTTTTCAAGCAAACCCGGTCCTAATATCTTATGTACGGAATATGCCGCATCTACAATTTTCTCGGCAATAGATTCTTCTATTTTTGATAAAGGTTTATAATTCATACCCTTTTTTGTGGCTTAGTGGCTGAGCTGTTATGGAACGAAAACACAAAGGTTAAATATTATTTTTTCTTGGTGCCTTAGTGTCTTGGTGGCGACAAGAAAACGATTTATAAATAAGCGCCTAATTATAACCGTAATACTCTTTAAACCACCCAATGAAATGCTTAATACCCGTTTCAACCGAAGTTCTGGGGCTAAAACCGAAATCTTTTTTTAAATCATCAATATCCGCATAAGTGGCTACGACATCTCCCGGCTGAAGATCAAGGAATTCTTTTTTTGCCTTCGTGCCAAGCGCTTTCTCAATTATCCCTATAAATTCCATCAACTCCACCGGATTATTGTTTCCGATGTTATAGATTTTATATTTAGCAGATGAAGTGCCGGGATCCGGATCATGCCCGTTCCATGTCGGATCCGGCTCAGGGGGTCTGCCCATTACCCTCACAACGCCCTCTATGATATCGTCAATATACGTAAAATCCCGCTGCATTTTTCCATGATTGAATACTCGAATCGGCTTTTCTTCCAGAATGGCTCTGGTAAAGAGAAAAAGCGCCATATCCGGACGGCCCCAGGGACCGTAAACCGTGAAAAATCTGAGACCCGTAGAAGGAAGGCCAAATAAATGGGCGTATGTATGGGACATAAGCTCATTTGCTTTTTTGGATGCAGCATACAGTGACACAGGATGATCGACATTGTGGTGAACGGAAAACGGCATTTTTGTGTTGGCACCATACACGGAGCTGGATGAAGCAAACACCAGGTGCCCGACATCGCTGTGCCTGCAGCACTCTAAAACATTGAGAAACCCTGAAATGTTTGCATCTATATAAGCCTCCGGATTTGTTAAAGAATATCTCACACCGGCTTGGGCGGCAAGGTTTACAACAACATCGAAATGACGACTTTTAAAAATCTTCTCCATACCTTTTTTGTCAGAGATGTCTATTTTTAAAAAGGAAAAATTTTCAAAAGGTGTCAGCCTTTCGAGACGGGCTTTTTTAAGGCTGACATCATAATATGGATTCAGGTTGTCGATACCGGCAACACTGCAGCCATTTTCTAACAGGCGTTTTGAAAGGTGATAACCAATGAATCCCGCTGCACCAGTCACCAATACGTTGTTGAAATTAAATTTCATTTTTTTATATTCCGTTGGGACGCAGATTTTCACAGATTTTCACAGATTATTATTTTCTTAAATTATCAAACACTTTACGTTTAATCTCTGGTTTGGGGCCCAAAATTCAGTATCTACTATAAACTTTATAAAAGATTTTAATTATCTTTTCTGTTAACTCTTTATGTTTAGAATCTTTATAATCTGTGTTCATCTGTGTCCAATTCTTCACCCTTTGAACTCTATGCTTTTATAATATTCAAAGGTTTCTTTTAGGCCGTTTTCAAATGAATACTCCGGTTCAAATCCAAGGATTTTTTTGGCATAGTCTATACTTGCAACAGACTCCCGGATATCGCCGGGTCGGGCTCGCTCATATTCGGGCTCGATGTCAGACCCTTCCAGCCGTTGGATCATCTCCCAAAGCCTGTTTATACGCGTAAATTTACCCGTGCCGACATTGAAGGTTTTACCGATGGCTTCGTCTGCACTTGCCGCCAGCAGGTTAAACCTGACCACATCTTTTACAAACACGAAATCTCTGTACTGATTCCCGTCACCATATATGACGGGAGTTTTTTTAGAGAAAGCTTGGGTCATGAAAATGGATATTACTCCGGAGTAAGGCGACGACGGGTCCTGTCTTGGCCCGTAAACATTAAAATAGCGTAAGCAGACCGGTTCAAGACCAAATAGGTCAACATATAGACGTGCATAAAACTCCCCGGAAAGTTTTTGAACGGCATATGGACTTTTGGGGTTTGGGGTCATGTTTTCATGTTTCGGGATATCCGGATCATCTCCGTAAACCGCACTTGAACTGGCGAGAATAACCTTCTTTATATTGTTTTTTCTGGCAGCTTCAAGCACCAAAAGGGTGCCCCATCTCATTCACCATGGCAGAGTCGACCGGATCGTCCACGGTCGAGGGGACCGAAACTACAGCTGCATGGTGAAATATGATGTCACAGTCTTTAGCAGCGTTAATCAGTATTTCCGGATTCCGCAAATCGGCTCGATGAAATGTAATACGATCTATGATATGCTCCAGGTTGGAAAGCCTGCCTGTTGAAAGATTGTCAAGCACGGTCACTTCCCTTCCTTCTGACAGCAGTGCATCAACAAGGTGAGATCCGATGAACCCTGCGCCACCGGTGACAAGTGCTTTATTGAATTTTAATTTCATTATTAAATGACCACATCCTATAGCTCCGCCCTGTCAATTACATCGAAGAATGTGTTTTAACTTATTGTTATTTAACGATTTTTAATTTGAGTCAGAAGCTTTAAAGGCTCAGAGAATATCTTTTCTCCGCCCAAATTTTATAATTTGCTTCGACTTGGTTTTAACTCTATTTATTAGAAACTCTTTCAAAACCTCCCATTCGTGGGTTTGAGCCTTTTGTAAATCGCTAAGCTCCCGGAGTTTGTCCCCTTAAATCGGGATTTACCCGCCGCATCCCCAAGCGCTTTTCGGCAAAAGACTCAAAAATCACTCACCGGAAAATTTTGAAAGGGCTTCTAATGGTTATAATAGGCTCCATACTTACCGTATTGCCCTAAGCCATAATAGCTGGTAAATCGCATATCCAGCTTGTTTAATATAACACCGAGTACCTTCTCTTTCCCCATCATTTCCATCAAATCCAAGACCATGTTGCGGGGTGTGCGCCCATGCTCAACAACGATAAGAACACCGTCAACCTGTCTTGATATTGCACTCGATTCCGCTGTCAGTTTGGGCGGCGGAGAATCTATGACAATATACCGGTCGCTGTATCTATTTTTTACTTCCTGAAGAAGCTTGGACATATGTTGAGAAGACAACAGTTCTGACGGATTGTGAGGGGGCTTGCCGCCGGGCAGTATACTCAATTTATTGACAGCTGTCTTAAGAATCAAAGAGTTAAGAGACGCGCCACGGGCAAGGTGGTCACTCAGTCCGGGAACGTTTTCGAACCCGAATCGGGTATGAACGCAAGGCCTGCGAATATCACAATCGATGAGCAAAACGTATTCTTGAATGCTCTGCGCGATGCTGATGGCAAGGTTTGAGGACACAAAAGATTTTCCTTCACCCGGAACAGCGCTGGTTACCATTATGGAACGCGGCGACCTTCCAGACGCAGGAAATAACAGATTGGTCCTTAAAATTTTAAACTGCTCGGTTTCAAACGACTGTGGTTTTAAGAGCGCAACCAAATTCTTGTCGATATTGTTGACCTGATATAATGCTTCATCTTTAATCAAAGGGGCCGTCCGTTCTTGTTGCCCGTCTTTTTCAACTTTTTTGGGTGTTTCATATGAGTAAGCTGTAGATTTCCGATTTATACCCAAAGAAACGGGCCTATTAAAAGACGCCTCTTTTTCAAGCACTCCATTTTCAACAGTCTCTCGATGTCCATGGTTTGCATCTGATGTTTTATGGCTTTCTTTTGATTTTTCCAATGCATCAAAAATTTTTCCCAATTTATTCACCTCATATCATGGTTTCACGATTTTATAAATCGCCTGCCCGCAACGCTCTCGCCCATCTGCCTCGCAAGCTCTTGGCAAGCGGGCAGGCTTGCGAAGCGGGCGGGCGGTTCCACCGCTTAAAAAAAATCCTACATTAGGTTGTAATGAATCTGTTGAAAAGCGCCATGGTCTGATCGACACCCTTGAAAGTCAATGTGGCAAACGCAACCAACAGGATAAGAGACAGCACTATTGAAAGAATGCTGAAAATCTGATTGGCTTTTTGTCTTCGTTTATCTTTCTCGTGGCAAATTAACGGGAGCGTGGCAAGCACGGAAAGTCCCAGATAAGACTCAACATCTTCGGGACGCCTGAAAGAAGTATTGAGATGCTCCAGCAAAAACACCAAACCGCATCCGATACCCAGGCCGGCTGCCAAACACAATAAAAACAACTTTTTCATATCGGGAGATATGGGTTTTTCCGGAAGCCTGGCAGGATCGAGAATACGGAATTGCTCGCCTTTCTGCTTTTTTTCCATGTTAACGGCAATATCAGCTTCCAGTTGCCGGTTTAACAGTGAATTATACGTTGCTTTGATATTCTCATAATCTCTTCTTGTAGATAAAAACTCCTGTTCTCTTTTCGGTGTATCTTCAACGCGCTTCTGATAAACATGTATTTGCGCCATTAAATTCGAAATGTCCGCAGCGTATGTTTTTACCTCCGCTTTTACCTCTTCGATTTGCAGGGTTGAATTTGCCGGAACAAACTGTGATTCTCCCGAGCCGTCTCCGGCATCCTTGCCCTTCTCTTTTTCAAAGTCTGATATTATCTTCTTTAATCGGATAACATCCGGGTGTTTTTCGGTATATCGTGTTTCCAGATATGCCAGCTGTGCCTTTGCCTGTTGCGGGTTTAACGATTCTCCTGAATCGACGACACTTCCATCCGCCCTCCGTCCGGCACCTGGGTTGAGCAATCCGGAGTTTTCCGAAATCTGATTTTCAACCATGACCAGCCGGTTCTTGGCATCTCTGAGGCTCGCCTGCTTTGCGCTCAATTGCTCCTGGAGTCTGTCAAGAACCCTTAAATTGGATTCAAGCTGCTCAGGAAGTCCGCCCATATATTTACCCCGATAATCTTTTAGTTTTTCTTCCTGAACAACAAGCTGTTTTCGGATGGAATTTAACTCTTCATCCAAAAAATCACTGGTTCCGACGGCCTGGGCTTCCCTGACCCTTAGGTTTTCACTGATAATATAAGAGGCCAGGGCATTGGTGATTTTCATGACATTTTCAGGGTCTCTGCCCTCGAAAGAGATTGAAAATGCATCCGCATCTCTTCGCCGGTCTCGCTGTATTAAATCGAAAGAAATTCTCTTTCGCAAACCCTCTATTTTATCTTCCATGAACATCCTTTTATATTCGGGCTCTGAAAATAGATTAAAATCTTCGATAATCTTCTCGAGATTCGAACGGCTCAGTACCTGCTGCGACATGGTATCGATCCTTGAACCAATATCCGTTGACACCGACTGGACATAATTGGCCGGAACTTTCTGGGGCTGTATCAGGATCAGGGTCTCTGCCCTGTAAATTTTAGGAAGCGCAAATGCTAAATAGATCCCGACGATCATCGAAAGACAGAACGTGGCGATGATCCACCATCGACGTCTCAGCACATTTTCAATGATATCCTCCGGTTTTATTCCTTCTGTTGCTTTTTGCATGGTTTTATTCCTTCCGACAAACCTGGAAACTTTTTATTTTTTTCGATCTTTTTAACTTAAATAATTATAGCTCATATCGCACGGTGTAAGATTATAAATGGAATAATAAACTATCTTATTATCCTCCCTTTTTCAAGCCAGGTTGTAGGCTTTTATTTTGTTCAACAGGGACTTGTAGCTGATATCGAGCAGAATCGCGGCCTTTTTCCGGTTCCAGCTCGTCCTTTCAAGCGCCTGCTTCATCATCTTTTTTTCGGTTCTCATTGTAAATTCCCTTCGGATATCTTTTAAAGAGATTCTGTTTAAATCTTTTAAATATTTTCTTATATCTGGAAGCTCCGGAAAGGCATAAAAATCTTTACTGCCATCTAAAAAATTTGATGATTCATTTTTTCGGCTGTGTAATCCAAG
>Ga0307376_10005463_pt1 | contig 11429 bp, 23 predicted proteins | sample TR2MG_FD_202536 | JGI IMG/M metagenome (GOLD analysis project Ga0307376, IMG submission 202536) | Soil microbial communities from Risofladan, Vaasa, Finland - TR-2 | ecosystem: Environmental > Terrestrial > Soil > Coastal area > Acid sulfate soil | place: Finland: Risofladan, Vaasa | collected... | reverse complement strand
TCTATCTCTTTATATCTCCAAGCCTTATTAAATCCTAATGTAAACGCTTCAAGTAATTTCTCATCCTCTGCGATTTCATCTGGACACACTTTTTTAAGTAACTCAGGACCCGTGGGTCTCTTCAATTGTTGTATCATTGTTCCAATTTTTTTGCATACGTTTTTTCCATAACCAATATTTTATTGGGTTGGATAGTCCGAATTGTTTTCTACAAGATTTATGCATCCCAAAGATGGGTCTCCCCATTACAAGTTTTACCCTTGATTTCATTACTCTAGGTTCAACCTTGACTGTTGTTATTTCCAAGTTGATTTCGGGGATGTTATCAGTTTCCATTAAAGTACAATATGTTTTTCTTGAAATCTATTTTACAATTGTGTCGTTCCATGAAATCAGAACCTAAAATACCGTGAATCGTGACACCGTTTTCTTCCATATGCTCACGAACTTCAGATAAATCAGCACCCAAGAAACTCACGAAGATCCTGTCAATCTTATAATCGTAGACAACGTAAATGTCTTGAACCCCACCGATACCCACGTATTGGTCTTTGGATAACATTGCGTAACTGAAACCAATATCTTCTGCTTGGGAAATGTCTAGGATTGATTTACTGGCACCCGTGTCGATTAACAGTTTTATTTTATGATCATTGACGATAACATTTATGAAATGCATATCAAAATGTTCAATTAACCTAACCTCTTGTTCTCCAAAAATTCGTTTGGTGGAGTTACAGGCTGTAAGTAAAATCAACAATATGAGAATTAATTTTCTCATTTTGGTTTTACTATCCAAGGTTCGCCTGGCCATTTAACAACGTCACCACATATTGAACAGATTTCAGTTTCTTCAAAATATTGCCCAGGTCTTGTCGAATAAGTGCAGAGTTCAGTTTCGGGATGGTCACACGTTTCTCTGAGTAGTCTTAATCCTTCCTCAGCGACTTTTATTTGTTTAAAATAACTTTCCTTCAGTTCTTTCATCACGTCGTATTCGACTTTGGTGAATTTCTTTTTTTTCATTTTGTTATGATTACCAATTTTCTGTTCCTTCGACTTCCAATATCTCTCCCGTCATACAATCCTTCAACGTGATTAATGTGCCCAACCCAGTGGGGAGGAATCTATATTCCCATCTCTCACCCAATGTGGGTATTTTATCGTCCTTCTCTATCTGTTCTAACATCCACATTTTGATCTTTTTAACATGGGTGTCATCCAACTCAAATTTTCTTTGTACGTTGTATATCATTTTGCTAACATTATATTTGTATACTGTGGATCGTTGGTTACTTCTTTTACACACCATTCTGGTGGGACGAAACTGAGAGCTTCAATCTCGCTTGGAAATTCAACTTCACAAATAATGAAATCATAATCGTCGAAGATATCGATTTCATAATACTGTTCTTTTTCCTCATTAAGCACAAGATAGAATCTGGATTTGTTTATACCCTTCACCGCATGTTTGATGGTGTTGTAATATTCCTCTTCGGTGATTTCGTATTCCAATTCTTCCCTGGTCATCAATCCACGACCTTTTAACGTCAACATATAAACCGAGCCTAAACGTCTGACCCTGATTAACCAAACATCAGAAAGCCCGTCACTCATGGTGTTAAGATAATATTGTTCAATCCTCACCCCTGATGTTTTTAACAGGGGGAGGATTTTCTCTTGATCAACAATCCACTTTCTTTCGATTTCCATTATCGATTGGTTATTGCAAGATTTTCGAGAGTGGGTAGATTTTCAATCATCAGTTCAAGAAGATTACTCAATCTTTCGATTTCTGCATCCTTCTGTTCCAATAATCCTTGATATGACTTGGCAGATTCCAAGATAATTTCTTTTTGTTGTTCAATCAGTACTTTTTGATCTTCTAACGCTTGAATCTGAACTTTCAGGGTTTCAAGTTTTTTGCCACGTTCTTCCATTGTTGAATGGTAATCGTGTTCAAATTCAGCCATATCATTATGACATTTTTGTGCCATCTTGACGAGTTTTTCTTTATAACCCAAAACCTCCTCATCGATTTTCATTTTGGATTCTTGACGATAAAGTTCTAATTCCTTATCAATCAGTTCTTTTTCTTTTTTTAAATTTCTAAACATAATTTTTTATTTAAAAAGTGAAACGAGCCCAATGATGCCGAGTACGACGACGACCCAGAATACGATCCCAATCCAAATTGGTGAGAGTACCCATAGCCAACTCCATGCAATGACATTGGTTAATTTTAATACGATGAAAACGATGGTTAATAAACCTGCGAATCCAATTCCTGAACTACTACTTGATGAGTTTGACATAATTTTTAATTTTTAATGTGATGATGAATAAAATGTATTTGAAAATTTTGCCGCCACTGCGAACTCGGTTTCATCCTGAACATATTCGTTGAATTCATTTTGTGAAAGTTCGACAACATCGTCCACTTCCCATTGGAACATTTCAACGATTTTATCATAATTTTCCGAATTATTAACGGGGGTGATTAAATCCAATTCGACATCTAACGCGCCTTCTTTGGCTCTCGATATTTGTACGGTCAATTGTTTTAGAGCTTCTTCTTTGTAAGCTATTACTGCCTCCCCGAATTCCTTAACGTGTTGTTCTTTGTTCGCTAAGATTTGTTGAATAAGTTTTTCTTTTTCAACTTTGATTGTCCTGTTTCCTAAATGTCTCATTTTTCTTTTTTCTTTCCTATTTTATTGTTTTTTGTTCCCCCCTCCTCTTGATATGACCATAAAGTCCTCCATCATTTTAACTTGATGGTTCAGTCTTAATACAATATCAAGCCTCTTATGTAATTCTTCATCGGTCGATAGATGGGATTTAAGTTTATTGTTAAAATGTTCGAGAGCATCGTCACGTTTATATGTGAGATATTCCAAATCCATTTCCATATCGGGTTCTTTATTTCCTGGTAGGTCTTCCATAGTTAAGGTTTTTTATTTCCAGTGAATAGTTCACCTTTTAATTTATCGTCAGACTCGTAATTTTGGAGTTCAAAGTCCTCAATTTTAAGGCTGGTTATATCGTCAAGTGAGTTTATGTCCTTTTTGATGACCATCTGAGGTAGCTTTTTTGGGTTTCTGGCTATCTGGTCCTTAACAACGGGTATGTGATCCATATATAAATGGACATCACCACCCAGCCATCTCGCCTTCCCTGGAATCATATTGGTCGCCTTGGCAAATATCATAAGAAGGAGTGACATTGATGCGATGTTGAATGGTACTCCGAGGAACGTGTCACATGACCTCTGGTACATATTCAAGTTCAAATAGAACCTTGGTACGCCATGGTTATCACAAATCCTATGTAGTTCTTCGTCCTTGTCAGATGTTTGTCCTAATGGTTCTTGCCACTCATATTCTTGGAAGAGATCCCATCTTTCTTCAATGGTTAGAGGTCTAACGATGAATTGATAAAGGAGGTGACACGGTGGTAATGCCATGTCGGGGAAATCCGCTTTGTTCCACCCATCGATGATGTGATATCGACTCCACGGGTTGTTTGTAAGACTCTCAAAGACATCGTTGATTTGGTCGACCCCGTGTTGGTTTCTCCATTGCCATCCATAGACCTTACCTAAGTCACCCACGGTATATGTTATTTCTTCCAGCCCAGGCCATTTCCATGGATATTCACAATTCGAATCTTGTTTGACCTGTTCAACGAATTCTTCCATAGTCATATGTCGAAGACCACCAAGATCTTTTCCGGACTCTTCCCACCATTTGTTATACCAGCGATAAGCGTCACCGTTCCAGATGTTTACCCCGTTATCCACAAGGTATTTGATATTAGTATCTCCCCGGAGGAACCAGAGTAATTCATGCACGATACCTTTCCAGAACATCTTCTTTGTAGTGAGTAATGGAAAGCCGTCGGCCATATCCATTTCAATTTTACCGAACTCAATTCCCCAAGTGGGAGGCATGTTTGCTCGTCCACTTTCCTTCTCGCAACCCTCATCGAGGATTTCCTGTAATAAATCTAAGTATCCTTTCATCTAAAACTTTTTTAAATCGTCAATAGTTAATCCTTTTGTTAATTCGTTCCACCTCTCAATGGTCATTCCACTTCCATATTTTTTCAAATATGATTTAAGACCTATATGTTTTGTCAGGTATGCAGAAAGTGCCCAGAGGACAAGTCCAAACAACCCAAAGAACGCATATTTAACCACGTCAAATATTGCGTCACCGAATATAATCATTAACGCTCCGATCAGTACGATACCGACAAAGATGGTAGAACCAATCCATTTGGTGTACCACCGATAAAACCATTTATAGTATTTAGGAAAATCGTAATTCCTAATTATACTGCTTTCTTCTTCTGTCATAATATTTTTTTTCCTTTACTAAGGATTTCTATTTCCTTATTAATGCGTTTCTTATCACCCTCGGTTAAAGGGATCATTGTGGAAGTGGTCTTCCCGTTTACCTTTTCAGGTTTAGTATTTCTTTTGAGTTGTTCTTCAAGGCTAGCCTTGGCGTTCTTTCTCCTGTTTTCTACTTTTACACTCATATTTTTAGTTTTACAATTGTGACATCTTCATCTCCGAGTTCATCTTCAATGATTTGACTTATGATTTCCCAATCGCCACCAGCTAAGCCGGCGCCAATTAGGGGGAATCCAATTCTTTTTCCGGAATATCTTTTCTTAACACCCTTCATACATTCCCTGACTGCATCATATTCAACGTCCACCTCTGCTTGGGTGTATTTGAATTGAGTGTAGAGATTAAGTATCACCAGATCTCCGTAATCCACATGGGTAAATGTTCCGAGTTTATTCCTGTCACCATATCGTGAACAACTGTCTGCCATATGTGTTTCAGGAAACTCCTGTTTGATTACCTTGGCGATTCCAGCACCAAAGGAGTGGAAACAATTACATCCGTGTCCAATGACATCAAACTCACCCTCTTTGGCTAATGTTATAAGGTTTCCGTAAATGTATTTCATTGATGTCGAATTATATTTCTAACGTCCATCAAAGCCTTACCTAGGAGGTTAAGACCTTTCCAGTTATTCTCATTTAGAACTGCGTCGTCGGCTTCTCCCAGCCCTATACCCCATATTGTGTCATATGGGCTGGCTTCTACCAACATTTTAGTTCCTGTTGAGAGGAGTTTATATTTAAGATCCTCGTTTTGTGTAAATTTCCCCACGTTTACCCCGACCATGAATTGATACCCAGGATTTAACCATTTTTCAGCGTCGAATCCTTTAACCTTTCTCCCTAATTTCTTAGCCATACTGGGGTTCGAGACTTTTAGGATCCTACCAGCAATTTCATCATCGCCGAAGAATTTTGCTTTCTCCCACATAAATGCCTGTTCGGAATTGTCGAACTTATGTCCTTTGTACATAAACTGACAATCATACCAATTTGAGAACTCTTCTCCCCAAAAAAATATGTGTGTGTCTGTTTCTCTCATTACCTTGTACTTATATCTTCTAATTTTACATTTATTTTTTTCTTTCCAACTTTCACGATGACGTTCCATCTATCTGTAAACTCAATAAGATTTCCCGTGAAATTTCTTGAGTCCCCAACTTCCTTTGGTAAGTGACCAAATATTTTTAGATCTTTAAATTGGTCTGTGAGATATTGTTCGGACCATACACATAGAAATATATCAACCTCATCTCCAATATGATAATCAACATGTCCAGCCCCTTCACAATTATGACAAGGGTCTGTGTAACAAAACCTACCACAACTTACACAACGACCATCATCGACTTCAGCGGAACAACATCCACTAACGTCACCCTCACCACCACACTCGTCGCAATAATCTCTTACTTCAGTTACTTTCTCACCCATAATCTTAAAATATCACGTCGACGTATGCCTTAGTTTTTTCGTCAGTTATTCTGGCATGAACATGTCCTGAGTCAACAACATCAATTGGGTTATTTTCTTCATCACATTTTATATGATATCCTGGGAGTTTTATCCACAGGTATGTTCTTATTTTATTCCACGCCTCTGAAGTAATGGCTTCGTACACCACATGGTTGAACACTTCCGCGTGAGCCTTACTGATCAAGTCCATATCCAAACCATCCCATGTTCTTTTTTGATAATGTGGGATAAAGTCAGGAAGATAATGGTTACTACCAGCAGAATGGACTGACATATCAAACGGATCACCGTCATCTTCTTTCACATGTTGGAATACACCGGGGATATCGGTTTCTTTGTATATCCGATTTGTCACGACATCCAGTTTATCTGAACTGTCATCAATAAGTTTTTGTAAATCAACGTCGTCGCCGAAATGTTTACGATATGCATCAATTAATATGAGGAAACAATCAGCGAACTCCACACTTGGATCTTCATCGTTCTCGAAACACTCAAGTAATTCGTCCACCTCATCTTTTAATTTCTTTACGGGACCGATGGCGGGTCTATCCCTACCAAACAGGTCGTCGGAGACCTGTGCGGCCTTGTATTTTAGTTCATTTAGATTCATTCTCTTCTGGTAATATAAACCAATTCATGGTTTTCTCAGTTGTTATGGGTTTTTCATCAGGGGTGATAATGATATTCAATTTACCCACAAATACGTCCTCCCTGATTTTCATGTAAATGGTGGTCCCCTTTCCGTCAGCACATTGTAATGTGACATACCCAGAATCTCTCACCGGGATAATCATACAGAAATGGAACTCCCTGTCAACACTATCAATGTCGACCTCAACTTGTGAGTAGGATGATAGGGTTGAAAATAATGCAATAATTAATACTAAGAATAGTTTTCTCATAATTTATCAAATTCAGGAATCCAACGTTTAGGTAATCTCTTGAAGTTAAACGTTTTCTCTTTTATTTCCTCGTCGCTGAGTCTATCTTCATAGCTACAACTATATGGTCTCACTTGGGTTTTCTTACCCTTCTTTCTTCCATGAATACCTGCCTCAAAGATTCCAATGTTTTTTTTCCAGAATCCCCATATATCTCTACTAAACCCCTTATGCCAGAGACTCATATTGTAGAAATAATGTGTGTAATTCTTTTTGAGGTATTCTTTAACTTCTCGATAATATCCTTTAAGGACGAAGTTACCTTTGTACTTGGAATAGACGAAACATAAACAATATGCGCCCTCACCCCAACCACCTGGTCCGCTGGCAGGAACTTCGATTACGGGGTATTTTTTATTGTCGAGTGAACGTAGTTTCTTTTCGTAGATTTTTTTTGCTTCATCACGATAATATTGGTAATCATCTACCTCAGTGATTGATAGTTTTTGTTCGGGGGTAAGTTCGTTTTTGAACCTCAAACCTGTTTTCATTTGAAACACTTCCCAAGCAATATCTTCAATTTGTTTTTCCAGCATAATTAAAATGTTTACATATGTTTCCAAAACCAATAATCATATACCCATTGATGTTAACTAATGGTTTAGTTGATGCAGTTAAGATGTGTTTGATGGAATAATCCTCGTCACATTCTTCATGAATGTGTTCAATTAGACCCTTTGCGTCTTCTGAATTATCTGCCCATATTGTTATCATAGTTTCAAATTTAAAAAGTTTAGGAAGACACGGGAAGAATCGATCAGTTAAGCTTTCTATGTAGGACCAGATTCCCGTGTCTTTGGGTCAGTTAAGCGTTCTAGTTATAAGACCACCTGTCTGCCGAAACAGACCCTAAACTTAGGGGATATGAAAGGACTCGAACCTCTGACCTACCGGATTCCCGGGCGCTCTAACCAACTGAGCTACATATCCCGCCCCCTCCCCAGTGCTCGCGAACACTCTGTTCGGGGGTATCACCTTCCGATTGCCTAGGACGTGGTCGGCGAAGCATTTTCAATACGTTAATTACCCGTCTCCAAGTAGAGTAACTTACCACTCCCACTTAACGGGGATTCTGTGGCTGTTTATTCCAACACTCATTACCATCCAACAAACAGACTCCATTCTTGGGGGTGGATCGCGTCTCAGGTGTGTCTCAACACCATAGAAATCACTTAACGTTTCTTACTGTGTCAGATGAACTTTCTAACGCTGTTTGTCTTCAGCGGGTAATTAAAAGGTGGGAAGGCAGGCGGTGAAGCCACTAGCTCTAGAAACTACAATTCGCCATACCGGCGAAAAGACGTTACCATACGCATATCACGTAAAGTTGTATCCCTCCCATATATTTTCAAAGAACTATTTCCGACTGCAAATATACGGCAAAAAATCGAAGATCCAAAATTAAATAAGACCTTTTTTTCTTTTTCTGTCCGTTCTTCGTTTTACAAAATCATTACGATATCCGAAATCTCTCATTAAAATCATTACAATATATGAATGTTTCTTTTTCAATGCATGTTTCATTGCTCCAAAAGAATTGAGCTCATGCCATTCACCATATTTACGTTTAAGTGGGAAATGTTCTCTCGCTTGTACAGAAAATCTTCCTGGTTTATCTTCTATAACGCGCACTCTGTTAGAGATTCTAACCCAAATTCTAAGGTTTTTAACCCATTGTTTTTGTAGCTGTTCCGGATTTAGTTTTTTCTTTTTCATGATACACACGTTTTGTCACTAGCAAATATACGAAAATTTTTTTATATATTCAAATTTGGCGGATTATTGTACTGTTCTTCTAATTGAGTTAAGATATCAGGGATGTCAAATTCACAATCATTATGAATTGTCAATAATGTTCTATCACATTTGATCGGCACATCGACTGGTTTCACTTTGATATTAAGTTTGTGTACCTGTGCAATTAACGAAACCAATCCATATTTGTTTACGGCTTCGGGGGTAAAAATATGTCGGACACCTTTCCAATATCTTTCATTTTTTATTATATCCTCAAAGATTTTAGCGAGTTGATGACACGTTACGCCGTTCCATCGATGGTTAAGATAACCGTTTACCGTTTTACCGTCCTGGGACTTCACCCACTCAATTAAAGACCTAGACGTACCAAACTCTTCACCCACGATAGATGTTCGAATTACGGTACAATTAAGGGGTTCTCCGAGTGATTTAGACTTCCCGTAGACATCTGTGCAATCATGGAGGTCGACTTCGTGGTAATTGCCGTCATCCCCTGAGAAAACACAATCGGTTGTGACGTGAATCAAATGACATTCCTTTTCTTCACAAACATTCGCCAATAAATGTGGGAAGATTGCGTTCACTCTAATGGTCTTTAACGTTCCATGATTATTTACTACTGATTTGATAGTTCCCATACAATTGATGACAACGTCCTTGGGTTTTGCCCCGTATCTTGCGAATACCGACCTTAGTGGTGGTTCTGGTTGAGATACGTCGAGCTCGTTTCTTGATAACCCGACAACGTCATAACCGTTACGCTGAAAATGTGCATAAACATAACGTCCCAACATTCCTGTGTAACCTAATACAAATACTTTCATTTTTTGTTATATATTTCTTCGTAGCATCCAGGACACAATTGACCGGCGCCCTCGATATAATTTTTACGTTGATCTATGTGTGTAGTCTTCGTATATTCAGTTTCTTTCCCACAGCTAACACATTTGTCTTTTTCTTCTTCTAATGGTTTCATATGAATTTTCCTTTTTTAAGTAGTTGTTTTAAATATATTTTATCTTTAATATTAGTTGCCGATGTAAAGGCGTCAAACTCCACCTTTTGGTGATTTTTCTCATAGTATCGTCTCAACCCCTTAATCCTTTCTGATTTTATGGACGGGAGGATTGAATAGTATTCATTGTTATACACATACGACGAGTTTGCCTCATCGTGGGTGATTAACATCTCATCAACTTTCTCACCCTCACGAATCCCAATTTCTCTTATGGTTGTGGTTTCATCACCATATACTTCCACTAAAACTTCTGCCAAATCGGAAATGTAAAATGATGGCATGTTCATCACAAAGGTTTCCCCACCAATACCAACTTCTGCGGCCTGAAATAAAAGTTTGATGGCTTCAGATAGTGTTAGGAAATATCTTGTCATATTTTTATCGGTAATAGTCACCTCGTTTAGTTCTTTTATTTGATCAATAAAGAACGGGACAACACTACCATTTGACCCCAAAACGTTCCCACCTCTTACACATACAAATCTAGTGGTGTCTAATAAGTTTGCTTGAATAATTAATCTCTCACCGATCGCTTTGGTCATACCATAAACATTGATGGGTGAACAGGCTTTATCGGTGGAAACATCTATCACCAGTTCCACATCTTGTTCAATGGCCGCGTTGATTAAATTGGTTGTACCATCGATATTTGTTTTGATAGCTTCTTGGGGTTGGTATTCACAAACGGGAACGTGTTTAAGTGCCGCTAGGTGAAATACGTGGTCAACACCTTTGAGGGCTCGTCTCAATGTTTCATAATCCCTCACATCACCAATGACAAACCTAAGTTTATCATTTCTGAATTTACGTTGCATATTTACCTGGGCCAGTTCCCCACGAGAATATATGATAATTTCCTTCGGGTTCATTTCCAATAACTGACTGGTTAACTCGTTTCCCCAAGATCCGCTCCCACCTGTAATTAATACTTTCTTGTTTTCAAACATTTTCATTTCTTCCCAATTAAAATTTTGATTACTTTATCCGAAACATTTTCACATGTATAGTCTTCCAATTTTTCCCAACTTGACCCCACCTGTGATATGAAATTAAAGGCATTGACTATTGAACCATATTCCATGCCCGTAAGTATCGACGATCCGTTCTCAATTAATTCCTGTCTTTCGGTTGACTCTCTGATTATTAATGAAGGAACATCGAATAACATAGTTTCTTCTGTAACTGTCCCAGAGTCACTAATAATGCAAAATGCGTGTTTCTCTAAACTAACAAAATCAAAAAAACCTAGTGGATCTATCACAATGATATTATCGTTCAACACAACTTTCCCTTTAATTTTTTGTCGCGTCCTTGGATGGATGGGTAACACCACCTTCATTTTCTCCGATATGGTATTCAGGGATTCAAAAATATGAACTAAGTTCTCAGGGTTGTCCACATTTTCAGCTCTATGAACGGTTGCCAAAACATATCCCAAACATTCCAAATGCAGATCGTTTAGGATAGTACTATCGTCTATATTAAGTTTATAGTGTTCTAATACTTCGAATATGGGGTTACCAATTTTATAAACAAAGTTCTTATGAAACCCTTCGTTTAATAGGTTTTGTTTACTGTTTTCGGTATATGGTAAATTGTATAGTGATAAGGTGTCAATTATTTTCCGGTTCATCTCTTCTGGTACTCTTTCATCATAACAACGGTTACCAGCTTCCATATGATAGATGGGTATTTTGTAACGCTCGGCAATGATTGAGAGTAATCCAGAGTTCGTGTCACCCAGAATTAGGATCTTATCAGGTTCTTCTTTTTTTATAATTTTCTCAAATTCGATAATTGCATTTCCGAGAAAA
>Ga0307376_10005457_pt1 | contig 11436 bp, 12 predicted proteins | sample TR2MG_FD_202536 | JGI IMG/M metagenome (GOLD analysis project Ga0307376, IMG submission 202536) | Soil microbial communities from Risofladan, Vaasa, Finland - TR-2 | ecosystem: Environmental > Terrestrial > Soil > Coastal area > Acid sulfate soil | place: Finland: Risofladan, Vaasa | collected... | reverse complement strand
TTACTGTAGGCATATCTTTTACTTTTTAGGCATTAGTTTAACTGGTCCGTTTTTCTTTTCATATTTAGCTACTGTCTCCTCCAGGGCTGAGGCAATTACCTCCTTTATCATTCTCCTCTCCCAGTAGGCTACTGCTTTAAGTTTTTCCAGTAGCTCCTCATTTACTATAAAGGTAGCTCTGGTCTCATTCTCTTTAGTTCCCTCCTGAGAGCTTTTAGTAATCTCTTTGGTCTGGGTTACTGGTCTCCCTTTCTTAGGTTTCTCTGGCTGGTCTCCCAGGAGAGAGTTAAAGCCTCCTGTAAAGTTCTTTTTACTCATATTTTTTTATTTTAATGTTTACCTATATTATTCTGTTTACTTTGTTTCTTTTTATTATCTCCTTACATAAAGAGAGGTAGTCCTCAGCTCCATAGCTCTTAGGCTGGTAGTTAAATATATCTACTCCTTTGGCTGGAGCTTCAGCTAAGGCTATGTTATCCCTTATCTTAGTAGTAAAGAGCTCTTCTTTAAAGTGAGCCTCTATAGTGGCTACTACATCCCTGTTTAATACTTTCCTACTGTCATACAGAGTAATAAATACTCCTCCTACTTTCAGCTCTTTATTAAGCCTTTTGGTAATCTTATCTACTACCTCCAGAAGCTTATTTAATCCTCTTAGGGCTAAGTACTGAGCCTGTAATGGTATTAGGACCTCATTAGAGGCTGTCAGAGCGTTTATAGTGAGTAAGCCTAAAGAGGGAGGGCTATCTATTATAATGTAATCGTAGGAGTTTCTAATAGGCTCTAAGAGTTCTTTTAAGATATACTCCCTCCCGGCCTCTCCAGAAAGTTCTACCTCTGCTCCTGAGAGGTCCAGAGTAGAGGGTACAATATCCAGCCCTTTTACTATCTCTATAGGCTGTAGCTTATACTCTCCTCTGAGAGCTCCGTAAATAGTCATCTCCTGGTCTGTTAAGTCTAAGCTCTGGCTGAGGTTTGCCTGAGGGTCTAAATCTATTAAGAGGATCTTTTTGCCCAGCCTATTAAGTCCAGCTCCTATATTTATAGCTGAGGTAGTTTTGCCTACGCCTCCTTTGTGATTGCTTATACTAATTACCATACTCATCTATTACTCTGTTTATCTATATTATTGTGTTTACTCTGTTTATTTAAAGGGGTCGCTATCATTACTATTTTTCTGGTCAGTTATTACTGAGGTCCATTTATCAAAGAGTAGAGTAGCTGTCTGGTTTACCTCTCCCTCCCTGTTTTTAAGTGTCTTTAACTCCAGCTCTACCTCTCTTACTCCTTTGTAGCTTATCCCTGCCTCATCCTCCTCCTTTTCTCTGCTCTCATTATATACTGATAAAACTGTATTAGCGTCCTCCTCCAGGTTTCCAGCCTCCTTAAGGTTCTCCAGGGTAGGCTTTTTATTAGCTGTACTTACAGTAGCTCTATTTAGCTGAGCTCCCAGTATTATAGGTAGTCCGTTATCCTTAGCTATTTGTAGTACCATATCTGAAATATGAGCTATTTCTGTTCTCTTATCCTGAGTTTTCCGCTCCGTCCTCATCCTCTGTATATAGTCTATAAATATCCCTCCTATTTTCTCCTTATTATTTAAATACTGGATGAGGCTGTAAAGCTCCTCTACTGAGTAGTTTCTGTCTATTACTTTTATCCTCTGGCTATCTATAAGCTCCTGGAGTAATCTCTTACCCTCCTCTATTTCTCTTATATCCGTCCTCTGGGCTTTTATGTAGGCTTTTATAAACTCGTAATTAGTAGGCTTAGCTAAGTCTTTATAGTCCTCAAAGTATTTATTAAGGTCTGTAGCTGTAAGCCTGTTAAGGAGCTTTATAGAGAGGTTTTTTACTGGCTCTTCATAGGTAAAGAAATAAAAACTATTCTCCTGGTATAGGTTACTCATCTTTAAGAGTAAGTTAAATAGAAATGTAGTTTTACCATGTGAGGGACGTCCAGCTATAAGAGTAATAGCTCCAGGAGTAAAGCCTATAAACTTATCCAGGGAACTGTAGCCTGTTTTATAGGCTGGAGGAGTAGTAGCTATCTGCTCCAGGAGAGTAGAAAAATTAAGATGAGGAGGTAGTAGTCCTTTACCTGAGGTAGCCCTTATCTCCTTACTCCCTTTATCCAGTAGGTCCAGAGCCTTATCTGTCTCTCCTTTGTCCTGTAGTTCTTTAGCCTCAGAGAGTAGCTTTTTAATCTCTTTAGACTGGGTTTCTTTATCCTTTGTAGAGGTTAATCTCTCTACAGTAATAGATAGGCTCTCCTCTGTTATACCCAGCCCTTTTATAGCATCCAGGGAGGTAAATAGCTTTTTATATCTGTCTCTGGCTGTAGGCTCTTTTATCTTGGTAGCTGTCTCTACTACCTCATCCAGTAAGTTATCTATATCCTTAGGCTGTAGTCCTCTCTCCTGTTCTATCTTACCGTATTTAGTAAGGAGAGCCTGTAGCTTATATTCATAATAGGGTAGAGCCTCAGATATAGCCTTTTTAAAGCTATCCGCTCCGCTCTCTTTTATTAGTCTGTCTGGGTCTGTCTTACCTCCTCCTAAGCCTGGGAGGGTAGCTATATATATTCTACTATCCTCCTGGAGTATTACCTCTATAGCTGAGGCTATCCTCTTACTGGTCTCCTCCTCTTTACCTGGCTCAGTATCTAAACAGAGAGTAAAGCTCTTAGCTCCTCTCCTTTTAGCGTCTTTTACCTGGCCCGGGCTTATACTACTCCCTCCTGTAGCTACTATATTACTTAATCCTTTAACTGTAGCGTGTAGGCTATCCAGCTCTCCCTCTACTATTACTATATCCTTATCTCCTTTAATTCCTGAGAGGTTAAAAAAGCCTCCGCTCTTATCAAGTCCTGAGCTGTTTAAATACTTAGGAGTAGCGTCTCCTGTAGTTCTGAATTTAAAGCCCTTTATAGAGCCTCCGCTCCTGTATGGTATAGTAAGCCTATGAGTAGAGCCTATCCTGGTATCTGTTTTTATCTTTATTGCCTCATCTACCAGTCTCTGGCTGTAGTTCTTACCGCTGAGGTATTTAGAGAGTTTATCCTGAGAGGGTATATAGCCCAGCTCCATAGCTTTTATATCCTCAGGAGAGTAGCCTCTGGAGGTTAAATAGTTTTTTACCTCCTCCGCTCCTGTAGAGTTCTCTAAACAGAAAATAAAATAGCTATTACAGTCCTCCAGAATAGTAGACTGGTCCTTATACTTTTTGTAACTCTCTGAGTCAAATGAGGAGCTCTTAGGGAGCTGTAGCTCTGCTATATCTGAGAGAGTTTTTACAGCCTGGATAAATTCTACATTATCTCTCCTTATTACATAATCTACTAAACTTAATACCTCTCCTCCGTTTTCTAATATGTAGCCAGGAGCTTTATTACTTATTACTGTTTTATCCGCTCTGCTTTTATGAGGAGAGCCGTCTATATAGGTCTTGCTCCTCCAGCCTCCAGGGTAGCGTTTAAAACTATGTTCTGGGAGAGCCCTGTCTATATTCTCAAATAGAGAGGGATAAAGCTCATATTTAATCCAGTCTGTTATATTACTCATATTACTTTGTTTATCCTGTTTACTCTGTTTATTAATATTACTTAAAAGGGAGTAGAGCCTGTTAAACAATATCTACCTCCTGTAGTAGCCTCTATTACTCCAGCCTCTACCATTAAATTAAAGCCTCTCTCTGCTCTCTCCTGGTTTACCTTTGCCTCATCCCTGAGCCTGAATATTACCTCCTCTTTAGTGTAGTTATCCTCTTTATCAATTATCTTTTTAGCTATTAGTAAGAGTTGAGGTCTATTTACTTTTCTCTGGTCCTTAGTTTCTGTTTTTTTAATCCGCTCTCCAGTTCTGGAGCTTACCAGGTTTAAGCCCTTTACTAAGTCCTCTATAAGAGGGTTAATAGTTATTAGCTTACTGTAGTCTTTTTTCTCATCTATAAGAGCGTTTACTGTCTCTGTAGTATCCAGCTCCAGCCTCTCCTCCCTTGCCTCTAAGGGTGTTAATTTTACCTCCAAGAGGGAGAGCCTTTTTACCTTAGTAATATCTGTAGAAAGTAAGCTCATAATATCCCTTTTATCAGTTCTGCTACCTGGCTTTTCATTGTGTTTAACTTGTCTAACTCCTCCAAGTTTATACCTATCTCCTCCCTGTAGAGGTCCGTATCTATTACTCCCTCTATAGCCTCTCTTATTTTCTGCTCCAGGACAGGAGGGCTAAGAGCGTCCAGCTCTACAGCTAATTCTCCATATTCTGCTATATGTTTACTGGCTCTGGTATCTGTTTTTTTAAGAGCCTCAGGGCTATGAGGTAGCCTATACTTAGCTATATCCTCCTTTAGGAGAGCTACTCTTTTAAAATTTATACCCTCTACCTTTAACTCATCCTTTAAGGTAATCTCCATAGCTTTTAACATTTCTACTCCCGAGGGGTCAAAGTCTCCAAAGTATAATAATACAGCCTCCTTATCCTCCTGGTAGGAGAGCCTCTCTTTATAATCATTTAAAAAACTTACAGAGCTAAATCCTCTACAGACTACTACAGGTACAGTATAAGGAGTAGCTATCCTGGTAAAGATAGAGGAGAGAGCGTCCTTTTCTATCCATATCTCTATATAAACATCCTGGCTCTGTAGAAGGTCTCTCTGGTATCCTGTTAAAAACTGTTTTAGGGAGGCTTTAATAAATCTCTCTGAGGTCTCCCAGCCGGTTAAGTCGTGGTAAGTCCTTACCCTATCCTCTATATCCTCCCAGCTTATATATCCGTCTATTCTGGCGTGTTTCAATAGTCCGCTTAACATTCCATACTGGCTAACTTTGTTCTCTATATAGCCCTTACCTACTAACTGATAGTAAACTTGTCTAAGAGTTAAGGGCTTGTAATCCTTTAGCTCCTCCAGTATGGTTAATACCTTGTTTAACTTATCTAACTGAAACTCTGTCCAGGTAAAGGATCTCCTGTTATTCATCTAATATAAACTATCTATTAAAGCCTCTCCGGAGTTTTGTAATCTCCTCTCCTCTGTTAAGGTTGCTATATATATTTGAGTAGTGGCTGGGTTGCTATGTCTTAGGGTAAATTGAGCGGTTTCTAAACTACCTCCAGCTCTTAATATGTTTACCGCTGTAGTATGTCTTAAGCTATGAGCTGTAAAGGCTTTCTCATTAAGTCCTATAGCCTTTAGTCCCTCTTTGGCTATATAGCTTATAGTCCTGGTAGAGAGTCTCTCTCCTTTGCTGTTATTACTGGTAGAGGTAAATAAAGGAACTGAGGTATTATTCTCTCTGGTAGTTAAATACTCCTCTATAGGCTGGTAACTCTTATCTGTTAAGACTACAAAGTTATCTTTTTCATCTCTACCCTTACCCTGTACTAATAAAACTCTCTGAGAGCCTTTAAAGGTAATATCCTCTACATTAGCTCTAATTACTTCTATAGTCCTTAGCCCAGTCCTCAGGAGTAGGCTTATTATAGCGTAGTCTCTGGAGTCCTTAGCCTGGTAGTAGTTTAATAGTCCTGTAGCCTGAGCTGGGAGTAGTGGCTGTTTCTTAAATTGCTGTCTCCTTTTAGGGCTCTTTATTCCTTTAGCTACATTAGGGTAGAATTTATTAGCCTCGGTCCATTCATAAAAGCGTCTTACAGAGGTAATATAAGAGCCTACAGTAAGAGAGCTCATACCTGAGCCCAGGATATCCTTTTTATATTCTATTAGCTGAGGTCTGGCTATCTGGGAGAGGCTGTAGCCCTTTTTAGTTACCCAGTTAAAGTACTGTTTAAGAGTTCTCCTGTAAAGGTCTTTAGAGCTCTGCTTTACATCCTGGGAGAGTATAAAGCTATCTACCAGCTCCTCTATCCGCTGAGGCGTTACTATAGTTATCTCCTGGGCTCTATGTACTACTACCTCGTTTTTCATATCTTTTACTGTTTACTTATACAAAGATATTAATAGATTTTAAATAACAAATAAATATTTAAAAATAGTTATTAACAAGTAAACATTAAATTAATAACATTTGCTAAAAAACAACTTCACCAGGTGAGGCAGGACAAACGATCTCCCCTTGGCTGGTATCAATGTACCCCTCTTAAATTGTTTTTTCAATTCTTTTAATAGACTGCAATTCCTGCAATTTCTTCTTTTACACTCTGGTGCTTCATCCACATTAATAGTTGCCATAGTAACTATATTTTGAATTGATTATCTGATAATTATGTTAAATAATGCTATTCATTAAAAAAATATAGTTGTTTTTATAATAAAACAAAAATGTTTTATTATCTTCTTAAACAGGACGTTAGCCCTGTTTTTCCCTCAAAGAGGGCAAGCAGAATCTCACGAAGTGAGGTTCCCGCTTGCTATCTTTTTCCCTCCACTTCGTTTCGGGCAAAAGCTACCCTTCGGCTTCCAGGTGGGCAACCCATCCGAAACGATCCGGAAGGAGCAAAAGGGAAAAAAATGAAAGCATAAGGCGTAGGCGAAAAAAACAGCATGGCAAACGAGTAGAGTTATTCTCGGCCTGACAGGGGTCCTTAGAAAACCCCAAAGGAAGGACGGGAAATAACTCGGCCAGCCGGCATACTCTAAAAGGCTTATAGTTTATTCAAACAATTTTGCCTGTCCCTTATCTGTTTGTTTTAATTGTGCTGACTTAAAAACGGCAATCTGGTGACTGGTCGGGATAGTTATTCTTTTGCCGTTCAAAATATCCTCAACCGTTACTATTTCAATTTTTGGGTATTCCTGCTCCATCAAATTATTTTTATATTTACCTATTTTCTTACATTCTGTAATCATATCCCTTGTTGGTGGAAATAAAGTAATGAAATAACCTATTGCAGCCTTCTCCCGCTCAATCGTACCATGCAGATCCCTTATATAAGAAACATGAGGGGTTTTGTCGGACTTCACACTGAATAAAACTTGTTTCAATTCAATATCGCTGTTTTCATTCCTTTCCTGCATAAAAGCAATACCATCAATTCCAGCATCCGCACCTTTCTTTTCATTTATCATTGCCCGATTATTTGAATAGGTAAGAACTGCCCATTTTTCAAATTCCTTTCTGGTCTTGTCATCTTTTTTGTGAGCCAGTGCAACGGCGGATTCAAAGTCCTCCGGGATACCGTTTATTTCAATGTCATTTAAAACACTTTTACCAAAGCTGTCTTCCAGCCGTTTTAGAATTAGTGAAATGCTTTGGTAAGTTATATCAACTCCAATCCAGTTTCTATTTAACCGCTCTGCAGCTGCAACGGTGGTCCCGCATCCGGAATAAATATCCAAAATAATATCTCCTTCATTGGAACTTGCCTTAATGATTTTTTCTAAAAGTGTTTCAGGTTTTTGGGTAGGATAACCGAGCCGTTCTTTTGCCATTGCATTTATTGAAGCAATTTTCCAAACATCAGAGGGATGCCTATATAATCCGGTGGAACGAGTTGCTGATGGGTTACCTGTTGCTATTCGTCTTAATACCTCATCGCTTCTATTTTCTAAAACATCTTTAGCATTGAAAGTATATTCATTGCTTTTTGTATATCTGAATATTACATCATGTTTTCGTGAAAAATCTTTTTTAGGAATACCCCCAGTTTCATACCACCAGATAATTTCATTCTGATAATCACCTCCTTTGGGACAAAATATACTATCTAAAACCAATTTCAAATAATGGCTTGCAGTAGGATCACAATGCAAATAAAAACTTCCGGTTGGTTTTAATACTCTGAAAATTTCTGCAATTCTTAAAGTCATACTGATAAGATACGCCAGCAAATCACCCTTGCCCAAAACCTTTTCCAGCCCGATTATTAGTTCAATGGACTGCTTTGTAAACACTCCGTTGTAATTAGTTGTAATTTGCTCAAATCCTTTCACCGCCTCATCGTCCCAGGTCCAGGTATCAATAAACGCCTGTGCCTGTGCTTTGTCATCACTGCCGGTGTTATTGTAAATCTGGTTGTAATTTCTTTTTGAATTAAACGGAGGATCAATGTAGCTTAAATCAATACTGTCATCCTTAATGTATTTTCTCAATACTTCTAAATTATCACCATAGTATAATTTTTTCATATAATCTTTTTTATAGTGTCCAATTTGTCTAATTCCTGTAATCTTAAAAACAAGCTCAATTTATAGTCTTAAAGTGAAGAAAAAAACGTAGTCTTAAACGTAGTTTTTTTCCTCTTAGAGTATCTTAAATACTCTTAATAAATCTTAGTCTTTTTTAAATCGCTGTAACTTGCTGAATTATTGTTATTTCCTTTTAGGCTAATTGCACTCAGGTACGTAATCATTGCACTCAGGTACGTAAAAAGGGCTTAAAATTGCACTCAGGTACGTAATCATTGCACTCAGGTACGTAGTAGGTTATACATAATAGCTACTCCCAGTTCTTATTTATTGTAAATATAATTTTAGGTTCTCCTGTAGAGCCTGTCTTTATTTCATAACTGAGGAGGAGTCCCAAGGCTTTTACTGTATCCAGAGCTTTATCTACATACTCCTTAACTTTCTTTTTTCTGCTCTCCCTCATCCATTTCTCATTTAGCATATAATAAAGCCTGTCTAAGTTTATTTCTGGTTCATAGTGTTTAGAACTTAGCTCCCTCATTAAATAGTCTCTAAGTCTTAGGGCTGTCTCAGAGAGGTTATGAGAGCCGTAGGCTATTATGGTCCTCTTATTTATATCTGTAGGGTATTGGATATATTTCCTGTCTATCTGCCTCCTGAAAATAGGGTTTAACAGTATTATAGTCTCCTCCTTTTTACTCAACTCTATATCCTCTTTATTATACTCTGTCTGACTTATTTTAAGTATCTCTATAAGTTTCTTAAAGCCCTCTATTTTATTCTCTACCCTACCTCCTCCTTTTATAAAGGCTGTCTCTACATAGCTTAATAGGAAATGTCTTTTATTCAGTTCCTGTAATATTGTTTTTACGTTCTCTATATCCTTACCTCCTACATAGTCTCCTCCTTTATACTCCAGAGTAAGCTCATAAAGAGTAAAAGCTAATTTAGGAGCTGGGGTATTTTTATTTCCTCCATAGCTTACAAGCTCATAGCCTACATTACCAGAGTAGTAGTTATCCTTATCTGGCTCTAAGGTCTGGCTCTTTGCGTGGAGGAGCTTACATAAACAATCTATTACTTTTTGTTCGGAGGGAGAGAGCTTAATACCCTCTACTATCTCCTCCTTTTTTATGTTAGCGGTCTCTATAGCTTTTTTAGTGGTTTCTCCCAGACTATCAAAAATAAAAGAGAGCTGTAGGCTATGATCCTGAGGGTATCTATATTTTAATAACTGGTCTGTAAGGTGTCCAGAGCGTTTAAATTTACCTTTTTTTACTACCTCTCCAGGCTCTACTTTAATAGTAGGGCTAAACTCTATACCCAGTCCTGAGCCAGGGAGAAGGCTCTTTATTATCTTTTTTCTACTCATCTTTTAAAAGCCCATTTTTAAAAGTATTATATATCTCCTCATCTACCTCCAGCTCTGATATAATAGGAGTAACAGCGTAAATACTTTTTAACTTATCTAATCTTTGATGAGGTATCCCAGGGTTAAATCTATCCTTCTCAGAGAGGTATTTATCCCAGCCTATAATCGGAGTATTAATCTGCTCTGTCATTACTTTTATCAGGTCCTTATAAGTCTTTACATTAAAGCCCGTCTCCTCCATATAGTCCAGGATAGCCTTTCTCCAGCTTATAAATTTAATAGCTGAGTTCGTAGCTTCTTTTTTTACGTTATTCATTACCTCCCAGAGGCTAAACTCTTTAGTTTTTCTGGGTTTCTCTTTAGAGCCTAAAAACTTACCGTTCTCATCTGTATAGGTTTCTCTCTCAAAGTCTATTTCTATCTCTATATAGCCCTCCTTATCTGTAGTTGTTTTACTAAATAGTAGATTTGTCTCCTTAGTTCCATTCTCTGCTATTCTCCTCCGCTCCTGAGGGTCTTTTATTTCATGGAGGATAGAGTTTACCAGTAGCTCAGCGTTTTCTATAGAGTTCCAGACAAGTATATAGCCCCTTAGGTTACTGTAGTTTTTAAGGGTTTCAAACATTAAGCCCTGGAGGTTATTTATAGCTACTATTACCGCTCTGTTATAATTCAGCCAGGTATTATATAGTTTTATCTCCTGGGAGGTTTTAAAGCTATCATATAAAGTATCAGTTTCTTTATCTGTAAGCAGTGGCTTTCTATCTTTGAGGTCTGGGTGTTTAAATTCAAAGCTCCTCCTGGCTCTATCCTCCGAGAATATTAATAGCCTCTGTTTAGGTGTGCCCTCTGTAAGTATCTTAGAAATATCTTTTTTAATCATTTGCTCCTCTTTTTAATATAGTTTCTATATTCTGTAATCTTTGCTCCAGGTCTGTAAGCTCAATAGCTTTTAATACAGAGTTAAGTAAATATGTCTCCTTTTGAGCCTGGCTCTCTGTAATAGCTCCGCTCTGGTATCTCCTGTAAACTCTCAGGAGTAGCCTTTTTACGTCCTTTGCCTGTATGTCTGTAATCTCTGTAAACATTGTTTACTCTGTTTATCTGGTAATCTTTTAGACTGCTTTTAGTTTCTGTCTGGTAGTGGTCCCTCTGGCTGTAAGCTCCTCCAGGATCTCCCTCTCTATCTCCTCATCCCTTATCTCTCCAGAGCTCTTAAAGAGAGGCTCTACTATCTCCTCTTTTACCATAGCATTATATTTGAGTAATAGATCCAGTAGCTTATCAGTAGAGACGTCTTTAAGATCTCTCCTCTCTACCTCTTTTTTTATCTTATTAAGCATTTCTCCAAAGGTCTGTAGCCTGGTCTCTTTGAGTAGGTAGTATTTCTCATAGAGAGCCTCCAGCTCCAGGGCTTTAAGGTTTGCTATCTCCTCCTGGAGTTCCTTACTCCAGTCTATTAAAGTCTGTTTAGCTCTACCCAGCTCTTTAGCTATTTTATCAAAGGAATAGCCCTTAGCCCTGAGCTCTATAAATTTCTCTTTTTGTTCTATAGTCTCCATTATTTTTTTATTATTTTAGGTAAAGAGTAAACCTTTTTAGCCTCCTCTAAATACTCTTTAAAGTCGCTGTAAAATTCAGCTTTCCAGCTCTTTATTATTTTTTTTCTCATTTCCTCCATATCTCCAGGAGGATATTTAATATTAGGTTTTAATTCACTTTGGAGGACCACGTTAAACCATAATATAAACTGGCTTATATAGTCTCTAAGCTGTAGCTGGGCTCTCTCTTTGTCCCAGTCCTTACTTAAAGCTATTAATAGCCTATCCGCTTTCCATTTCTTAGACTGTTTTTCTATGTAGGTAATTACTGCTTTTTTCAGTTTGTTCTCAAAAGTCTCTATCCTCTCCTCTGTAGCTTTCTTTAATCCCTCAGAGTCTACCTCTACTTTTACTAATCCCCTTATAAGTTTATAAGCGTCCA
>Ga0307376_10005454_pt1 | contig 11440 bp, 14 predicted proteins | sample TR2MG_FD_202536 | JGI IMG/M metagenome (GOLD analysis project Ga0307376, IMG submission 202536) | Soil microbial communities from Risofladan, Vaasa, Finland - TR-2 | ecosystem: Environmental > Terrestrial > Soil > Coastal area > Acid sulfate soil | place: Finland: Risofladan, Vaasa | collected... | reverse complement strand
ACTATACTGTTTATGGCATGCAGCGTCTGGCTCATTCGCTTGTTTACTTCCCGCTGCGGGTCTTTGAGGTTATCCACCGGCCCGAACCATACACCATCGAAATAATAGGGGAAATACCGCCGTATCGGGTATTTGGTGCAGTTTGGCCCGTTCGGATTGACCTTTTCCTCGAGCATTACAGCGCCGCTATAGGTTGTACTGACAAGTGATTCGTTGATTTCGTCCCTTATCAGGTACCTTTCCTTCTCGAGGGCCACACGGGCCTTCGCCTGCTCCATCGCCCCTTTGGCACTTGATATAACAATCTTTTTCTCCGTAACGCGGTCTATAAAGACCGGTCCTCGTTCGTGTTTTTTCCACCAGGTCTGCTTTACTTCGTATTGTTTGGAGCTTCTTCTTATTTCAGACCTGTCCGTTGCGGAATCGCTTCGCAGTACGGCGTCCTCATAATCGCCGCCGGTGCCGGCCTGTTTACCTGTTATATCATCGGTATCGTAATTGTCCGGTTCCGTAAGGCCCCCGGTGTTGATTTCTTCGGGTTTTTTGGGATACTCCAGGAGCATCTGCTCTTTTGTCCAGTACCACTTTTCCGTTACAAACCGGCAGGATTTGTCGGGGTTGTAATCAGAGCTGCCCCAGTCCCAAAGGACATCAAACGGTGAAATACGCCTTAAAATAATATCCCCGCTCAAAGGATTGTTCTTATAATCCCTTTCGACTGCGATATTGCCGATACCTCCTGTTATACCATCAAGGAAGGTCTGGGCATCTTCGTAGTTACCATCGCATAAGTCCATAATGTGCTTCAGCAGGGCCTTTAATACGTAAGCCGCCGTTGCCGTCCCGGACCGGCGGGGTGATACGGAAGGCTCGAACAGGTTCTCGAGAAATTGTGAGTAAAGAATATTGAGTTTAGGCAGAATTTCATTATATGTAAGTGCGGGTTTTTTGCTGCGTTGCAACTCCTCCTTCACCTGCTCATCGGTAACTGCACTCGATATGTCCCCCCACTGCCACAGTGTTGCAAAGCGGAAGTTTTCAGCGACCCGGGCCATAAAGTCCCTGTTTTCCGTTCTGACGGAGCTATGCCATTCTTTCAACTGTGCTATTGTGTCCTGGTCGCTCATTATTAAACCGCCATATAAGAACCTGTTTTCTGCTGCTGGTCCCAAATACCATCTTTATGTCCGGTTTTTGCCTTCTTTTTCTCTGTCCCGTACGGCAGGTGCCACAGTCCCATCACGTAAGCGTCCCCTTTATCGGGTGATTTACCGTACCGCTCAGGCTTTTTGATTTCCTCTTTTTTCTCAACCAGAATCTTTCCGTTAAGGAACCGGTACTTTGGCACCGTTAATTCCGTATCGAGTTCGGTGTCCTCGAAGTGGTTCGCTACATCACCATCCGAGAACATTACCCCGACCTCCCACCACATCTGTGCCCGCTTATTGCAATAGACGGTCGGCTCCGTTGCCTGGCCTGCCGAATCAACGAATATCACATCGAATCCCCACGCCACCAGGTTATCGCCAATCGGGCCGCCGAGTCCATCGGCGTCAATAACAATTACCGGCGTCTGGTCGTCTATCTTGTGTTTGTTCGCCATGGCGGCGATTTTGCCGCTCGTATAGTGGGCGTCCTTCTGGCCGTAAACCTCCGAATCAACAATCTTCGTCTCCTCAAGGTAATATATCACCGTCCTGTCATCACCGAACCGGGCGGGGTCGCAGACGACCAGTCGCCGCTTGACCGGTGTTATTAACTCGATTGTATGGCTTCTCTGCACCCAGACGTCCTTGATTATCAGGTCCGAACCCTCTAACTCATCCCAGCAGCCGTGCAGATACGCCGAAAGCAACTCCAACCGATGGCGGAACGATTTCTCTAATCGCGGGATATAATCGTCCGGCAGAAAGGGATTGTCTGCCGGCAGTGCCTGAATAAAAAATATCCCCTCATCCTCTCTGTGTGCGTTCTTTATAATCCTGTGTTTCATCCAGCATGGTGCCGGGTTGCAGCTCAAAAACATCTTGAATTTCAACGGCACTTCGTTTATCTGCAACCGCAGTGTAGACCTCAGTTTACCGAATTCATCCTCTGATATTTCCTCTGCCTGGTCGATAAAGACCAAACCGTATTCCGCGGAGTTGAATTTGTTCAGGGCCTTCTGCTTATCGAGTCCGCCGTAGTCGAGGGCCACTCTTTCGCGGATAATGATTTGCTTTTTATGCTCGTTGATTCGATATATGCGGGGGTCAATAAATTGCAGCCACGTCTTGAGTGTTGTAGTCATCAGGTCTGTGCCCTGCTTTCGGCCGATGAACCCTATAGCGAGCGGGGTCCGTGTCGGCTGAATATCGAACTGTTCTATTACATCCTGTGCATACATCACGCAGTACCGGCATCCTAATACACTCTTGCCGCCGCCCTTAGCGCCACCATAGTCGAGTACCTCACAAACGGGACTCTCGATTGTATCGAGGGCCTCTAACTGTTTGTCGTGAAACTCCCAGTCAATTTCATCCCAGTTAATTTCAACTTCGTTTTGTATCGGCTCCGCTGTCAGCACTGTTTTTCCTCAATGGCTTTATATTGATTTTTAAATTAACGCCGCCCGGTATCTGTAGTTTTTCGCTGTACCTGTCCGATTTGTACGCCTGCAGGATGTCCTTGGCGGCCTTTTTACTCACCACATTTTTGGCAATCCTTTTGCCGACAAGTTTCATTTTCGCCCTTTTACCACGTCCTTTCAGTTCGTGGATTTCCACTACCTCATCGTGCGGCAGGGCCTGTTTGAAGTACGCCTTTTCCACCTCACCGGCCGCCCTGCTCCTGTCAACCTCCTCGAGCGCCCTTGCAAACTCCGGATACTCCTTTATCCAGTTATAAAACGTCTGCTCGGTAACGCCGAGGTACTCGGCCATCTCTTTGTTTGTCGCACCGTGTGCGGCGTATTTGAGTATTCGGGCGATGAATCCCCGCTCGAATTTCGCCTGTGGTGCAGGTTTCTTGTCCTTTTTCGCCTTTGCCCCTTTGTCCCTTTGCATCTTTGGCCCTTTGCCCCTTTGTTCCTTTGTTCCTTTGCCTCTTTGGGCCTTTGCCCCTTTGTCCCTTTGCATCTTTGGCCCTTTGCCCATTAGTTACACTTAAACCAATAGATACTGACATCACCCGCCTCTGCACCGGTAGCGCCATCAGCGCTTGATACCACCGGGTATATCCACGCCTCACCGTAAAGCACAATCATCACCACCGACATACCGTTGTTCCCCTCATAATCGGTCCGACTAATTTTGTCGGCATACCAGTATGAAGTAAGTGCCGCCGTATCCGCCCAGAACTTGTTAGTCGCCGCCGCCTTACTATGCGGGTATTTGACTACCTGTTGAGTGCCTGTGGTATAGGCCACCGAACATACCTCTTGTGCCATCCCATTCTCTGGCCGCCACGCCCAGTAGGTAACGGTAAAGGTCTTATCAGCCGCCGAGCCGGCACATGCGGCGAATCCTATCGCCGTACCTACCGCCGATAGCCCGTCCGCCGTCTTTAGCTGAACGGCGTTTGCCGGCTTCTGTGCGAAGTCTGAATTGGCGTCCTGGGTAACCACTGTTGAGCCGATAAGGGCGTTCGGGTCCTCGTCCGCCTCCGCCCTCAAGAGCTGCCACGGCTGCTGAACAACCATTTGCGATGAGTATTCGACCGCCTGTGTCATAGGTATCTGTGCAAAAGCCACCGACAATATAATAATTATGCCAATCATTGACTTTTTCATTGTTTTCTCCTGTTAAAATTACGGTACAACAACCCAAGTTCCTTTTACTCCCAAACATTCCCACTCCCCTGCAATTAAACATTTGAGCCATATATAATCGCCGATGGCTGTCGATTCGATATACTTTGATGCGGCCTGTTGTGCTCCGCCGACAGCAATAGCAACGGATTCCGGCGTCGTATATGCCGAGGGCGATTCAAAGTAATTCCCTCCATCTTTGGAAATTGTGTACGATGTCCCTGTTCCTGCAAATGTCGGGGTTGTAACATTCAGTTCTAATGTAGTTGCAGTTGAAGATATTACAGTTCCGACAGCACTGGACGTTTCCTGTGTTACAACATCTCCTGCCGTCAAAGTTCCCTCTTTCGTTCCAGTAACTATCAATGGTGCAGGTTGGATAGAGAGATACTTATTAGCTGTTACATAAAAAATACGTTCCAAACCAACTACTGCAGCTGGTAGATAAAAACGCTTATGAGAAGTCCAGCCGGCATGTGTATTTTCTTCCGAAGCTTTCTGTACGCTGGAAACGGCATCTGACCAGCCTTGCCATTGGACATTTTGATACTGATGACTAATGTCTCCCGGAACTGAATTAGTAAACAAATTATTATTCACAATATTGCGTTCTTGACCACTCGCTCTTACAATCGGATTAACAACTGGCGTGGAATAGTTTTGATGAATGATATTACCGGTAACTATATTGGAAAATGCATTGGTACTTCCAAATACCACAGCCGGAACTGCATCGCTTTTGAGTGTAAAATAATTGCCCTGAACATTATTGCGGGTTGTTGTAACATTACCACCGATATTTATATAACCTGAGGCAGAGGCGTGGTGGTCTAAAAACCTACTGCCCATAATAACACTACCAACCGCCCCCTCCAGATAAATAGAATACTTACCCGACACATTCGATTGAAATTCACTGTCTATTATAAGAGTGCCGGTAATTGTACCTTTCAAATGCACACCGTATCCGGTGATATTATCCTGTATTTTGCAGATAAGCATTTTGGCACCGGTTGTATTGTTTATAACAACATTTGTCGGAGTAAAATAGATATTGGTGGGGTCTTTATCATTCCGAATAAGTGGATTGCCCGATGCCGTAAGTGACGATGATGCCTTACATAATCTCAACGATACCCCCGAGTCGGCAGTAGCGACATACTCAACTGTTCCCGTTGCACCAGAAGTATCCTGCGTTACTGTATCGCCAATAGCAAATGCACCTGTTGATGTCCCGGTTATTGTCTTGGAAGTTGCCGTATCCTGATAAAACTCACCAAGACCGTTCCGTTCAAGAATAACATTACTTAAAATCATCCCCCAGGCCCCGACACAAGAAATCCCATAACCGGCAAAACTTGAAATATATATACCCTTAAAATGGACATCCAAAGGAGAAGTTTCAATTTTTATCCCATCGTTACCTGAAGAAGTATATATCGTCGCATTTCCCTTGAGATACATGTCCTCAAAAAGAATAAAACCAATTCCTACACCTTGTGCCTCGCTGATAACAACCATAGGTACATCAGCTTCCTGTAGCAACATTGTGTTATATACTCCCACCCCCCTGAGACATTTACCGGCCTTCATTTCAGTGATGGTTGCGCCGATAGAAAACAAACCTTCGGTCAAAGTAACTGTATTGTAGGCTACAAGGGCTGCGTTTATCTGTACTTCATCATTTGTACCATCGCAGATATAATTTGCACGCTGTTTCAAGGCAGTAGGTGCATTTGACGCAGCAACAACGGCAGTAGGCCCAGAGAAGTTGGGGTTAAAACTGAACCTTTCATCCGCCTCGGCTACAAACGGCAGCAGGCACAATGCCGAAATTATAATTGCTTTTTTCATCTTTACCGCCCTTTCACATAAGTTTTATCGAAACGCCTTTCTCGCAATCTCCAGGGACGTCCTTTGCACGAACCCCAGGGCCTCTTCGACTTCGATTAACTTTCTGCACTGCTCGGTGGTCGATGTCCCGTTTGAGTTCAAAAGGTGCAGTCTGTTGAGGTTGTTGCAGATTACCGTTAATTCTTCCTCGAGCTCATCGAGGGCTTTGATTGTATCATCCTGGACACTCATCTGATATCAGACTAAAAGATGCTGCAAAAGAAATCTAACAAGTAATTACTTGTAAAATTTAACCCCTATCAAGGTTGAGGACGTGCTTGACCGCCATTGCAATGTCGGCCGGCACTTCGTGGCACCAGTCCTTCGATTCGCCCGGCCCTTCTAACTGGGCGATAAACTGCTGTGATATACTGCACCGGTCCAGATGTTTCGCTACCTCGGTGGCGAGCTGCTGCTGTGAGAGGCCTTTTTTGTCCCGCAGCATTGCCATTGCCGAGCCGTTCAGTGTTTTATGAAACCTGCTCTCACTTAACAATTCCGTCATCCTTGACCTCACCAAAACACAATAATTATTATTATCACAGCCCAGAGCCAAAAGGGACTTTTACCGGCTTTTGAATTATCGGAGGCCCGCCGGCGTTGGAATCCGCTCTATTTTCGCCGCCTCTTTCTTTGTAAATTCACCATTATCTTCACAGCAACGGAGAAGATAAAGGTCGTATTTCTCATCAATAAACCGTTCATCTTCTTCAGATAAATCGCAGTCGAATAACTCGCAAATCTTCTCAATTAAATCATCAAGCGTTCTCATTTGCGGCCCCACTTAATCCATCCCTCGATTGCTAATATGAAAAATATAGTATCTCTCAATAATAGACTCCATATATGCGCCTCGGCGTGTATGAATCCTGTCATTGCGTTTGAGAACATCCACAGGACAAAGCACACCCTGATTTTGCGGTTATTGGTAATCACGCCCGCCACTGCCAATACCGTTGCCGCCAGCCCGATGATTTCAATCATTTACTCATCTCTCCATACGCTAACTCTCTAATCCTTCGCCCTATCCACTCCATAACCGGCACTGTTATTCCATTGCCAATGATGACCCCTCTGGCAGAGTCCATCCCTCCGGCAGGCCCTGCAATCTCTCTTTTTCTAACGGGGTTAGCTTCCGCAAGTATATTCTGCTTGTCTGGTCTAAAATCAGTGCCTCTTTTGTCTGCTGTGACTGTATTTGCGATAAGCGTGTCCCCGAACAACAATGTCGGCGCTCCGTGTGCGCTTGCCTTGACCGCCTGGGCAATGAGATTCCCTTCGTTTCCGAACTGTCTGTGCTGGACTTTTTTGTAATCAGTTGCCTGAATTGTCGAAGCGATAAACGTTTCAGCCTTAGGGTCATATCTGTTGCCGCTTCGAGTAGAAAGACATAACCCCCTCTGCCGTATCTTTCTGACCGCCTTAATATCCCCGCAACGGCCTTTCGGCTCAGATAATATCTGGATGGGACAGACCTTTCCAAAACGTCCGGCAATGAACAGTCTTTTACGTCTCTGGGGGACGGCGAACCATTGACTGTCCAGAATGTTCCAGCAGTACCCATACCCGCTTTCGGCCAGCGTTTGCAGGACAATTCCAAAGTCCCTGCCGCCGTGAATTGATAGGAGTCTGGGAACATTCTCAATGAGTATCCATTGCGGCATAAGTAACTTGACAATTCGCATTGCTTCGAAGAAAAGACCGCTTTTTTCGCCTTCAATGCCCTTGCCTTTCGGGTTGGCGTTTGATATATCCTGGCAAGGAAATCCGAACGCAATAAGGTCGAGATGTCGGTATGTTTCGGGGTGTTCGGCCAGTGCCTTCTCAAGACTTTCAAAGCAAACTTCATTATTTCCACCTGGCCTACACACCTAAAACCTGCCCTTTCCAAACCTAAATCACCGCACCCGCCGCCGGAAAAAAGCGATAGAAAAGTCATACAAATCAAGAGTCCTTCCTGAATATCAAGACATCTTCAACGTCTATTTTTGGTGCATCAGGATACTTCTGCATATATATCCGCCGCCAAAAGCTCTGCTGCGTCAATTTTCTGGCAAGCCGTTCTGTCAGGGCAAATCCGGCGTTTTCGCAGAGCTTGATTGTGTCAAGGTCGAGCCGGACGATTTTTTTATCCCTGATGAAGTTTTTAACTACCAGAATCATCAATCCACCGTCTTTGAGAACCTTGCAGCACTGCTGATAGACCTGTGCCATAGCCGATAGGTAATTATCAGATTTGAGATTGCCGATGTTTTCCCTGTTCTCATTATAACCAGCATAATGTCTGGCTATTGTCCTTAACCTGCCGGGAGTATGGAAATTGCCGCCAGCTTTTTCAAATGCTCGAGCTCGTTTATCAATTTGTTCAGGGTCATTAGCTCTTTTGTCATCTTGCTTCATTCCTTCATACGGCGGGCTTGTGCAGATTACATCGGCCTTTGCCAGTGATTTGTCGATTTCGCCGTAAGGCAGATTGGCAATCTGTTTCGGGTTATTGTTTTTCAAATAACTTCTTTTTCGCAAATCTGGATGGTCGGTATCTCCAACGCCCAAATTTTTATTACTATGTGCTTCTGCATACGGCGGGCTGAATATACAGGCATCAGCCAGAACATTATCAAGTTGCCGACTATCACCCTGCAAGAGCGTGGCCTGCCCCATAGAGTAACCCAGCATCGGGCCGAGCCTCTTGATTTTCTTCCAATTCGCCTGCTGCATCTTGACAAACTTTTCTTCCAGTTCGACCAAAATCACGTTGCGGCCCAAGGCACAGGCGATAAGCAACGTCCCGCTGCCCGCCATCGGGTCTAAAATTGTATCGCCGACCTTTGTAAATCGCTCAATCAGGTCTATCTGTAAAGACAAGTGCATCTTCGCCGGATGGGAAAACGACAGTCCAACAAACAGCTTTTTGCGCTCGGCGGTATCCGAATTATATGTTATTACTTCTGGCATTCGACTAATGCTAATTGTTTCTTGTCAATAAAGTGGTGCGTGTGTCCGTTAGCCATATTCACACACAGGCACTTTGACCTGCAAAGCCAACATTCACCAAGATAAATGTCACTAATATGAATTCGCTTGACCTCTTTTAGTTCACCCTTACGAATTACTTTTATTTTCACTGGTAAATCCATTTTCGCCGTTATCTGTAAATTTAACACAGCAGCTATTCATTTTACCCCGTGCCACAACTTGACACTTACGACCCTTCCATTGCATACGCAAATAGCTGCTCTTTCATATTCTCTCTTGATACCTCAAATCCTCTAACCTAATTGAAAATCCACATTGGGGACACAATCCTCGCACCAATGACCCCAATATTTCTTAGGTAGAGGTCGGCCATTCAATTTATACTGGTCATCCAAACGATAGCCTTCGCTCTCACTATCAAACAATAGCTTGCAGCATTGACATTGCTCAATGTTATCTGGGAGACAATGCATCACTTCCTGTAAAAACCAAATAACCGAAAATGCACGGTGGGCTGATAATTTAGGCATTTTACAATGTACCCCTTCGGGCAGCTTAATGCCCCGCAGGTAATCGTACAAAACTTGCATCTTCTCTGTCATACTAACAAAGTTGTCCTTCTGGTTCTTATGGCCTGACAATTTTTCAGAATCAGAATTGTATTTGCAGGAATAGCATAAAGAATTGTCGATTGTTCCATAACAATTATAAATACCTTGATATGTTGAGCCAGTACAGTTCATTATATTGTCTCCTGTATCCTCAAATCCGGCAGAAACTTGTTAATGTCCGTTACGACCTTGCCGTTTAGGGGTAGCTGTTTAACATAGACCTTCGTACCGGCGTCTCGACACTGCTCGACTATGCTTCTGACTGCCGCATAAAAGCGTTCCTCGTCCTCACAAAACCGGCCAGCTTTATTACCAGCCAACTTCTCGCAGCCGATGACTACCCAGTCAATATGCTGCCCAAATTCATCCAAATCAGTATCATCTTCACTGCAACTTGTGAGGTATGGTGATATATCTCCTACATCCTCTAACAATGGCTCGAACGAAATCCACCGATAGGCCGCCCATATTCTGCAAAGCTCGGTTATTTTCCAGAGTTCAGAAGGATTGCAGATTGTTACGCCGAGGTAAACATTCGGCCATTCGGTCGAATCATAATCCTCACACGCTTGGAAAAAATTCAGCATTTCCCTTACCCGCTTGGTTAGTATTAAGTATTTATGCTGACTTACATTGGCTATAGTCTCAAATACTTTACATTGAATCTCAAACGGTACGGACGGGTGAAATAAATCACTCATCGAATTTACAAAGATTGTACAGGATTTGCGACAGCGCCGGGGCTGTTCAATCCTCTCTGGGAATAGTTGAATCTCACTGAATGGCTTGGCGTATTGCTTCGGCATTTTCTTGCCAGCCAAGTAAGCCTTATGCCGCATAGTGTGCAGGCGTTCAGCCCAGCAGTTATCACAGCCGGGGCCGACCTTGGTACAGCCTACCGTTACGTTCAAAGTCTCATCACAGTACAGGATTTTAGTTGCCATTAGCCACCGCCTTTGCAATTCTTCAAAAAATCAATAATATCGGCCAAGCAAAAAGCATCAAAAACGCAAAATTCACGTCCTTCAAAAACATACCGCTTCCAAGGGGGATAGAAACTTACGATGCCTATAATGCTTTTCGATTGATTGCTTTTGCAATAATAAGTTTTTCCGCCATCATCTTTTTCAAAATGGATATGTTTGTATTCTGTTTTCATTAGCCACCGCCTTTACTATCTGCTTTGTGGGGGCCGATATGCCACGGACAGCCTCCGCCGTTTGGACATTTTTCTCCACCAGGACAAGGCATTTTATATCCGGCAGAACAGCTTAAATGGTTCGGCTCATCGCACGGCATTAAATCAGACACTTCACAACCACAACCATCATATTCATCATTATACAGTCCATCATATCCATTTTCTTCAAGATGCTTTTTTACCATTTCTTTTATGGTCATATCGTTCGCCTTTCAAAAATCCCCCGCCTATTATTTCGGCAGGGGTCACGGCCTATGCTGCTTTTGTTTTACACCAGTTTATATTTGGTAGTTCTATTGTAATTATCTTACCCCTCGGTTCTTTCTCCGGCTCGCTGCTTCGCTTGGCGAAGTGCCTGACCGCCCAGTGAACCCAGTTAGCCCGAACCTTCCACATCCCGCACTCCAGACATAGTTCTTTTAAGTAGTCATCGGCGTATTCCCGATAGGTGCGGGGCAGATAGCCCTCTCTCATAAGTTGGTAAAGTAAGTCGTGAGCTAAAGCTGGGATTAAGATTGTGTCTGTATCTATCGCTGGGCCGCTCGCCCCGTCGAAAGCATAACCCACTTTCGCAAATAACTGGCCGTTCTCAAACAAGGCAAAGAATTTAGTATCAACATAGATACCTCGAATGGCCATCTGAAAGACAAAGGTCTCTCTAACCTCGTATTTGTAGCCTTTGAGTTTTCTGAGCGTCAGCTTCATTTCGGCCTCCAGAATTTCCACCACTTGCGGACATAAGAACTACAGGCTTCAACACTTGTCCATATACATTCTTTGCGATTTTTGTTGCTACAAAAAGGTCCATACCGAATTCGATATTTATACCATTTACAATCTTTGCACCGTTTCATTTCAAGACTCCTTCAATTCAGGATTCATTTTCTTGAAGCACTTTTCAGAACACCAAGTCGCTATTTCGCCTTTAGAATTTTCCCCAGTTTGAAAAGCTCCTGGCAACCATTGGCGTTG
>Ga0307376_10005453_pt1 | contig 11442 bp, 8 predicted proteins | sample TR2MG_FD_202536 | JGI IMG/M metagenome (GOLD analysis project Ga0307376, IMG submission 202536) | Soil microbial communities from Risofladan, Vaasa, Finland - TR-2 | ecosystem: Environmental > Terrestrial > Soil > Coastal area > Acid sulfate soil | place: Finland: Risofladan, Vaasa | collected... | reverse complement strand
GAATCCAGGGGTTCGATCGTCGGACAGGACCGGGACGCTCGCGGGAGGGCGTGGTCGAGACACTATCCGGAGGGGAAAGGAATGAGCGAGACCAAGCTGCAGTGCTGGCGAGAGGCGTTTCACGTGTGCATGCGGCGGACGGAGACGGCTCCGTTGGCGCGACACCTGGCACGGCTGCCCGAGGGCGACCGGTCGATGCTGCTGGAGGGGATCGGTTCGGATCTGCTGCGGGCGGAAGTGAATACGGTGCTGCGCAGTCAGCAGGAGCAGTTGGCGCTGGTGTAGCCGCTCCATCTATCTGATGCGGGGAACCTATTGGGTTTCGCACATTGAGGCAATGTGCGAAGCCTGGTAGCCGGCATCGTGTGCGTTCTGAGACCTTCGCCGAGTTACTGCTTTCGGCAAAGATCCATAGGAAAGGCGGGGCCCGGTTGGATTCGTGGGTCCGAGAGCCGATCAGATGAAAGGTGTCACCGCCCATAGTCTGTGGCTCCCGGTTGCATCGGCGGCGTGCTTCCTTACGGCCCTTATATGTTCAGAGTCGATTCATTTCCGCGCCTTCTGGCCGGAGCTGCTGGCGGTGGTGAGCCTGGGGGCGCTGCTGACGGCCTTGGTAAGAGACGTGAGCGAGGGGCTCCGCGGCCGGTAGTCGGGGGCGGGGGGGAGCCAGCCCTCAGTTAAGCTGATTGTGCTCTGTGCTTGGGCCCGGGTTCCGGGGCAGGAGGCCCCTCGCTGAGGCTCAGGGTGAACTCGCTCCTGCCGAACAGACAGTGCAACGATTAGGTCAAACCCAAGTTAACTGAGCACTACGGATTCTCTTGCATTACGGTTACGACCGTAATGCAAGAGAATCTGCTTTGTGAGCCTCACGCCGTGCGCTGTGGAGTTTCTTGCATTATGGGTGCTCCTAACCATAATGCAAGAAACTCTATAAGAAGAAGGTCGCGGCGAAGAAGTCGTGGAAGGCGAAACGGATTGGTGAGGGAGGCGATCGGCAGGCCGGAAGCGGCGCGCTGCCGGAGAATGCGGGGCCAGTGTCTCCTGGCAGCGAAGGGTACAGATCGAGCGGCCCGCCCTGGGTAAACACTACAGGGACTGGTTCGAGGAGTATGCCGGGATGACGCAAGCGGCACTAGAGCGGATATCACTGGACGGCGGCGACGCTGAGGTCTGGGCCTGGGAGAAGACGATCTCGGGAGTCTGCCGGTGGGGGGACGAGTGTGGGACGATTTTGGTGAGCGTCAACGGCCGGGAGGTTCCCGCCGAGCGGGATGGCGAGCGCTTCCACGCCACGGTGCGCCTGGAGGAGGGGGAGAATCGGATCGTTGCCTCCTGCCGAGCCGGGGACGGCAGCGAACGCGGTTCGGAGGCGATGACGCTGGTGCAGCGGCTCAGGCCGGGCCCGAAGGCGAGGCTCGCGGTGTCGCTGGAGGATGGGGGCATCGTCCTGGACGGGGGCGGGAGTGAGGCGAGCGAGTCCGATGGGGCGGCGGTGGCCGGGTACTCGTGGCATCCGCGGGAGGGGAATCCGGAGGCGCTTGTTTTGGGGCCGGCCGGGGGCGGCGAGGGGAATGTGCGCGTGGTCGCGCAGCCTCCTACGTGTGATGGCGAGTATTATGTCGCGCTGCGGGTGACGGACACGAAGGGGAGGTCGGACACAGCGACGGCCACCTTCACGGTGGCCGACGGGAAGGCGCGGGCGGCCGATCTGGAGCGGGGGAACGCGGCCTGGGTCGAGGAGGCCGTGGTCTACGGTGTCGTTCCGCACAACTTCGGGCCGGATGGTTTCCGGAGTGTAGCCGAGAGGCTGGATGAGCTGAGCGATCTGGGGATCACGGCTATCTGGCTGGCGCCGTGCAATGCAACGCCGGGGAGGGGCCACGGGTACGGTGTGGAGGACTACTTCACGCTCCGCCCGGACTACGGCACGGAGAGCGACTTCCGGGCCTTGGTCGAGGAGGCTCATGCGCGGGGCATTCGGGTGCTCATGGACTTCGTGCCGAATCATTCGTCCGTTTCGCACCGGTACATGGTGGACGCGCAGGAGCGGGGCCCGGCATCGCCTTACTATGAGTTCTACGACAGAGACGGGGACGGCGGGAAGTACACCTACTACTTCGACTGGGCGCGCCTGCCCAACCTGAACTACGACAACCCCGAGGTGCGGCGCTGGATGCTGGAGGCCTTTTCTTATTGGGTGCGCGAGTTCGATGTGGATGGCTTCCGCGTGGACGCCGCCTGGGGAGTGAAGATGCGCAGGCCGGATTTCTGGCCGGAGTGGCGGCGAGAGATGAAGCGGATCAAGCCCGATCTGCTGCTGCTGGCGGAGGCCGGCGCCCGCGACCCGTATTGGTTCACGCACGGCTACGACGCGGCCTATGATTGGACGGATGAGCTTGGGCAGTGGGCGCTCGAGGGGGTGTTCGAGGACCCCAAGCAGATTGCGTCGCGGCTGCACGGGGCCCTCACGAATGAGGGGCGCGGGTTCCACGAGGACGCTCTCATCTTCCGGTTCCTGAACAACAACGACACGGGGCCGCGGTTCATCACCCGATACGGCCTGGAGTTGGAGCGAGTGGCGGCGGCGATGATGCTGACGCTGCCGGGCATCCCCTGCGTGTACATGGGGCAGGAGGCGGGAGCCGAGTTCGAACCGTACGGAACGTTGGGCCCGATTTCGTGGGACGATCGGCACGGGCTGCGGCCGTACTACGCGCGGCTGATCGCCCTTCGCCGGGGCCTTCCCGCCCTGCACTCCCGGGAGTGGGAGGTTTTGGAGACGCAATCCAAGGAGCAGACTTACGCCTACGCGCGCTTCGATGGCGAGGAGTGCGGACCGGCTCTCGTCGTCCTCAATTTCTCTCCCGTCGAGACGGAGGCGGAGGTGAAGTTGACTGAAACCACGAGGGTGTTTGCGGGGAGCGACGCGCTGATGGACGTGCTTGGCGGGGAAGAGGTGCCGGTTGCTGCCGGCGGGGAGGGCGCCATACGGGTTCGCCTGCCGGCATCGAGCGCCAGGATCTTGGTGCTGCGCGAGGGCTAAGAGCGTCTGTCAAAACCGCTTGCGCTCCGCAATCAGAACCGCCCATGGACGACACAGAGGCCGCTGTTGGCGGTTCTGATAGCGGTTCTAAGCGGAGCCGGGGGAGAGCCGGGGGCGAGGGGCGGCGTGATGGGGTTTAGCCCTAAGAAGCTCTAAGGCTCTGCATGCCTGATGGAGAGACTGCCGGGCTCCGACCAGGGATCGGCCTGCTCCCCGGGCGGCATGACGACCGGGAGCAGGCGCTGTTCCCGGTACCCACCTGGAGTACACCCGTAGTCCTGGACGAAAGAGCGGTGGAGGTGGCTCGCGTCGGAGAAGCCGGCACGGGCAGCGATGGTGTCGACGGGCAGGGTGGTGGTCAGCAGGAGATTGGCCGCAAATGCAATGCGGACCCGTCGCCGGAAGGTGCGGTAGCTGATGCCCATGGTCTCGTGGAAGAGCATGGTGAAGCGGGAGGGGCCCAGGCCGCAGGCGCGGGCGGCCTCTTCCCTTGAGACGGCTCTGGGGGGCACCTCGTAGACGAGCGCGAGCGCCGGCATGATGCGGCGCAGGGCCCCGATGTAGGCCCGTCCTGCGGTCTGAGAGCCTGGAAAGCGCCATTCGCGGCTCAAGTGGAAGAGGAGGCGGAGCAGGTCGAGGCGGACGGAGCACTGCCAGCCGTCGCGCCTGGCTTCCACCTCTCGCTGGAGGTCGGCGGCGATGGTGAGGACGAGCGAGCGCAGCTCGGCCGTATCCACCCGGGGGCGCTGGGCGGGGGGAACGGCGAAAAGCGTGAGCCAGGGCTTGTCTCCGAGCATCTCCTCGCCGAGGAAGGCGGGGAGGAAGACGAGCACTAGGTTGACCGTGTTGGGCTGGACGACGCGGTAGTGGTGGGGCTCGGACATGGCGCAAAGCCACACGTCTCCGGGGTCGCCCTGGATGCGGCGGTCGTCGAGCTGGATCTCTTCCTTGCCGGCGAGAACGATGCCGACCTCGAGGCCGGCGTGGATGCTGATCGCCGGCGGGCCGGCGTATGTGTGAACATGGGTGGCGGCCCAGAGGGGCGATTCGGGGCTGAGGTGATAGTCGGGGCTCTTCACCTCGATAACGGGCCCAGCGACGGCGTCAGTGTCAGTGGTCGGCGTCATTGGCCTATTGTACAATAACCTTGGCCCGGCAGTCAATGACGACATCATGGGGGGTTGCGATAATAGATATGCTATAGGTGAGCCGTCCGCAGAAGGCTGGCTCCGCTGAGTAGGGCAGACGGGCGTATTGCGCCCGAAGACCCTAAGGCAGGGAATTCACAGGAGCCAAGGAGAGGAGGTGACCGCGTCGGTTGCGGCGGCTGCACCATACAAGCTTCTTAGGAGGCAGGGCAACATCATGATGAAGCGACCTAAGGGATTCACGCTCATTGAGCTGCTGGTGGTGATCGCGATCATCGGGATTCTAGCAGCTATGGTGTTTCCGGTGTTTGCCCGAGCGCGCGAATCGGCTCGGAAGGCTGTATGTCTGTCGAATGTGAAGAACATCGCTCTGGCGATCCAGATGTACCTGGCGGACAACAACGATACGCTTCCGCCGCAGGAGAACAGAGCCGAGGTGCTCGACTTCTTCGCGGTCTACACGGGAGACCGCGAAGACCCGACGGCGGCCAAGCCCTGTGCGACCTGGGCCAACCCGTACATGCGCTGGCCGGTTATCCTCGACGAGTACATCAAGAACCGGGATGTGTGGCGGTGCCCCAGCGCCAAGGCGCAGGGCGGGGCGGCCATCATCATTCCGGTTCAGGACTGGTTTAGCCACTTCCAGGTCAACGACACCATGTTTGGCTGGGACGAAGGGCAGTTCTCGATCTGCGACGGTGGCACCTGGCCGGCCGGCTGGGGCGGCAGCGTCACCGACACCTTTGCCACGGGGGATCTCGGGCTCCTTGTCGGAGGTGGAGGCGGCGGCGGCACACAGGTCCAGAACAAGGTCTTCGTCCTGAGCATCGCCACCGCCGACGAGAACAGTGCGGGGCTGAAGCTCGTCCAGGTGACGGACACGGTCAACTACGCGATCTGCGCCGACGCCGGCGTGCAGACGAAGGTGCTCACCACCGCCACTGTTGCCTACCCCGACATGTGCTGTGCCGAGTGCGCGGGGATCACCTGGACCGTGGATGACTGGGGTCCCTGGCCGGAGGTCGCCAATCCCGTTACGGGTGAGATCGCGTGCCCGGACGGCTCCGACTGTCCGGAGTGTTGGGCGCTGCACGCCAACCTCGGGTGGATGAAGGATCCGGATCAAAGGAGGGCGGACACACGTCACATGGGTGGGTCGAACATCGGCTTCCTCGACGGCCACGCCTCCTGGATCAACTCCGAGCGCTTCCTGGCGCGCGTAGGCGAGGGCGAAATCCAAGGGACCGTGCTGTTTTGCGGCCTCAGCCGTGCGCTCTATGAGGCGAATTGCGGCCCGGTACCGCAGTATGCGGAGTTCCTGTACTAGACGCGTTTGGCACAGACGACAGTAACTTCATGTATCGCAGCGAGCGGAGCGCGCTTCGGCGCGCTCCGCTCTCCTAAGAATCTCTAACAAAACCCCTTCGGGCCATGGCTGCGCAGCAGTGAGATCCGCCGCAAACGGCGGAATGCGGGGTCTTGTTTGAGTCTCTAAGACCCGCCGAGATCGGTCACGGCGCGTGGCCGAGTAGGTGGCGAAGCAGGTAGATCACCGCGGCCCGACGCCTGCTCCGCTGATGGGGGCTGGGGCGAGAGAGACGGTCGGTTCTGCGCCCCAGCCTCACTTGTCTGCAGGGGCCATCTGAACCAACTGGAAAGGGCAAGCATGATACGCGCAGGACGATCACGACTGAAGCTGTGGGGGGCCGAGGGCGACGCGATCATCGTGGACGGCGACCGCCCGTGGCGGCTGATCCTCTGGGAGAAGGCCTCGTACGTCCCCTGCTGGGATCTCGGCAACGACGTGTGGTTCACCCCGGAGTGGATGGAGACCCATTCGCCGGAGGATCCGCACTGCTACGAGCCTATCATGGACAAGGACTGCCGCTACAGCCGGGCGGAGCTGGTGGAGACGGGCCCCGCACGGGCGGTGGTCTGCTGGGATTATGCTCTGTGCGACAGCCTCTACCGGGTTTTCTGGGGCAACACTCGGGCGCGGGAACGATACTACGTCTATCCCGACGGCGTGGCGGTGCGGCACCTGGCGGGCTTCCCCGGAGACGAGAGCGGCGACCAGATCAACGCCGTCCTGTGGGAGGTGCAGGAGTTCATCATCGTCAACGGCGTGGGGGTCCATCCGGAGGATATCATCGAGCCGATGGGCTTCACGCTCACGAACCTCGCCGGCGACACGATCGAGCTGAAGTGGCCGAACCCGTTCGACAGCTACACGCATCTCTGTCGGGTCTATCCGCAGATCGCCGACTGGCCGGAGTATATCGGCATTGTCCACCTGCGCAATCATCCCGATCCGTTCGTCGCCTTCTCCCATAACCCGCTGCTGTTCCCCCATGCGGAGTGCGCCGAATGCGGCAAGCTTCACCCTCAGATCTGCGGATTCGCCGGGGCGGCGAACTACAGCCACTGGCCGGCGAATGACTCGACGGACTTCGTGGGCTGGGTGGAGGCCGAACCGGGGGAGGTGGGGAGGCGCGCCACGCACACGTCTTTCTTCAGCACCGGGTACAGCTACGCGGGGAAGACGCCGCCGCGGCCGAGCTCGTGGCTGTTTCTGACCGGCGCGGCCCCCGGCGGGGTAGAGGAGGCGCGGGCGCTGGCGGGCTCCTGGCTGAGCCCGGCGCGGGTGGCGGAGAGCTCGCAGCTCTACGAGGGATACGCTTATAGCGAGCGCGCCTATCGCTTCCGCGTGTCGCGCCCCGGCTCCACGAAGATTCGCCTGGCGCCGAGCCGGCCGATCATCAACCCCGTGCTGCGACTCTTCTTTGCGGGGCCGCCGGTCAAGGTTCTGTGGGACGGGGCCGAGCTCGGCTCATCGGAGTTCCTCGCCCAGGCCGTGGGCGGCGACCTCGTCATCTGGATAAACCGGACGCTGGATAAGGAGACCTCGCTGGAGGTCGTTCCTGCCTGAGAGAACTCACAAGCTGCCGCAGCGTCGAGCAGCGTGGCTGCCGAATGACAGAGCGAAACGCAGGCGAAGACATCGGGAGAACAGCCTCGACGGCGACGGGGCCGGAGGGGGGAGGCGAGCACGTGGGCAGCGCGTCGCTGCGAACGCGTACGCTCGTCCTGGGCATCATCCTGGTGCCCCTGCTGTGCATTGCCGTGGAGTATGGGGAACTCGTGGAGCGGGCGGGCGAGATGGTCAGCACCTCGCTGATGCTGGTCGTGACGTGCCTGCTGCTGCTCTTCCTCGCCATCAACGCGCTGCTCAAGCGGCGCAAGGCGGGCCGGGGCCTGTCGCGGGCGGACCTGCTCTATCTCTTCGTGATGCTGACGGCGGCGGGGAACATCGCCGGGGCGGGCATGATGCAGTTCCTGGTGCCGATGCTGGGCCACATCTTCCACTACGCCAGCCCCGCCAACCGCTGGGCGCAGCTCCACCCCTATGTGCCGACGTGGCTGGTGCCGGATCGGTCGGTCCTGTCGGGGTACTACGACGGGCAGACGACGTTCTTCACGGCGGCTCACATCCAGGGCTGGCTGCACCCGCTGGTGACGTGGTCGGCGTTCATGTTCGTGTTCGTCGGCTTCACGCTCGCCTTGAGCGTGCTGTTTCGCCGCCAGTGGGTGGAGAAGGAGCGGCTCTCTTTCCCCATCGTGTACTTCCCTCTGGAGCTGACGCGGGAGGGGACGTCGATCTGGCGGGAGAAGCTGCTGTGGATCGGCTTCGCCATACCGATGGTGCTGCAGTCGCTGGCGAGCATCAGCTACCTGTATCCGTCGGTGCCGCACGTTCCTCTGCAGCCATCGCCGGAGCTGAACATCGGGCGCTTCTTCGCGCCGGGCCACCCCCTGAACCAGGTGACGCTGGCCTTCTATCCAATGGCGCTGGGGATCGCCTACTTCGCGCAGACGGAGGTGCTGTTCAGCTGCTGGTTCTTCTACTGGATCGCGCGGCTGGAGGAGATCGGCTCGATCGCGCTTGGCTTCGGGGGGCCGATGTCGCAGTCCGACATGCCGTACTTGAACCAGCAGTCTCTGGGCGCGTTCGTCGCACTGGGCGCGTTGGCGCTGTGGCTGAGCAGAGGGGAGATCGCGCGGGCCGCGAAGCGCCTTCTGCGAATGCGGAAGGAAGCGTCGGACTCGGCACCGCCGGCGACGGGGGCCTTCGTGGTGGCCATCATCGCCGGCCTCCTGCTGTTTTCGTTCTGCCTGTCCATAGAAATCCCGCTGCACATCGTCGCGCTCTTCTTCGCCATCTACTTCCTGGTGGTGATCGGCTTCACCCGCATCCGGGCGACGGCGGGTCTGCCGTGGCTCTTCGGCCCGAATCACCCGCCACACATCTTCATGTCGTGGGCGGTGGGGCCGCGGAACATATCGACGCAGGCGCTGACCAGCTTGAACTACCTTCAGTGGTTCGACTGGGACTACCGGGGGACGGCGATGGCGCACCAGATGGAGGCGATGAAGATCGCCTCGTCGGCCGGGCTGAAGACGCGGGATCTGGTGAAGGGGATTCTGATAGCGGTCGGGCTGGCGATCGTGGTGTCGTACGTGGCGGTGCTGGCCATCTGCTACCAGTACGGCGCCGGGACGGGGAAGATCGAGCAGTACCGCATCACCTGGGCGAGCATGCCCATCGATCTCCTCGCCATCTGGGCCGACAGCCAGCGAGGAGTGGGATGGGACGAGATCGGCGGAGGGGCGGTCGGCGCGGCAGTTGTGATCCTGCTGAGCCTTGCGCACGGCCGCTGGGTGTGGTGGCCCTTCCACCCCGTCGGGTATGCCCTGTCCTGCACGTTCACGCCACAGTGGCTCTGGTTTCCCTTGTTCACGGTGTGGGTGGTGAAGGTGCTCTTGCTGCGCTACGGAGGGATTCGTCTCTATCGCCGCGGAATTCCCGTGGCGGTGGGACTGATACTGGGCGACTATGTGGCGGGGGGTGTTTGGGCGCTGATCGGCTTGCTGACTGGTGAGCAGATGTTCTCGACTTTCATGAATTGAGGAGGATGTTTCGATGAAGACGGAAGCGCTGCGGCTCGTCGGGCCGGGCAAGACGGACATCGTGGAGATCGATGTTCCCGATCCAGGCCCGCGGGAAGTGATGATCGAGGTCAAGGCGAACGGGATCTGCCGGGGCGATATCGCGCTCTTCACGGGTGAGTTGAACTACGGATACCCGTTCTTCCACGGGCACGAGCCGGCAGGCGTGGTCGTGAGGACGGGCTCGGACGTAACAGGACTCGAGCCGGGCGACAAGGTCGCCTGTCTGGGTTCGCCGTCATACCGGCGCCACATCGTCACGCCGGTCGGGCAGGTGGCGAAGATTCCGGACCAGTCGGGGGACCTCGCCCTCTGGGTGGTGGAGCCGGTCGCCTGCGCGGTGAACGGCGCTCAGAGCTCGGGCTCCCGGCTGGGCGACAAGGTTGCGCTCTTGGGATGCGGCTACATGGGTCTGCTGGTCCTGCAGTCGCTCCCGCGAGAGTCCTTCGGCCGGCTGATCGTCAGCGACCCCGATCCCGACAGACTGGCCCTTGCGCGCTCCTTCGGCGCGACGGAGGCGTACGATCCCCGCAGCACGGACCTTGCGGCCATGGCGAAGGAGATCAAAGGGTTCGATCTCGTGATTGAGGCCAGCGGAGTCAAGGGCACGATCTCGACGGCGACGGAGATGGTGCGGACGGGCGGGACGCTGAACATCTTTGGATGGCATCCTGGCGAGGAGATGGTGCCGACCCATCAGTGGCACTACAAGGGTCTGAAGGTCCTGAACACGGCGCCGATGTTCGTGGAGAACTTCGGGGTGTTTTTCCGGGCGGCGATTGCGCTCATGGGGACGGGGCGTCTGGACCAGACGCAGCTCATCACGCACCGGTTCCCGGTGGAAGAGGCGGAGACGGCGCTGGATGTGGCCGCAAACAAGAAGGACGGCTATATCAAGGGCGTGATCCTGTTCTGACAGACGGGGCGGCAGAGCATAGTCGAGGCGAAGCGCGGCGCGCTCGGCCGAGGGGATGGGCGCGGCGGTTGTGGTGGGGAGGTAGGGGCGTCGGGTTAGGGAGGAGGGGTCGACGATGGCGACGGAGTCGGCTGCCAGCGCGGGAATCCGATGGCCAGGGCGAGGGGGAGGGCGTACTCCAACGATGTGACCCACCAGATTTCGCGATGGTGCCCCGCGAAGTCGTGGGCGTAGAAGGCGAAGATGGCGCCGGTGAGCGCGAGCCACGGCAGCGAGCGGTCCAGGCAGAGGAACGGGAGAGTCCAGGCGAGGTACCAGGGGTAGACGGTTGGGGCCAGGAGGAAGAACCCCATGAGGGCGCGCTGGGAGAGGAGGAGGGCGGCCTCGGGGGTTTGGGCGCGCCGGCCGACACGGAGGAGATGGCCGATCCAGGCGGCGAGAAGGGCGAGGCAGATGATGCGGGCGAGCCGGTCGGGGTCGGGGGAGAGGGGGGAGAGGGCGAGCTTCACGAGGGCGAAGATGCCGGCGTTTCCGGACCAGCGTCCGGCGTAGGCGGCGAGGCCGGCGAAGAGGTCTTTCCCGGCGGGGAGGAAGGGCAGGTAGAGGAGGAAGGCGGCCGCGGTGAGGGAGAGGGCGAAGGCGCGGCGGTGGGGCTTGGCCGCCATCAGGAAGAAGGGCGTGAGGAAAAGGGCGCAGCCTTTCGAGAGGAGGCTGAGGGCGAGAACGCCGCCGGAGGCGATGCGACCAGCCCTGGAGGGAACGAGAAGCAGGCGGGCGGCGAGGACGAGGAAGAAGAGGCCGATGGCGTCGAGGTGCCCGCGGGCGACGACTTCGCAGACGGCGAGGGGATGCCAGGCGTAGGCGATGGTCCAGGAGGGGGGGCGGCCGAGCCGGCGGAGGAGGTCGGCGAGGAGGAGCAGGGCGAGGGCATCGAATAGGGCGAGCGCGAGCTTGAGCGCGGTGACGGGGCTGAGGGGGATGAAGCCGGCGAGCGCGAAGACGTACTGGGCGACGGGGGGATAGGCGGCGGGGACGGACTTGTGCTGGACGAGGGGCCAGACCCAGTTGCGGAGGGGCGCGAGCTCGGGGGATCCGGGAGGGTGGAGGTAGGGGTTCATCCCCGCGCGCACGACCCGGCCTTCCCAGAGGTAGCGGTAGAGGTCTGAGGAGGTGGCGGGGCGGGCGGGGGCGACCGTGAGGCGGAAGAGGAGCCCGGCCGCGAGGATGAGCAGCGTCCAGCGACGGGAGGCGGCGGGCCGGGCGCGCCAGACGGCGAGGGTGCAGATGGAGAAGATCAGGAAGGCGGAGAAGAAGAGGGCGAGCTGGCG
>Ga0307376_10005452_pt1 | contig 11443 bp, 14 predicted proteins | sample TR2MG_FD_202536 | JGI IMG/M metagenome (GOLD analysis project Ga0307376, IMG submission 202536) | Soil microbial communities from Risofladan, Vaasa, Finland - TR-2 | ecosystem: Environmental > Terrestrial > Soil > Coastal area > Acid sulfate soil | place: Finland: Risofladan, Vaasa | collected... | reverse complement strand
CTCCAACCCCAACTCCAACACCGACCCCTACTCCAACCCCTACTCCAACCCCAACTCCGCTTGCAAATTCGACATTTGAGACCCCTCCTCCGACGAATACTACAGAAACTACCCCTGAAGACGAAGGCCTTCCCTTTGCGACTGCGCTCATTATCGGCCTCGCATTTGGCACCTGTTGCTGTTGCATTATACTATTCTTCATTATTCCCAGAAGAAAACGTTCCGAAGAAGAGAAAGAACAAATTGAACCGCTCGTCGAAATGCAAAGAATCATGGCTGAACGCAGAAAAACTCGCCATTTTTAATAAAACTCTGTCACTGTCAAAGATAATATGGGTTTTGCAATTGATGGATACAAATTTGCGTATGCTTTACACATATTATAGGAACCGTGAACACGATGGACAAAATCTTCCAAAACCCGTATCTGGAGCAAACCGTGTATAAGTTACTAAAACCGCGATCAACACACGACAGAGAACTTTGGCTATTCGTCTTGAACTTCTCTTCAGTTTGCAAGTACAATCGCGCCATAATGCAAAAGAAATTCGAAAGCGTCGTGCTGCAAACTTACTGGAAAGACGACTACTTTAAATTCAAAAACACAAGCATTGAAGAAATCTATTTAGTCTCAGAACTTTATCCCAGAATGGCGACTTTGTTCGGATGCACTTTGATTCTGCTCGATTGTCGATATGCCCATTCCAACTTTGCTAAAATGACCGAATTCGATTCCTATTTCGCACACTCGAAATACAAGGATGCTGTGACAGCTACAGGTGTATTGCAACGCAGTGAATGGGATATCAACGCCGAGATCCTAATCCTGCTGCTTGAGAAAGATCTTGTTCAGAAGCGAAAAGCAAAAAAACTGGTCAAGAAAATACAAACCATAACACCCCGCCAATGCAAGTTGTTGTCAGAATTGTGGAACCAAAGGTTTCCTCGAAGATTCAGGAAAGCTGAATCTTTTAAAATTCAAGATTTTAGATCAACGAAATACAACAATCCAAAATATAGGATGTGAATATTTTCATATTAGAGTCCTGCCAAACGAAGCATGTCTGGAAAGCGCCTGTTCTGTTATGCCTCGTACGGACGCGAGCACAAGGCCGATGCAATCTCAAAGCACACTAATACCTGGGATAATTTGGATACTGCTTTAAAGCAAGCCTTCAGTACTTGCGAAAAAAGCATTACCAAACGCAATCGCTCAAAAAGTCCTGCGAAAAGCAAAAAGAAGTCTACCAAAAAGGCCGTCAAAGCAAAAACGAAGACAAAGAAAACTGTTGTGAAAAACCCAGAACCAAGCAGTGAGCCGAAAAAGGTCAGACGCAAATCTGCGTATGGCTTATTTGCTCAACAGTGTCGGAAACGCGCCAAACAGAACAGCGAGCCGTTGCTCAACGGGCCAAGTCTGAAGGAATTGTGGAAAAGCCAGTCCGCAGAGACCCGTGATTTATTCTTCGTCTTGGCGCGTGAAACGAATAAATACACCTAGCAAATCGAATCTACATTAATCGCATATTATTACACGACAATATGCAGTTCAGTTTACCATATTATCCACTCGCATTTTATGGATTTAATCAATACGCCACAGCGCGTTGGGAGCTTGTACACGTTTGTCGACAAGGCAAGCGGTGATGTTCCGGCGCAGCTCGAAAGTTTCATATCCATGCAGTATTGCTGGCGCCCGCTCCTGTACACGACATCGTATCTTGAGTGCGTATTACCCACAATTAAGGAGTGTAATCTCGAGCAGCGCGTAGACCTGTCTTGCGATACCAGCCACTACCCTCTTTTTTCCCATCTTCTTTTCTACACGGTACAAAACGGCCTACTCTATATTCTCGGGTATATCGACTATCGGCGCTACTACAACGCAGTGCAGGATTGGTACTTGACACTGAGAGATGTCAATTGCTTTGAAGTCACACGCACCAGTCCAGCGGGATGGTTCTACCGGTGGAGCTATTACGACATACCGCAGGTGGGTGACGATTTTCTCGCCAGCGTGTGTGAGGGGCACTATAGAAACCTGGAGAATTGGTCTGACATCGGCGCCAAGGTCATGGCCACAGATTACTTTTTCCATCGCAATCCCCAGGAAATCCCGCTGGAGCCGGAGCGTCCGACACAGCTCGACCGTCACGGCTTCATGTGGGCGTGCATCGTTGCTTCTGCCAATAGTCGATTGAAGGAAATGTTGCTCGAGAACGAGAAGGTCCTGTTGCAGAGGCGCATTTTCAGTTTCGAATTGCAGTATGAATTGGCCGATTTCATCTCCACATGGCTGGGCGAGTTCATTTCGTGTCACCGAGTTGATAGACGGCTCGCAGAAACGCCACACTGCGGTGCAGTCACATCGTATTACAATCGCCATTTCCGTGGTCTGTCGAGCCCTGAGGTGCTGTTCGAGGCCTCGCCAGCGCTGTGCGGCAATCTCTGCTTCGACCACATTTGCCGGAGCTGTTCTCCGCCCTGCAACCAGTCTTTGCCCATGCTCCGGGGCCGCTGTTACTTTGGCTACATTGAGCTGCCGAGTGTTGCGACAGCAGCGCTGCAACAGTATCTGTGGCAGACCTACTGCAACTCGCAGACCGTATTCCGCAACGCGCTGCGCCAGTCACTTTCCGCAGATTTTAAAGAGGTCATAGACGACTTCAGACCGCCGGGAACCCCGGTCCCCCAGCTGGAGACTGAGTTGCGCCTGCTGCACAGCGATTTGGCGCAGGAGATCGAACCGCTCTCCGACGACATCAAGTACATGGTAGCTGATTTCACCCGCAACACAATTGAGCGCGTACACTTAAATTGGAACGAGATATCGTCTATTTTCAGCCGGCCTTCGCGATTAAACGGTCTGCCGATTGAGGGCGACGCTGTGATGGAGACGGTGCCAGTCAACCGAGCGCAACTGCTCGACTACGCAGTTCACAACCTTCCGCCGTGCATCCAGCGCATGCTCGAGCACTGCCAGGGCGTCACGCACCTGCACCACCCCGAGCGCCGGCGGCTCAGCGCGTATCTGCGGCAGATCGGCTACACGAAAGAGATTGCCCAGACGATTTTCTACTTGGCGTTCAGCGAGACGGAAGTGGCACGCGGAGAGGATTTCTATACTTTCACCCGTGGAAAACGTGGATCTGTCATTGAGAACGACTATCGCAGACTCGACAAGCTGCCGGGGGGAACCAGTTGCATGTCGATGGTCAACGCAGGCTGGTGTCCGTTTGTCGACATTGAGGAAAGTCACCGGGCACAATGTACAGTTGAAATGAACAAACAGCGTGCAGACGAGGGAAAACCTGCCCGAGCGTACAACATTACCAGTCCGGCAAATTATTTTAAATACCGAAATTAGAATTTCGCAACAATAATCTGTAGCGTGACTATGGGTCTTTGGAATGTAAGGCGATTTTGTGCATAATGATTTATTGATATGCTGGTAATTTGAAAGAACCCAACGTTTTTATCACTTCTGTATCTTGGTTGTTCAGTGGGAGGCGTTTCCTGTTTTCCATCCTGGCAGCACTTGAAGTGTTAGCTTTGGGCATTTCAACAACCATTTCTACGAATTTTCTGATAATGTCATCCGGCCATGCAAGCCAAACCGTGTCCCCCTGCGAGGCGGGAGATTCTTCGACATTGGCAAAAACGCCCAACACTTCACCAGATTTTTCGTTTCGCAGATAAACCAGTACATTCGATTCAATCCAAGAGGCGTCACTTTCAATAGGTATCATGATTGAATATCTAGGCGCCTGTTCATCGACTCTCAGCATATCAAGTTTTAACGGATGGAGCTTATTTTCCAAAGCTTCAAAAAAGTCTTCGTCAAAAAACTTAGGAAAAGATTTTTGCAATGTCCGGAAGATTCCCGTCAGCGCGAAAAGAAAGTCTTTGAGGTCCACAGGGATAAGGAGGACTTTTTCTTTAACGTTTGTGGGAAAATCGGCCCAATTAATTGAAGAAGTGTAGTTTCTAAGGAGCGCAGTTTTGTACCAAACTCCGAACGCGGTTGTTTCGCTTTTAGGATAGAATCTTGAGCCGATCTGGTCGTAGCGATCTCGCCAGAAGTTTGTGAAGAGACTGTGAGAAAGATATTCCACGGTTTCTTCCGACAGGCCATCTTCAATGTCCTGTATGAAGCTGAGAATTCCGTTATCTGGCAATTTTGAGAGAATATTCATTATTGTGTAAGGGTCAAGTGCCTGCGCCAAGTTTGTGACGCTACTGCCAATCATGGGGGTTGCGATAATACATTCTTGATCGTGACCGTTTTGCCAGTGCGTATTTTGACATTCTTTTCCACAATAGACAATTTTCCTACAATCGCCACAGGCAGATTTTGAGAATTTGCCACAAACAAAACAATTTGACATTTTGTACGTTCTATATTTCAAGAGATTCAGGATCGTTAAGAGCAACTTAAAACAAAACAATCCCACAAAGATATTTTATTGATGTATAAAGAATGACCAAAAGCCCCGCAGGTTTAATTTGGATTTCGTCTTGGTGATTTTCTTTGGAAGAATTCTGTTACACGTTTATTTGAGATTTGATTTTTTTGTAAAAACAATACGCAGTCTCTACCAATTCATCATTTTCTTCTTGCACTTTGTCATTACCCTCCGTCAAATCGTCATCCTCTGGCGTTTCCATGGGAATGGGAATCTGGTTTGGAGGTGTTATTGCTTCTGGGGCTGGTGTATTTCCTGCCGGTCTTTGCGGCACTGTACCTGGTTGCGGTAATCCGGGCATGCCAGGCGTCTCGGGGAGTGTTTTAGTTTTCTCTTTTGCCTTGCGTCTGGCCGTTTCGCCTTTCTGTCGAGCTTCCTTGAGTTTTCTCTCCGCAGCCGATTTGGCTTTCTGTTTTTGTTCTCCGGCTTTGGCCTTTCCCTGCTCCAATTTCTCTTCCGCTTCTTTCTTGAGCTGCCGGGCCGATTTTCTTCGGTTTCCGCGAGCGCCACGACCCGCTCGCCTGCTTCGTCTCCCGACCAGTGCGTACGTGTCGTCTCCGCTGCGGAAAATCACGACACGACCAGGGTCTTCTTTTGAAAAGAACGGCGCGTTGCGTGAGGCGCAGTACCAGCTGCATGCCACTGTCCCTCTGTCTTTGTCGACGAACTGGATGACGTCGCTACCGCAGGCACTGCACTGGAAACTGACAACTGGAATCACATCTTTCAGGCCCATTGCCAATGCTTCAATACTTTTACATTTGGCCATCGTGATATACACGCTAGATCGCCAATCAATGACCAGTAGATTGTACAAACTGCGACGATGCGATATTTGCTCGCGTTTCTTTTGTTTGCGTTGTCGCGAGGCTGTACCGTTGTTGATTTTGCGGGATCCGATAGCGAGCAGCGGAGCGATCTGAACGAGAACGGCATACCCGACGAGAATGAGGGATGTGCCCACCCTGCGGTGTACTACGCGTACCACGGCCACAGCTACATGCCGAGCGAGGTGTGTTCGATTCCCACCGACGACATACTGCTCACCAGCGCGGAGAACAACGCCTATGAGCTGTTCCTGAAGAACTGGTTAGCGGCGCATGAAAACTTCGCCAGTCCGACAACCAATCTGTGCGGCTTGTATGCTCTGGACTATTTTTTGCACGCCTCGGTGGTGGAGTGCTACGAGATGAAACTCAAAACTGTCGACACGCACTGCAATGGCGACATTTCCGACTATCACGCTCCGCTGCTGCAATGCGCGGAACTTCTGGCTGAGTTCAACGAGGGTTTACTGAATCGACAAGCGTGTCCCGGAGACGACGAGCTTGATTTGGGAAGCGAAAGCGCTGAGTACATACTGGAGCTGGAGCTGAGGGAGGGAGTCGCGCCGCTCAACGATTCGACTGTCAGGCAAACGCTAGTCACAAACCCCAGCACTGGAAATGAATTTGTCACTATTTTGATAATAATCGTCGTTGTATCACTGTCTCTCATCGGTTCTGCGCTGATGGAGGTAGAGTTTTATTAAAATTAGTGTAGATACAATTACTTCAATCGTCGTTGGCCAGTTTCGGGGCCAAGTGAAAAGTCAGCATCGCGGCGCTCCTGCTAGTTGAACACAGTCCATCAATGGGGAAATTCAGCTGAATCGGGTTGTCTTGAACAAATCGCAACTCCACTTGGTCGCCCAATAACGCTGCCGTGGCGAATTTGGCCAAATATCCCAAGGAGTATTGATCTTTAAACGGCCGTGTTTCTATAATGGTTGGCTCATCGTCATCTCCGATGTTGCCGTTGGTGAACACAGTTTTTACACCCATTTCATGCTTAGAACCCGCGGTTAATTTCATTTTTCCGTTTCGTATTTCAATTTGCACCACGTCGGCATTGTTTTTGTAGGCAGTGATTTTCTTCTTGAAACGATTCGAGGGAAATAAAACCACCACGTCGGGATCTGAGCACGGTATGCCGAGCTGCTCTTCATCAATATCGAGTAGCATCATGCGAGCGCTGTTGTACTCTCCCGCAATGCCATGGCGTATGCCGAGTACATTGGCATCGGCTGAAGCAGTCTCGAGTACGAAGTTGTCCGTATTGTGTATGTAAGTCAAATGGCTGTGCAGAGCTTGCATGGATATGCCAATCGTTTGTGGCTGGAGGCACGAGTACTCCATAAGAGTGGAACTGTCAATCCGCACTGAGACGAGCGACACATGTGCGGAATCGAGCGCTTGCATTGAAATGCCCGCCTCTGTGAAATGTATATTTGCATTGGGCACAATATCGCGAATCACCTTGAGCAGATCTTTGAAAGGGCCGGCAGTTGCGAAGCGTGCGTAGACATTGTAGGTCCTCGGCCTGACAAAGCGATCCTTTGGTATGTTTGCTTTGGCCTTTTCAGTTTTATGCTTTGGCATATTGTCGAGTGGGAGGTTCGAGCTTGGACTTCTAATATGTTGAAATAGGACCAGTGCATATTATAAAAAATCACTGCCGTTTACTTTCGTAGTCTACAGCATGCACCTCGTAAGATTCTGTACCCCACTCGTTGATCAGGGTTGTCTGGGAACGCACTCTCCACTTTTTGTTACTGGCATATACGCGCTCGGCTATGTAGTCTAATGCATAATCCCTGCATGACCAAGGCCTTACATCTTGTTTGGAAACGCCCTCATGTAATTTAGTGTGCACCACAATGCACATGTCGTATGTATAGGGATCTCCAGAGCGTTCTTCAGGTGTGAGGATTATCAAATCGTCGAGTAAACTCTTTCTTATCATAGCCAGGTTTTCACGCTTTTTGGCGACTTTGGACCAGTATTCGTTTTTCACGACTATTTCCACAATCTTCTCGAGCACAAGTTGAGTGGGTTTTTTCAGCTCGGAAATCTCTTTCAACTCTTCTTTGGTCATATGCTCTTCCCAAAAGCAGAATCCTATCTTTTTATACACTGCATTATCGATTTCCTCTCGATTCATGAATTCAGGAAAAATCCAATCAGATGAGGAACGCTCAGGACTGTTATCTCGCGAGTTCATGGAAAATGATATGACAATATGCTTACGACAATATGCTGTTCCATTATTGTATGACAATTAAAATGTATAAGCAGTACGCAAACGATGTAAATTGTAACCAGCATGAGCTATCCATACTTCCTCACTGCTGGCATCGCGACCTATCGTTTGATCGTGATAGTCGGTCTGATAGTGTGGGATGCGTTCGATCCGCACTACTTTACCTACATCAACTACACCCTGGTCTCCCTCTCGCTCCTTCTCTACATGCTCTCGATGCGCTCGGTGACACTGTTCCACCTGGCGTCGCGCTTTCTGATACCGGTAATCTACGGAACCACGCTCTACGTCGCAATAGCGATCACAGTGATAGTCTACCTCAACGACTGGATGCTGACGAGAAACTCGTACCTGAACGGAGGCGGGATGAGCATCGGAAAACTGAACACAGGCAACATCCTCGTCCACTACCTGCCGGTCATCGATGTACTGCTGGTGCTCCTCATGTCGTTCGACTATCTGAAAGCCGCCATCAAACCGTTCTTCTACTCGCTCAGTAGTAAGCGCAAAATACTGTACGCGCTGTACGTTCTGCTGGGCCCCTTCGCCGTGCTCGTGCTCTACATGGTCAACTTCGATTTCGCGAAAAACTACCCCACCGGACTCGCGACCTGGGAGCTGCTGCTCATCACACTGTTTGTCAACCTGTTCACCGAGATGCTGCTGATATTGGGTTTATTGCTGGGGGAGCACAATGTGCAGAAGGAGTCGCGAACACCGATTCACGCGTGGTATCAAAGCGGTGCGGTAACATCACAGGCCCACTTGCACTCGGGATAGCACTCTTTGATGAAACACGCCAGCTGCCGCTTCTGTATTTTGTCGTCAAAGTGTGCTTTCAAGTAGACATTGTGTTTGCAGAACGGCACTGGGACATTGCTGACCTTGGCAGCGGGAAGGCGCCACTTGGCATCGATGGACTCGCGGGTCAGGGAAATCTCAATGAGTTCCTTGCGCAGTGGAGTGCGCACCTCCATCTCGCTGTCAGCAATAAACTTGTAGTCTTCGGCGAGCTGCCGGCGCACCTTCTCGATCCAGGGCCGGCCGACCACGTTACAGTCGGCAGCGCGACTGGCGATGAGAAACGCGCAGTCGTAGAGGTAGGCGGCGATGTCGGGGTAGCCGAGCACAGTGAGCGAGCCGATGACACGCTCTAAGAGGGCGTTGTACTTTTCGTTTTTGAACTTGTTCGAGAGAAAGCTGTGCAGGGTCACCGAGGTGTTGTCGTCGAGTTCCTCGACAATTGTAAACTCCACCGGCACCACGGGACAGATGCACTTGAATCCGAGACGTCGGAGAAGACAGAGCACCAGCGTGAGGTAGCGCCGTGCCATGTCAGTGTCGGTCCTCAGCGGTTCGATGGTGCGATTGCGCTCCATGGTGCTGCGGTCGGGAAGGGCAACTTCCATGAAGTTCTGGTCAGAGCACAGGCGGTCGAGACAGGCGCTGTCCTCAATTAGCGTTTTGGTAAGCTGTTCAGCGGTGTATTTGTAGCTTTCGCAGGGAATGCCGGCGTAGAATTTGACCGACGACATCGAGTTGGCGGTATTTGCGATTTGGCGATAGTTTGCGAAAACAATAATATGCCAAAACCGTATGGCGAGGCCTTTTGCAACAGCATATTATATAATTGTCCAGTCTGGCAAGCGCAAATTAGCCACGATGAAGAGAAGCAAGCGCGACCACGCAAAGCCTGCGAAGAAAAAGAAGACCGAGGAGGACAAAGAGCGCTGCAGTATCTGCCTCGGCCGACTCGCCAAACCAATGAAGATGTGTGGCGGCGAAACGGGCTGCCAGACTACGTTTCACGAACTCTGTATCAGCGAATGGGTGGCGAACACAATGAGCAACAAAGACCGGGAAATGTGTCCCACCTGCAAAACCGACATCGTACTCACCCGCAATCGATGGCTGGAGAATTACCTCGGCCGCAATCAGCGCAATCCCTGCGGAAATGTCGACGAGGGGTGTGAAATGCTGCTCAACGCGGAGGAGATGGAGAAGCACAGGTCGAAGTGTATGTACAGAGTGCTGCGCTGCACAGCACAGACATTCGGCTGCGAGTGGTCGGGAATGGCGAAAAACATCAATAGTCACGAGTCCGACTGCGAGTTTGTCCAGTTTGGCGATATTGCAAAGGGCTGCAAGCGTTTGCAGGGGGATCTTGAGGAGAAGGGCAAAATGGTGGTTGAAAGTGTAAATAAGCGCGCAGAGTCCGCGTTGGTGCGCCTGGAGAACTGCAAAAAGGAGATCGTGCAGAAATTGGAGCTTTTTTCGCGCGTGGCTGGCTTATTCCGGATGCCCGGTGCTCGGAAGAACATACAAATACCGCTGAAATCCACCACCATAGAGTTGCGATACGAGAACAGCGTTTCGCTGAATTTGGAGATGCGAGTGCCGTCCAACCTCCAACAGCCGGTGTCGTTCTGGATGACGTGCGCTGCACCGCGTTATCCTGTAGCGCTGGCGTACGTGTTTTTCTACATGAAACGGGAGAGCGTTGTGCGTCACGACAACAAACCGGGCACTGCAGTGTACATGAGCAAGGAGGATTGCTTCCAGATCAGTGAGGCGGTGTTCAAAGACGGCTCGGACGCAAAAACGCTAGTGGACATTGCTTTCATTCCCAAAATATATCCGCCAAAGGCTTGAGCATAATTTTAATAAACATAAACATGACAGCGAATATTGCATGCTTTCTTGCTGGCGGGGCGGTGGCTTGCCTTGGAATTACGATCAAGCGCAACATGGAATACCAGTTTTGGTATCGCGAATACCGGGAGCGGCTGGTTGAATCCTCCCATCAAAAACCACCGGATATTGAAAAAATCGGCCAATTATACGCGTGGTTGGAATTGCCTTGGGATGCTGCCATTAGAGTACAGCCGTCGGAATTAAAATCAATCTACAAATAAAAAGGCCAAATTGCAAGGCGTGGCTATTTTATTCATAACGTTTTCTCCTCCCACAAATGCGAAAGCAGCAGCAGCAGTAACACGCCGAGCGTAAAATTGTTTTAACCGTGCCCTGCATACATCCAGCGACCGCCCAACAAATCCAGACATTGGCAGCAAAGATCAGTACTGTCGCTGCGTGTGGTAGCGAAAACTGCCATCCCACACCGGAGAGCTGGATAAGCAGCATCGATATGAGAAGGGAGGGAATGATCTGCCACAGCAGAACCCAGAGTACGTTCTGCAGGGAGTACGGGTTGCGCACTGCATGGAAGGTCGAGTAGAGATTGCAGTTTTTGCACGGAATCTCAACCGAAGAGTGATTCTCGAGTTTCTCAACGATACAGTGCGCATGTACACGCATTTTCTTCACGCATATTTCGTTTTTGCACTTGGAAAACTTCTGACCGGGGTGTATTTTGTTCCCACACAGCGAACATGTTAGAGACACGGTCTGCTCACTCTCCACACGATACACAGGCGGAGTATCGCGGTTGATCGCCTTGCTGAAGGCAGCGAAAAAGTTGCGTGTCTGTGCCATGTTTTTATCTCACAGGGAATGGCGACACTCGTCGGACGCTGTTTGGCCATTGGCAGCGAAACGCAAACATAAAAAAAATGGACAAATGCGAGGGAAAGACGTTGTTGGAGATTTTCCACGACAAAGACCACATGTACAGCAACTTTGCTGGCAGCGAGGTGGTTGACAAGCAATTTTTGATGGAACAGTTTTTCTTCTTGCTGGAGCAATATTTCATCCAAACGAACGCGCACTACGCACCGAAACACAAGTACTCCTCGAACTACCAGGCGGAGGAGGCGGCCCGTGAGTACATCAAACAATTCACACTGGAGAATAACGCTGGAGTTCAACAACGGGAGGAGTTTCTTTAATAATTAACACAGTGATAAGGAGAGTAAAGCCAAATTCGCACGCCAAGT
>Ga0307376_10005451_pt1 | contig 11443 bp, 14 predicted proteins | sample TR2MG_FD_202536 | JGI IMG/M metagenome (GOLD analysis project Ga0307376, IMG submission 202536) | Soil microbial communities from Risofladan, Vaasa, Finland - TR-2 | ecosystem: Environmental > Terrestrial > Soil > Coastal area > Acid sulfate soil | place: Finland: Risofladan, Vaasa | collected... | reverse complement strand
TTCTACAAAACAAATAATAAAATGTGCTAATAATCTTATTAAACATAATTCAACACATCTAACTGGAGATATGGAAACTGATAACGAAGAAGGGCAACCAGTAATTTGTCAAGGATTTGAAAATCCACAAGAAGAAGCAAGATGGATAGCAAATAATATAAGAAATCTTGTTGAAAATTATGGATATAGTTATTCTGATTGTGCCGTATTATATAGATTAAATAATTTATCATTAGAAATACAAATTGCTTTAAGTAATCAAGGTATTCCTTTTACTGTCATCGGTGGCCCCAGTTTCTTCGATAGAAAAGAAATAAAACAGTGTATTTCGATGCTTAAGTTTTTAATCAATCCACAAGATTTTTTGGCTTTTTCTAGAATTGCTAGTTTGATAAGTGGAGTAGGAATAAAAACTATTCATAATGTAGAAAAATTAGCGATAGATAATTTTATAAATATTTTGGAGGCTTGTAAAAATATTGAAAAATATACTGACAAAAAAACGACTCAAGAACTTTGTAATAAAATTAACGAAAGTTTTAATTTTGATTATTCTTCTATGCATGCTGGAGATTGTCTTTACAATATTATTGATCAATTTGATTATATGAAATTATTAGAAAATAGTTGTAATAAAGATGATTTTGAAGATAGACAATTAAATGTTAATGAATTAGTAAATAGCGCTACACAATTCGGACAAAAAAATAAAAGTGTTGAAAAATATCTACAAAATATAGCATTAATTTCTTCTAGTGATAAAGAAAATGGTGATACTGTTAGTCTTCAAACCATTCATTCTGTAAAAGGTCTACAATATCCAGTTGTGTATAGTGTCTGTGTTGAGCAGCAAATTATGCCTCATTGGCGAGATTTGGCAGATCCCAATAATAGCGTAGAATTAATAGAAGAATCTAGAAGATTATTTTATGTTTCTATCACAAGGGCCCAAAAAATTCTTCATTGTACCTATAATAAAACAAGATTGAAACGAGGTAAAAATGGTTTTATGATTAGCCAGAAATGTAAACCTTCTCAATTTCTGTATGAAGCAAAATTATTAGAAAGGAAATAAAAATGAATAAAAAAAATCAAATTAGCGAAAATTTAGTTGTTAATTTTCCAATTGAATCTATTTTCCAATTAGAAGAAATTTGGAATTGGGTAAGAAAACACAGTGATGTTTATTTATCATATAGGGGCGTAAACGAATTTTATACAAGTGGATTTTATGGATTCACTGGAAGTAGAGATATGACAAAAGAAGAAATTAACAAGAGCAAAGAAGAAGAAAAAAATAAAAAAATCAAAGAACGAGTGAAAAAAGAAAAAGCAGAAAAAGAACGCATAAATAAACTACAAAAAGAAGCAGAAGAATTAGGATTTGTTTTAACTCGCTCACATGGTAAATAAAAAAGATTTATATGTAGGAGCGGTTGTTTATCATTCTGTTTTTTCAGAATGGGGAAAAGGTGTAGTTAAACAAGTCCGTGATAAAAATGATTACAGAAGAAGAACAGACGATTTTCGTGATGGAAAGGTTGTTAGATATTTAATTGAATGGGAAAGCAGTGAAAAAGTAGCACAAATTTGGTGTCTGGCGTCAGAATTAAATAAAACCCGAAAATAAATATTAAATGAACACATATACAAAACTAATAAATAAATATCAGAATGAAGAAAAATGTTATATTTTAGGTGCTGGATTATCATTACATAAATTTATTTATAATCAAAATTTTATTAAAATACAAGACTCAGTAGTTATAGTAGTTAATTCAGCAATATTAGCGATGAAATGGGAAAAGGGAGAAGAAAATAATAGATTTTTCGTTAGCGATGATTTTATCGTGACAAGATGGAGTTATTGGAGATCTGTTTTATCTTCAAAATGTAATAAAGTAATTAGATCATCGTGGGAAAAACATAAAGATTTAATAAAAGATTTTGATAAATTCTTTATTTTTGAACCGAGAAAGACACCCGAAAATATAATTGATTATAATGAAAGAGGTTTAGCATACGCATCATCTGTATTGTCTGCTATAGATTTAGCATTACAGATGGGATGTAAAAAAATATATTTATTAGGTGTCGATCATTATACTGATGGATTTAGAAGTCATTTTTGGCAGTATTGGACATATTCTAAATGGCCTAAAGGTCCATTATCACCAATTACTCAACAAAAAGAATCATTCAATCATAATATACAAGCATTTGAAGCATTAAAAGGTTTTGCTGATTATTTAGGAGCCGAAATATATAATTGTAGTAAAGATAGTAAAGTAGAAGTGTATAAAAAAATAGATTTTAAGGATAGTTTATGAAATTAAAAGAATTAGAAAATATTCATAGTAATAAATTATGCTTTGTAATTGGTGCTGGCCCATCACTTCGCTATGTAAACTTTGATAAAATTGAAAAGTTTATTACAATAGCGGTAAATTCCGCTATATTAAAATCAAATAATTTCAAATATTTTGTATCAGATGATTGGGCAGTATCAAATTATAATTACTTTCAAGACTTAAAAGATATTAATTGTATAAATTTATTATTCAGAGACAAGCTCAAAGGCCGTGTAAGCCATTTAGATAAAGAAAAGGTGGTTTGGTATGATCACAAGTGTTGGTTCGATCCTGGGGCCGGGAAACGCTATCCCGAGGGCCTTGTGTTGACAAAGGAAGCAGACAAACCTATCATTGGAGCAAGAACTAGCACAGGCAGTGCTATACATTTAGCATATATTATGGGATGTAATCCTATTGTGTTATTAGGTAATGATTGTTGTTTTGAAAATGGGAGAAGATATTTTTGGCAATTTTCTGGCGAGAAGAAGGCTAGTAAGGTTAGTGGTGGGATACAGCCTTGGCTTCCAAATAGAGGAAAAATAAAAAATAAATGTGTTGATAAAAATTCAGTTGATTTTTTAGAATATTTTGAAGTATTATCTAAACAAACGAAAAAACAAGGAATTAATATTATTAATGCTTCTGGAGGAATATTAGATTGTTTTCCAAGAATGTCTTTAGAAGAAGTATTAGAAAAATATGGAGATAGAATATAATTTTTTGCCGAAAAAATATGTATGGCAAAAAAGATATTATCTGTAATTACGGCCAGGGCCGGGTCGAAGGGGATAATAAATAAAAATACAAAGATTTTAGCTGGTAAACCATTATTTTTATGGTCGGTTTTAGCATCTCAACAATCAGAATATATAAATTTAACCATTGTAAGTTCTAATTGTTCTATTGTTAAAGAGGAATTAGAAAAATATAATAATTTTGTAAGCGATGCTTTCGATTTTGCTCCGGTATTTAAAAATCAAGCAATATTTTTACAAAGACCAGAAGAAATATCTGGAGATTTATCTAAAAATGAAGAAGCATTAATTCATGCCTATGAATATTGTAAAAATGAATTAGACTTTGACGCAGATATTATAGTTAATTTACAACCAACTTCTCCAATAAGAAACAAGAAATTAATTGATGCGTGTATTAAAAAATTTATTAATGATAAAGCAGATAGTTTATTTACAGGATCTAAACATACTCCATTTTTCTTTAGAATAAAAAATAAAAAAGTTATTGCTGATTGGGATATTTTGAATCGTCCAATGAGGCAAAAAATTAAAGAATTTTTATGGCACGATGATGGTTCGGTTTATCTTATGAAAAAAGAATTATTGTTAAATACCAATTGTCGTTTAGGCGGAAAGATGTCTATATTTGAGACGGATAAATATCAATCTTTACAGATAGATACAACAGAAGATTTTAATATAATTGATAAAATGGTTGAAAGTGGTGTGACCACTTTACTATAATAGATTGAGGCATTAATATGAAAATGACGCTTCTTGGAACTGGATCTTTTTTTTCAACTGATAACTATCATACAAATATTTTATTAGAAGATGAAAACAATAATTCTTTTTTAATAGATTGTGGTTCTGATATAAAATGGTCATTAAAAGATGCTGGTAAAGATCCTGGTAAAATTGAAGCAGTTTATATATCTCACATGCACGCCGACCATTTTCAAGGGCTTGAATATCTTGGATACTATGGTTATTTTATTTCTAAAAAAATACCAACTCTTTTTGCTTATAATCAGTTAATATATCCAATTTGGAGTGCTTTAAGTCACAGCATGGTAGCATTAGATGATAAAAACGCTAACTTAAGTACTTATTTTGATGCTAAATATATTTCATTTGATAATAATGCCATTTTCAATTGGAAAGGAATAAAATTCGCCTTAATTCCTTCTTTACATATTAAATGTCCTAAAAATATTGTCAGAAGTGATTGTGAAATATATAGTTATGGATTGTCTTTTGAAATAAATGAAAAGAAAATTTGGATAACTACCGATAATTGCGAATTAAATTTTAAGGAAGATTGCGAAAAATATATAGATAGTATGTTATCTTTTAATTATTTTTATCATGATATAATTTTTCATGACTGTGAAACATTTGAATGTAGTAATGTTCACTCGCATTATTCGAATTTAAAGAAATTACCGGAAGAAATTAAGAAGAAAATGTGGTTAGTTCATTATCAGAATTTGGGTCACAAAATGCCAGATGCTGAAAAAGATGGATTCGCCGGATTCGTAAAAAAAGGACAAATTTTTGAGTTATAAATAGGAGAAATAATGGATACTAGAACTGGAGAGATTTACGAAGAAGAAAAGATGAAGAAAATGTTTGTTGACAAAGAAGTATCGAAAGAAGAACAAGAAAAACATTTCAAGAGGATGCAGAATGCTCCAACTGCCAAACAGATGGCAAGAAAACCACCAAAAGTAGGCAGAAATGAGCAATGTCCTTGTGGTTCGGGATTAAAATTTAAAAAATGTTGTTTACAAAAAGAAGGGACATAATAATGAATCATAGTTTAATTTTAGACCAATGGGCAGATGAACTTGTTGACGACAGAAGTAAAATAGAATGGAAACAAGTTAGAGATGTTGTAGAAGGGATATATTCCAATGAATCCCATGAATCTCATAAAATTATTATGGAATATATTTCTTTGCTTGAAAAAATGGAAAAATTAGATAAAAAAATAAAAATATCTAAAATAAAAATTAAATGGTTCGAAAAACAGTTGGATGCTTTGAAAAAAGAAGACAGAGGAGAATATGGATTTGGGGGCGACTGGTGGAAACAATAATGGAAAAATTGTCAGTTAGTGATGATTTGTGGTCGGATATTCTTTCCGGTCAAAAAACTAAATTATATTATAAAGGCGAAAAAACATTGGATTTAGGGTCATATGTTTTAGAAACAAATTTAAAAAATAATAAAGAAGTTGTAAGAATTACAAAAGTTTATTATAACAAAGATAAAAATATAACCGTTGTTGATTTTGAATTGTGAAGAGGGGATTAAAGAATTATTTAGTAAATATATTACATGTCATCATGGTATAGTTTTGTCAAAATCGCTGGACCTACGCAAAAGATACAGAGATATAATATTTCTGATCCATATCTTACATCTTTTGTATTCAAATATGAAAATTTTATACCTTGGGATAATATAAATACATCAGAAGATATACAAAGTTATATAAAACAGGTATTATTAAAACAATTATATTCTAAAATAGATCCATCATCTGATAACAATAACTATATTAAAGATATAGACTTAGATTCTGTTAATAAAGACAAAAAAGAACACTTTTTTAAATGGTGGAATTACATAACAGAAGAAAATGATGTTTATAATAAAAATCCAGCATTTATGTATTTGATGTTAAAACCAATTATCGATTCTTCTCCAGAAGAGTCTAAAACACCGTCTATTCTTTTAAATGCTCAAGCGGTTGCTGCTGTATGGGAAAATTTAGCAAATAATCCTCAATTAAATATATATAAATCTTATAGAAAAGAAAATGCTAAATTAAATGAACAAGGGTTGACAAAGGTTAAAATGAGTGATGAATCTGGTTGGATTAGGATTCCGTCTCAAACAAATGATCCCGAAAATTTTGAAAACAATATCGATAAATTGATGTCTATGAGTTGTAATATGGGGTGGTGTGTTGCTGGTAGGTCATTTGCTCATAACTATTTAGCCGGTGGCGATTTTTGGTTATTACTAGAAAATGGTAATACAAAAGTTGCCATTAGATTAGAAGATAATGAAGTGTCAGAAATCAGAGGGAAAGATAATAAAGAACCAACAGAGTATTGGGAAGAAATAATTCAATTTTTAGAGCAATCTGATTTAGATTATGAAAATAGTAATTTCTATAGAAGTCTTAAAAGAATGGCAGAATTTAATGAAGATATAGAAAATTTAATGGAGTCTGGACAACAAGAGCGGGCTCAATCTATATTTGCTCAATACCCACATGATATTAATAAACTATCTAAAAATAATAGGGAATTATATCCAGAATTAGTAGAAGAAGCGGCTAAAAATTCTGCTTTATCGTTAGATCAAGAGATAAGTGTCAAAAATAATGGTTTTTGGACAGATTTGTTATCTAGAGTAAAGAGCCCAGATGATGTAAATGAAAAAATATTGGATGAAATAACGAATGGTTTTAAGGGGAATTTATATTTAAGAGAGATATTTGATGAATACGAAAAAATTCCAGATTTTATAAAAGAAAAATTTCCAAAATCTGCTATAAGAAAAATATCTGTTTTGTATTATATATATTTTTTATGGAATAACGCATTGTCTTGGACAAATATTCCGCAAGAAATCAAAGAAGAAATAGGAATAGATAGGGCCGCATTGGAATATGATAAGATTCTTGATGGTGTTTTTGTTATAAATTTTTGGGAAAATATACCAGAAGACATAAAACAAAAAATAGGATTAAAAAATCTAGCAAATAAACTTGTGGCATCTTTTGACGAAAGAGAAAAAATGTATAAATCTAATTCACTTCCCATGTGGAATTATGTGCCACAAGATATAAGAGATGCTTTAACCGATGAGCAAAAAAGAAAATTGGCTAAAAAAGCCGTTGAATATAATAAAACTATAACATATAATACTATTGGACAGACTCCAATATATCCTGATGATTTAGTTCCATACATGACACTTGAAGAAAGAGTAGAGAGTTGGATTCCGTTTATTAGATTTCAACCTGAAGAATATGTAAAGGGGACAATAGAAATTCCAGAAGATATTAAAGAATATTTGACTAAATCTGGGAAGGGAAATCAAACTGTTGCTGAAGGATATATGAGATTAATTGTTAATCGTCCTGAAATTTATAGACGCATCAAAAACGAAAATATTAAAAATTTAATAGATATTGATTTTGTAAAACAGTCTTTACAGCAAAGACTATCTCATTCACCTGGAGAAATATTGATTAATACAGATTCAAGGATATTGGCAGAAGAATTATTAACATCAGAAGAAATTCAAAACATTATTAAATCTATTATTTATATTAAGCCATCTATTTTCGAAAGAATGGATGAGAGATTTCAAAGTTTTATTTCATTAGAAGTGCTGGTAGACGCTTGGAACAAAGAGGTTTTCAAAAATATTAAATTAGAAAATGTTTCTCATTTTTTATCTGGTGAAATACCACATTCTGTATTATACAATTTACCCGAAGACACCTTGCAAAAATTAAGACAATATACAATGGAAGAATTGACTAAATCTCCACACGCATTTGATTATTACAACAAAGACTTTTTAGATATTATATTACCAGAAGAATTTCTAAAAGAATTTTTAAATAAAAATATTTCAGCAAATCCTTATTACGCAAGTCCTAAAAATTTGACTGATAAAATGTTTAGGTATATAGCCCCAGAAAATCAAGAGGAAGTATTAAAACGTTTGTTTATTTATATGGCATCTCCTAATCAAGATTCTAGAGGCGTATTAAATTCTCTTTCTTTTGTTAGCAAGATACCAGAAACAATAATAAAAACTTTTATAGAAAAATATCCTAAAATTATGGTTGGATATTTATATGAATTAATAAATACAAGAGTAATACACGGTTTAACAAATATACATAATATATATAGTAAACTACCTGAAATTTTTAAAAATCAAATAACGCCAGAATTATGGCAAATAATAATTGATGCTTATAAAGAATTTTTAAAAGAAGAATATAATAGAAGAGATGAATATAGTAGAGATAAAATTTGGCAAGAAATCCCAGAAGAAATAAAATTACAAATGCCAGACATGAATCCTCAAAATATTCAACAACAAAATATTTAATCTAATATTTTTAATTTATCTCTATTTATTTTTTCATCTTCTGTTAAATCTACATTTTTATATTGTAAAGATTTTGCTACAGCTTTGGAGTCTCTAACTAATTTAGATAATCCAACGGGTTCTAAACTTGCACTTTGATCCGTACCTTTCATTGTTCTATCTAAGGTAAAATGTCTTTCAATCCAAGTTGCTCCTAAAACTATTGTTGCCATATCTGCTGCTATTCCTAGATTGTGTCCACTGTATCCTATTTCTGGGAATGTCATTTTTAGATGATTAAGTTCTAGTAAATATAATTCTTCAAATTTTACTGGATATCCACTGGTTGTCCAATATGCCACAACTCTATCTCTTTTATGTAAAAGATAAGACATTAAATCTTTCATTTCTTCTTTGGTGGTCATACCAAAAGAAATATGTATTTTTTTATCATAATTATTAAAAACATAATCTAATAATTTATAGTTAAGATTAAGAGCGGAAGGAATTTTAATATAATCTGGGTTTAATGATATGATTTCTGCCGCTGAATCTTCATCCCAAACAGAACACGAATAATTTATTCCTATTTCTTCACAATATTTTTTTAATTCTTGATGTTGTTTTATTGAAAATTCTAAATTTTTTCTATGTTCTAGATAAGTTTCTCCAAAAGAATGCATCGGGCAAGGATGTGGTGAGTTGTGCATGTGTTTTGGAACCGCTTTTACACAGTTCCTTTTTTGAAATTTAATATAATCGGCATTACATAGTTTTGCTGTTTTTATCATTTCTATGGCGGTATTAAAATCATTTTGATGATTACAGCATGCTTCCGCTACTATATTTATTTTTTGTGTCATATTTTTTAATTTTTCCATTCTATAATATGTTGAAATACCTATCTTTTATTTCGGAAAATTTAGGAGAAGATAATGAATATTAAATTATTTATAGTAGACTTAGACGGAACTTTAACCAATGGTTTGTATCATGTGTCCGAAAAAAATGGAGTTTCTAAATCTTTTTATACAAGAGATTTTTCTGCGATGGAAAAATTATACAACAAAAATATTATAATAATGATTATAACAAATTCAACAGATTCAGTAATATACGAAAAAATTAAAAATATTAATTATTGTATATATCTTAGTTCTGGTATAAAAAATAAAGTGGAAGAAATAGAAAGATTTTTTTTCAATCATGAAGGATTTGGATGGGAAAATGTTGCTTATATTGGTGATGCGGAAAATGATATAGAGTGCGTTGAGAAGGCTTTATTTTCTTGTTGTCCAAATGATGCGATCCCAGAAATTAAAGAAAAAGTTGATTTTGTTTCGACCTATAATGGGGGGAATGGTGCTGTTTGGGAATTTGTTAAAGAAATATTAAAAATGAAGGAGATAAAAAATGAAGAAGATACGCAAAGTTAAATTTCTGTACCCTGGAACTTTTTTTAGCGAAGAATCAACGGAAGAAACTTCTGCAACGACACCATATGAGGTAGAAGTCCCTAAAAATGCCTACGCTTTTGAATTTTATACTGTTTTAGAGCAAGATGCAAGGCTGGAAGATGGTAGAACAATAAAACACTCGGAAATAGAAAAAGACAATGTGACATACTTTCCATGTGGAAGAATTATGACAACTGAAGAAGTAGAAAAAGAAGTTCCTGATAATAGAATATTAATTTCGAATATCAAAAATAATAGTAGAGATAATAAAGTTATCAAAACCCGAATTGGAAATTTTCAATATTATGATAAAGATAAAACAATAGTAATATAATAAATTAAAAGGAGACATGAATGAGTAAACTTACTGGAAAAGCACGAGCGAAGGCAAGAAAATTACAGCAAAAGGAATCGAAAAGAAAAACCAAGATTTATTCTGAAAAATTTTTAGATAAAATTCTTAAATTTGATAATCCTATTTTAAAAGAAGTTTGTTCAGAAGTATCAAAAGATGATGATTTATCCTATGTCCAAGAATTAAGAAGAATTTTATGTTTTACAAAAAAGGGAGTAGGTTTATCTGCTTCTCAAATCGGAGTTACTAAAAAATTATTTATCCTCCGTCTAGATCCAAAGGTAAATAATTTAAGTGTTGTTATTAATCCAGAAATTATAGATGACAATTTTGTAAAAATGACAGCGATAGAAGGCTGTTTATCTTATCCAGGATTTTATTGTAAGGTAGAAAGACCTTGGAAAATTGAAGTAAAATATTTAAATGAAAGGTTTACTGAAATTAAGAAAGAACTTATAGGTTATGAAGCCCGTGTTTTTCTTCACGAATATGACCATCTACTTGGGGAATGTATCGTTGGCGAGGAATACATGAAACAGAAAAAGCCAGTTTTTGAAGAAAATTAAGCATTTCTTATATTTTTCCGATTTTTAATATAGAGAGGAACGATAGAAATGTTTAATAGTATTATTATAGCGCATAGAGATCGTCCCAAATGTATAAAAGTTTTATTAAGGTCTTTACTTGTTGCTTCTCAAAAAGCAACTGCTCCTTATGAAATCATCATTGCTGATTTAAATAGTAAAAAATCTTCACAATCTATCTTTGATGAATATGAGGCAAGTAATTTAAATTTAAGAGTTTTAAGACACAGATATAGTGGACCTTTCTGGAAAACAAAAGCATTAAATAGTGCCGCTAAAAAAGCAAAAGGCAAATATCTTACTATGATAGATGCTGATTCTGTTGTTAATTGTTGTTTTTTTTCTTCTATTGAAGATTTTTTTTCTTGCCAAGATAATGCCAATACTAAACTTGCCCATAGAGTATTTTATGTTTCCCCAATAACATCTCAATTTTTATATAAAAGATCTAATAATTTTGATTGTAATTTTTTAAGTAACAATATTTGGAAGATAGGAAACACTTATAGCAGGGCAAGAGAACGATTTACAGGTCAAGAAAAGTTTTTAGACCAGATCCATAAGTCGAAACAACAAATGGCATTAGATAAATGGGCTCTAGGCAATAGTCATTTTACTATGAAAAGAAAATTTTATATGGAAATTGGGGGATGCGATGAAAGATTTATTGGGCACGGTCTAGAAGATTTAGATTTTAACTTAAGATTATGGAAGCATATACATTCTGGAACATTAAGAACTCAATTACAATATAGTATATATCATTTAAGTCACAAAAAAGAATCAGATTGGTTTAACGATTCAATGAGAATACAAAACAGGAAAA
>Ga0307376_10005447_pt1 | contig 11446 bp, 8 predicted proteins | sample TR2MG_FD_202536 | JGI IMG/M metagenome (GOLD analysis project Ga0307376, IMG submission 202536) | Soil microbial communities from Risofladan, Vaasa, Finland - TR-2 | ecosystem: Environmental > Terrestrial > Soil > Coastal area > Acid sulfate soil | place: Finland: Risofladan, Vaasa | collected... | reverse complement strand
CTGGAACAACTACTGATATATTTGGTAAATACGCAAGTCTATTCTATTCAAGCCCAGATGGTTCAAAGTTTGATTCAACGTTTAGCTTTGGTGTTCGATTGAATGGATACCCTGTGGTTGAGGAATATTGGGATGATGCAGTGCGTGCTATGATTATTAGAAACTTAGATACGTATGCACAAATAATTAGAGATACGAATTGTGGTGCATTGATTAATACTGCAGTAGCTTAGGGGGTTATATGAGTGAAAATAAAGAAAGAAAGTTAGATGTAATTGCTATTACTCATGTTAATGTGGATGGTACACGAAATGAACCTGGTTCTAAAATATCCTTGCCTGAATCAACAGCTAAGGATTTGTTTGATCGTGGAATAGTAGAAAGTCCTGAACTAAAGAACAAAAAAGAAGCTGAAGAAATTAAGAATATGAGTGACTCTCAGATCAAAAGTAAAATACAGAAAATAATAATGGAAATAAATGGACTAGAAAGCGGGATAGAAATATATCGCAAAGAAGCAAAGAAACGAAACATTGATCTATCCACAGATTCAGAACCAAAAAAAGAAACAAAAGATAAATAGGTAGGTATGGTATGTCGTGGTGTGTTCCAAAAGACGTTGAGGAGTTGTGTAGCAATGAAAAAGAAATGTATAGACTAACAAAAGATTATCCTAATGTAGTAATTGATGCTATCAATATTACAGCTGGTACTATTAGTCTATACATTAATGCTGAAGGCGTTGCTGATGAGACGGCTAGGTATATGAATGCTGGCTTATCGTTACATTTATTATTTCGAAAACATAATAAGGAAGTACCAATTGCAGTTAAGGAAATGTATAACGAAATAATGAACATGCTTTCAGACCTAAAATATAAAAAGATTAGGGACGAGACTGGTAATAAGAAATCGCCCGATCCAATTCAATCAACGTCGATAAGAAACTCATGCGTACCATACCAAAATTATTTTTGATAGGAGAAACAAATGCAATATAAACGTTCTAAAATATTGAGTAATGCAATATCAATAACAGATATAACGGCTGAACTAGGCGGTAGTGCTGACATAACTGATTTAAGATTTGGAATAGAAACAAGTTTTAAATATGACCAAAACAGTAATATTGTGGACAGTACTGTATTCTATTGGGACACTAGTTGGAAAGTATCGGATAGAACATTCGCTAATCTATCAACGTTAACAGACTTGAATGCTAACTTAAGTTCATGTCCATTGCCACAGCCATATTCAGACTTTCGTGTTTTTGCAACACTGGATGAGACTTTGCATACGCCGTCAACCACACTTGTAGATTTTGAAGTAGAATTTAAAGAAGATAATGTTGTACAAGATGTTGGCTGTAAAGTAATTGTAGAAGTAGGAACGGGCGGGGGTGGAAACTCAAGGGGCATATTAGTGAAGGGACAGCTGACTGACACAAATGGTGAAGTAATAAAGTGGCGAGATCGTATATTAGAGCCAACAGTAAAAGAAGTATATACTAATTCTGAGGGCGTGGCGTATTTAGAACTTGCTCCAAACTCGGAATTCAATGTAGCAAATACACACTGGCAAATAACAATCGGTACAAATGCAGCTGAGAAATATACTATTCCTGCTAATACTGCTTCAATAAACTTAACAGACTTGACACCTCAATAATGAGCTGTACTGTTCAAATAAAAGAGGTTAATGCTATTAGCCTCTTTGCGAATAGAATTGATAATCTGCTTGATGAGTTTAAGCAAGGTATTGATAATAACTTTGAGACAGAGACTTCTGGAAATGGAATAGCTTTCAAAGATTGGGCTGAAAGCACTGTTAAGGCAAGACAATATAGAAGTGGACACTATGCACAAACACCAAGAGAAACTAGTAAGATATTACAATGGACACAAACATTGAAAGACAATACAAAGATAGATACTAAGGTAACACAACACGAAATCATTATGACTGCTTACAATAACACTTCCTATGCTGGTTATGCGAATTCTAAAAGACCATTTATAGAACCACAGCAAGGATATAAAAATAATATGATAGGGATAATAGTACATGGCTAATAGTTGTGATCGTTATGATTTAAAACAAATACTTACAAATATAAGAAAACATATACACGATATTGCTATTGAAACAGGATTTGAAGAAAACGAGATACTGCCGAAAGAGGAAGAGCCAAGAGATGATACTAAGTATCTATGGATAGACAATGTCAAAGTAACACATCAAACAATCGAAAATGATAATGTAGCCCAACAATATAAAAGAAGTAAGGATTGGAAAGTATCCTTTGATGTTGTGGCTAGCAAAATGAATGAAGATGATATTACAGAATTTATTAATCTCGTTGGTAGAAAAGAGTTTCAAAATTATAATGATAATCCATATATGAAATACTGGTTCAAACTTGAAAGTGAAGATTTATCAAATGCTTATTTAGTAGATAGAAAAGAGAAAGTAATAATAAAATTATCTGTAACATCTTATGAATTTTAGTTACAGGAGGTAATTATTTTGAAATTTAAAGTAAGTCCTGATTTTCAGGATGATAAAAATAAAGAGACTATCGAAGGTAATGATACAGCGGTTGAAAAAGACGCTGAAATAATTGTTATCGAAGATAGCAAAGGAAAAGCAATGGTTGAAAATAAAACTAATGAAAAACCAACAAAAGGATTGACCAAAAGAGATAGGCTGTATCAAGCCGCCGTTAAAGGTAATAAAGAAAAAGATTATTTCGAACTATCAAAACAGCTTATTCAAGAATTTGGCTTAGATGAAAAGGCTTGCTCACCTTCGATTTGGAAAACAGATGAAAAAGGTAAGCGTACTTATAAGGTGGGTTGTATAACTTTTGAAGGAAAAATTATGAGAAATATATTACCCAATAAAGAAAATCCTAAAGGAGGTAAGTAATTATGAGTTCTAAAGATGGATGTGTAACAAGTGGTGGTCGAGCCAATGTTTTAATTGGACCAACCCCTAGATATTTGCCAGGAGCAACGTGTAAATCAGGTTTTACCTATACACTATCAGCTGGTGTATTGGCTAGCGATACAAGTGCAACTGTAACTTCGTCAGAAGATTTTACTACTGTGAATAAAGCAACGAAGCTTATGAATATAGCCTTTTGTCCAGAGAAAGGGAATGTCTTACTTGTATATGATAAGCAAGTAACAGCCGGTCCTCCAATTACGTTAGATTCTTTTGATTTTGTACCGTTGACTCGCAAAGTTGATGGATTGAGTGGAGGTGAAGATAAAGCTATAGTAGCTATGGATGCTGGGGATACAATAGTATTTTTTGCTTATATGTATGATTTTAATGCTTTTGGTACGGGGCTTTATGGTGCTTTCGATTCGTTAGATAATGTAACCCTTAGTTTTGAAACCACCACAAGCGATAGAATGACAAACAAGCGTGGAAAAGTAGATGAGATCATAGATGCAGAATTGCAAAATTTCACATGCAAGTTTCCTTTAATAACCACTGCTGAAGATATGAAAGAAGTATTAGCTATTTCTGGACTTGGTTCTAATCCTATGATATTAGGAAACGCGGCGTTGGCTAATGAAAGGTATCAAGCAGTTTGTAATCAACTACTTGGTAGAAAAACACAAAGAGCATCAGTTTTAATTATACCTATAGAAAATGAACTTAACCTTGATAATCGAAATGCCGACGACAACGTAAAACTTTTTCAAACGCATTGGATTCCATTTTGTACTTTGAAGAAAGCTGGAACGCATGAAAGCGGTGTTGGTACGCAAAATGGTTTAATGGTTGAGGGTTCAGCATTGTTCCATCCTATTGTACAATGTGCTAGTATTGTCGATCCGTTCAATTGGACAGGCGAGCATTACGTTACAGATACTCCATAATAATACCATCATATTAAAACCTGCGGGGTCTCTCTATGTTTAACAACTTAGAACATTTCAATGGAAGAGACCCTAAATCTCTTCTATTAGCTATCCAAGAAATGCTACTATATAATAACTATCTACTATATAAAGAAACTCTTTTGAACGAAGACGTGGGAGCACAAATAGAACCAATAGCATTTCTATACAAGTATTACAATTTAGAAGAAAAACTTGATAACCTTCTACCCATCCTTGAAAGCTTAGAAAAGTTCCTACTTGATATACTCGAAATGCAAACTAAAAGATTAGATAAGATAAAACCAAGAATAGAAAATGAAAAAGAAAGTAATGAAAAAATAGAAGAAGATGAAAAAGGTATTAATGCATGGTATTATATTCATCAAGCTCCAACATGGATACTGGAGCAGGGGTTAAAGGTTTTAATAGAATATGTCTTTGCTATAGAAGACCAAAGAAATAAAGAAGAATATTATAGATATATAGACAATGAAAAAACTAGTTTGCTTGCTAACGGCTATGGGGCTAGTAGCTACATAGAACAAAGACCAAAATATGTGGGAACTCGATTTCCACAGTGGGAAAAAGAAGATAAGAAGCAAGCACCACAGTGGATACCTTTTAGCAAGATAAGTAAAAGGTATTGTTTTATTCCAGAAGAAGTATCAAACAACTAATCGGAGAATGTTATGCCCGAAAACATAGGTGAAGCACAATATAAGATAAAAATTAATGCTAAAGGCTTGCAAAATGCTATTGACAAAATAAACCAGCTTGTTAAAAGCCTTAATAAAGAACTTGACAAAACTACTGAAGATTTTAATAAACTTGGAAAGAAAGGTTCGCCAATAAAAGATATTGGTAATGTAATGAACAATCTAACATCTACTGTTAAAGAGCTAACCAAGTCAGTTGAAAAGATGACTAAGTCTATCGGCAAAATGAATCACACTAAGGTAACAATAAAACAGACCACAGTTTCAATGGACGGACTTGGTAAATCAACTGTTGAAACTGATGCTAAGGTTAAAAAATTAGTTGCTACTATAGAGAGACTACAAAATCAAAAGAATAATTTTAATCGTCAAGTTGGATTTAAGATTCCAGGCATAGCTAATATGTATAGTGCTGTAAATATGGCACGCATTGGAATCAACACATTCAAAAAAGCTGTAGTTGAGACAATAGAAAAAGCTGTAGAACTGTCAATCAAGTTTGAATCATCAATGGCTCTAATTAAACGTACTACAGGAATGACAGAGATTGAAATCGAAGGAATGCGACAATCAGTCTTAAAGTTATCAGAAGAACTTCCGCTAACTGCTAACCAGATTGCTGAAGGTATTGCAAAGGCGGCGCAACTTGGTATTACAACAAAGAAAGAATTATTAGAAGTATCTGAAGCAGTTGCCAAGGCAAGTGTGGCAATGTCTGAATTTAAAGGAAACACCACTGAGATTACAGAAGGCGGAAAAACACTTCTTAATATATGGAAGAAAGGCACTGATGAGATGGCAGGCGTCTTTAATCTTTTGGATAAGATTAGTAATAATACTGCTAGTAATGCTAAAGAATCAATTCAGTTTTTAAAAAGAATACCAAGTGCCGCTGAGTTTATTGACATAGAGAAAGCCGCGGCGATTGGAGCAGTCCTAAAAGCGCAGGGAATGGTAGTAGGTAGAGCAGGCACTTTGTTCAACGTGGCTTTTGAACGTATGATACAGTTTTCTGATAAAGCTGGTAAAGTTGTCGGCATGACTGGCGAGCAATTCAAAAAAGAATTAGTTGAAAAACCAATTGAATCTTTGAAGTTACTGTTTAAAGAGTTTGATAAGATACCTGAAAAAGCAGATCGTGTAGAAGCTATTCGTGATATATTCGGTAGAAGTGGAAAAGCTATTAACAAGCTTAGGTCTGCATATGAAAGCGGGAAAAAAGGAAACATGTTGGATGAGTATCTTGGAGTGGCTGAAGGAGCAAGCAAATCGACAGCATTGTTAGAAAAAGAATTTGCTATAGCAATGCAGACCACAGAGAAGCAAATCGAGATCGCACAAAGTAAAGCTGAAGCAAGCATGATAAAGATGGGGGATAGTTTAAAATCCGTACTACCAATAATTCATGAGTTTAAACAAGGTTTCTATGATTCCATGACGGCTCTGGTAGAAGGTTTTGAACCTATTATATCTCTATTTAGAAGCGATGCTCAAGAATTTTCATTATCAGTTGATGAAATGGTTAAATCCATAGTAGATTTACAAAGAGCAGAAGAAAGCAGAGATAGTTTAGAAAGCCTATCTGATGAATTGATAACTCTCAGAGATAGGATTAATAATACTGTAATGCCTATTGAGGAATATAATAAATCTAAAGAACGTGAGACACAACTAATAAAAGAAATAATGAAAATCAATCCTTCTTTAGGACTAACATATAAAGCACTTGGTAATGATATTGACGGGCTGAATAAAGCTAAAAGTAGTTATTTGGAAATGTCAGATTTTGAAATTGAAATGAGCAAAACAAAAGTATTACAGAAGGCTGAGGAAGCATTTCTAAATTATACGGAAGCTCTATCAGACAACTATGTAGATATATTAAATCTTAATGCTGACTATCTAGCCGCAAAAGAAGAATTGAGAAAAGCAGAAATTCGGGGCGATTCAGATGAAAATAAAATACGACTACAAAAGCAAGTCAAGAACAGATTAGAGCGTTTAAATGAACACAACGCGGAGCTAGAAGGTATAAAAGCAAAGTTCACACAGTATCAAGAAATTGTACAAAAGTACGGTGAAACCGATCCTAAAATATTAGAACAATTTAACAATATGGTAAAACCTCAATATGCTAAAGTACGAAAAGAAATTGAAAACGAAATGGAAAACATGAAAAGCGTCGGAACTGAATTTTACTTTGACGTGAAAGATATATCAGGTGGGCAATGGTTTGTACCTGACGAGATGGATAAGAATATAGCAAGTGCTAGAGACAGCATGAAAAAAGGGAATCAAGAAACCTTAATAATTGCTGAAGGATTTTTAAATGAAATTACATTAAAGTACGAAGAAGCCTCTGAAACAATAAGCGGGAAAGGAATGCTTATAGGAGAGGCATTAACAAAAGGAATATCTGAATTAGGAAAGCTGAAACCTGATGTAGAAGGTATAAAGGGTTTACAAGAATATATAAATAATCTTACAAAGACAGGTGATATTAACTTTCTATCTGATGAAACAAAGCAAAGGTTAAGCAATTCTATTAATGATGTTATTGGTAAGTTTAAAGAAGGCGGTGAGGGAGCTAAAAGCTCAATTAGTGAATTAAAGAATTACCTTGAAACCGATTTAATACAAAGTATTGAAAGTGCTAAACAACCAGTAGAAGATTTAAAAGACGTATTTTTATTTGATGATATTAGTATAGAAATGAAAGACGTTGAGGGAAATATCCAAACTGCTTTATTGACAATAGAAGAGGCGTCGGCAATGAGTTCGGCAATCGCTTCAGGAAACTTTGAAGAGGCTTCTCAAATAATTGCAAATGCTTTTAACATTACATCTGAAGAGGCAATAGGATATCTAGAAGGCATTGAATCTCAAGGTGCAAAGCCAACAGCTGATGGGATATATACATATTTTAATTCTAGATTACAAGAAACGGGTATTGCAGTAGGTAGATTTTCTCAGGAAACTATACAGAAGTTTAATGCTGTAAGTTCTGTATTAGGAATATTAGGAGCAGATTTAGATTCTATATTATCAAAAACAATGAGCGCTAGTGCTGATATTGCAAAGTCACCAGATAAAGAAGTATCAATCGGGACTGACACTACTGATGATGCTATGGATAAATCTAAAGAACATTTATCACTCATGAAAAAGATAAATGGAGAATTGGAAAAGTCCACAGAATCGTTGGCCAAAACGACTGATACATCTTTCAATAAAATGAATAGTTCTATTGAAGCGGTAAGAAATAAATATGAAGAGCTAAGAGAAGAGGTTCAGAAAACACTAAAAGGTGATGAACTATCTGAAGCGATGAGTGGAATTGAAACTGCCGAAACACAGGAAATACAAAATATACAAATGATCGCCCAACAGAAAAGACAGAAAGAACAAGAAAAGATAGCAAAGGAAGGGCTGAAAAAGAAAGAAGAGCAAATCAAAAAAGAACAGGAAATGTTAAATAAGCAATTAGCCGAAGAAAAGAAAATGAGGGAAGAAAGAGCAAAGGCTATAGAAGATAATAATAAAAAAGTAGAAGAATATGTTAGTGGTACTTATGATAGTATTGACGATATGTATAAAGATAGTAGCGAAAAAGCTATTGATGCAGAGAGAAAGAAAGCACAGGCGATTATAGACTTGGAACACACTACATCTAAACAAAGAGAACAAATAGAGAGAGCAAGGGATAAAAAGATTAGGGCTATTTCTAGAAATGCATTTGCAGAATACAGAGCAGAAATGAACGATCTAATATCAAGCGTGGGGATGAAAGGTTTCTCCGACGTACTAGGGGATGTGTTAGGTACACAATTATTACAATTAACTGAAAGAGCCAACAGGGAAGTAGAAAAAATATCTAAAGGTAGAAAATATACAGCACTGTCAGGGAGCGAACAAAGAAAAGTAGAAAAAGTGTGGAAAAAATTTGATATAGAACAATTTGCATTATTACAAAATTTAGCAACAAAAGAAGCTAAACTAGAAAAGAAAAAAAGTGATAATTTAAAATCATTAAGAAAATCAAGCATAAGCGAATATAAAGATATAACATCAGAGGGATATGTTGGTATTTCTAAAGATATACAAAAAAGCGAAGATGAATCTTTGGATATAATAAAAACATCCTATAATGAAAGGTTAGCTTATGCTTTATCTACATTGAGAAGACAAAAACAAATATCACACAAAACATTAAATCATTTTCAAGCATTATATAAAACGTTAGAACTGTTGAGAGAAAAACAAAAAGCTGGAACGTTGACAGAAAGCGACAAATCAGAGTTGGAAAAGTTAGAAAAATATGGAGCAGTAAGAATAGGTCAAATGAAAGGACAACTAGAAAGCTTAACATCTTATTTAAATAAGCATGTAAAGCCATCGTTACAAAAAAGCTTACGCATAGAAGATACTACGACAGATGAATATAAAAAAGCAGTAAAATTTGCAAAGAAGCAGGCTAAAAAATTCGGAGGCATTTGGCAAGACTACATGGAAACGATAGGAGAAGAGGTAAAGAGCAGTATTGATAGGGATGTGGCTACTATAGACCTAGTTGACAAAAAAGGAATCGTAAAGGCTTTACAAGCATTACAACAGTATGCTAAAGGTTTTAAGAAAGCCTATGGCATTCAGCCAGAAGTAGTAGAAGAAGTTGTAACAAAGAATGGTAGAAAGTATAAAAAAATGTGGTTGCGTATAAAGGACAGTGATACAAAAGGAATTGAAGAAAGTAATAAAATAGTTAAAGCAGGCTTAGAAAAACGTGAAAAGCTATTTGATCACTACATGGAACAAATGAGTGATAAACAACGTCAAGAAATGATGCAACCATTTTTACCTACAATCGTTAGTGCTGAAAAGGAACTTGATGAAGCAAGCAGGGCAAGCACTGAAAGAAAAGCAGAATTATACAAAAATATAAATAAATACATATCTGACTTGAATACTGAATATGCAAAGCTGATTCAGAATGCTGATTCAGAAAATGAAAAGACGAAACTTAGGGCTGAGTTGGAAAAGAAGAAAACTAAAGCTACAAAGGAATATACAGATGAATATAAAAAAAGTAATATTATTTATCAAGAACAGGCTACTAAGATCGTTATTAAGAAAACGAGCGAAGTAGTAGAAGAGATAAACAGAGCAATTAAAGGCTGGTCAAATTTTGCAGAAACGGCAATTAACGATAGTGCTAAAATGGAAGATAAAATATCTTCATTAGGGAGTGCTATAGGCTCACTTCCAGGTGAATTAGCTGCGGTAACTGGTGGAATTATAGTAGGTGTTGTTGCAATAGGTAAAACAATATCTAAGGTTTGGAATAAAGCCAAAGAAGATGAAAAGAAAAGTATTTCTGAACGCTCAAAATTACAACAGGAGTATGAATTAACATTACTAAATGTCCATGATATGCAAATGAGAACGGAAGAGGCATATCAAAAAGCTATGGAAGACAGTAACAATCTAATGAGAGATAGATTAGAATTACTTAGAAGAATAGCTGACATTATGGATTATAGCGAACAGGATGTTCAAACTAATATAGACGCTACTATAGACGCTATTAATAAAGGTATAGAAGAATTAAACAAAACACCGGGATTGAATATAGAACTACCAGAATATACAGGTGATAACTTTCAAGAATGGTACAAAGCGTTTGTAGAAGGTATGAGGGAAGCCTCTAGTGTAATGGGAGAATTTGACGAGGAATTGTATAATACAACGGTAGCTGAAAAGGCGTACTTTGAAGGTGTTGCTGAGGCATACAAAGGAAGCGACGAGGCTGTCAACAAGTTCATTGATGATTTAATAGCAGGCAAATACACGGCAGATCAGGCTTTAGAGGCATGGACTGGATTATCACAAAGAACACAAGAAACGCATCCTGAGTGGTCAAAAGAAGATTTCGAACATTGGCTTACATTAGATCAAGCAGTAGTAGGAATTATTAAGAAGGCAAAAGAATTAGAAGGAATGCAGACACCACAAATGTGGGAAGATGCTAACGAAATCATTGCTCAAGTTGGAGAAGATGCAGAATATCTAATGGACTTGTTTTCTCAAATGGCAAAAATGGAATTGAATAAGTTTGATATGTTGCGTGATATGGGGTTGTTAGGTCAAGCATATCATTTTCTTAAAAGGGAACAATATGAAAGCGATGAGGAATATAACAAAGCTATTGCTGAACAAAGAAAAAAAGAAGCAAGGGATTATTTAGATCATATCACAAAGCTATTCGGATATACACAAAAGCAAGGTGAAACTCAAGAGGCATTTTGGTATAGGATATTAAAGGAAAGTGATTTTGACCCAAGAATAAAAGATGCTATTGACGAGGTTCTCAACGCAGATCAATCATACATGGACATTATGGAAGATCAATTATCTTTCATAGACCAACGATTAGATTTCTTAATAAACAAAAGATTAAAACTATTTCAGACACGCAAGGAATTAGGGCTTTTAGCAGGCGATGAAGAGGACTGGAACAAGAAAGAACTTCAAATAGTTAATCAAATTGTACAAGCATATCTAGATAAATATCATATTCAGGCAGATGCTACTAATCTAAGCAATGAAGAAATCGACCAACTGATTAGGGTTTCTGAATTAGATAGTGAAGTAGTTGACATGCTAACAAGAAAGTTAGAACTTCAAAACGATTATAATGATGCTCTATCCGATGAATTAAAGTTCTTAGAGCGTATAGAAGATAAGCGTGTAAAAGATATTCTTGCACAAATCAAACGAGTAAGAATGTTAGAAGAGCGTGGAGCTTATAGACCAGAAGAGGCATCGGCATTACAGGCA
>Ga0307376_10005445_pt1 | contig 11446 bp, 19 predicted proteins | sample TR2MG_FD_202536 | JGI IMG/M metagenome (GOLD analysis project Ga0307376, IMG submission 202536) | Soil microbial communities from Risofladan, Vaasa, Finland - TR-2 | ecosystem: Environmental > Terrestrial > Soil > Coastal area > Acid sulfate soil | place: Finland: Risofladan, Vaasa | collected... | reverse complement strand
TAGATCAACAACACGTCGCATCAGTTCGGCAAAGGTGATCCCCAACTCAGCCGCATGAGCTTGCATGGCGTGATACTGGGGGTCGGTAAATGAAATCATCTGTTTTTGCATACTGCTCACCTTGGCCTTGGTGTGATACCCCCAGTATCACCACAGGTATCCCCTCTGTCAATGGTTTTTCTTGTTTTTTTATAAGTACCTGAAATTAAAACGGGTTGATCAAAAACCAGAGTCACCCATCGTCTTCAAACAATCTGGATTCGCCCTCGATACGCCAATTTTCCGTTGGGGAGTCATCAAGGGGGCGTACCTGGTTAAGAGTATCTCCCAGGGCGTCATGGAGGATTGGCGGGAACTTTATTGTTACATATCCCGATTCAGGGGGATCTTCGACACAAGTGATTTCCGTTGCTGCCTCCCAATACCTTTCATCAATAGCTCTGTCTCGAACGTAGAGCAACAAGATCAATGACAACTGGTAGCGCAGCATATCGGTAATATAACCGAGATCCATGTTCCTCCGACCAACTATATCCCGACACTTTGATGCCAATAGGGCCACAATTTCACGAGCGTGATCAGGATGGATCGGGGGTAGTGGTAAACTCATTTAATCAAATGCTCCAGGCCCCGGTCTAACAGAATCCATCGGGGGATCTTCATTGCGCAGGGCGCATCAACAACTACAGGCAACTTTAAGAACTCGACCTCCCCAACGGGAAGCGTGACCTCGTGGCTGCCAACCAAACAAACGATGTTTTGGTTTCGGTCAACGAACTTAACCACCGTATCTACGGTTACGTCAACCATGTAGAAGTCGTTATTGGTCATCGCTTTTTTTGGCGGGAGCATCCCCCAAGTTAAATATGTGCGGTAGATCATCATCCACGTCATCCGGGTCGAACGGTTGTATATTTCCAATAATACCGATCATCTTGGGGTGCACCCGCAAGCGCCCACCGGTCACCGTAGTTTTACAACGATAACCAGACTCGGTACGCTCGAATCCAAAAGATACGTCTAAACCACTGAGATCTACACTGATGGCCCCAGGTGATGCCACAATGATCTTACCGGGGGGGCATGACTCCAGTGGGATTCTCCTGAATATTTTACTCTGTGACATTATTCATCGTCCTCATCATCACCAAAAAGATCAAAAATACCACCGACATCATCTTGTTCTGCTCCATCTTTGACCGTACCTTGATCTTCAATACGGGCCACTGCTATTGGCAAGTACTCATCGTTAATGTCGATCCCGATATACCGCCGTTTATGCACCAAGGCAACCCGTCCAGTTGTTGCCGAGCCTGAAAATGGATCAAGCACCACACAGGGGGCAACATCACCGGCGCACTGACAAGATGGATTCCACCTCAACGTCTTCTTCTCGTCGCCCCACCAAATGAGCGAGTACCCCTTTTCTTTAAAATGGGCCGTGCGCCCACCTTTGATCGGCTGGTCTTCCCACAAATTATGGTGTTTGTCTCCCGTAACCGATATCCGATATTCACAACGACCGCGCTCAGCAAGTTGAACGATGGCGCTGTCTTGTGGTGTCAGCAGCACTCCCCGTCTTTGTATTGGATCTACCGGCTCAAGATCGTCAAGCTCACTACCGATAATCCGTTCATGCGGAGCGCCACAAACGGAACAACACCCCTTGGCGCTGGTACCAGCCAGAATGCAAGGCTCGATCAAATCAACCGGAAACGTCGCAAAGTGAGCGCCCTTGTATGCCTTAACAGACACCGTCCAAACAGATCGCTTTGAACGCAGTGCATTTCCGGTTTTACTTTTCTCTTTAATCGCCTCGTCATCAAAAAAGTACGATTGACTCTTGGCAAACAAGAAAATTTGTTCATGCGCCTTGGTACAGCGGTCTTTGGTCTGTTCTGGCATCGGGTTACTCTTATGCCAAATGACCTCTTGGCGCAGATACCACCCAGCATCTCGGAGAGCAAATGCCAACATCCAAGGGATACCGACCAAGTCTTTCGGCTTGAGTCCGATATCTTTTGCATAACGGTTGGCGGCATTGTCAAAGTTCTTCTCGCGGCCATCCCAATGCCGACCTCCCCCCTTACCGTCAATTCGATCCCCACCGGTTCTTGCATAACAATCACCGATATTAACCCAAAGAGTCCCGTCTGACCGCAAAACACGCCAAACCTCTTTGAAGATAGCAACCAATTTTTCGATATACTCTTCAGGGGATTTTTCGAGTCCTAGTTGACCGGACACTCCATAATCCCTAAGTCCCCAGTACGGCGGGCTCGTAATACAACAATGCACAGATCCATCTGGAATATTTGCCATACCAGCCGTGGCGTCCACGCCATAATACAAATGGGCCTCTGTGGAGTCCCCTACTGGAAGTTGCACGATCTTGGGCTTAGCCATTAGTCCACCAATCCCAGAGCCTTTTGCTCTTCGGGGGTAAGTTTGGCCAATGCTTGCTCTTTCAACTGTTCTTGAGCCTTGTCCAGATCAATATTGCTGACGTACGGACCGTACTCATCAGCAAGCAGTAAGAGCTTGCCGTCCTCACACACAACAGCTTTGCGCTCTTCGTCAACCACGTACTTTTTTCGGTCTATCGTGATTTTCTCTACTACCGGCGTGCTGGTACAAACGGCAACAATATCACCGGGGGTGCCTCTATCCAGGTCTTTAAGATTATATAACACAACGACATCTACCAATACTGTATTCATGAGATATCCGGCTCCTTATTTCTAGGCTCATAAAAAAATATCAAATGGGATTCATCCAACCGCGCATCAAGGGCATTACGGTGTTTTTCCACAAAGTCCTTCCAGGTGGGGTGTTGCTGGTTTGAATGGCCCCACGCATCAAACGCCTGTTTGATTACCGCGCTATGTTGGCGGCGCAATCGTTGGCTATAATCATCCCAGGCATGGTGGTCTGTAAAAAGGCAGACACCTTTTCCCGGTCTTGTCATGGACTGAACCAACGGCGATTTAACAAGTGATTCAGCAGATATTGGCCGTTCAATATTGTTTGGGTCTAGTCCCAAATCGGCGCACCAACCCTTTACTTGGTCACTCAAACCCCTGGCGTAGCTAAGATTATGCGCGCAGATCAATGCCCGATTACCCTGAGCGACATGACACATAAGATCGATCAACATCTGCATGGTGTTACTCCCAAACCCTGGGTATAACCCTAGCCTTGTGCAGATTTCCTCACGAGTCAGTGGGCTTGGGGGCATCTTCGTACTCCATCTTTTCGTTGCGGTCTACCTGGGACGCAACTTTCTTCAACCTTGTTAGGGCCTCTCGGACTTGCAAGATCTCCCTGTTTTTTATACAGCGCCTGAACAAGGATGGGGAAACACGAAAATGAACGGTATCACCATCAGCAGGGAGTCCCCGTTCTGGATCAACCCAATCGATCCGGCCCCAAGGAAAATCGGCCAGGCCCAAACTAGGCAGCATTATGGAAAAACCTGTCATCATATGTGCGTTGATGATTTTCCCCTTAACATCGACATCCCGCGTCTCAGACCCCATCATCCAATTGGCCATATTGCGTATCGCGACATCAAACAAGTGGGGCCAAAACGCTTCGGTTGACTCAGAAATTCTGTTGCAGACACACTTCTCAACCCAATCACGAAGCCTCCAGTCGAGCCATTGGCGGCGTGTTGGCTGCTCCTCAACAGGAAAGTCCTCTATGCCATCGAATTGTTCCTTGAACGCATTAACGTCGAACCTTAGCCACTTTCGTTCTCCGTTGTGGTTCACCTCTGCCACAAAGTATCCGTACGTCATGTGCTGAAGCACTTCAACGCCGTGTTCCCTGAGCATTTCAGCAATCGGCTCACCAACAATGGTTGATCCAGTGTGGAGTCCGCCACCTCGGTCGTACATGTCTATTTCTCGTTGGGTTTTGGGCATCCTGGTTTTCCTCTTGTCTGGAATAGCGTCTCAAAAAAATCCCCCAAGACACTGTTGAATGTGTCAACTCGTAAGGGATCGTTTGAGGACATTTGGTGATCCACAACCACATATATTTTTTCTGGTATTTTCTTAACCCTAACCAATATCATTGGTAGCTCTAAGGGCCTAGTCTGCTGGCGGTACGTAATATAATCGTCCTCTCTATCAAAAGCCACCTTCAACCCAGGAGGCATAAACACAACCAATTCTTTTGTCGGGGTGCGCCAGTTGGCAGTTTTCCAATCACAAATAGCTTGTGCGATCTTGATGTGCGCGGTTAACTCTGGGGACATCTTTCAAACCTCGCCAAAATCTTCAGGGAGAACTACGATCACTGTAGACACGGCATAGCCGCCGGGCGTAACACCAGGCACTCCTTTTTCGGTGGTAACTGCCAGAGGGGAAATAATCCCTTCGACCTTGCCCTGGCAACGCTCTTTGCATTTGTCGCTAACCCACTGGATATCCCTTTTTTGGTACTCGTCCACCTGGTCAAGAGACAACCCGTCAATTGCTTGAAAGCGTGACCTGATCAGTTCCTGCGGGTAGAAACCCCCCTTCCAGAACACACCGGTTACCCCATCCTTCGTGCTTAATTCATCCTGGTGAAGCTGGACTTTTTTCATCTTTTGAATACTCCAATAAATCCCACTCCCAATGTTTGGGCCACTCTGACAACCAATCGGACCCGGCAGGACCACCAGATGCCTCGTAGTAAACACCGCTGTTCTTGTTGTCCCAGACATCAACCACAAAGGGTAGCCTCTGGTTGAACTTGTCTGTCAGGGTAGAACACCAGGCTACCACACGCATGTGGTCCCGGTTGCAATAAACCAAGTACTCCGCTGGAGAGAATTTGTACCAGTCCTCGCGGCTACGGGCTGCCAGTTTTTCTTCTTTGGTCAAGTCTGGATCTTCGGCTGGCGGTGACGGTGCATCTAAAGCATCTTTTAGAGCTTTGGCGGAAACCTGAAAGGTGATCTTGTCTCCCGAACCCAGCAAGCCAAAGTGTTTGTTGTCAACCGGCATAGACACTTGGTCAAGCCCAAACTCCAAAATCGCGCCGCACTCCAGACGCACCAACAAGATCTTGGGGTTAAGGGCCACTAGGGTGCCGTTGACCACAACCTGGCGTTTCTCCAAGGGCTCAGGAGGCAAGACAATAGAAGATAAGACCCCGATTCGGTCACCAGGTTTGACCTGATCAGCCAGCTTCTCGATCATGGATAGGGCTTCCCAAGGAGGTACCCGTCCTTCCATTTTGGACAAGCGGATCTCCTCTTCGGCCCACTGGAGCCGTACGTGTGTCAGGTTCGCTAGACGAGCTTCTTTGCCGTGTAGAGGGCATGATTCATCTACGGTATAGCCCCCGGGCTGGCCCCAGCAATCAAGATCACCAATTTGGCCGGGGCAGATACAATCGGGGGCTGCACCGTTTGTGCCGGGGATAGACCCGATGCCACCATGTACTACGATAAATTCTTGCTCTTTTGACATTTTTTTCAAACCTCATATATTGGAATAGAAAAGCACTCGGCCTTCTCTACTACTACACTTTTTGGCGGTCAGATATGTGGGGCCTTCTTCCGTAACTTGCAAGCCAAACGGGGCAAATACAGCCTCTACATCCCACTGACGGCGCTTCAAATGGCTCATCATGATCTTTTGGTCGAAGTTGAAATGGCTCAATACCTTGAGAGCTTTAAATAGCTGGCCCAGCCCAACAGCATGGAAAGGGGGATCGACTATAATCAGGTCAAACTCTTCCTGGAGGTAGGCTGGTCGGTAGAGATTGTATTCCAGGTAACCCGGAAGGAACTTGAACCGAGTGTCGATGTCCAGGGCCCGGACCGTTCGCCCACGCTTCGCCATCTCCCAGGCAAGCATAGGAACGCAAAGACAACAAGGGTTCTCGAACCCGCCCAGCACCTGCGCCAATCGGTCGATGGTATCCTGGTTGTAGAAAAATTGTCTGAGTTGATGGTTCTCATGAATTGGTCCGATATTCGGAGCACTCCATGCACATGTTCCAGTGGACATTGTCAAATTTCCCAGGGGGTATTTCGACCCCAAGTTCGATGTCTAAGATCACTTTTTTGCACCGGTTGGCCTCACCTGGCTCCCAGGGAAAATCCCCCTCAGCAGGGTGGATTTTTGTTGTTCGACCATCAGGTTTGTTGTTTGCGCAACCATTACACATTCCGTTTAAGAGCATTCCCAGGACTCCTTTTCTTTAATATAAACCCAGATTTCCTCGTACTCACGGTCTTGTACTTGCTGTCCGTTGTAGGCGTCCTTGGGTAGATTTTCCAAGAACGATGCCTTTTTCCATAAGTACACCATTTCTTGTGCGCCAAGGCCGCCAGCAAATTCAATGCTCAATTGTAGTGGTTTGCTTCTGTGGGGGGGTAGTTGATCTAATGCCCATGCGTGACGGGGGTATTTAACCGACCATTTCTTAAGAAGATTTACCTTTCCCATGATTTGGTATCCGTTGAAGTCCGCATCGTTTAAGCGACTCTTCATCTAGTGTTTCAATTTGTACGTCCTCCGAAACAAGTACCACTCTACCCGTAATATTTGGGATGTTTGCAGCTAAAAAGCTAAGTATCCGAAGGCACGTATCCTCTGACACATCTCGCGGCACGTACACAACCACCACCTGGTCTTCCCCGCCGTCTATGATCTGATGGCCGCGAAGCAGATCAACCGTTTGTCGCAGGGTGCGGTCTTGTTTGTACGATCCAACCAAGGCGCAGATCAAACGAGAAGCCTCCAGGCTCCCAACTTTTTCGGTGTTGTGCCACCAGTGTACCAACTCTTCCGCCGTAGGTGGTACCGAACACTCAGCGTTGCACTCTTGGATTTCGTCACTGAGTTCTTGGATCAGTCCATTATAGGGCATCGTGTTCTCCTAACAAACTCCCACAGACAGGGCATTCGGGCAAAGACCCCGTGAGTTCTTTAATCAGATCGTTCACATGTGCTAGATCTGCTTCATGCTCTTCTAGCGACCCCTCATAGTTGTGGATCTTACTTCGGGCTTCTGCACGCTGTTCGCTGAGGGTGCCTAACACACCCAACGCGGCACGAAACTGGTCAAACACGTCGTCATAGTCACGTAGGGTCAAAAACTCCTGTAGCTCGTCAACAGCACTGTCTAATGCGTTGACTTCTTGGACAACGGCTTGGTACTGATCCCGCAACTTCTCGAGTTCCCGAACCTTACGCGCCTCAGACTTAATCACATTGGTTACTTCATCCGAGGGGATTTTGATATCTTCTACTGGGGACAACTTGTGGATCGCGGCATTCTCACGGTCCCTTTGGTCACGTACTTGCCCCAAAGACAAAATAACACTGTGGGCTTTTTTGGCCTTTTGTTTGTGATCTACCAAAAAAGCTACTACCTGTTCCACCTCTTCAAGATTCTGGAACATCTCCAACTCCTCCTCAAGTGCTGCCCTGTCGGAGTACCGTACTTTCAGCTTGGACGCCCCCGCACGTTTGTCTGATTCTACATCCCGTAGGGCCTCGTTGAGAGACCGAACCCGGTTGACATCAGCAATAGCTTCCGCCACCACTGAGCCAACTTCGTCCAGCAAAAACACCTGACCTGTGATTTGTTGTGCAATTTGCGGCCAAAGCACCGAGGTTCCCACCTTGATGGGCAAGATCCCAAGTGTCGCTATCTGATCAGGAGCGTTACGGCCTACGTTCTTTAGCTCATGGCCGTTGATGGTGTACTCGTTTGAACCGCGCCCACCCTTACGCCACTCTGCGAACTGCCCGTCTTCAAACTCCAACCGGACTTTGAGAGACTTGGCACCGTGCCTAACATAACTCGCTGCTGGGGGGTTTATGAACACCCCCCGGACTGCACGCATCAAGGCGGTCTTACCTGAGTTGTTCGGCCCTGTAACGACCGTAAACCCATTGACCTCTATTTCAGCTTTTTTGATCGACTGGAAGTTTTCGACAAGCACCCGCATGGCATACTCCTAATGTATTCCTATAGGATACACCGATTGGAGGGATTTGCGCACAGCGGAATTACGTTTTTATATCGTCCTCATCCCCATCTTCAAAGAATAGGTCAGTGGTCTGGTCGGTGTCGGGGGCATCACGAGGCTTTGGTATCTCTTTGGAGTGCAATATTGGTTTGACCTGTGCGATCAGTTCATCCAAGGCACCGGGGGTTTCGCGAACAGCTTGGTGGAAGTTTTCAGCGCCCTGGCCTTTAAGCATATCGCCTTTTTTCCGTTGCCAGAAGTACCAAGCACCTTTTTTCTGAACGATCTTATGGGCCGCAGCAATCTCAATCACAGATCGCGCATCGTCAATCCCATCACCGAAACGCAGGTAGAACTTTTTGAATGATCCAACAGAACCGGACACTTTACTTTTATCGATCTTGGCGGTTACTTCCAAACCCACCGAGACCTTCATGTTCTTGTTCTCGATTGGATCGTACTGCTCAGCCTGGATTAAAGTACCCTTTGTCAGGCGCAACCGTAGGGACGAGTAGTACTTCCAAACGTCGCCTCCTTGCGGAGCACTTGCTGGGCCATAATCGCCAGCACCCTTAATGCGTTGTCGCATTTGAGCAATTGCGATCAATGCGGTTCCAGTCTGGGCAATCAAACCTTGAAAACGCGGGATGAACGAAGACCATAATCGGGCGATCAAACCGATCTGCCCCGTGGGGTTTTCAGCTTGTTTTTCAATCGATTTTTCGTAATTCGCGATAGGGACAACGGCCCCGACAGAGTCCAGCACCACAACATCAACTCCGGCAGAGGCCATCACCAACATCAACTGCATACCCTCTTCCAATGTTTTGGGCTGGTGCAATTGAAAACGGTTCCCTTCGTTGACTGGGATGCCCATCTCTTTGCAAAAATCTCTGGAGATGGCATGTTCAAAGTCCACAAAACAAGCTGTCCCTACGGGATTCTTGAGTAATACCTCCCGCACCACGTTCAAGGCAAATGTGGTCTTACCTGAACCTTCAGTACCGTACACCTCTGTCATACGAGCCCGTGGGACTCCTGGGCATGGTGGTATGCCTAATGAATTAGGGCGGCCACCGATCAAGTAATCCAAGATCACCGACCCTGTTGGCACAAACGGATGTGATTCGGTGCGGTTATCCTCGTCTAACGGGACAAGTGGTGAATCTTTGCCGAATAGCTTCTCGACCATCGCAGACGCCTTGGTTAATGCAGTTATTCTTGGCGCTGGCTTAACCGTTGTTTTGGTCGCAGTTGATTTTTTTGTTGCAGTGGTATCTTTTTTCTTTTTGGTCGTTTCCTTGGGGGAGTCCCCTTCTTCTGTGGGTTTGGACTCCTCTGGTGTTTCCGCCGGGGGTGGTGTTTTTGGTTCCGTTTTTTTCGCGGCTTCCTGTTTGGGTTTTGTGCCGCTCCCTTTTTTAGCTGCCATCGGGTACTCCTTCTGACCACAGAAAAAATCGATCGTCTTCTCTATGGATAATTCCGAGCTTCTCTGTAATACCCGCTTTTTTCCCCCGCTTGTATGTTTTTATCCGTGTGAACTGATGTGTTTCCACTTCCGTAAGATCTCTTTTTTTGATCTGTTTTTCGTACAACAACCAAAAGCGACTTGCCGTAACAGCCGCCCAGTAAGCGTCTGCCTCATTGTGATTCCACTTACTTTTGACGCTGGATCTCTTTTGGGCTGCTTCGACCATGTCGGGCTTTTTCATTTCCCACCCTGCTGGTCGTTGAAGAAAAACCCTGGCGTGTGACTTGATCTGCGGAGGTGTGAACAACACCACATCTTGTTTTTGAAGCCGTAGGGCCTCACAAGTATATAAAAATAGGCCGTACATCCCCTCTGACCAGTATTCGTTGAACACAGAGGATTCTAGGCCCACTCTATCAGGTTCTAGTTGTCGGATTAAATCTTGGAGGGAATCTCGAAGCTGGGTATATCTGTCAACAAAGATCATGGAGGAGGGGGTTTGAAACCTCCCTCGATCCGAGCAAGTATCGAGGGCTGTGTCATGGACTGCCCACCCATAGTTGGTCAAGGATGGGTCAAGCCCAAGTACACGCATATTATTCTTCCAGAATACCGTCGATCATTGCGTCAACATCTTCGGTGGCAACAGCGCCAGCGCCAGACACGGGTGAATTCTCCTGACCAGCCAACCGCTCACGGATCTGGTCGATGGTCAACTCTTTGGCAAGCTCATTGGGGGCAGCATCAATGGCGGCCTTGATTTGCTCAAGGAGCCGATCACCCAACTTTTTGGCCTTGGAGGAACCCAGGATCTTTTTGAGAAGGTTCTCTTGGCAGGGCGTAAAGCTCATTTTCTGGTATTGGGTATCGCTACAATCGATGCTCAGATCGAACTTGCTGTAGGGAAACCCATTCCCAGCAATCTTTTTGATGGATTGGTACTTTTCCTTGGAGATAGTCCAGATGGAAACATCAATGCCCTCACCCTTATTGAACCGCTCTTTGTCCAGATCACCAGCTTTCGTGGTGGGCCAAACAACGACCACGGTTGTTACGTTCGGCTTGGGTTCTTTGCCAGCCAACTTGGTGTACTCAGGGCCTTTGTTCATCACGTACCCAACACCGGGGATATAGTTCCGCATCGCTGCGATGAACTTAGGGGTCGCCCCCTCCATTTCCAAGGAACCATCCTCTTTGATGGGCCACCAGGCTAAGGACACCCGGTAACTCTCGCCGCCCTTGGCCTTGAATCGGGACATGTTTGACCCGATTTGATCGTCGTTCTCGCCAAAAGTTAATTCAATGTAACCGTTGCTCATCTTCACTCCTACAGAGTATTACGTTACTTAGTGGTCTGGGTAATGTTATCTTGCGAACCAGACCATGACCACTTTTTTAATACTCTATTTTATGTTGGATCACGTGAAAATATCAGAAAAATCATCGGGGGCCTTTTCAGACCCTCCGTCCTCGTCTTCTGACTCAAAAAAATTATCTACTTCTTCAGGGGTTGAGGTTGGCTGATACACCGATTTAGCGGGATCAACAAACTCTTTTTCAACTCCCTCCAACAAGTCATCAAGATCGGATGTGATCTTTGATTTACCGGACGAATTCCCATTATCAGAGGAAAACAACCCACTTGGATCATCGCTTGTTACGCTGCCAGGTCCCCGTTCACCCCATTTACGACCATGCAATCCAAGCTCCTCTTCACAAAGTTTGATCTGGTCACGGATGCGCTGCTGGATATCCTTCAAGTCCGTGCGTTTGGAAGAAGATACCTTGACCAATCCCTTGACCTCTTCGATATCGCTCTCGAGGATCTTGACCTCTTCGACCAAGTCTTTAAGCCTTCGTTTGGCGGCGGCCTCCCGAGAACCCTCTGAAGGTGCTGCCATTACGTCTGGATCTTCTGCCAACAAACGTGTTAGCTCCAGATCATACACCAACTCCTTTTTCCGAAGTTGGCGCATCAGGTTTCCCTGGCGTTA
>Ga0307376_10005442_pt1 | contig 11447 bp, 20 predicted proteins | sample TR2MG_FD_202536 | JGI IMG/M metagenome (GOLD analysis project Ga0307376, IMG submission 202536) | Soil microbial communities from Risofladan, Vaasa, Finland - TR-2 | ecosystem: Environmental > Terrestrial > Soil > Coastal area > Acid sulfate soil | place: Finland: Risofladan, Vaasa | collected... | reverse complement strand
CCTGGGTTGTTAAAATTTAAAATATCCCATATTGAGCGATACTTTATCATTTTATGAACTACTTCGAAAACTTTTGCATGCTGATATTCTAGCGCGCGAGCACCGAAAATGTTTCCGTTAACTTCTGCATCAGAAAAAATATAATCATTTAATTTTTTATCGCCAGTGTAGCCGACTTTCATAGATTGATTAAATCTTTCATCATTAATTAAAATTTTACCATCAAGGTTATGGTAAGGAATGTGTGAAGGAGTTTCACGAGCAAAATTTGCTACTATTTTTTGATCTTTCATTTAAAATAACCTCTTATTTAAGTCTGATGAATGACAATTCACCGGGAGCTGTTGTAGTTAATTGCCAAGCCGCATTAGGAATTAAAGTTGTAAAGCCTGCGTCAGCAGCGTTAACAAAATCACCGGCAATAAAACCACCGTTTGCAGTATGATAAAAATAAACAAGCTCATCAGGAGCTACAGCAACGCTAGCCACAACGTTAATTGCGCCTTGGCGTAGAATACTCATAGTTTGGCCTTCTTTATAAACCGCTAGATTGCTACCAACTGTTAGATTCTCAAGTGATCCGTCACGAATAGTGATACCTAAGAATACATCGCCACCGGCGCTTGGTAATTTTGCTTGTCGATCTGGATTAGTTCCACGAGTGACGGGTTTACCGAATTCAATAGTAGCATCTTCAAGTAGAAAGCTAGCTTTTTCCATTGGCTGCACATCTTGCAAAATACCCGGAAGGGATCTGCGAATATTAGTGATAGTAGTTTGGACCGACATTTTATTGCACCTTTTCTTTGTTAATTTCCAAATCCCGCTTTTCTATAGCTAGTTCTTTTTGCGTTTTTTGCTGTTGAACTTCACCTTTTGAAAAAGCAGAATCATTTATTTTTTTTACAACTTCGGAATGGCTTTCTTTTTTGCTTTTACCGTAAAAAATAGAAGCCTCCAATGTTGCACTTACTGAAACATCGCATTTATCAGTATCATCATAGCTATCATTAAAGTGCTTGATAGCTGCTACTTTAATCTCTCTATCTGTTTTACCAGAGAATTCAAACTCTGGGATATATTTGCTTACTGAATCAACTAGATTAATTCTTTCTTGAACTTTAGAATTAATTAAGTCTTCATCATTAAGTGATTCTAGCTTTTGCTTAATAACTTCGTTACTTGCTTCAAGCTTAGTTTTTTCATCATTTAATGTTTTAACTTTCTCTTCTAATTCTAAAATTTTAGATTCTTTTTGGCTATTAGAATCAATTAATGTGGAAACGGCTTGCACTGCTTCGTCATTAATAGAAACATCAATACCGTTTATTTTAACTTTTGACATATTTAAAACCTCTTTTTTTTCATCAATAACCTTGCAATCTTCACCAGCGCGAGGCCTTTCTGTTAATGCTACATGGTTTCCTTTCATAAATACAAGCTTCGCGTCGAAATTTTCACCACTATCAGTCATTCCTTTTTCAACTATTATTTTTCCTTTATAACCGATAGATAAAAAACTTTTCCCAGATTCCATTTCGTCAATTGCTTTTTGATCTGTAATTGTAATTCTGGACTTCATGGAATCGCCATCTTTTGAAATTATATCCCCGATTGTTCCAACGGATACAGATTTAGCGTTTTTAGAATTAACTTCTCCTCCAGCAGGATGCCCCAAGGTTACTGGTTTGTTTGAAAAGCTTTTTAGTGTTGCATCATTGAATAATGTTGAGGCAGGACGGTAAACTCTGATTTTTTCTTCTGGGGAACTTGCGCCAAAATCTTTATAGTTTCCGAATTCTCCGGCGTGATACTCTGCTATGCCAACTTTTGACATGATAGCATCAGCCTGAACGAAACCTTCATCAGTAATTATTCTGCTTGATATTTGAAAAGAATCGCTGAAGTTATGATTTACTTCGTTAGTTGTCATTTAAAACTCAAAATAAATGTAATGTATAATTAATAACATTGTTTTTAAAAAATAACAACAGCTTCCGCTACACATCTACATAAAATAGGTTGACCTGGGTCAAGTCCATCTGGCGGGCGCTTGCTTGGATCTTTCCAGCTGAATTGCGAGCCTTCTAATTCTCTGTGAGCGTGCCTAACTCTATTATCCTTTGAAGTTCTCCACTTATAATCCGTTATCCCTAGATTTTGTTGGCGTTTAGAATTAACTTGCCCATTAAGTTTTGCCGTTTGATCTCGTGCTATAATCTTAGCTCTGCGCTGTGTTATTCCCAAAACACCGACATTCTTGGCATCTTTCCCTTGAGTCAGCAACTGCTTTGCGATTGTTCCAGAACTCAGGCCATCAGAAATGCCTTCAAGCACAACATTCTGAACTCTTTGAAAGTACTCTTTTGGTATTGATTTTATTAAATTCACGTTTTCTTTTACGTGCGCATCTATTACAGTTTTTAGTTTTTCATCTTCAAATATTTGTCTTACATTTATTCCAGCCACTCTTTCGAAAGCAGCTAGAAAGTTACTTTTATGGAAATAATCAACATCAATTGCATTCTGCCTTGCTGTTAAATAAGCAAATCCATCTATATTTATAAAATTTGATGCAATAGAATTTATTAGACTTCTAAAGTCGCTTTTTGCAGAATCATTGATATATTCACTTTCACGCGCTTGTAATTCCGGTATGACAAAGCTTTTAATATGAATATTCATATTATGTATAAGAGAATTAAGAGAATTCCTGTATCTTGATTCAGCTCTGAATGGGTGCCTCGCCGACGGAACTATCATCCTGTTCCTCCGAATCCCCGGATTCTGCGTCTTGATCAATTCTTGTATTAGCGCCATCGATATCCTCATTTGTAAATTGAGCCGGCATTGCATCATCTATATCAGCATCAGAAATTTGATATATATTTTCTTTTTGCAATTTCTTAAGAATCATTTCCTGGGTTATTATGCCAGCATTGAAATAAGCTATATCAGTTTGCGAGTTTTTTAATTCAATGTCAGCCTTTTCTGTATCGCTAATTTGCCAAAGACTATTAAATTCAAAGGTTATATCATCCGGCATAAAGCCAAGCGCTGATCTAAATAAAACCTCGTCAAGCCGTACCAATGCTGGCTTTAGCTTTATAACCTGCTTTAGTTTAATATCATCATAGTACATTCTAAGGTCGTTTTCGCCAGTGTCGCTTAACCCTGTAGTGCCCTCGCTCAAGAATTTAGTAGCCGGAATTGATGCAGCTGCGCTAACTATTTTTAAAAACACATCCTGAATTTGCGGCAAGTTTGAGAAATTTACAGTTTTTCTGTCGTAGTCCTCCTTTCCATCTAGCAATAGCATGCTAAAAGTACTTTTTAATTCATTTGCTATTTCAAAACGTTTTCTTAATGCATCCTCACCGCATGTGCCTGATAGTATGGCAGAAAGATTATTTACTTTAATGATATCGACGTTAGCCTCATTTATCAGTGACGCTATTACGTTATTAACACTCTCGCTATTACGTATAGATTCATAAAGAGAACTTACTATTGAGTCACCCCAAAAGAAATTATTAAGGTTTCCGTTCGCCCTGCTTGCTGGCTCACCTTTCAATATTATTATATGCGATCTATGCACGCGCATTGTTGCCTCTGCAAGCCAATAATATTCCGGCTCTTCAAAGTCATCACTGCTCGGATCAAAAAAACCTATATTTGTATTGTAAACAGTAACGTAAGGGCGTTCTATTACGTTTATATTTAATAAATCTCCTTCTTTTATAGCGTCTAAATCCAAAGGAATGCTAACGTCTTCTTGTCCTTTCACAGATAAAAATAAAGCACAGCCACCATATAACCTAGACCAACGTATAGCTGTATTTATTTTTTCTATAACCTTAACCCTATCTTCTTCCTTTTTTATCTTTAATATTTCGTTTGATTTTTCATTCTTAGATGAAAATTCTCGCCATTCTCTTACCATGTCGTCAGCTACGATATTGACAACTTTATTAGTAGCCCAGCTTGTTCGATAAGCTGAACTTAATTGTCTAAAGTCTCTTTCTACGTTAACATCAGAAAAGAAGGCATTGGTCATGCTGTCCTTCCTCGTTCTCATTCCTGTGGTCAAGTTAGTAAGAGAATCTCTAAAAAAAGTGGTAATCTTTCTCATTTTAAACCTATGCGTTGGTTTTATTGTCAATAATATATATTATACAGAAAAATTATATATTGATATCTTAAACCCAATCTTCGTATGAAAACTCATCTTTCGGGGAAAATACCATCATTAGCGCATCTGCAAGATTTGGTGATTTTGAACCTTGCGGCTTCTTATCAATTATTATCTTTCCTGCGCCATTCTTTGAATATGTGGGTTGTGATAATTCAAGGACAAGTGAGTTATAATCGGGGCATGAGCTGCTTATACTTATTATTTCATCTTGATTGAATGGTAAGCCTTCAACTACAGCCCTATATGTTTCCTGGAATCTCTTTCTTAATGACCACCAGCTTTGCGCCTTTAGATTTAAAAAAGAATCAGCGTTTTCAGTTCCTTCTATCATTTCCCCGTCTCTATCGACTACGGACAACCCGCCTTTGAATGGAATTACGTTTATCTGTGAGTTTTTCTTTAATATTCTCCTAGCGTCACCTTTCACGCCTGCGCCTACACCATCAGCATCATAGTAAAGTTTTCTATATCGATTTTCTTCGCATATATCTATAGAACGTTCTACAGTTTCGTATATGTCAGAGCCTTTCCCAGACCATTTCTCTATATATTCAACTAAAACCCCGTGTATTCCTACCAGCGCGTTTAAGTCTGCCCCCTCGTCAGCGACATCTAAAGCTGCAATTTTACGGCCTGATATTTCTATATCTAGTTTTTTATGTGCATCAATTGCTGATTTAACCCATATTGCTGGTATTACAATTCCCCTAGCTGATGCGGAATAATCTAAATCTAGTTCTTGTGCTATAATTACCGGATCATCAATCTTACTGCACTGCTCGTCATACCAGGCCTGATCTTTCCTATTGTCATCTGTCCAGTGAAACGAGAATTTAGGTATATTGCATTTTGAAGCCTTTTCATAAAACGGGTTATTAGTGCCGTTTGGGGTTGATACATCCATTCTGCAATTTGTCGTTTGAGATAATGCAGCATCAACTTGCTTTGCTCTTTCAACGAACGCGAACTCATCGACTATATATATAGATGCGCGGTCACCTCGACCCATATTATCGCCAGCCTCACCGATGATCATTGATTTTGTTTTAGGAAAAAAAACTTTCATATGTGATGAATGCTTGCGATCATCCCAATTGCCTGTAAATTCATTCGGTAAATTTCTTAAAAACATTCTGGATTTTTCAAGTATGCTCTTAGGATCACCACGTTTGTCTACGTATATCTCTTTACGCGAACCAAAGCCAGCCACAAAATTATCGTTAAATAAACACATAGACGTAGCTAAAGCAACCGAAAGCCACGAAACTCCCATGTCTCTAGACTTTTCAGTAATTGAGTTTTTCTTGTTTTTGTATTGATCCATGAAAAAATCTACCCACTCGACTTGGCGAGGGAATAGCACAAACGGAATTATGGCTGGAAGGCCGCGCTCTATGTTTCGTGGGTCAAAAGTGCAACCCCAATCTATTATAAATTGCCCAGGGTTATTTTTATAAAAATGCTTTGAATATTCGAAAAGCTCAGGATTAGCGCGTAGCTTTTTAAGCCGATCAAGCCGCCATTTGAAAACAGATATATAATCTGGATTTTTGAAGTCGAATGGAAATGGTATTATTGCGCTCATCTTTCGATAATAGCGCAATATGTTTATTTTTTAAATTGTTTAATTTTAAGATTGGTTTGTTATCTAGTAGATCTATCAGATAATTGCCGCTCTAAGTACTCATTTTTTTTTATCGAAATCCCCCCTCCGGGTATACAGGAAAAACATCTAAGATACCTGTAGATCTATCAGATAATTGCTTTTGCATGTGAGTATTATATGACGCCAGGTGCCCAAAGATTGCATAGTCGTTTCAAGACTACCAATCCTTCAAAACCTTAGCTAAAAAACATAATAGCAGAATGTAGCTTATAGTCAACAAATTTAGCATAATCATTTATTTAAAGAGCAAAAATCAGACTGCAAAGATTCTGCAAATTTAATACATTTTTCATTAATAGATTTAATTTCGCTATATCTCAATTTGAACACTGGTGGCACTGGTAACACTCACAGCTCATAATTAATACCTATCTAAATGATTGTTAATATCGCTCTTCTCTTCTTCACTTTCGTAATAGTGACCGTAGTTTTTAAATCTATCTGAGCTTCCATACTTTCTATTTTCGCATAAATGCCTGTCTATTCTTGCAACGTAAGAATCTTGATATTCTGTATTTACTGGCTTTTTTCTTTGCATTTTATGAGCTCTAATAATTTTATCTTAACATGCATATTCTTTATCAATGTTAGTTTTGTATTTTACCATCATTAAAAAATCATTTTCGTTCATTCTTTGTGTTATATCGCCATCTTCATCAGTGAATAATACGTTATACCCTTGCGCGTGATATTGACAGCATTGTATATTTTTTAATTCTTTATATATAAACCCATTGATCATATATATAGCAGGTATCACGGAACCGATAATTATACTAACATCTTTTATTTTTTTATAAATTGTAACATCTTGCATTTCTTCAGATTCAAAGCATGGGCCACAAATCCCGCAATAATTATCAAAAACTTTACTCTTTAGTTGCTCGCTAATAAGCTCCATTTTAGTTCTATGAGATGTTTCGTATAAATCTGTAATTCTATTGCTTAATTCTAAAACGACTTTATTAAATTTCTTTTTTGTTATGAACATCTTTATACCTCATAATTAATTGCCAGCCATTTGTTCAGCGCGTCTACGTGGCTCATTCCAACCCGAAAAATGAAAAATATTCCGGGTCGCTCTCTATATCGTCACGCATGGCTATAATATCACCTTGATATTGTGTCATTATTTTTATATTTGTTAGCTTATAATAAGTTTCATCTTCCATAATCGGAAAATTCCTATTCCAGTTCCCGTGTGTGATACTTGTGCCATCAAAGAACTTTATAATCATCTCGCTACCTAGTTTGCCAAATGTTGGGAAGTATCTATAATGATACACAAACTCTTCTATATCATAAAATTTACATGGACCTTTAACAGCTATAGCGATAACATCGCTAAAATCTTTTCCTATATTTTTAAGTAATTTTATAGTTTCGTCTAGGAATTCGCTTTTTAAACATTGCATTATTAAATCTCCTTTTTATCATCGCGTTAAGATTTGTTTTTATTCAAATTTTATAAATGAAAATAATTAATATGCGGCTAGGCCTGGATTCGAACCAGGGACACGATACTCTTCAAGAAACTGCTCTACCAGCTGAGCTACCTAGACACGCGCTAATAATATATTCTTTGAATTTTTAAATCAATATTTATTAGAATATTATGCGCATAAATTTACTTCATTGCATCCCTGTATTGATTAGCAGCTGTAACTGGATCATCTGATAATTCATTACTGAATACCGTAACTGTAGACTCTACTGTAGCCGATGTTTTCTTAGGTATGACGTAATCCATAAACTCCGTTTTCCCCTTGCTCAGCAGGTTGTGCGCAAGCTTAGCCATGCCTAGCTCCAGTATCGTTGAGTTTTCGTTTTTAACAATATCTGTTAGCTCGTCCTTATTCATTGCTGAAACTTTATTAATCATAATATTAATTTCATTTTTCGTATAGCCGTTTATTTTTAATTTATTAACCAACTTACGAGGGCGACCTTTTGGATTTCCACTTTCGCCTTTTTCCCAATTTTGAAGAGTCCCGCCATATTTTCCAGGTACTTTCTTTACCATTTTAAATTACCTTTTTTCCATTGTTCTAAACATTGCTTACAAGTTGAGCACCATTTTTTAACACTTTTAAATTTGGATATAAATTGATCACAAATGTTCTCCTGGGCGATTTATACGAGCCCAATGAGACACAGCACTTTCATGATGCTGAATGGCTTTCTCATAAACTTTAGCTTCATCTATATATATATCTTTCTGCTGAACCCAAATTTTATCATCACCTTCATGATTCATTTCTAGCCTTCCAACAAATACATCACCGATAGCATAAAATAAAACCAAATCGCTACACATACCGTCATGCTCTGCTATATTGTTATTCAACTCTGGCAATTCATAACCGCACCTAATCCAATCTATTGACATATCACGCCCTAATATTTATTCTTAAAAGTAAAATTTATTATAACAATAAACGATAGACACAAGATTCCAGCGTATAGTGTGTTATAAAAAACAAAAGGATATGTCTTTGTAGCTAAAAATATACATATTAAAAAAGCTGCATATAACAAACCTACGACAACATTTATTAGTTCTTTTAAATTTTTATCCATTTATTAAATCGCTATATTTTGATACTTTAGTCACAAAATTGTACCTAGCATCATTTAAAGTATAAGTTTTGTATTCAACTTTATAATATTCATAATTTTCTAGCTTCCCATTGCTTTCTAATTCACTAGCTATTTTTTTATCAATAATGAATGTCTCACCATCAAAGTTTAACGTCGAATAGTTTTCTACATTTTTTATCTTTTTAAATGAATAAGAGTACCCATAGAAATAGCCAGTACTATCTACTTTGCAAGCTCCACTATCTATTTTAGATAAATTGCACTTGTTTTTATCAGATAAGCTGCAACCTGAAACCATCAAGCATCCAGCTAAAATCCCTATTTTTATATATTTTTTCATTTTTTCCTCTTATTTTTCTTTTTTTTAATTAAATCTTCCGCTGATATAATTATATACCTCGGTATAAATTCATCATCCATATTTAAATATTTATTAATAATCCTAAGACCTCTTTCGCAATATTCAGCTAGTTCTCGCTGTTTAATTCCGTTAACTTTAAGTCTGTATTTTAATCCCATATCCTCAACCCCTCTAAAATAGAAAATATAGAATATATTACCATAATTTTATTTTTTAGACATCTTTAGAATAAACTCTCTTTCCAAAAACTCCTTAGTTTCAAAATAGTTAAGTCCGTATCTTTCCTTAAAGATTTTAGCGTATATTTCTTCTCGATGAATGCTTATACTTTTATCAGCAAAAATTCCCAACTTAACTTGTATACCCTTTACTTCTAAAATATTAACAATTATTTTCTGTTCTTCTATTATTAAGTTTTCACCTTTATTTCTTTTTAAAACTAGCATTATCATATCTCCAATTTAAAAATATCCCCATCTTCATCTTGATAATCTTCATTTGATTCATCTTGTTTCCCGATAGCCATATCAACTCCTTCTTCAATTACTTCAAATAATCTCGATCTGCAATATTCCCCTGGTACAATTCCAGCTTCAGCTTCAGCTTTAACTTGACTTGATTTAAGTCTATCTTTGAATGCTTCTACCTCTTCCCAATTTTCCTTAGTAAAATCACCAACTTCGATTTTTAGTTCTGTTATCTCACATAAAAGACTTTTCATACCTTCAAGTATTTCATTAACAGTTATTAAATCTAACTTCATAACGCCTAGTTTAATCTTAGTATCAAGTTTGCTAATCCTGGTACCAAGTTTGTGCAATCCATTCTCTAAATCCATAACCTTATCTAGTTGAGTTTTTTTTGGTTTATTATTTCTCATTAAATATCTCCTTTTAAAATTAATAATTTTTATGCGCAAAAAGAAAGTATATCTTTAACGCTTCTATTTTTGTTTTAAATATGCCCATTGCCATGCTCATCCGCTATTATCGTTACTATCGTTATATTTCTTTTTTTCAACTTAAGATTCCGTCATCCATAAATAAATTTTCTAAAATCTGCAATACTTTTTAGTGATTCCTCAGCATCTCTATTATTTATGTTTATTTCTATTCTATTCAGATAATTATCAAATTCAGAAAATATTTCTTTCATTAAGCATTTTTTTCCCTTTTCTATAGCATGTTTTACCTCAGAATCTTTTGCGCGATTATGAAATGCTATTCTTATACAAAATTTAGCTTTAAGTAATCGAACAGACATGTAATTATCATCACATCGCGTGATTTCAGTATCACATGTGATAAGTCTCAATTTTTCATTAGAAAAATCATCATACCGTTGCCCTATCTCGTGTCCCATACATAAAGACTCATATATTTTATTCATTCTCGATTCTCTCCTGAACTTCTTCACGTTGAACTGAGATGCTTTTTGGCGCATCTATTCCAAGTCTTACTTGCGAGCCTTTCACACCAAGCACAGTAATTTCTATCTCACGGCCATTAATGCAAACTTTTTCTCTTATTCTTCTAGTTAAAATCAACATGTCATTCTCCTTTTTTTAGTTCAGCAAGCGCGTTATCGAAAACTTCTTTAGTAACTTCTTTGTTCAGCAGCCAGTACCCTTCTATTTTGTCATCAATACCAACGCATAAAATACAGTTAGAGCAGATACGGCAGTAGTTGCAATTGTAGCATCTGAAGCAGTCGTAGCAGCTATAGCAGTCGTTGCAGCTGTGGCATAAAATGCAGTCTTTGCAGTCGTAGCAGTTTTCGTAGTTTTCGATAGCAATACTGTCTCTAGATAGTTTGTCAAACTCCTCCAGCAGTTCTTTTTTATTCATTGTTATTCTCCTTTTTTTCTGCTTGTAGATAAATCAAGAGTATGAACGAAAGGAAGCATGCAACCGATCAAATTTGCTCGCGTTAAATCAGTGCTGATTAAATTAGTAGCTATCATTATAGCATCTCTAAAATCAGCTCCACCTGCATTTGCAAATTCAAGACTGGAAAAACTTAAGTTTGCGCTTTTAAAATCAGCGCCTTGCAGTTTTGTATTTTTAAAATTACTACGACTTAAATTTGCACGAGAAAAGTTAGCAAATCTTAAATCAAGATTGCTAAAATCTTCACCCCTCAAATCTTTTCCGCTGAAGTCTGCTTTAGCCCCGCCATTTTTTGCAAGAAATAGCTGATGTTGTTCAACCATGTTATCAAATTCTTCTTTAAGCATTTTCAAATCTCCATTTCTGTTTTAGAATTTTTTTAATATTGATTGTTAAATTCATATCTACGAATGAATTCTTTTTTAGATAAGCCGTTTCTATGCCCGCAAAAAAAATAGCAGTTAGCATCTTCGCTAAACCTAAAGACCTCTCCAGTCTGATCATCAAATCTATATTTATCCAGTTTCATTTTAATGCTCCCACTTTTTAAATGTTGTCATGTCAAATCTACGATTTATTTGTATAGCGTCATTGCTACAAATACAATTATACGCATATTTTGCTATGCGTCAAGAGTTTATTTTAATTAATTTCGTTTTATTTCTGATAATTTCATTAGCTATATATTAAGCCTAAACTGATCCCCCAGCCTCCCCCAGTCTCACCCAGTATCAC
>Ga0307376_10005440_pt1 | contig 11450 bp, 14 predicted proteins | sample TR2MG_FD_202536 | JGI IMG/M metagenome (GOLD analysis project Ga0307376, IMG submission 202536) | Soil microbial communities from Risofladan, Vaasa, Finland - TR-2 | ecosystem: Environmental > Terrestrial > Soil > Coastal area > Acid sulfate soil | place: Finland: Risofladan, Vaasa | collected... | reverse complement strand
CAAGGGGCGAGCTCCGGGCAAGCCACGGAATGCGCGCCCCAGCCGAGGGTGAGCGATCCAGCCTTCTCTACGGTCGCCGTTGAGAATATGACTGCCACTGAGGTAACTACCGAGCTAGAGAAGCTGGTGCAGCTTTACGCGCGGACGGGTTCTATGCCGCCGGTACTTGCGATGCGGGTTATGCGACGCGCGATCGCCTTGATGGACATAGCCTATTCCGGCGCCGGGGAAGACATCTAAAATCCACTGACAGGAGTTTTGACTTTGAATAAATGCGATTTGTGTGGGGCGAAAGGCCCGAAGGTTATCCTCGCGGATTCATGCCCGGAGTGTGGTCGCCTGGTTGGCTTCCCGGTCCCAGGCCGCAACGAAGCGGCCGCCGAGGTCCAGGCTTATGATGTCGGCGAGACCGACGAGGACCTGCGCGATATGGTCAGTCGGGTTGCGCAGCGCAATTTCGAGACGCTGTTGCGGCGCAAGCGCAGCGCAGAGCGGGCGGCGGGGTTCGCACCATCCCCGAGACCGGTCGATCCAGATGAGGCGGCGGACCCGGATTTCACAGGAAACCAAGGCGGCGGCGGTGCTGATTCTGTCCAAGGCACGGCAGAGTAGGCGTCTCGGCCGGTTTCGAATCGACTTTGACGACTTCGCAAAACTGGTCACAGTGACGCCAATTTCCGGCCCGGCGCCTTCTCGAGAAGAACGCCGAAATATCGAAAAGTGGATCCGCGTGGTGCGACCAGAAGTGCTGCGCGAGCACATCCATACCGGTTGGGCAATCGAGAGCTCCATCGACATCGCTATCTGAAGCGGTTAAATTCACACCCTTCTGCAGCTTGGGGAGGCGCGTGAACAGGATGTCCCGCTATGGCGATGATACTTCCCGTCGGCAGAGATATATGGGGCGCCCTTGCGTTGGGCACGCCTCTCGTGTCGGTTTTCGAGCGATTGTTCAGAGGCGTCGCCGAGCAGAACGCAGCTGGCGCGGCTGGAATAGCGGAGCGAGGCGCCGCAGCTCGAGCTGCTGGATCTCGTGATCTCGGTCAGTTCGGCCCTGTAGGCGGCGGCTCAGCTCGCTCTGCCCCTGGAGGCGCCCCACAACTGAGCGCTCCACCGGTTCCAAACGGCGGCACCCCAACTTCTGCGAGTATGGCTCCACAATTTTTGAGCGGCCCTCCCGGTCGCGGCGGCGGTTCATCCCGCGGTGGCAGCCCTGGCGGTGGCAGCCCTGGCGGTGGCTCACCTCGAAGCGCCACTACGCCATCCCCTCAAGGTGGCCAAGGTCGTGGCCCGCTCTTGGGCGGCAGAACAGGTAACACTTACTGATGGCCTGTGGTGGATGTGCGCGACGACGCGCCAAAATCAAAGCGGCGTACAACAAGTATTTTGGCGCCGGGCCTCCTGCGCCACAGGCTCAGACAGGCTCAACAATGCAGCAGACTGTTCAGGGGTCGCTGGGCAAGAGGATCACTATTTTCAGCCAGAATCCCGGCGCCGCAACCATTCCACCCCCGACTCGCCGATGAACACCGAAACGATCGTTCGCGAGAAGAATTACGGCGATTTCGTGCTGCGCCTGCAGTACGTGAACCCCAACCCGATGGAGGTTGGGTCCGAGCATGAGCCGGCGATCGTGATCTGCCGGCCGAATCGCTCCAGCGTTAGATCAGCGTGGGTGATCATGCTTTCGAGCGCATGGAAGTACGTTGATGAGGACCAAACCCATTCGCAGTACATGCATTTGGCCACCACCAAGATCGCAGAAATGCTGCACATGGGGCGCGCGATAGAGACGCGGTTTCGCATCGCTGAGGCGATCATCGAGACCTTGGAAGATCTGATAAACATGGCCCCATGGACGGGCATCAACGAGCCGTTAGGCACGGTCCAGGGCTCTATTGGCGAGCAGACAATCGACGTGGAGGTCCACTGATGGCTGAGCTGTCGTTTGAAAACATGCGGGTTAACCGCGACCGCGTGGTTGATCTGGATTTCGAACTTGGGATCGACCAGACGGATCCACACCAGGGCATTCATCCGCTCGACGGACCCGACGCCAAAAAGAAACTGCAAAAGATCAAAGAGTGGTGGGTAGAAACTCGTCAGGCTCATTCATCGAATCGAATGGAGCAGGCGATCGACACGAGCTTTTACGATGGCGAGCAATGGCGCGATGAAGACGCCAGAGTGATCCAGGAGCGCGGACAGCACCCGCTCGTCTATAACAAGACGGCGCAACACATCAACTGGTTGCTGGGTACCGAGCGCCGCACTCGAGTTGACTTCAAAGTGCACCCGCGCGGTGATGAGGATGTCGAGGCGGCGATTACAAAGACCCACCTGCTCAAATACGTTGCTGATGTGAACAAGGTGCAGTTCGCACGTTCGCGCGCGTGGGCTGACTCCGTGAAGGCTGGGGTGGGTTGGATGGAGTCTGGAATCCGCTCTGACCCCACTGAAGAACCACTGTTTAGCCGCTATGAGCACTGGCGCAATATGTGGTGGGATCATTTGGCGAAAGAGTCTGATCTGTCGGACGCGCGCTACATCTTTCGCTCGAAGTGGATCGACACCGATGTTTTGCAAGCCATGATCCCTGGTCGCTCGAGCGCGATTTTGCGCGCCTCGAGATCCGACAACATCCAGAACAACGATTCAGAAGACGACGAGCCTACCGCGTTCACGCCGTTGTTCCGTGACTCCAACGGCAACGCCTATCTTGGCCATGGTCGCTCGCAGTTTGACGAGAGTTTTAGTATCGGCAACCGGCGTAAGCGCAACCGCGTGATCGAGTGCTGGTATCAGATGCCGCACAAGGCGAAGCTATTCAAAGGCACGCGCTTCCCCGGTATCGGTGACGACATTCAACGCCAGTTCAGCCAACTTGATGGCCAGAACTTTGATGGCGCTGACGAGTTGATGGCTGGCCTGGTGGAGCAGGGTTTGGCGACGACTTACGACGCGATTCAAACGCAGATATTCGTTGCCATGTGGACCGGCGATTTCATGCTTATGGATCAGAAGTCTCCGTATCACCATAACCGCTATCCGTTCGTACCGATCTGGTGTTTCCGCCGTGACCGCGATGGAATGCCGTATGGGCCGATTCGCAATATGCGTGATGCGCAAGAGGATTTGAATAAGCGCAAATCCAAAGCGCTGTTCATCATGTCGACCAACCAGATCATTGCCGAAGAAGATGCGTTCGATGATTGGGATGAGGCGATTGAAGAAGCTGCGCGTCCAGATGGCGTGATAAAGCATCGGCGCGGCGCGGCTTTTGAGATCAACCGCAACATCGACCTTGCGGCTGAGCACATCGATATGATGCGCCTCGACATGGAGTTCCTCGCGGACACGTCTGGTGTGACCGAAGAAAACCTGGGCGAGATCAACAACGTCAGTTCAGGCACCGCGATCAACCTGCGCCAAGTACAGGGCTCGGTCGTCACAGCGTTGCTGTTTGATAACCTGCGTGAGTCGATACAGCTGCAGGGCGAGATTCAGCTGTCGTTGATCGAACAGTTCTACGCTGAACCGAAGAAAATTCGCATTGTTAACGACCGTGGCCGCGCCGAGTTCAGCGACATCAACACCATGGACTTCGATGACGCCGGAATGCCGCGGTTGCATAACCCGATCACCGAAAGTGCCGCAGATTTTGTAGTCGATTCTCAGGACTTCCGCGAGTCTATGCGAATGGCGATGTTCGATCAGCTGATGGAAATGACCACTCGCCTGGATCCAGAAGTAACGATGCAGCTGCTCGACCTGGTGATAGAACTCTCCGATGTCGAAGGCAAGGATGAAATGGTTCGTCGCATACGCCGCATCAACGGCCAGACTGACCCCGACGATCCAGAGCGCGATCAAATTGAGGCTGCAGCTGACGCGCAAGCGAAGCAAGACAAGGACCGAGAGGACCGCCGGATTGACTCTGAGATCCGAGTCAAAGATGCTGCTGCCTCGAAATCTGAGGCAGAGGGGCACAAGTCGAGAAGCACGACCATGCTCGCTGCTGTTGAGATCGTGGCAAGCCTCAAGGGCGATAAGAACCTAGCCAGGGCTGTCGATATCCTCATGGACAGTTTTGAGATAGGCGGGGATGTTGCGCCGGCCGCTGACGTTGGCGCCCCTGCTCAAACGCTCGACACCGAAACGATCTTCACTCCCCAAGAGGAAGAGGCACAACGGCTGGCCGAGCAAAACATTAACTCAGCTTCGCAAGAGTGAAGGAGTAAGCAATATGGCCGGTAAATCAGCCGCAAACACCGAGATAGAAGACAACCCGCCGCCCGACGAGTTCGCAGATGTAAAACCGCATTTGTCGGCACAAGAACAAGCTGCCCTCGCTGACGACGACGACGAGGATGGCGCAGAGGTTGCCGGGGGCGGCGAGAAGGATTCTGATGCTGAAAACTCTATGGCCTCCCCAACGGCTGAAGATCAGTCTACGGATCCGAACGCCGCCCCCAGCAACACCACCGACGATGAAGGTGATGACGACCCGGCGCCGCCGGGCACCCCGCCCGCTAAGCAGATGGGTGAGCCAGAGATTGAGCGCGGCTTTCAACAGCGCACGGAGATTCGTGCCACCCGTCAGTTTGAGGCGGATATCGTCGGCAAGATCGCGGGAGTAGACACTCAGATCGATGCGCTCGAGCAGCAGTTGGACGATGGTGATATTGAAATCGCTGTGTTCATGCGCGAAACCCACAAGCTCAACAACACGCGACAGGAGCTCGTGGCGGATCAGCGTGAACAGGTTATTCTGCGCAACGCCAATCAAGCCCTTGTCGAAACCGACTGGAATACCAGCGTCGCCTCCTTCATGGCGGCCAACACGCAATTCCAGAATCCGATTATGACCGGCGCTTTCCAGGCGGCGCTCAACGGGCTGTACGCGGACGCAGACAACCATGGATCGAGCCATAACTGGTACCTGCAGACGGCCAAACGCGCTGTGCTCGAGCAGATCACGCCGGCCGAAGCGGCGCTGGATACCCCTCCTGACAATGCGGGCACCCCTCAACAGGTTGCCGCGAAGAATATCCAGGACAAGGGCAAGACGCGCGCTCAGAAGGCTGCAAAGGACCGCGCGGCGGTGCCTCAGACTTTGGCTGGCGCATCGGCATCGCTCGACAATCCAGGCGGCGAAGACGAGTTCTCATCGCTTGATGCCCTCGAGGGAATCGAGCTTGAAAATGCGTTAGCGAAGATGACGGATACTCAGCAGGACCGATATCTGCGAGCGGGTCTGTAAAATTGGCCACTTGTTTTCTCGACATGAAGACCAACGAAACCTTGCTGGTGGATATGTCTCATGTTTCTGAGGAGGCGCTGCGCGGAGGGGCCGGCCTGGTGCTCTTAACGCTTCGCGAAAAGAAGGGCCGGCGAGCTCGCGTGGAGGTGGTCGCGCATGAAGATGCGGAATTCCTGCTCGACGGCAGGGCTGCGAATGTAGTAAAACGAGCGGGTTCGGGCATACCCGAAAATTTAATTTAACAGCTAGTCTGGGTCGCACGAGTGACTGACCGGCCGGAACCACAACCGGAGGTTACTCATGGCACGGACCATCATCGGTCTAAACGACCCGAAGGCAGTTAAGCGCTTTTCTGCGTTTCTCGCTGTCGACACCGCCAGAATCTCGTACTTCAATCGGAAATTCATGGGAGTTGGACCCGAGAGCGGGATGCCGATTCAAATGCTTCCAGAGCTGGAGAATGACGCTGGCGAGCAAATCACTTTCGACCTGATCATGCAGTTACGTCAGACCCCGATCGAGGGAGACGACGTTCAAGAAGGCACGGAAGAGAATCTGCAGTTCTACACCGACCAGGTGTACATCGACCAAATGAGAGGCGGTGTAAACACCGGTGGCCGCATGACGCGTAAGCGTACCGTCCACGATCTGCGCAGAATTTCACGACGCCGGCAGGCTGAGTGGTGGGGCAGAGTCTTTGACGAACTGTTCTTCATGTACCTGTCTGGTACGCGCGGCTCGAACACCGAATTCATTTTCGGCGCGGGGTACACAGGTTTCGCAAACAACGCGCTGCAGACGCCTGATGCCGAGCACATTCTGTATGGCGGTAACGCGACCAGCTTCGCGACCATCGATGCCAACGACATCCTGGATACAGATTTAATCGATCGCGCCAAAACGCTGGCCGTGATGATGGGTGGTGGCTCGCAAGGCACCCCTCAGATTCAGCCGATAATGATCGATGGCGAAGAACACTTCTGTATGCTGATGAATCCTTTCCAAGAGTATGACCTCCGAACAGCTGCTGGTGCGTCCAACTGGTTAGAAATCCAGAAGGCTGCCGCAACTGCCGAGGGTCGTAACTCGCCTATCTTCAAAGGCGGGCTGGGAATGCACAACAACGTTGTGTTGCACGCACATAAAGCGGTCATTCGCTTTACCAACGCGGGCGCTGGCGGAAACGTTGAGGCCGCAAGGGCTTTGTTCATGGGCGCGCAAGCAGGCGTGGTGGCCTTTGGCTCACCAGGCACGGGGCTCCGATTCGACTGGCACGAAGAGTCGAGAGATAACGGCAACCAGATGGTCATTTCGACATCTTCGATCTTCGGGTTGAAGAAAACGAGATTCACCATCGAAGGCACCGCGAAAGACTTTGGCATCATCGCCATTGACACCGCGGCAGCGAACCCCAACCCGTAAGCGTTGGGTTTAGCCTTAGCCAACTAATCAGGAGCAACACATGACTGTTGAAACAAATCTTGCCCACAACCCCGGAATCCAGTCTGCTCAGGCAGGTCAGGCCACCGTGCAGCGTGGGAATTACGAACTGTCCGTCACCCAGGTAGACGATACTGCGGAAACCTTCCGCATGGTTCGCCTACCCGCGCAACACCGAATTGTGTCGGTGGTTGTGGAGCACGATGATCTCGATACGGGTGCCGCGCACCTTATCGACATCGGGATCGAAGACACGGTTCAGGACCCGGCGGACACCACCGACCTCACGTTGATCGCGGCTGCGGCCACCATCGGGCAGGGCCCTGGAACTACCCGGTACGAGACTCAGGCGATGCTTGAACTGCCCGCGGTGAACTATGATCGCTACATTGTGATCGGCGTTGACACGGCTGCAGCAACGGCTCAGGCAGGCGGCCTTGCCGTCAATCTCGTCTCGCGCCCGGATCTCCCTACGCACGAGGGTAACTACAGCTAATAATCGCTTTCGGGTACTCTGGCAAGCAACCCGCCGCCGCCATTGGTGGCGGTGGGTTTTTTGTTTCTAATGAGGACGAACGAAATGTTGATTGAATGCAGAGCGCGTCGGATACGCAGAGACCTCCGCGTTGGCCGTCGTGATAGTGACGAAGGCACAAAAGCCAAACTGTTCGGCAAAACTTACTGGTTTCGCCCCCAACCAAACCTTCTCCCAGCCGGCGTGGATCCAGCGGTTCACGTTTGCCTTGTGGAAGACGAGCGCGCGATTGAGAGGTTCGTGATCGGGCTGCCTGAGCAGTTCAACGAAGTGGGCAAGCCGCCCAGGGTCCAGCGGGATAAGGGTCCTCGCGTTGCTCCGGGACAACTTCAGGTAGTGACGGAACTTATAGATTCTGACGACGAGTTGGGCAGTCTTGATGCCCCTGTCGATGTAGATCCGATGAGGGCCGCGAAAGCGCTGCACCAGCAGTGGATCAACGACATGCTTGATCAACCGGTGAAAACGATTGGCGGCGATCTTCACCGTTTTCATGCAGATGAACTCGCGGAGCTGATCGAGGGCGAAAAGGCAGGCCAGAACCGCAAAACCTTGCTGGCTGGATTGGAAGAAGCGCTGGTAGATGCGAAGGCGCGTCTTGCCGGGATCCCCAGGTTTCTGCGCGACGATGCCCCTGACGATGTAGAACATGCCGAGCTGGAAGACGCTCTGGCCGAAGATGAACCGGCCGATATCAGCGTGGAGTAACCCATGGCACTGAATGGCGATCTGAAACCCCCGTACACGCTCGAGCAGATGGTGTTCCTTTTCCGTCAGCGGGTAGACGATCTGCCTGGCGACGTTGTTTCTGCCACCCAGGCGTGGCAGAACGACGACGATGCATTGCTTTGGAAGAACGAAGAGATTTGCGGGTATGTGGATGAGGCGCAGCAGGAGCTCGCGCACCGCAAGCCCATTTTCGATACTTCCGTTAACACCGCGCTCACGCAGTTACCCGTCAGTGGAGCCAACCAACAGTCCGTCACCTACGATCGCCGGATCTTAAAGATTGATCGCGTGAAGTTTGTCGAAACAGTTAGCGCAAACGAGCACATCCTTGAAAAGAGAACTCAGCGCTGGATGGACCAGCGGTATCAGGATTGGGATCTTGAAGGCGGGTTAGGCGACCAGGGCAAGCCGCTCTACTATCTCGACTACATCGAGGAATATCAGTTCAAGCTGTGGCCGGTGCCTGATGTCGCCGGCACGCTGCACTTGAGCGTGTGGCGTCTGCCGATAAACCGGTTGAGCTGGCGGTTGCGCGGCCAGTTGCTCGAGACGCAGGAGACGCACCAGCTAGACCTGCTCGATTGGATGATGCACCGCGCTTATATGAAGCGGGACGCTGAAACCGAAAACCCTGAGTTGTCGAGAGCGCACAAAGATATGTTTGACGAGCGCATCGGGCCTCGCCCGTCCGCTCATATTCAGGCGGTACGTCGCCGTGAACACAAGCTGGGCCGCAGGGTCCAGGCACATTTTGTCTAACCACAGGAGCATTCCAAAATGCTGAGAACCACCGTCAACGTAACTATTGCCAAGCAGGTGACTGCAGATCTCGACAACGCGCTCACGATCACGACAACAACCACAGCCGTACCGGTCCAGGGCGTGAAAGCAGACCAGCTTTACATGGTCGCGTTTGCTGACGCTGACCTTGATGCGGGCGTGCTTGTGCAAAACCCCATCTTGTGTGAAGCCGACGGCATCCTGAATGTTCGCTTGGTAAACCCCACCGCCGGCGGGATCAATGTCGCAGCCGCTACCATGACCGTTATCGGCTTGTAAAAATTGGCTCTGCTGCTCATTGAAGGGTTTGACCAGTACGCCTCCGATGGAGAAATTCTCGCTGGCGGGTGGTCTGGCGATGTCGCAGGGTTTTCGACCGCTGCGACTGGTCGCAATGGGCGCGGCATCAACGTAAATGCCAGTGGTTCGTACTTATCCCGATTCATTACTCCTTCATCCGCAACCTTTGTCTTTGGCTTCGCCGTAGAGTTCGTCAATTCGGTGGCTGCCAACACTGATGTCATTAACCTGTTCGATTCCAGCGGCACAGAAAAAATTACATTGCGATGGCTCTCTGGCGGCACCTTCCACCTTGATCGCGGATCGACCAGTCTTGGCAGTTTCTCCTTTACTGCGGTGATGGCGACTTGGTATTTCATTGAAATCAAGGTCACGTTGCACGACTCGACCGGGGCGTTCGAAGTGTGGATCGATGGTGACAGTAAAATGAGCGGTTCCGGTGTTGATACTCTCAATGGCACTGAAGCCTCGATTGCGAATGTGCGGCTGGTCGGTAATTCGATAATCGACTGGCGTTTTGACGATATATATTTCCTCGACAACACTGGATCCGATAACACCGATCGCTTGGGCGACGTGAGGGTTGAGACGGTATCGCCTAATGCCGACGGCACCACGAATGACTTCACTCGCATCTCTGGTTCAGCCAACTATGAAATGGTTGACGACATCGCAGATCCAGACGACGACACGACTTATAACCACTCGAGCACGGCGTCTGATAAAGAACTCTACGGGTTCGCTGCCTTGACGGGTGATGTTGGGACCGTGTTCGGGGTCCAGGTATCTGTGCTCGCACGCAAAGAGGATCCAGGCGCGCGAGACTTGAGGTTAGTGGCTCGAAGCAGTGCTACTGAAGTGCAAAGCGGCAACAAGCAGGTTGGAACGGAGTACACCCGCTACATCAATCACATATACGAAAACGACCCTAATGGCGGCATCGACTGGACCGAAACTTCCGTCAACGCCGCGGAGTTCGGCTTTCTGATCCAGGCGTAGAGCGCCTCATAAATGACCACTTACTCTGAAGACTGGTCAGGCGAGTCTGATACCGTCTATCCATCAGTGCTTACAAAGCGCTGGGCGACCACCAACGAAACGGCGGTTGCGGCAAACGCGAACGCGGACGCCGAGGACAACTTCACTTTCGAGCAGCATTGGAGTGCTGCTACCGACCGGTTGAACAGCTGGGACACGGTTGAAGACGGCAACGAACTGAACATCGAGCTCGTTGCGCGTTTCCAAATGAACGCAACCGTCGTCGACGACATCTTCGGGCTCGTGCTGCGTGGTGGTGGATCCGCCGGGTCTGAAACCGGGTATGTGTTCAGCATCGAGGAAGGCTCGTCCCAACAGCTTGGAATCCAGCTGAGCGAGTTCAGCGCCGGCACGCTTTCCGCGATAACCACAACGGGCGACATCGTTGGCGATTTCGGCGAAGACCGAGAATCCCCTGGCTACACGACCGGAGACTGGCTCTATCTTCGGGTGAGGGTGAACGGCACGGCTCCCGCCACCCTGCGGGCTCGCTTATGGCGCGAGGAAAACCCTGAACCAACCGTTTGGGACATCGACACCACCGACTCAACCCACACCAGCGCCGGCTGGAACGGCTTTTACGGCGCCACCACCGTCAACGTTGAAGTGGATTACGTTGGCGGCGGGACCAACGGCGACACCGCTCCAATCACGATATCGACGAACACGGTTGTCCGCGGAACGCACGCTGCGGCCCTGGCGCTGTATTCCTCGGATGATCCGATCGTTCGGGCAACGCACGCTGCGGCCCTGGTCCTGCACTCGTCTGACAACCCAACGGTTAGAGCGACGCATGTTTCTATCCAGGTGCTGTATGCCGCGTCAACGAGTTCGCCTGTTACGTCTGATCACGCCATCCCGGCCGAGTGGGGGCTCGAGGTTCTTGCTGGCAAAACCATCCCTGTCGAGTGGGTGGGCAACTTCCCCGGCAGTGTCCATCAAATCCATGTCGACTGGTCCGGGATACTTGCGGCTGACAAGTCGGTGCCGATCGAGTGGGGTTCGCTGGTTCCGAGTGATCACCAAACTCCGATCGATTGGGGGTTAGAGCTCAGCCAGGATCATCAGGTGCCGGTTGAGTGGACGCAGGGAGTAGCTGGAGATCATCAGATCCCAATTCTGTGGGACGGCTCCTTCTCGTCCGACTACGCGATCCGTATCGAATGGTTGGCCAGTACCGCGGCTGGTCATCAACTCCCAGCTGAATGGGGGCTCGAGCTCAGCCAGACGCATCAAGTTCCGATTGAGTTCGGGCAAGGAGTGGCTGGCGACCACCAAGCCCCTGTTTCTTGGAATCTCACTGTTCGGGGCCGAAAGAAAATTCCGAAAGAGCACCGGAAAAGGCTCCGGGCGAACAGCGAGTAC
>Ga0307376_10005438_pt1 | contig 11450 bp, 4 predicted proteins | sample TR2MG_FD_202536 | JGI IMG/M metagenome (GOLD analysis project Ga0307376, IMG submission 202536) | Soil microbial communities from Risofladan, Vaasa, Finland - TR-2 | ecosystem: Environmental > Terrestrial > Soil > Coastal area > Acid sulfate soil | place: Finland: Risofladan, Vaasa | collected... | reverse complement strand
ATCCAAATTTTGTTAATCTATTTAGACCAGAGTAACACAATAAAGGTTGCTTCGCCCCACTGCGTGGGGCTCGCAATGACAGTGATCTATACGTAATTTTGTTAAAACGGGTCATTACCAAACCAACTCAATTAACCGTCATTGCGAGTCCCGCATCCGCGGGACGAAGCAATCTGCACAATGATCTCCAGAGTAACTCAAAACACCGTCATTGCGAGGCGCAAAGTGCCGAGCTCGCCGAAGTCAAAGTAATCAAAATCAAAGCTACAATCCTGCGAACGCGGGATTAGGGCTCCCGTTTGGAGGCCGTTTGAGATCTAAGAAATCATAGAATTTCTACAAACAATCCTGGCATGAGGTGCGTGGGCAAACCGGAAATGGTGCGAATTTCAGCCTGGCCGATGGCGCCAATAAGGCCAGTGTAGCGAGCGGACGGCCAAGTTGAAGTTTTCATTTCCGGCCTCCTTTTCTTTGGTTCATTTCTTTTGGAGGAGCAAAAGAAATGAACAACATAATTATCAAAATAAAAAACAGAGGAGTGTAGCGACGAGCTCGACGGAGTCAAAGTAATATTGTAAATTTACCATATGAAAGACCTCCTCCTGCTCCTATCCCATTACCCTTATGATCCTGCAAACAGGGAGACTATAAGAAGGTTACTTGGAGAAGTAAAGGACTGGGATATATTCGTAAAACTGGTTAATTCCCATGGCATCATAGCTCTTTCCGCATATAACATTAAGGAGGCAAAGCTTGAAAAACAGGTCCCTGAAAAGGCAATGGCAATGCTTGAAAACGGTCTGATGCAAAGTGTTGTACGAAATGCCTGGCTGGCAGAGAGATGGAAGGAGATGAATGAGATACTTCTGAAGAATGGAATCAGACATATTCTTCTCAAGGGTATGGCTCTTGAGCATACTATTTACGAGGCAAAGGGCTTGAGACAGATGACCGATAACGACATTCTGATAAGCCAGGAAGAGTCAATGAAAGCGTGGAACATCCTGAAACAAAACGGATTCGAACCCGCCGAACCAAAATCACGGCTTCACAGAAAGATCATGTTCGATATCGGTCAGCATATGCCGGCACTGATCAGGGATGGTTATGCAGTGGAAATTCATACTGAACCGGATTTTATACAGAACAAAGCAGCGACCGGCATATTAAATCTCAGCGAAGAATTCATGATAGGTGGTTCATCGGCCCTGAAGCTGAAAAATGATCTTCACCTCAGGTTCCTGAAAGAGCATCTCAACCGCCATGCCGGGGCAGGAGAATGTCAGCTGAGATCATTAGCTGATATAAAGATCCTCGAGCCGTCAACAACCTTTGTTTTTCCCGAAGAATTCTATCTGAAACCCGATCAGAAGAACAATCCGCTTCACCGCAGAACACATTACAGCGAAACTGTAAGATCAGTTAAGAAAGGATACAGGTTGAGATTTATCGCCGGTGACATTTTCCCCTCAGTGAAGTGGATGAGAAAAAGATACGGATGCGGTACGCTTGCGGCGGTAATAAGGTATCCGCAGAGGCTTGGGAAGCTGGTATGGCTATTATGAGGCGTAGGGCAGAAGATATGGTGGCGAAAGGATATACACATGAACTGCTTTTCCCATACCAACATCCTGTTCATCAAAAAGGAGGTAACTCTCACATTATAAAAGTCAGCATTCATAAAAAAGGCCTCATCCTCAGCCCCATATATTTTGCTAAAGCTGAATCTTTTAGTATTTTTGTTATAATAATTCCTGTAATTCAACCAAAGCGATTCTATACTGCCATGAAAAAAACAACGTATGTCTTGTGGTGATCTGAAATATTATCAGTCAGAATTATGAAAAAATATATCATTTTTTTGATGCTGCTTTTTGTCATCCGGACGGAGATGCAAGCTCAATACACAGTAGGAACAGTAGGACCAGGAGGAGATTTCACCGATCTCGAGGAAGCTTTTGATCTTATAAATAATTCAGGTTTTGATATCGGTGATATTGAATTGCAGATTATAAGCAACATTACAGTTACCAGTACTAATGTCCTCTATCAAAGCGGCTATGGTGGGTCCTATTATTCCTCCATTGTTATTTATCCGTTAAGCTCTGGATTGACAATAAGCGGGAATATCAATGCTCCCTTGATTGATCTTAACGGAGCTACAAATGTCATAATAGACGGTAGGGTGAACAGGGCAGGTGTGGCAAACCTCACAATTTCAAACACAAATACCGGAATATCAGCTGCCACAATTAGATTTACAGAGTCAGCAGCCAATAACACAATAAGTTACTGTAATGTTAAGGGTTCGGGAACAGGAACTTCAGCAGGAATAATTACCTTTTCCACCTCATCTCTAGAATCTGCAGGTAATGGGAATAGCAGTAATACAATCGATCATAATTACATAACATCATCGACAGGCGGCAGGCCTGTATATGCAATATTTTCTTCTGGTGCTGCAGCCCCCAGGGAGAACAGCGGGAACACCATAAGCAACAACGAGATCTACAATTTTCTGAGGAACGGGACCACTTCAGCAGGAATTAACCTTTCATCAAATACAACCGGATGGACAATCTCTGGCAACAGCTTTTATGAGACTGCCTCATTTGCACCATCGGCAAATGTGACTTATTATGCAATTCAGATCAACAATACCTTAGGAACCGGGTTCATTGTCGATGGAAACTATATCGGTGGCAAGACTGCATTATGCGGAGGAACAGCCTGGACTAAAACAACAGGTGCTTCTCCTTATTATTACAACCCTTTCTATGCTATAAATCTCAATGTAGGAACATCTACGCCAAGCTTAGTAAAAAACAATACAATAAAGAATTTCTCCTGGGCAAATTCATCAAATGCAACATGGACGGCAATTAACATTGAATCAGGAGTTGTTGTTGTCGGTTCAGGTTCAGGAAATATTATAGGGGATGCCTCTTCTGCAGGATCCATTACAGTTACCGGCGGAGCATCAAACACAAATGTATATGGAATTAATGTTGCAAGCGCGGGTAACATTGAATGCCGCAATAACTCAATTGCAAATATGCTGAATGCAACAACCAGCTCAGGAAGTGTTACTGCAGGTATAAACTTCAGCGGTGGGACCAGTACCAATATTGTTGGAGAAAACTTCATTCACCATCTTGATGTATCAGGATCATCAACAGGTTCATCGGTTTACGGCATAAAAATCAATAGTGGTGCAACGACATATCAGAACAACATAATCAGCCTTGCAGGCAACACAGCCACAACTATTTACGGTATTTATGAAACCGGGGCTACAGGCAATAACAACAGCCTGTATTTCAATACAATATACTTATCTGGATCTCCAACCACCGGAACAGCTCCCAGCTACGCACTTTACAGTGCTGTAACCACAAACACAAGGAACTTCAGGAACAACATTTTCTTCAATGCACGTTCCAACAGCGGAGGAGCCTCCGGATCACATTATTCGATTTTTATTGCATCACCTGTTGTGACAATAACAATTGATTACAACATCTATTATGTTTCAGGCGCCGGAGGAGTGCTGGGATACCTGGCAGGAGACAAGACTAACCTTGCAGACTGGCAGACTGCCACCGGACAGGATGCAAACAGTGTTTCAACAGACCCGTTGCTTTCTTCAGCAGGAGGAACATCTGCAGCCAATTACTCTCCCACAGCAGGTCAGACAGGAACAACAGGCACAGGAGTTCTGACTGACTATAACGGTTCAACAAGAAGCCTCACAACTCCATCGATCGGGGCATTTGAAACAGGAGTATGTACAAATCCGAACAGTGGAGGAACAATTGCAACAGCACAAAGCGGATGTTCACCTTTCAACCCTGCTGCCTTCACAAGCACTTTGCCTGCCTCAGGCCAGCTGGGTACTCTCGAATATAAGTGGCAGTATTCTGTTACCAGTAGTTCAGCAGGTTTTATCGATATTGCTTCAAGCAATTCACTTACATATGATGCCGGTGACCTTACTCAGACCACCTGGTATAAGAGACTTGCAAGAGTCACCTGCCAGGGAGACTGGTCCGGAGCAGCTGAGTCAAATATCCTTGAAGTTACAGTAAATCCTACGCCATCAGTATCCATAACCGGAATTCTGACAGCCTGTCAGTCAACAATCCTTACAGCAGCGACTGATGCGTCATTTCCATCATATGTATGGTACCGGGATTTTTCAATTTTAAGCGGAGAAGTATCATCAACACTGTATGTAACAACGGACGGGCCTTACAAGGTAAAGGTCACCGATGGTACGACCTCTTGCTACCAGACCTCTTCTGTGGCAGCTGTGTCAATCAATCCGTTACCAACGGCAACAATCACCGGCGCAATTAATACCTGCGTCTCGACAAATCTTACTGCAAATAGTGATGCAGATTCACCATCCTATATCTGGTACAAGGACAATGTTGAAATATCGGATGAGATATTATCAACCCTTGCAGTGACCCAAAGCGGTGGCTACAAGTTCAAAGTGAAGAACGGAACCACAAACTGCGAACAGACCTCAGCAACATCAACAGTTACAATAAATCCTCTTCCGACAGCAACAATCACCGGCACACTCAGCGCATGCGGTTCCACAACCCTGACAGCAGGTACAGATGCAGCATCTCCTTCGTATGTATGGTACAAGGATAATGTTGAGATAGGCGGAGAGATATCTGCCGCGCTTATTGTGACTTCAAGTGGTTCATACAAGGTTAAAGTGAAAAACGGGATAACAAACTGTGAACAGACTTCATCCCCGTCATCAGTTACAATTACTCCTCTTCCTTCCGCATCAATAACAGGCACTCTTACTGCATGCGGATCGACAACATTAACAGCTGTAACAGATGCAGCTTCCCCGTCTTTTGTATGGTACAAGGATGATGTTGTTGTTCCGGGAGAAGTATCTTCGACGCTTAATGTAACTGCCAGTGGCTCATATAAAGTCAGGATTACCGATGGTGTAACAAGCTGTGAACAGACTTCTTCACCATCAGTAGTGACAATAAACAGTATCCCTTCTGCAGTACTGACTGTTGACGGGACAACAACAATATGTTCCGGAACAGGGACGAATATAACAGTTATATCATCGGAGGCTGGTGTCAATTACCAGCTCAGAAATGATGCCGGTGATATAAATACAGGTTCACCGGTGGCAGGTACAGGAGGTACTATTTCACTTCCCACCGGCAACTTCACCTTAACCACAACATTCAATATATTGGCAACGAATGCAACATCAAGCTGTTCGGTTGAACTGACCGAGACTGAAACTGTTACTGTGGATCCTGTTTCAGCCGGAGGCACACTTTCAGGCGGAACACCTTCCATAACCTATGGCGACATAACCGGAACCATGATACTTGCCGGCTATGCAGGAAGCATTGTTAAATGGCAGAAGATGGAAGGATCAGGATCATGGCAGGATATATCCAATACCTCAGCATCGTATTCAGAGATACCTGAAACTTCCGGTTCATGGCAATACAGGGTCGAAGTGAAAAGTGGAGTTTGTCCTGAAGACTATTCCAACAACGTTTCAATCACTGTTGCACAGAAAGGCCTTACAATACAGGCAAATGATCAGACAAAAAGCTATGGGACAGCATTTACATTCACCGGTAATGAATTTACTGTAACCGGCCTGGTAACAGGTGATGCCGTGAACAGCGTAACGATAACTAGTGCAGCAGCTCCCGCGTCAGCAGAAGTAGCCGGATCACCGTATACGATAACAGTATCATCAGCCGTCGGGTCAGGTCTTGGCAATTATATAATTACATACACAGATGGCTCCTTCACTGTCAGTAAAGCTTTATTAAGTTATATTGCAGATCCGCAAAACAAGGTAACAGGAACTGCAAATCCGTTACTCACCTACTCTTCCACAGGATGGCAGAATGGTGAAGATGAATCAGTGCTTTCTACTGTACCTCAGATCTCAACAATAGTTGATGCCTCAACTCTCCCCGGGGTTTATTCAGGAGCAATTACAATCTTGGGCGGAGCAGATGATAACTATGCCTTCAATTATGTTGCAGCTGATTTTACAGTGACAAAACTTCTGCAGTCCATAACTTTTGGTCCCCTCTCAGATGTTACCTACGGAGCTGCAGATATTAATCCCGGAGCTTCTGCCAGTTCAGGACTTGTGGTAAGCTATTCATCGGATAATACAGCAGTTGCTGCTATTGTGAATGATAAGATCCATCTGGCAGGAGCCGGAACGGCTTCCATTACAGCCTCCCAGCCAGGTGATGATGAATATGAACCGGCAACTGATGTATTACAGACAATTACAGTGAACAAAGCAGACCTTACATTTACTGCTGATGACAAGACCAGGGAGTATAATACCCCTAATCCGGTTTTTTCATTTACAATTACAGGGTTTGTCAATTCGGAAACCGAATCTGTACTTGATGTGCTGCCTTCAGCCAACTCAACAGCCATCCAGAGCACTGAAACAGGCACATATACGATAACCGTTTCAGGTGGAAATAACAATAATTATAACTACCTGTTTGTTCCAGGTGTACTGACCATTACAAAAGGGGATCAGGTAATAACATTCAGCTCTTATCCCCAAAGACTTCTTGTTAAAGATACTTATACACTTGTGGCAACGAGTACATCTGATCTGCCTGTTACTTATGAGAGTCTGGACACTGACATAGCAACAGTTAGCGGAGATGAAGTTACCGGTGTATCAAAAGGTAACGCCAGGATAAGGGCATACAATGCAGGCGACCAGAACTACAATGCAGGAGAAGCTCAGGTAACAACAGAGGTTTATTCCTCTCATCAGAATATAATGAACCTTTTCACTCCTAACAATGACGGTATTAATGATAAATGGGAGCTTCCCGAACTGGCCACATGGGGAAAATGCAGTGTAAAAGTTTACAGCAGATGGGGTCAACTGGTGTTTTCGGAGAAAGATTATAACAACCTGTGGGATGGAACATCCAATGGAGATCCCGTACCAGAGGGACCATATTATTTTATAATTGAAACAGAGAATGCAGGAATGGTGAAGGGGACGGTGAATATAGTAAGGTAAAGGCGTATGGCGAAGGGCATCAGGCGACTGGAAGAATAGAAAGGGAGAAGAGGTGAGAGGGTGAAAGGGAGAAAGAGGAAGGAAGAATTGATAATGAATCATTAAGGAATAGAGTAAACTATACATTGATGAAAAAAATACTCATTATTACAGCAGGAATCTTAACCGCAACAGTGTTAAGTGCCCAGCAGATACCAATATCAGAGAATTACTTCATGGATAAGTATTCCCTGGCACCATCATACGCGGGAAACCATAATCCCAAATACCTGATGATGGGATACCGAAGCGACTGGACTGGCATCGACGGCGGACCAAAGACTGCAAGGCTGTCATTCAATGATGAATTCCCCTTCATGAAGAATGCCGGCTATGGTGCTAAGATTATTTATGACAAGGCTGGTATATTCAGTCAGCTTTACATACTGGCATCCTATTCATATAACCTTTCAATAAATGAAGATCACCATATACTCTTCGGTCTCTCAATGGGAGCTTATAAAAACAGGCTCAACCTGACTGATTATTATAATGATCCCGGGTATACAATTGATCCTTCACTTATAAGCCAGGATATAAATTCAAAGCTTAAATTCATGAGTGATTTTTCTGCTGTCTGGACCTGGAAGGGTGCTGAAGCCGGATTTACTTTTTCAAATATCACACTCAATGATGCAAGCTATAAAGATGTAAACCTCAAATACAGTCCGCTGGCAAATTTTCAGTTCCATACCTCCTACCTGTACTCCATTACAGAAGCATGGGATCTGGTTCCGCTTGTGATTGTCAGGGGAGGCAAGTACATAAAGAGTCAGTTTGAGATCGCCTCACAGGTTGTATATATGAAAAGATTCCGAGGCAGTCTGGTATATCGCGATCCGGGTGTTATAGGAGCAGGAGCAGGTCTGAACCTTGATAAGGGATTGCAGATAGGGTACAATTTCAATCTAGCAACTAATGTAGCTATGGGAGCATTTAATAATCATGAGATCTCTCTTGGCTTCAATATTTTTGAATACCTGGTTAAATCTAAATAAACTCACATAAAGATCAACAAATGATTTGACAATCTGCTATTTATATCTACAATTTCAGATGTTAGGGGCTGCCTTTTTTATGCTTTTTTGATTATAATGAATAAAATGATAATTTTGCCTTCATATTTTGGTAAATTGTATCCCTTACGGAAGGTAGAAAAATTGATGCAACCTGCAGAGAGATTTTTAGGTCTATACATGAAACCTGAAGATAAATGAGGAAGGCTGGCCTGATATTGCTGGTAATTCTTGCTGTTCATTTAAAACTGAATGCACAGGATTATACATTCATTATTGATCCCGGGGACCCGGGTGCAGATTTTACCTCTCTCGAAGAAGCCTTTTCCCTGATTAATAATAGTGGTACAGATATTGGAGTCGTTCACCTTCAGATAGCAGGAAGCACAACAGAAACAGCAACAGCCATTCTTTATGAGAGTGGTTATGGAGGCTCTTATTATACATCTATTACGATATATCCTACCTCCTCAAGTTTGTCAATAAGCGGAAACATAAACGGCCCCCTGATCCAGCTGACAAACGCTGCTAATGTAACCTTTGATGGAAGAGTAAATCAATCAGGCGGAGCAGACATGTCAATAACCAATACCAGCACCGGGGCATCTGCATCCACAATTATGTTCACTGAATCGGCAAACAATAATACGGTTCAGTATTGCATTATAAAGGGTGCCGGAACCGGAACATCATACGGAACTATATTCTTCTCTACATCTACTGTAGGCACAGGTAACGATGATAATACAATCACTTATAACATGATCACTGCTGATCCGGCCGGAAGACCAATCAATTCACTTTTCTCATATGGCACATCGGGCAGTGAAAATGACGGAAATATCATCAGCAATAATGAAATTTACAATTTTTTAAATGCTGCCAATGAATCAAACGGTATATACCTCTCTGAATACTCAACAGCATTCACAATATCCGGGAATAGCTTCTATGAAACCTCTACTTTTTCGCCATCGGCTTCAACGGCATATTATATAATAAAAATAAGCGCCATAACCGGAAACAATTTTTCTGTTAGCGGGAACTACATTGGAGGAAGTAGCGCATCATGCTCCGGAACATGGGTTAAAGCCGGAACTGCTGATAATGTATTTACAGGTATTTATATCAGTGCCGGAAGCGGGACTGCAAGCAGTTTGCAGAATAACAGGATCCAGAATATTGACTGGAGCAATGTCACATCGGCAATATGGCAGGGGATAGAAGCAGCAGCAGGAGATATGAATATAGGAACAAGTTCAGGCAATTATATAGGTAATTCAACAGGGAATAATTCCATAACCGTCACAAATGTATCCAGTGGATCTATCTATGGAATATATATAACTAGTAATGGTGCTGTAAGCTGCCAGAATAATAATATTGGTTCTGTTACCTCAGTCAACTCGTACACTGTAAATGGTGTAATATTATATGGTATTTATAAATCAAACGATACAGGAACTACAACAATAGGCAGTAATACCATTGGTAGTACAACTACAGCAAACAGTATCCATGCAAGTTCAATTGCCACCGGATACAACCAGATTGTGGTTGGAATACGTAATAGCGGAAGCGGCGATATTACGATCAGTAATAATACTGTTGCCAATCTTAACAATGCAGGTACCAGATCTTCAATCTTAGGTACCGGCAGAGCCATTGCAATTTATTCCATTGCCGGTACAAATACGATTTCTGATAATATTATTCACGATATCAAACATGCAAACGGCAATGCCACTGCAGGAGCAACTCCATCTGTATCCGGGATTTCAATTGGAGGGTCCGGATCTACATTAAGAACCGTTACAGGAAATACAATATATAATCTGAGCAATACCTTTTCATCATTCGCCGGTTCTGTTATAGGAATATATTTTATTGGAAATACAGGTGAGAATATTGTCAGCGGCAATTTTATACATAGCTTGTCTGTTGCAGGTGCATCTTCCTCAACCGCATCATTAATAGGAATAAAATTATCTGCAGGCACTATAAATACAACTAATAATATTATCAGCCTGGGAGGAGACACTAAAACAAATGTTTTTGGTATTTATGGATCAGGTGGCAGCGGAAACACCAACAGGGTTTATTTTAATACTGTATTTATAGGAGGTACTGTAAGCTCAGGAACAAACAAGTCTTATGCTTTCTACAATCTCAACAATTTAAGCACGCGTAATATTCGGAACAACCTCTTTGTCAACAAAAGATCGACTGCACTCAGTTCATCGCTTCACTATGCAGCATATTTCACTGCAAGCGGAGGTGCCGTTACTTGTGATTATAATGACTATTTTGTGTCTGGAACAGGAGGTGTGCTTGGTTATTATGGAGTTGATGTTTCCACATTACCTATTGTAACTTCACAGGATACTTACAGCTACGCTATTGACCCAGCCATTGCAGTAGAAGGGAGTACTGCAGATTCAGATTACACTATTGGTCAGGATCTTATTGGGGTTGGTGGTACCGGCATAACAACTGACTATAACAACGACCCAAGGAATAATCCAACAATGGGTGCCTGGGAGAGACTCGTTAATAAATGGATCGGTACCACAAGCACTGCATGGAATGTTATCACAAACTGGACCGGAATTACAATTCCACTTGATAATGCAAGCATTATTTTTGATAATTCTGCTGTACGTGATCTTTACCTCGAAGCTGACCACTCCGTAAATAACATAACCAATCCAACATCAATGGATATTTTCACAAATGGTTATCAGCTATCGGTCAGTGGTGCATTTGACTTTTCCGGCACGGGCCTGATAGACGCAACTGCTTCATCTTCTACAGTAGTATTCAGCGGACTGACCCCACAGCAGATAGATGGAGCTGATTTTGTCAGCAGTAAAGCTTATAATCTTACTATTGATAATACACCTGGAGTCACTGTTGAAAGCAATTTCACAGTAGATAATTCACTCACCATTAATTCAGGTAAGAAACTGGTAATTTCTGCAGGTACACAGATGACAGTAACAGGGACTATTACAAACAGTGCCGGTGCCTCCGGGCTAATAATCCGATCGGTTGCCAATGGCAATGATGGTAAATTAATTAATAATTCTGCATCAGTTCCTGCAACAGTCAAACTATTCATATCTGGCGGAACAGGTGTTTCTGGCCCGGCATTCCATTATGTTACTCCTCCTGTTCAGTCAATGGCCATAGATAATTCTTCTATATCAGCTACAGCAGCCAGCCTTGGTCTGACCTACTTTAATGGAGACTTGATTCTCTACGATGAGACCAAAGCAACAACAGGCAAAGATGCCGGCTGGCAATATTTTGAT
>Ga0307376_10005437_pt1 | contig 11451 bp, 13 predicted proteins | sample TR2MG_FD_202536 | JGI IMG/M metagenome (GOLD analysis project Ga0307376, IMG submission 202536) | Soil microbial communities from Risofladan, Vaasa, Finland - TR-2 | ecosystem: Environmental > Terrestrial > Soil > Coastal area > Acid sulfate soil | place: Finland: Risofladan, Vaasa | collected... | reverse complement strand
TCAACCAGAGATTGCTAGAGGTACTCTAACTTTAACTCAATTAGATGAGATTCATAAGGAGATGTCAGAGAATTTAAACATAGATGATATTTTTACTTGTCCTCATGATGATTCTGATAATTGTAGATGTAGAAAGCCTGAAGTTGGTTTATTAACAAGTGCAGCAAAAAAATATAATCTTGATCTAACTGAATGTTATATGGTAGGAGATAGAAATTCAGATATACGAGCAGGTAAAAATGCAGGATGTACAACAATCATAATAGATAAGATGTATAACCAAAGTGTTTCTGCTGATCATAGAATTTCAGAGTTTAGTCAAATTTTAGGTATTGTAGATTACTTTACTGTTAATTATCTTAGAGAGATTTCTGTGGCAGCTCTGAGTATAAGTAAAAATAAAATAGCAAAACTGATTGATGTAATACTCCAAGTCAAAAAAGAAAAAGGACGGATATTTTTTATAGGAGTAGGTGGTGGAGCAGGAAATGCTTCACATGCAGTTTGTGACTTTAGGAAATTAGCTAAGATAGATTCTTACTTTTTATTTGATAATACTTCTGAGTTAACCGCTAGAGTAAATGATGACGGTTGGAGATCTTCTTTTGTAAACTCTTTGAAGATAAGCAACTTAACTGAAAAGGATTGTGTATTTGTATTTTCAGTAGGTGGTGGTAATGAAGAAAAAGGAGTTAGTCAGAATATAATTGAAGCCCTAAAGTTAGCCAAAGTTCAAGGATCTAAGATAGTTGGGGTTGTAGGGAGAGAAGAAGGTTATACTCAGGAAGTTGCAGATGTATGTTTAACAGTACCAAATTTTAATACAAATCTTTTAACACCTAGTACTGAGTCTTTTCAATCTATTATTTGGCATTTGATTGTCTCTCATCCTTTAATTAAAGCAGATAATCCTGTTTGGTAGTCGGAGGACTTATGTTATTTTTAGATAGTGGAAATTTAGATGAGATTCAAAAATATAATAATTTCGGAATAATTAGTGGAGTTACTACTAATCCCACTATTTTAAAAAAAGATGGAATAAAAGATGTTGAAGAGTTTGTAAAAAAATTAAGGGAATTCTTTTCAGGTCATTTATCATTAGAAGTTACATCTAATGATAAAGAAGAGATGATTAAAGAAGCTTTATACTTAAATACATTAAGTTCTAATATAAGTGTAAAAATACCTATACACGGACCCAAAGGAGAACTTCATTATTTAGAAGTTATTAAACGACTAAAGTGGGAGTTATCTTTAAATATAACAGCACTAATGAGTATTAGTCAATGTATAGTTGCTAGTTTAGCTGTTCCTATGTGTAAATCATATATCTCTTTATTTGGTGGTAGGGTGAATAATATGGGATATGATAGTAATGAAGAAATTAGAAAGATAAGACAATTCTTAGATAGTTTATCAAAAGGTCAAAGACCTAAGTTAATCATAGGCTCAACAAGAGAAGTTCTTAATATCAGTGAGTGGTTACTATCTGGTGCAGACATAGTAACAGTCACTCCTAATTTAATAAATCAAATGATTGTACATCCTTATACAAAGGAAACTGTACAAATGTTTTTGAGAGATGCTAATGGATAGAAATATAATTATTTGCGGAGTTTTAGATAAAGAAGGATCATCTAATTTATGGATGGCATCTGCTATTATGAAAAATGGTTTTAATGTTATTCCTATAAATTATAGAACAGTCTTAACTAAAACTAGTCAAGAGTACTTAAAGAATTTATTAGTTCATACAATTGAAACCTATAAACCTTCTTTGGTTATATTTTGTAAATGTAATGGTATACATCCAGATACAATTAAAGCTTGTAGTGAACTAACTACAACTTGGTTATACTTTATGGATTCCTATATCATCACTCAACAGTGTCCTGAGATAATTGAACACGCTAAGAATTGTCATTTTAGTTCATGTACTTCAGAGATTACAGTTGAGTATTTTAAAGAGAAGGGGGTGAAGAATTGTCATCACGTATTTGAAGGAATAAATCCTGTAATACATAAACCAGTTGAAGTTGATAATAACTACAAAGCAGATATATCTTTTGTAGGAACTTTTACGAAGGAGCGAGAGAATTTTTATAACGCATTAAATGATTTAAATTATGATGTGAAATTCTATGGTGCAGGCTGGAAGTCGGATGTGATAGCAGAAAATGCGTTTATTAAAGTTTGTTCTAGTTCTAGGTATATGTTATCCCTTAACAGTTTCAATAATATACCTACTTATTTTAGCGGTAGAGTATTTGAAATGCTTGGTTGCGGATCTTGTGTTTTACATTTTGACACTACTGATACTATAGCAAAGTATTTCGATAAGGGAGATCTGTTTTTCTTCAAAGATACTATGGAATTATTTGAGAAGATAGTATATTTAAACAACGCTCCTGAAGAATATAGACAAGCATGTATTAAAGGAAGGGAGACAGTTTTAAATAATTATACTTGGTTTCATTCAATCCAAAAAATGTTTAATATTTTATCTGGAGAGAAGTAATGAATATTGTAATTATAAATAATGGTTATCGAAGTATGATAGATCGCACTAGACTTGATTTTTTTAGAAAGTTAGCTAGATTTCCTATGATAAATATACATTCATATGGTCCAGGAGAACATGCAATAGATCCAGAGGCGGCCCCACTTAATTGTGAAGAAACAACACCTATTTCAGAAGTAATTAATTTTTTTAAACCAGATCTTTTTTTAATGTTTTTATATGATGCTTCTAAAATAAAGTATGAGTCTGTTAATTTGAATAAAAAAACTATTGGTGTTCCTTTTGTGGTAGTTGAAGAAGATCATTACAGAGAAGATAGAGAAGATGGAAAGAAAGTAAGAGATTGGTATAAAAAAGTAAATTTTGATATTATCTTACGAAGACATTGTTATCCTGAAGATCAAAGAGTAGATAATTCAATATGGTTTCCTTTTTCAGCTAATGAAGAAGAGTTTATGGAAAATGATCAAATTGAAAGAAAAAATGTAATAGGTTTTGCAGGAAGTTCTTCTGATCATATAGATTATAGAGTAAGACAGCAAGCATTAAACATATTATCAATAAACAAACTTTTAGATTCTAATTATGGTAAATTTAGTGGTAAGGACTATATTGAATATATTCAGAGTCATATTGCTAATATGGCTTGTTCAGGTTCAAGTATTCATACTCCTCTAGCTAAACATTTTGAGATACCACTTTGTGGTACTGCTGTTATAAGTAATCAGATAGATCATCAAGATCTATTATTTGATAACAAAGAATGTTATTTTGAATATAAAGATGATTGTAGTGATGTTATAGAGGTAGTAAAAGAAGTTTTAAATAATCATGATCGTGTAAAAGAAATAGTTAAAAATGCTCAAGAACAGATTATCTTAAAACATACTGATGAAAGAAGATTAATCGAATTGATTAATATCTTCAACGCTTTTATAGAAGGAAAAGAACTACCACGCATTTGGGGACAATAATGTCAGGAATTATATTTGTACCAACAAAAAATGCTAGAAATAGATTTATTAGTTATGGACGTTATTTATCTCTTTTTGATTACTTTATCGAAAACCATAATTTTAAATATAGTGAAGAATTACAATGTGATCCTTTAAGTATTGAAGAGGACACTGTTATTATCTTTAAGGCTCCTGAGTACCATTCACCAGATTTATTACAAGATATGTATAAACTACCTTCTTCTAAGAACTTAATTGGTTACTTTACTGATATACATACAGATTCTTTATTGACTGGATCTTATACAGATGATGATAAAATCTATATTGAGAACATGACTAAGATTTTAGAAAGATGTGATATTATTCTTTGTCCCTATAGATCACCTTTTTTAAAACTTTGGCCTCAGTTTATAAATAAATTTATTTTATTTCCACAGTTTTCTAACTATTGGAGTGATAACATTAATAATACTTCTATTAATAAAATTCTATTAAGTGGAAATATTGGAGATTGGTATCCATTAAGACTTCTTATATCAGATAGTAAATTAGATACTACAATTAAATTGATACATCCAGGATATGATTTATTAGATTATCAAATAAATCCAAGGTATTGTAGTGTAGGTTTAGATTATTTTAATACTCTTCTTACATATGCGGGTGGAATAGCTACAGGTGGAATTATGAATTATATAACTGCAAAACACTTTGAAATTCCAGCAGTAGGAAGTTTACTATTAGCTCCTCAGTTACCTGATTTAAAAGAGTTAGGTTTTCTAGATGGAATAAATTATATATCAATTGATAAATCAAATTTTAAAGAGAGAATTGAAGATGTAACCTATAATCCAGAAGATTATTTAGAAATTAGAAAAGCGGGTCATACACATATACTAAGTCATTTTTGTTTGCCACACAGAATTAAACAATTAGAATCTATTTTAGAGTTATATCATGCAAAAACCAAGTAACTATAACTACATGGATAATCTTTTGAGACACGTAGGAAAAGATTATCAATTCTTCGGAGAAGAGTTTGTTTATCCTAGACAATTGGAGATTCATCTCCCTGGTAATGGTAAGATACATTGTAATTTAGACTGTAAATGGTGTCAAGGAAGGTACTTTAAAAGAGATTTAGGAAACTGGGAATTAGAAGGACTAGCTTTACTAAATAATTTAAAAGGATCAATTCCATATCATATCTATGGTGGAGCTTATACCGAACCTTTACTGAATTTACATCTTTTAACTTATTTAGAAACAACTAAGAAATACGGTAATTCTTTTGGTATTCATACTAATGGAACTTTACTATTACAATTAGAACAAGATTATAAATTCCTTACTAGACTAAATGAAATTACTACTACCTATGAAGATTACTTATCAATTAGTTTAGATGGTGGACAAGCAGATAGTTGGTGTAAAGTAAAGAATAGTAATTCACATCTTTATTTCTACATGATTCTATCAGCAATAAAACTTATTGCTAAACTAGATAGGAAGTTTACTTTTAGGTTATGTTATCTAATTTCAGAAGAAACTGGAACTAAAAGAAATCTAGATGCTGTTGTAAAATTAGCCCAAGAAGCAAAGGTTGATAGTTTAAGATTTTCTATTCCTTATCAGAAGTATAATTTAGATTTTAAAGTTTTAAAAAAGTATAGAGATAAGGTCGAAGTACCACAACATGAAAAATATATTAAAATATTAGAACCTTATTTATCTAAGACTCTAGATGAAAAACCTTATATCTTTTATGTAAATCCAGCAACTACTTCAGTATGTCAGTATAACTTTTCAAAGTGTATTTATTCTTATTATCAAATGACAATAGGAGCTGATGGATATTTATATAAATGTTCATCTGTGGCTGCACCAACAGCTAAATTACATAGAATAGATAAATTAAATTCTGATTTAGAGTATTTTAAAGATAATCTTATTAAAAGTTATGATGAGAATTGGGATAGTAATGAGATGTGTTTTAAGAATCGTTTGAGGTGTAATAGAATGGCTATTGAATGTAATCAGGAGTACAATAAAAGTCTTATTAAGGGAACCAGAGTATGAGAGAATTTACTAGAATAGTAAAAGATAAGTTTGGAACTCAAGAATTAATTGGAGTAGAGGTTGGTGTTAATAAGGGCGAAAACGCTGCTGAAATGTTAAAAGAATTAAATTTAAAAAAATTGATTTTAGTAGATAGTTGGAGAACATATGAGTATCCTACTAATGAAGAAATAACATATGGATATACCAATCAACTTTATTTAGATCAGTTATATTTTAATGCAACAACTTATTTTAAAAAATTTGAAAATGTTTATATTTATAAATTGTCTTCTATGATAGCATCCTGTTTAATTAAAGATACCTTTGATTTTATTTATCTTGATGCTAGTCATCGTTTTGCTGATCTTTTAGAGGATTGTGTACGTTGGTCTCCTAAGCTAAATAAAGATGGTATTATTGGAGGACATGATTGGTATCATGAATATTTTCAAAATGATATTCATAATGCAATACATAGTTTTTTAAAACTGACTAGTAATTCATTTACAATAGAAAATCTCTATATTGTTGGGGATGATTGGTATCTAAAAAATGTTAAAAATTAATATTATAATACCGTCAAAAAATAGAGCTTGTCAATTAGATCTTATGTTAAGGACTTTTTATAAATATTTTAAACTTGACTATGACCTTACTGTAATATATACAACATCAACGGTAGAGCACGAAGAAGGGTATAGAATACTTAAAGATATATATCCAACTATTAATTTTATTAAAGAAACCTTTTTAAAAGAAAATATAATAGATTGTATAGAAAATAACTTAAACCCCTTTGTTGCATTTTTAAGTGATGATATAATATTTATACGTCCTATAGAAGAAAGTATTTTTACAAAAAGATTTGAAGAAAATACTGACATTTTTTGTTTAGTATTTAGAAATGGGGCTACACGACTAAAGAACTTTAATACAGATGAAGACTTAATTGAGATACCAGAAATAAACTCTTGGGGTGAGTATAATTGGAAAGAGGCCACGAGTCATTTTTGGAATACTTCACAATTACTAGTAGGACATATAACTAGAAGATTAGAATTATTAGAAATTATAAAAAATTGTAATTTTTCAACCCCTAATGAATTAGAAGAAAGATTCGTAAACTATCCAATTAAGAAGAATATAAATATCTGTATCGAACATTGTCTTATAGAATTATGTATTAATACTGTACAAGCCCATCCTGATATTTCTTATTATTTTCATAGCATACCAGCATATTTTTTAAACGAATATTGGGTTGATGGTTTATATATGGACTTAGATGAAACACAGTATTGTGGTGATTATTCAAGAATCAAAGAAATAGATTTTAAATGGAGGCAAAGAGGATGAACAAACCAATTGTTTCTCCACATATTAGACTTAGACATCCTGAATTCTTTACTATAGGAGAAAAATCAATAATAGATGATTTTTGTTATTTGTCTACTAAACTTATTTTAGGATTTAATATCCACATCGGAGCTAGTTGTAGTGTTATTGGAGGACCTGAGAGTTCATTAATAATGAAAGATTATACAGCTATTGCTACTGGTACGAGAGTAGTGTGTGGAACTGCTGATTTTGTAAATGATTTAGCTGTAGTACTTGATGAATTTGATAATGTTGTTAATGAGGGTAGAGGTCTTTCTGGAGATGTTATTTTAGAGAGGTTTTCAATAGTTGGTGCTAATTCTGTAATTCTTCCTAATAATCATATTAAAGAGGGGGTGGCTATTGGAGCTTCTAGTCTTGTACCTGTTAATTTCAACTTTGAACCTTGGTGTGTTTATGTAGGACAACCTATAAGAAAAGTAAAAGAACGAAATAAAGAAAGTATCTTAGAGCAAGTAAGAAAATTAGGATATATATGATACCACAATTTGAACCCTTAATGCAAGAGAGTTATATTAATCAGGTTACTCAAACTATGAGAAGTGGGTGGATAGGTTCAGGAAAAGAAGTAACTAAGTTTGAGGATCAAATTGCAGAATATACAAAAAGTAACTTTGCTATTGCAACTTCTAGTGGAACTACTGCTTTATTAACTATCTTAGAAGCCTTAAAGTTAAGAAAAAAAGTAATAGCGATTCCTAACTATTCATTTATTGCAGCAACAAATGTAGTTAGATTCTTAAATAATACTTTCAAAATAATTGATATAAATTTTGATACTTTGTGTATGTCTCCCCAAAAACTTCAAGAGAATCTACCTGTTGATGCAGTAATCTTTATAAACCATAATGGTTATGTAGGACCAAGAGTTAATGAAATAAAGAAAATATGTGATACTAATAATATTCTATTTATAGAAGATGCTGCTTGTGCATTAGGACAAGTCTTTGAAGGAAAACACGCTGGTACTCAAGGGATTATGAGTTGTTTTTCTTTCAGTGTACCTAAACTAATAACTACAGGTCAAGGCGGAATGATTATTACGAATGATTCCTCTTTAGCGAAAAGAAGTAGAGAAATTATTGATCAAGGAAGCACAACTTGGAGACAAGATCAGCTTCACTATAGTATTGGACTTAATTTTAAACTTGGAAATATTCCTGCTTCTTATGGTATAGCTCAGTTAAATATAATAGAAGAATTGTTACAAAGACGATCTGAGATACATGAAAGATTTAAACAGAATTTACCTTATCTACATACATATGAAACAGACAATCATACAGGAACTTGGATGAATATCTTAAAGACAGAAGATGCAGAAAAACTAGTTAATCATTTAAAAAAATTTAATATAGAAAGTAAGATGTATTATAAACCAATAGACTTATCTATTGGATTGCCTGAGATGGTTAATACTTTTCATATTTATAAAACTAGAGTTTATCTTCCTAGTTCACTTACCTTAACCACCTCTGATATAGATTATATATGTGAGATAATTAATGAGTACTAAAAAGGTATTAATTACAGGAATCACAGGCCAAGATGGAAGTTATCTAGCTGATCTGCTTCTAGAAAAAGGTTATGAAGTACATGGTATTATTCGTAGAAGTAGTACTCTTATAACTAGAAATATTGATCATATTATAAAGGATATTGAATTACATTATGGTGACTTATCTACTGGTATAGAACAAATTATACTATCTGTGAAACCAGATGAGATTTATAATCTAGGAAGCATGAGTCATGTTAGAATTTCTTTTGATATACCAGATTATACTTTCAATGTTAATGCATCAGGAGTATTAAAAATTTTAGAATGTCTGAGACAAAATCATTTAGATACTAAATTTTATCAAGCCTCTAGTTCAGAAATGTTTGGAATGTCTCCACCACCACAAAACGAAAATACAATTTTTAATCCTTGTAGTCCTTATGGAATTGCTAAACTAGCAGGTTATTGGATAACTAAAACTTATAGAGAATCTTATGGAATTTTTGCATCTAATGGAATTTGTTTTAATCATGAAAGTCCAAGGCGTGGAGAAAACTTTGTAACTAAAAAAATCATTAGAGCTGCTGTTAAAATTAAACTAAAGAAACAGAAGATTTTAACATTAGGAAACTTAGATGCGAAGAGGGATTGGGGATTTGCTGGTGATTATGTTAAAGCTATGTATCTAATTCTTCAACACACTGTTCCAGATGATTTTGTGATTGCTACTGAAGAAAGTTTTACAGTTTTACAATTTTTAGATTTAGTATTTAAAAAGTTAGATTTAGATTATCAACAGTTTGTACAGTTTGATAACAGATATAAAAGACCAAAAGAAGTACCTAGTCTAATGGGTGATGCCTCAAAAATAAGAAAGGTATTAAACTGGGAACCAGAAACTGATATAAATCAATTAATTGATCTTATGATTGAACAGATAATGAGGGAAGAATGTTAGAAATAAAATCTTATACTAATCAATTAATAGCAATTATAGATAACTTAGATGAAGTAAAAGATTCTTTAAGTTTTTATGGTGTGCGAGAAGATGATATACAAGTAGGAACTTTTAAATATCTTAAAAATAAGGTAATGAGAGATCATCGACATATTATTAGAGAACGTACAATAAAGAAAACACAAGAGGTTCTGATAGTTTGGAAAGGTAAATGTGCAACTAGGGTTTGGGATTCAGAAGATAATTTAATTTTTAAAGGAATAATGAAGTCTGGAGATTTTATTATTGTATATAATGGAGGGGTTGGATACACTACTTTAGTTGACAATACTATTATGTTAGAGGTTAAGTTGGGACCATATAATATTTTAAATGATAATGAAGATAGGGAATTAATTATATGAAAGCAGCAATAATAGGAAATGGATATTGGTCTAAAATCTTACAGCAGTATATACCTCGATACTTTGATATAAAATATATTGCTAATTCTAAATTTGATTTAAATAAGATTTGGAAAGATAGGTCAATAGAAGTTGTTTTTATTGCAACTCCTATAAATACTCATTATTCAATTGCAATAGATGCATTAGATAATAATAAACATGTGTTTATTGAAAAGCCCTTAACTACTAATTATTCTGAAGCTTTAATTCTATCACATACAGCAAAACGAAAAAACTTAATTCTCTTTACTGATTTAACTTATACTTTCTCTGATGAATTAAATTCAATTCTAGATTTAGATTCATTTCAAGTACAATTATTTAGGGATAACTCAAAAAAATATAAAGATGTAAATGTTCATTGGGTTTTAACTCCGCATATTTTATCTATCTTAGGTGTGTTTCATAAATTAAATAATATTGGTCTATTTAATACTTCCTTACATACTGGAAAAATTATAAGTCCTAATATGGAGATTGACGTAAGTTTAGAGCAACCCAAACTTAATAAATTCATCATTAATAATAAAGAATTTCATTTTGAAGAAGATAACGTTAAAAGTGGAATTATATATTTTGTCAATTGTATTTATAAATTGTATCCTACTAACTTAAATCTCTCAGTAAAAATAGTAGAGATTATTGATAAAGGAATCAAAAATAATGGATGAATTAAATCCTGACTTACTAGCATTAAATAATCTTTTTGCTTATATTATAGATTTTGATAATCACAGTAATACAGTAGCTATTGACAAAGCTCATAACATATTTTTACTAGGAGCTTTATTATCTAAGAAACCAAAAAGTCTTTTAGAAGTAGGATTGGGAAGTGGTTATACATTACACACAATGATTCAAGGTATTAGACATAATTTAGTGGGTGAATTAACTATAGTAGAAAATTGGTATGATTGGGGTGGTATAAGACAAGAAAATATTTTTAATGATTTAACTGAAAAAGTTACAGATCTAAAGATAACCTTTCTTGAACAAGCAGAAAGAGTATTTCTAGATGAGTGTAAATCAGATCAATATGATTTTATTTTGACAGATGCAGATCATAAAAATGGTGGTTATTTAATTGATGAGTATCTAAGAATTGCTAAAGAAGATGCTTTTATTTTTATGCATGATACTAATTATCATCATACTGGACAGAAATGTATGAAGTATTTAGAAGAAAGATTAATTGAACTTAAACTTCCTCATTTTATGTTTACTGAATCAACAAGACCAAATGAAAGATGTGAAGAAGGGTTTACCTTTATTATTAATCGGAGAATGAAGTAATGGAATATAAAATACCATACCATAAACCTCTAATTAAAGTAACTCCAGAATTGATGAAAACTATTCAAAAAGTTTTAGAATCAGGAGAAATAGTAAATGGTTATTATGTACGAAAGTTAGAAGATTATTTTTTTAGTAATTATTTAGTTTATGCAGTAGCTTGTGCTAATGCTACTTCAGGTATGAGTATGGCTATAGGATCAATAAAAGCTTGGAAGGGAATAGATAAGTTAAAAGTATCTATTCCTGCTTTTACTAGGCCAAATACTTGGTATGCTGCTACTCAAAATAATTGTAGTATTTGGCCTAGTGAT
>Ga0307376_10005431_pt1 | contig 11458 bp, 10 predicted proteins | sample TR2MG_FD_202536 | JGI IMG/M metagenome (GOLD analysis project Ga0307376, IMG submission 202536) | Soil microbial communities from Risofladan, Vaasa, Finland - TR-2 | ecosystem: Environmental > Terrestrial > Soil > Coastal area > Acid sulfate soil | place: Finland: Risofladan, Vaasa | collected... | reverse complement strand
AGGAAACAACCCGAAATACCGGATGTACGGTGCGTGGAGTCTGCGGAAAGCAGGAGAGTACCGCAAATCTTCAGGATCTGCTCCTGTTCGTGCTGAAAGGATGCGGTTGGGTTGCGCAGAAAATCGATGATTGGCGTCGGGTAGTCCCGGACCTGGGCAATTTCAGTGTCCAGTCTCTGTTTGCCACCATCACTAACGCGAACTTTGACGATGATCGTATCGTTGAACTGATCGGTCAGGCGCTCGCGCGAAAGCGAACACTTGTTGCCGAGCTCAGCGGGCTTCGCGCCACGACCAACCGGGAGTCTGCGGAAACGAACCTTCCGCCGTGCGTTCGGTGGGACCTCTTGTCGACCGCCGGCGATTATCGCGAACGCCTCGCACTGAAGGCTGGCGAGATCGGAGTTCTGTCGGAAGAAAACATCGATGTTCGATCGCTGAAAGAGCTTACTACCTATGGTTTGAAGGGACTTGCGGCCTACGCCGATCATGCCGCCGTTCTCGGTTTCTCCGACGCTGAAGTATACCAGTTCGTCCTGCGGGCGCTTGCCACCCTGGTGGAGGAGCGTGATGCGGACGCGCTCACGGCGCTGGTGCTGGAAACCGGAAGATACTCAGTTGCTGCAATGAAGATTCTCGACACGGCGAACAGCACGACCTACGGCTCTCCTGAGATCACCGAAGTCAATATCGGGGTTGGCAAAAATCCGGGTATTCTCATTTCGGGCCATGATCTGAAAGACATGGAGGAGCTTCTGCGCCAGACCGAAGGCACAGGGGTTGATGTCTATACGCACGGCGAAATGCTGCCTGCCCATTACTATCCTGAGTTCAAGAAGTATAAACACTTCGTTGGCAACTATGGCGGGGCATGGTGGAAACAGAGTACCGAATTCGACCAGTTCGAGGGGCCAATTCTCATGACCACCAACTGCATTACCCCGGTCAAGGACTCCTATCGGAATCGTATCTTCACGACCGGCATGGCAGGCTATCCTGGCGTCCGGCATCTGGCCGACCGCCCGGAGGGAGGGCACAAAGAGTTCTCAGAAGTGATTGCGCTCGCAAAAACTTGTCCGCCGCCGAAACAGATCGAGACCGGAACGATCGTCGGCGGATTTGCTCACGCCCAGGTGCTGAAGCTTGCCGACAAGATCGTGAACGCCGTGAAGTCCGGCGCTATCAAGCGCTTCATAGTGATGGGCGGCTGCGATGGACGGCAGGCGGGCCGAAGCTACTTTACCGATGTTGCAACGACTCTCCCAAAGGATGCTGTCATCCTTACTGCGGGCTGCGCGAAGTATCGGTATAACAAACTGTCACTTGGTGACATTGGAGGCATTCCGCGGGTGCTGGACGCCGGACAGTGCAACGATTCCTACAGTCTCGCGCTGATCGCGCTGAAGCTTCAGGAAGTGTTTGGCCTGAAGGATGTGAACGAGCTGCCCATTTCGTTCGACATTGCCTGGTACGAGCAGAAGGCGGTGGCCGTTCTTCTCGCGCTGCTCCACCTCGGCTTCAAGGGTATTCGTCTCGGTCCTACGCTTCCGGCCTTTCTCAGCCCGAACGTCGCCCAGGTTCTTGTTGAGAAATTCGGCATCAGGCCCATTTCGACCGCAGCGCAGGACGTAGAGGCAATAATGGCTGGCGTATAGTCGAGACGATGGGTTTGCAGATTCCGAGCTCGTCGGGGTATACTTCCACCGGGAAGATCGTGACTGGAGAGTGAAATGAACTCTGACGAGCGTTTGCAGATTGCCAAATGCAATTTGTTCAGTGGTATTGGAATGGAGGACCTGGCGAGGATCCTGTCCATCCTCGAACCGCGGAGCTTCACCTTTCACGCAGGATCGCTGATTCGATCCCGAGGTGAACCCTGCGATAAGCTCCTTGTCCTGCTCGCGGGAAAGGTCTCCGGTGAGTTCCAGGACTACAACGGTCGCGTGCTCAGGGTCGAGACCATTTCGGCTCCCGAGACCGTTGCCTCTGCATTTCTCTTCGCCCCGGAGCCAGTGTTCCCGGTCAATGTCGTCGCCCTCGACGAAGTGCGGATCTGCTCGATCGACCGCAGCGCACTGTTTGCCGCCGGCGCCACGTCCCAGGCGCTCACAAAGGCACTGCTCGAGGATGTAGCGGCACGCGCCGCCTTTCTTGCCGAAAAACTTCGATTCACCCAGTTCACTACGCTGCGCCAGAAAGTTGCCGGTTATCTTCTCGAAAGGCTGCAGGACAGTGCAACTGGACGAATCACCTTTTCAATCAATCAGAAAGTCATCGCTGAACTGTTCGGAGTGGCCCGTCCCTCGTTGGGGCGCGTTCTCCATGATCTTGAGCAGCATGGGCTGATTGCGCGCGAACACCGGGCCATTATCATTCGCGATCGCAGCGCGCTCACCGAACTTCTGGTCGAGACAGAATAAGATCTCCAGATAGCGAATTGTGTGGCAGGCTCGACTTCAGCGACGGCACGCGGGTTCCGCTCATCAGGCGCATGCCATTGAGTATGACTACCATTACAGATATCTCATGTATCAACATGCCGCCTGCCATGTGAATGCCGCCCAGCAGGACACCGGTCAAGAGTCCGGCGACGGTGATGACCGCAATGATGACGTTCTGACGGATGTTGCGAAACGCCATCTTTGACCGGGCGATCGACTCCACAAGGAGCATCAGGTCGTTGCGCATCAAGGCGATGTCAGCTGTCTCGATAGCGACCTCAGTGCCCGCGGCGCCCATCGCAATACCGACATTCGCTGCCGCCAGGGCAGGCGCGTCGTTGATGCCGTCGCCAACCATTGCCACGACCAGACCACGTCGCCGCATCTCCTCGATCTTTGCAAGTTTCTCCTCAGGCAGCAGCTCCGAAAAAACCTCGGTGATGCCGACCTGAGCTGCGACAGCGCGCGCAGTGCCGTCGTTGTCGCCGGTGAGCATGACGATTTCACGCACGCCTGTTTGTCGCAGTTGCCGGACCGCCTCGGCTGCGTTCGGCCGAACCGGATCCGCGACGAAAATCCGTGCAAGAAGCGCACCTTCGACCGCTACCATCACCTGGGTACCCGATGTTCGGGAAGACATCTCCGCACCCTCGGTGTGTGAAACAGAGACGTTCGACTCCTGCATGAACCGCTGCGATCCGACAAGAATAGTCTTGCCCGAAAAAGTGGCGCGGATTCCGCGACCCGGAATTGCCTCCGCCTGCTCCGGGATCGGCACCGTTCCGAGCAGCGCCGCCTTCCGGAGGATGGCTGCCGCCAGGGGATGCTCGGAGCCGTTTTCAGCAATGGCGGCCCACCTCACCGCGCGGAGTTCTGGCGTATCCCCGACATCTACTCCGTCGTCCATCAGCGGGATCCTGGCCAATCCGGACAGTACCAGCACATCAATCACCTCCGGTTTTCCCTCGGTGAGAGTGCCGGTCTTGTCAAATGCTACCGCGTTGATGCGGCCGCCCTCCTCAAGATGCGTCCCACCTTTCATGAGAATGCCGCGCCGCGCCGCGCCGCCAATAGCGGCAATTACTGAGACCGGCGTTGAAAGGACCAGGGCACCCGGACAACCGATAACCAGTACCGTAAGGGCAAGCTCGACATTCCTTGTCGCGACCAATATCAGAAAGGAGAGGGAAATGATGAGCGGGGTGTACCAGCGTGAAAAGCGTTCCATGAACTGCTGCGTCGGTGCCTTTGCCTCCTGCGCCTCTTCGACCCGACGGATGATCCGTGCAAGGGTCGTATCCAGGCCTGCGCCAGTGACACGGACTGTCAGCAAACCGCTTTGATTGAACGTGCCGGCGTACACTTCATCCGCCTGACATTTCCTCCGCGGATATGATTCTCCGGTGATAGCACTCTCATCGATCGTTGACTCCCCCGCGATGACTACTCCGTCCACTGCGACTTTGGACCCCGGCTTTACGAGAATCGTCTCACCAACCGATACCTCCGTGACCTCGACGATTTCCTGTATGCCGTTTCGAACGACCACCGCACGAAGCGGCGCCAGATCCAGTAGCCCGCGGATGACGCCACGGGTACGCGCCATCGTCCGCGCCTCGAGGTATCCGCCCAAGTCAAAGAGAAATGTCACCGCCGCGGCCTCCCAGTAGTTTGCGATCAGCAGGGCACCAACTGCGGCGACAGTCACTAGCAGATCGATACTCACATGACGGGTCCGAATCGCTGAGACGGCCTTCGCGGCTATTGGTAACCCGGCGACGACCGCTGCCCCGACCATGAAGAGATTGGAGACTACAGATAGTGAGGCTATCCAGCGGAGCGCAAAGGCTGCCGCGACAAGACCGCCTGATATGAACACGGTGCCCCGGCTGCTTCGAAGAACAATTCGTGCGAGCATCATTTTGCCCTCACAGGGTAGCGACTGAAGACTCGTATCCCATCCGCCGCACGGTTTCCGTCAGCTGATCCGCGGACGCGCGGACCGGATCGTGTTCGACCTCGATCCTTCCGGTGTTGAAATGCACCACTGCCGTCTGAACGCCGTCAAGGGCCGAGAGCGCCTTTTCGATTTTTGCCACACAGGACGGGCAAGACAACTCACTGCTTCGCAACAATGTTTTCATGATTTCTCCTCCTCGCTTGATCTACAGCAAAGTTAGCAGGTTACCGGAGGACGAAACATGATCCATGTCAATCAAGTGCAGAATCTCGAAGGAAAATAGATCACCGAGAGTATTCGGGAGCAAGATCGCGGAGCGCATCTTCGTCAGCCAGTGCTATCCAGCCCCGGCCCGTGGTGATAATGCCCTGCTTCTGCATTCGACTCACCGCGCGGCTTGCAGTTTCAGTAGTGGTGCCGGCCATCGAGGCGAGCTCGTCCCGCGTCAGTGGCGCCTGGATAAGCGTATTGCCCTTCCATGGAGTACCCAGTTTGTCCGCAAGGTGAAGCAGCACGTATGCGATTCGCGCTTCCGCTGAGTACCCTGCAAGCTGGCGCACCATCTCCTGGGCCAAATGAAGCCGGTTCGAAAGCGCCTCCACCGACTTCAGCGCCACCGACGAATACTCGGTGAGGATCCTTCGGAACGCAACCGCATCAATTGACAGTGCGCACACCCTGCTGCGCGCTATCGCCGAATCCTCGTATCTTGCCGGTCCGTATCCGGCGAGGGATCCGAAGTATTCTCCGCTGCCAAGTATGTCGATGAGCACCGTATCACCCGAATCGGTGGTGCGAAACAGTTTCACGATACCAAGAGCGACAACAAATAGCCGTTCAGCTGGATCGCCCTCACGTATGATCGTGGACCCGGGTTCGAAACCGCGGTCGACGAATCGTCGGTTGATCGAGCGAACACTATCAACCGAGAGAGCCTGAAAGAAGGGAACTCCTGCGAGTACTTTCTCGCGCAGCCCAATGGTGCAAGACTCAACTTCAATCTCCGGAATGATGATCGGGATGTTCCGTCGAACCGCCATGGTCTCATTATAGTTGCACTGCCGAATCCGAACCAGCCCCGCTGGCGAACCGGCGCGTTATCAGAATGTTCCGAGCTCGGGTCGGCACCGGCTGTCCGGTTTTGCAGAGCTCACACCTTCCCGATGCGCTTCGTGCGCCTGCTCCTGCAGGACGCGATTGTTCATTATTCTATTTTGGCATATCATGCGGGAGATCATGTTTGAGCACCAAATGGGCAAGTCATCCGCCGATGCGCCGGGGCCGGCCTCAGCGGCACCGAGTGAGCGCGTCAGCCCACGGTGGGAGGATCCGCGCACTGTCGCCGGGTTCGCCTCAGGTTCGCCGAATCAACAACTGCTCGACTTTGCGCGAACGTTCCTTCGTGAAGGACACGCGCTACAGTGTCTTGATCTGGGTTGCGGTGCGGCACGGAACGCCCTGCCTCTGTCCCGGATGGGATTCAGTGTGACGGGAACCGATCTTTCGGAACCAATGCTGGATGCCGCGCGCGAGCGCATGAAACGTGAATTGCCGACCCGAGTCGCGCAGTTCGTCCATGCGCCGATGGCACCGCTGCCGTTCGAGGACCAATCTTTCGATCTGATAGTCGCACACGGCATCTGGAATCTCGCCCGCTCGGACGCGGAATTTCGTGCGGCTGTCGCCGAAGCCGGGCGCGTCGCCCGCCCCGGTGCCGGCCTCTTCCTCTTTACCTTTTCCCGGCACACGCTGCCCGACAATGTGCGTCCTGACCCGGGTGAAACGTTTGTCTTTTCCTCGTGGAATGGCGAACCGCACTGCTTTCTCACCGAAGATGAACTAATCTCTGAGCTTGCTCGCGCGGGATTCACACCCATCGAGACACCACTTTCTGAATACAATCGGCCCGTGGGCAGTAAGCTCGGTATCGGCGGACCGCCGGTTATCTATGAAGGACAGTTTGTTCGCGCCTGATGGTGCTGCGCCAATGAATACTGCGATGTCGAATGTTCGTCTGTGAGGGCTCTCTCAATGGAAACCATTTCTACGCTCAAAGTGCCGCTCGGCATCGGAACCATGTTCTGGGGGGACACTCCACTCGACAGAAGGATGGCAGGTCGGATAATCCCTGACGAGATTCTGGCGCAGATTCGCGAAGTCGCCCGGGAACGCGGGGTCACTTTCTTTGATACCGCAGAAGGATACGGGGTGGGCAGTTCGGAGACGAGATTGTGCCGCCTGGGATTTGCGGACGGCACCAATCTCATTGCAACCAAGTTCCTGCCGACCCTGTGGCGATGGACACCGAGGGCGTTCGTCCGGGCCACCCAATCATCCATCGATCGGCTCGGAGTCAAGCAGTGCGCGCTCTCCTTCATCCACAGCCCGGTGCACCCCCGGGCTCCACATGTGTGGATCAAGGGTGCGGCGCAGGCGGTACAGAGCGGAACCCTCATGGCCCTCGGAGTTTCCAACTTCAACGCCGAGCAGATCCGTGCCGCCTGGAAGGCGGCTCGCGAGGAGGGCGTGCCGCTCGTCGCCAACCAGATCATGTTCAGCCTCCTCGTCTACCAGTCCGCGCAGCTCCAGGAGACCGTCCATGCCTGCCGGGAGCTTGGGATTGAAGTGATCGGATATGGAGGATTGGGTCAGGGCCTGCTGACAGCGGATCTGGCGCCGGAGCAACTGGGAAAGCATCGCCTCGCTCGGCGCATGCGACTTACCGCCGCCGACCTTGTTCCGCTACGGGATGCAATCAGCGTAGCTGCCAAGCATCACGGACGAACCATGGCGCAAATCTGCCTGCAGTGGGTCCGCAGCAAAGGAGTGGTCCCCCTTGTCGGAACCCGCACGGTCGATCAACTCGAAAATAGTCTTGGTGCACTGGATTTTTCACTGACTCCGGATGAAGTCGCTCAGCTTGACGAAGTCGCTCTTGGTTCCTCAACGTTCGACAGACCGCCGTGGCGCAGGGCGATCTTCATGGGTTTTCTGTCCTTCCTCATGGCGGGTGTCAAGGTCTCCCGTTCGCTGCGGCGTCAGCGACAATAGAAGGTGAGGCGGCGATGGTCGTCGCGAGCGAACACGATTTCAGGAGAGGTGGGAACATACTGCGCGTCATGTGCAATCGTAGCTTTTTCCGCTACAGAATAGCCGGCTCACCGCAACGATTGTCAATTTGCTCATACTATTAGTTCCTTTCGCTGCAAGTAGGTCACGTCAATATGCCGATTACGTGCAATTTTGGGGCTCTTTCATCCAGGAGCGAGAGCAGCACCGGAAAGTGCGACTCAGGCTATCAATTGAGGTGATCAGGATCGAGGAGCAGCCGGACGGATACGAAGTGCACTACGCCACCAACTCCTGGTTATGGATGACTGTCGCCAAGTTCGTTCAACTTGAGATAAGGTGCTGTTCTTTTCCGAATTTCTGAAGTTCGCCTGAGCCCTGATTGAGCGGTATCGCTGTGCGTATGGGCAGGGGGATCAAACAGCTTCTTACGTCCGAGATCGGAAACGGGTGAAGTGCGGCAAAGCAGGAAGTGGCGTGTTTCCCGCAGACTGAGAACCCTTAACGCGGAATCCCGAGCGCACGGAGTAGCGCAGGCAGAACTGTCCAAACCGCTGCCGATTGATGAGAATCTTTGTGAGCAGTTCACGAGGGGCATTGACAAACCGGAGTCAGGGCATAGACTGGACCGTGTTCTGTGGAGTGACCTAAAAGCATGGGACGCGAAGGAACAATCGAGCAACAGGTGGCAGAGCTTTATGCCGCCGAGTCGAGGCGAGTGCTGGCTACTCTGATTCGTCTTCTCGGAGACTTCGATCTGGCCGAGGACGCGCTTCAGGATGCGTTTCATGCTGCCCTGGAACAGTGGGCGACCGAAGGGGTGCCGCGCAATCCGCGGGCCTGGCTTGTCACTACCGGCAGGTTCAAGGGGATTGACGCGGTCAGGCGCCGTGCGCGTCACCAGACAGTGCTCGCCAAGGTCGCACGCGAAACGGTGTCACCCTCCTTTGATCCGGAGTCTTTGAATGACGACAACCTCTCGGATGATCAGCTTCGCCTCATCTTCACCTGTTGCCATCCTGCCTTGCCGCCGGACGGGCGAATCGCGCTCGCCCTTCGGGAGGTCTGCGGACTCACGACAGAAGAGATAGCGCGAGCCTTTCTCGTAACCCCTGCAACTATGAAGCGGCGAATTACGCGGGCCAAGGAGAGGATTCGCACAGAGCATCTGCCCTACGAAGTGCCCTCGCGCCAGGAGCTTGCACCGCGGCTTGCGGCGGTCCTCCATGTGGTGTACCTCGTTTACAACGAGGGGTTCGTGGCTACCACAGGGAACACTCTTGTCCGTCGGGATCTCGCCGAGAACGCCATCTACCTGTGCAGATTGATTGTCGATCTCCTTCCGGACCCCGAAGCCATCGGTCTCCTCGGTCTGATGCTGCTGCATGAATCCCGCAGATCCGCACGCACAGATGCGCGGGGCGATCTGATTACTCTCGAGGATCAGGACCGGTCGCTCTGGAATCAGGATTTGATAGCGGAAGCGGTTGGTCTTGTCGATCGCGCACTCGTTTCCGGCCGGTTCGGATCCTACACCCTTCAGGCCGCAATTGCCGCGGTCCATAGCGTCTCACCTTCGGTGGGAACGACGGATTGGACACAGATTGTCAGCCTTTACGACATGCTCATGGAGGCAAACCCATCGCCAGTCGTGGAACTCAACCGTGCAATCGCGGTAGCCATGCGTGATGGGCCGTCCGCCGGCCTGGCCCTCGTCGATGCTCTGCTTGACCGGGGAGCGCTTGCGGATTATCACCCCGCTCACGCGGCCCGCGCGGACCTGAACCGGAGGCTCGGGCGCAGCGAAGATGCCGCTTCATCCTACCGACGCGCTCTCCAGCTCGCCCGCCAGCAGCCGGAGCGCAGGTTCCTGCAGAAGCGGCTTGACGAAATTTCGCGACAATTCTCCTGAAATTGTCCCCATCTCCTGTTCCAGAACGACTGTATAGCGAAAACAAATTCGGTGATGCGTCCCAAAGCGATTGCGGGGTTGACGCCTCACCAGAGGAGAAGGATATGCAGTTCTTTGTCTACGGTGCGCCGTCAAATCGGCAGCAACCTAAGGATCCCGCCGCGCTCGGCAAATTCATGGAGGAGTCAATCAAGAAGGGAATCCTCGTCACCGGTGGTGGGCTCAATCGCAAGGAGACCAGGATTCGCAGTGCCGAGGGAAATGTCTCGATCACCGACGGCCCCTTTCTGGAGGGAAGGGAGCTGATGCCCGGTTTCGTCATCATCCAGGTCGACACCCGGGAGCAGGCAATCGAGTGGGTCAAAAACCAACAACAACTCTACGGGGACGGAGAGACGAGCATCGTCCAGATCTACGGCGCTTCCTAGTCATTATGCCGGTGGGCCATCCTTGGAGCTCACCGGTCACATTCATCAGCCACGAACATTTTTTGAAGGAATACATATGAAAGGTAGATTTATAATTCTTGTTTCGATTTTTGCCGTTGCCGTCTCGTCGGCGGCCTATTCTCAGCAGCTCTTCGACAAGATATCGATGACTCTTGTGGCTGTCAGCAATATGGACCAGTCGAAGGCGTTCTACACCGGGAAGCTCGGCTTCACGGCCACAAAAGACTACGGCGGTGGCGGTTACCGCTGGGTGACAGTCGTTCCTCCGGGAGGTGGTGCCCGCATTACCTTGTCGACTTATTTCGGCAACCTCAAGCCGGGTACGATGCAGTTTTACCTCTCAACTCCGGACATCCAGGTGGCATACAACACGCTCCGCACAGAGGGGGTGAAAGTCACGGACATCAAAGACAACCTGTACGGTCCCGGGTCAGGCACAACGTGGTTCAGTCTTGACGATCCGGACGGTAATCAGTGGCTGATCTGGCAGGAGCCAGGACGATAGACATCATTCGGCCGCGGTACCTCAGCGTAACCGCGGCTAAAAGGGGGTGTCCCTGCGCGGATCGCCGCGCAGGATGGCTCTTTGGACTCAACCACAACCGGGTCCGCAAACCCGTCCTTTCGTCTCCGGGCCTTCTGTGGCCGTGAATATGATGCACCCGGAATCCCATTGGGATCCGATCTCCACATATCCGGGGCGATTTCGCTGTAATAGACACTCTGGAGAATAGCCAACGTCAACATTTCATCATCCTCCTCGCAACAGATCCTCCGTTGTGACCTGCTGCACCAAGTAGTCGAGCGCAAGCTGGAAATTCGACATTCGACTGAAGAAAAAAACGCTGAGGCAAGAATGATACCGATGAGTTGGTAACCGGTCCTGAGGCGACTCCCGCCGACACGCCGTCAATTCAAGACGGGACCTGTCGGGTTTAGCCATTTGGCTATACTATCCCGCGAATGAGTGAGCGCACGACTGAGGAAACCATTGCTCAGGTCGCCGCTGTTGATCGGTTCGATGAGACCTGAGTAGTTTCTTTTGCCACGCAACTGAATGGCCAGACAGTTAGGATAGAAGGGAGAAGCAATGTCTGCACGCCGGGACAATCTCATTCCATCGCCGCCCTATCTTTGCGAAAATACCGTACATTACGCAAGCACGGCTCGTCGATGAGCGATACCGCCACGGAGTACCGGCTATCGCCCCACAGTATGAGCCGCAACACGAACGATGAATCGAGGCAGACTCTCACTTCGAGTTCTGGATCCTGGTTGTTCGCGTGCCGAATCGCGGACTGACAAATTACAAAATGTTTTTGTTGCAGAATCTGCAGTCCGACGATATTATGGACGAACTGGAGGTATGAATTGGGCAAATTGACTGCATCTGGAGGCTACGTCGAACTCAAGTTCGGGCCGCAATGGAAGTACATTGCAATTTGCAGGGCGTTTTTGCAGAATTTCCTCGCGGTGAGCGTGGACGATGCGAAGAAGTCCGACACTATTGCGATGGCTGCGAGTGAGCTCCTTGAAAACGGCGTGAAGTACGCATCGAACGATGGGACCGTGATTCGCGTTGCTGTCACCGCGGAGGAGGATCCAAAAATTTCTGTCCGCGTCACGA
>Ga0307376_10005430_pt1 | contig 11458 bp, 4 predicted proteins | sample TR2MG_FD_202536 | JGI IMG/M metagenome (GOLD analysis project Ga0307376, IMG submission 202536) | Soil microbial communities from Risofladan, Vaasa, Finland - TR-2 | ecosystem: Environmental > Terrestrial > Soil > Coastal area > Acid sulfate soil | place: Finland: Risofladan, Vaasa | collected... | reverse complement strand
CAGACGGATTATCGTCTCCGCCTGCGGGGGCGAAGTTTACACTATTATCAAATCCAGCGTCGGAGGCAGGGCCGAAAACAAACGAATTATCTCCATTGACCTCTGCGGCATTTCCTAGAGCGATAGAGTTATTGCCTAATGCCTGAGAATTATTTCCAAATGCCACCGAATCGGTCCCTGAAGCAGTCGTGCTTGAACCCGCCGCAAAGGCCCCATCCGCCAAAGCTTGAGTTGTTTGACCAAAAGAGGTGGCCCCAAGACCTTCTGCAAGAGAGTTTCCAGCAGCAAAAGAGGCTGTCCCAGAAGCAGTAGAACCATGGCCCATAGCCACGGCACCATCTCCAAAGGCCTCGCTATAAGAAGAGTTATTAGAACCTTGAGCAAATGACCAAGTGCCGTGAGCTTTGCCGATTAATGCTACAGAACTATTTCCTATTGCCTCACCGCCACCCTGACCATCTCCTAATGCAAATGAAGTAGTTCCACTTGCCACTCCGCCTGTGCCTATAGTAACATTGCCTGAAACATGAATCCACTCAGCTCCAGCATTTGAAATTACATCATTATATAAAGGACCAGTCATGGTGTCGCCAGCTTTTTCTACATATATAGAAGAGCCAGAACTATCCACAAATTCATTCGCATAAACCCTATCCCAAACCAATGTGGGGGACCCTAGATTGTATGTACCCGACGCAAAAGGCACTATGTTACCACTAATGTTTACATTCTTATAAAAGTCAGTGCTAGAGTTTTTGGCTTCTAGATTTACTGTACTGGCAGCTAGGACCTGAACTGTTCCTGATACACGAACTGATTCCCCCGAAGCACCCTCTAAAGTGACTGCACTGCTAGTTACGTTGGCGCTATATCCGCTTGAATAAAGATGGACGCCGCTAACATTGGCTCTCATATCTACTGTTGTGGCGTCAACGTCAACCACTGCGGTGTTGGTAATTTGGAAATCCTTAGACCCGTTCTGGAACACAACATCGCCGGAGTTGGTCGTAAAGTTTATACCGCTAATGCCTTGTATGTTCACAACTCCCAGAGGGTCAGACGCCAGAATGCTAACGTTTCCTGTTGAGGATGTAAGAGAGGCGTTGCCAGAGTTGGTAAGAATGCTCACATCTCCCCCGGCTGAATAGAAAGTGATGGCGTCCGTAAGAGAGCCAACCGTTTGTGAGCCCGAGAATAGCAGACTGCCAGTCATAGTGTCGCCAGCTTTTAGAACAAAGTTACCTGAAATAGCCGCTATGGAGCCGCTTATCGGAGGGAATATCTCATTTACATATATAGCTTGGAAGTAATTGGTTGGTGAGCCCAAGCTCAGGGTTCCAGATGCATTGGGGGTCACGCTCTGCGCCGCTACAACTCCGCTTGGGTTAACTGAAAGACCAACATTTCCATTCTGAAGAATTTGAGTTTCAGTAACGCCGTCTATTATTGTCGAACCAACAGTAGAGGTTAGGTTTATATTTGGAGAAGTTAAGTTAATTGTCGTGTTGGCAACAACGTTGGTGTTGGCGCTCCCGGACACCAATAGATTACCAGATTGAGACCCCGCCTCATTTAAATACAGAGGTCCTGTCATCGAATCACCAGTCTTTAAAACGTACAGTCCTCCGCCAGAAGGAGTAACTATGTTTTCTGCATAAATCGTTCCTAGCGGAAGACTTGCAGAACCAATGTCGCTCGTCCCCGATGTTGTTGTGGCTATGCCAGCTCCCGATGCAAGAGTCAAACTACCAGTCATAGTGTCGCCAAAACGACTTACATAAACTCCTGAGGTGGCCGAGGTAATGATGGCGTCAGCATATATTGTTCCTATTGGAGATATTGCAGAGCCAAAAGTAATACTGCCAGAACCGTCTGTTACAACTGAAGAACCAGAAGAAAGAGTAATGGTTCCGCTAAGAGAGGGGCTCACTAGAGTAGTGTTGGATACGGTTCCGGCTTCCATATTGTTAGCGTAAACGGTATCAACATAGCTCGTCGGAGAGCCTATGTCATATGTTCCACTGATTGTTGGAATAATACTAGCGTTGCTGTAGATTTCACCTACGCCAATTTCTAATTTATTTACACCAGCGACTGTGAGTAAAATGTCACTGTTTGCATTCACGTTAACTTGAGGAGCATTGATGTCAATACCACTGGATATCACTGAGTTTATCGTAGCTACGTTCAAGGCTGCTGGAGGCTGTATCGTTAGGTCTCCAGTCATGGTGTCACCAGACGCTCTCACAAACGAACCGCTTAGCGTGGCTCCTATTATTTCATCTACATATAATCTTTTGAACGTATTGCCCGAAGCTCCCAAGTCGTAGCTGCTAGACGTAGTTGGGGTGAAGTCAGCACCCACGGTTACTATTGAGGAGGTAACGGCCATGGTGTTCGCCATGTTGACGGTGCCAAATGCGGCTGGATATAAATTAACATCGCTCGTGCTGTTTATGTTTACGGGGGCTCCGTTAATGTCTAGAGAACCAGTATTTGTGTCTATCTGATTGGTTACAACTGATGCTCCTGAGTTCATGGTTAGATTACCCGTCATCGAATCTCCGGAAGTATGAACAAAACTTCCCGAGCCGTTTGGCGTTACGATATTGTCTACATATAGTGTGTTGAAGTGGTTTGTGGAGGCTCCTAAATCATAGAAGCCAGTGAACTCTGGAATAATATTTCCAGACACCCTAATAGTACTGGCATACAAATAAATTGTAGAGCCACTTGTTGTTAAATATATGTCTGTTCCGCCTTCAAGGCGTATGGTTTCAGCTTTTTGTTTTAATCCATTGGAATCAAATTGAACATAGTTATTCGCATCCGATTGTAGTTTTTGTCCGAACACTGTGTTGACATACGCTGAGCCAAACGGAACTCCAGCAAGACCAACAGCATTGCCGCCAGACACTGAAGAAATGACTGAACCACCATTCAATACTAGGTTTCCAGTCATTGTATCGCCAGAAGTGTGCACCACTCCCGATGTGGCTGTGTTTGCCAGTATATAACTCTCTACATTTACTACTGATGTCTGAAGAGAGTTGAACATTTCGCTTCTTACAACATCTCCCGCACTGGTGTAAGTGATAGAGACTCCACTCAGAGCTTGCGCAGAGTTGAATGTCGTGAGTCCAGCGCTACTTCCTGAGTAAACTAAGTTGTATTCAAAAGACGCAGGGGTTCCACTTACCTCTACATATCCCGGAATAGATACGTTGCTGGGGCTTGTTTGCAGTGGTAGATGTCCAAGGTATAGCTGATAAGGGCTATTTGGAATAGTCTGACTCTCTCCGCTGATGACAACAAAGCGGTCTACTTTAGTAGAGTAAGAATCGGTTCCACTCGGGAAATTTAATACAGCTGGATTGGGAGCTGATGACATTGGTTTCTCCTGCTTGCTTTTTTATTTGATAAATGGCGTTACACGTTGTTTTATAGCGGGATTTCCCCACTCTTTACGTCACTATAGTAGTTTTTTATAAAAAAAACGTACTTTATTAAGGCTGGAATATGACTGTGCCTGAAGGGTTTACAGTTATAAATCCGGGGTCGGACTCGGTGATATCTAGTCCCTCAAACGAGCCCGAAGCTTGAATTATTATATTGTTCATTGTATTACCGGAATCCCAATTAGTTACCGGATTTGATAATACACTATTCCCTGAGGCTGTGGTGTCGAGAGACTGTTCTTGTTTAAACAGCACTGTTCCAAAGGCATATGCGGGCTTAAGTTTCTCCACAATATCTTGAACAATAAACACCAAGTCATCTGTCCAGCCCAAAACGCCCACCAAGAAGTGGAAGTTTGGAATAGTCTCTTTGGCAAACACTCTGTTTTCTAAGGCTGTCGATTGGTCGAGTATAGAACCCTGCCAATCCTTTGCGATAAACTGACCAACTTTATAGGCGGGAAGTGTATCGTTTTTATCGTAATAAGATACCTTTGCATTATCAAAGTAGCTAAACTCTGAGTCAGGATGAATTGTCGAATGATTAAGAGATAGGCTTTCCATCTGAACAGGCATTCCTATATCAGACATGTTTAGAAATTGATATTGGTCAATACCTGCGGTTGTGCCTGAGAACAGGGAGTTCCCAGATACTCCAGTTCCAAAGTCATAGGTCAATCTATGCCATTCTCTACTTCTTGGGAACCCGCTCAAAAAAGTCTTAGGAACATTGTCGATGTTCCCCTCAACGTTTGATATCTGATAGTAGTAGGGCAAGGATATCGACCCAGATGTTGAGGCTACCTGTTCGGCCATGCCTTGATTCCCTAAGAAGAAGTGCGAATACGAACTTCCGCTAGGCCCATATAGATATTGAACGTAGTAGTCAACGCCACTTGGAGGAATCAATTGAGCTGTAGCTGCCCCGGATAGCGAAGGATAATTTCCATTTGTGAAAAACAACGTGGGCACGTTTGAATACCATCCTGCTCCAGACGAAGGTGTATCAGAAAACGGAAACTCACCGCTAGCTATGGTTGACCCACTAAATACTCCCAGAATGGTTTTAACATCGCTTTTGTTTAGCGCAACCGGGACGAGGACTCCCTGCTCTAGTGTGTTGTAGTTTATTCCGCTAATAGAGTGTTTTTCAAATTCAGTTACAAAGGAGGCTGTCTCATTGACCGCAAAGCTTTTGGGGTCTCCAAGATTGAACGCATCTATTGTTCCGGTTGATAGCGCCCCAGTTCCAAGACTTGCATTTTCCCAAATCTGAGAGGGATTCCACGCCTGTGATGCTGTATATAGAACTCCATTGACCTTCAGGTGCTGCCCCTTAATTACTTCTATGCTTTGATAACCCTGCGATATGGCAATGCCAGTATCTCCCGCAGAAGGGTTGTAAACCCCTCCCGAAGTGAATTTATCTATGCTGAACAGAATAGTTGGAGAGCTGGAATCAAATGACAATCTTATGTTATATGGAGCAAATATGTTTGAACCAACAACTGGGAGGTTTTCAATAAATTGAAAATTTAAATCAACGGCGTTGCCACTCCAGCCAAATCCAAATTCAATAAGGTCTGAATTGGCCACATCAGACCCCGACAGGTTTGCAAAAAGCTCTGTGGTTAAGTCAGTTGATGAACGAAGGGAGGTATTTGATAGTCCCGTATTAGGGTTCCCACTAGCCAAATGATAGGGAGCCGAAGTGCCACTAGATACGTAGTTGTAATTTACTGTGCTAGATATGTTTCCGGAATTGGGGAAATAAGTCTCTACAAAAATCTCTGGAAGTCCAGCTTCAAGAGCCGTTGCGTAATTTATGTCTGGGACTATACCAAAGCGAAACTGATTAAAGTTTGACCCCGATGTTCTTATGACATCGACGTATGTGTTTGTCCCCGAGTTAAACACATCCAAAAAGTCCACCGCAACATAGTTTCCACTTACCGATATGTCGGATGGGAGAATTGCTGTGGAAACAGTGGTAGCTCCAGAAGCTTTGGAGAACAGTTTTATGCAATCTTCTTTTTGTTCGAATGGATTTAAAATAGCCTCGGATATCATTGCATTGTCGGTAGGTGTGCTCCACTTCTCTAAATTTCCGGCCTCAAAGAAGTCTTCAAATAACACTCTCTCATGGAGACTTACCTTTCTATCAAAGAAATTACTATTATTTAAGGTGTATTGCCCACGTAGATATGGAACGTCCAACCACACATGCTTGGTTCCGTATCCAAACAGGTTGTTGGGGTCAAAGTTATCTCCAATTTCAAAAAAATCTAGAGTTCCATAGTTAACGGAATTAAAGGACATACTGTAGTTGTTCTTCTGGAACCCCGAGAAACTTCCATCAAATAATTCAAACGGGACAAGTAGGTCATTATTGGCAGAATAGCGGATGTAATAGTCTTCCACATTGACGCCAACCTGTGAGAAATAGTCTAAGGGGATTGTGGACAAAAGCACATCGGGGTTTTCGGGCGTGACAATACTGATGTCGTATATTTGTCCTTGATTATTGTAGACTCCTACTGCCGTTTCCAGCAGTGTGTTTCCGGATGAATTGTAAGGACTCACATATGAAATAGTTTTTTGTGGTAATCTCCAAACAATGCCTTGGTCTTGATTTTCTAAGAGATTCTCAAGAATCTCCACGCCCACGCCATCTCTATTATAGACGTTCCACCAGTAACTAAATTTGTAGTTATCAAATGTATTCTCTGTTGTTTTTAAGTCTAGAGGTAGCGTATTTGTTGCTGTGGGGTCTGTGAGATTTATCCAATTAGTCCCACGGAGGCTGACGTCATCTCTATAATAAACAACCGTGTATTCTTGGGCTTCGGTTGGATTCCCCGTAAAGGTGAGTGTGTTTGTATCCGTATCAAACGATGTTGCCGTAAGAATGCCTTCCGGCACAAATGTAATATATGTTGATGGGTCATTCACGTCGGCGTTAGGGAACTGAGAGCTCACCACCGGAACAGCTGAATATGCAAGCTGGATTGTGTTATCTGGAATGTTTAAAAACACCTTGTCCTGCTCTAAATAATAATCAGAGGTAGTGGGGTCGGTGGTTAGGAACGACAAAATGATTGCAACCGCTTTTTGGATTGAAATATTAGTAGGGGCTAGCTGAAAATCCTGATAAAGAGCTCTGAGGATTGCACGATAAATCTCATCGCCATTTGCCAGAGAGTTTAACCGAGGTGGTTTGGGAAATCCGATTAGTGTTCCGAAGTTACCCTGCAACTGCTCAGGGTCTGCGGTGGCGATATATGTATTTGCTTTAGTGTTGTTTATAATTCTTTGGATGTCTTGGAGTACAAGAGCATAAGAATTCAATACGGCATACATATTGGAATTAAGCATCCCGTTGTCATTATTGTAGACGGAACTTAATCCATTGAAAAGATTGTTAAGGAAGGGGTTAGACGACTCCACAGTTCACCTCTTTTGCTTTTTGCAATAAAATCACTTTCTTCGTATAAGATATGGTGCTCTGGTCAACATTGAAAATTTTTGCAATTTCTTTTTGCTTCATTCCGCTGTTGAGCAAATCGAACATTCTAATTATCTGTTCAGCTTTTAGTTTTCTTTTTGTTTCAGCTATTTTATTTCTATGTTGTGGAGACACTGGGATTCCAATTTTGGAGGCAGATATTTTGTCTTTGGTTTCTTGGCTAACCCTAAAACCTAGTTTATTTTTATTGCCAATCTGAGATAGCGACATCTTTTGTATGGTTTCATGACTATGCTTTTTACCCAACATGTTTTTGTTTCCTCTTTTTAATAGAGATATCTTCTGTCTAAATTCATCGGAAATCGGCTTAATCCTATTGCCTTCAGCTATTTTCCTTTTCGCCTCTTGGGTGTGTTTCATTCCCCTACTACCAACATGGTTTTCTTTCATTTTTTGCTTAGTTTCATCAGAAGCTATGCGACCCCACGCCCCGTCGCCGCCGCCGCCGCCTGTTCCGTTCATTATATTTTCAAAACCGTGATTTTTCCTATCCTCAGCTATCCAATATTTCTCTAGTTCCTTGGCCTTTGCCAAATCATCTATTTTAAATATAGTTTCCATATAAAACATATTCTTTTCGGATTCATGCGATTTGACCCAATTCGTTCTTTTATTAACGGCCTTGTCTTTCAAATGCCTCTTCAACCTATCGTCGCATGGTTTTGTTGTAATCCCAACATAATGCCTTTTGGAATTAGGATGCTTTAGTCTATAGCCAGTAACTTCCATTTGTTATTCCTCTACCGAAGTTATGTTTATATTCCCAGCCACAAAATACTCATTCGGATTAACCGTAGTGTCAGTAACCTGCTGTTGCCTAATGTCAAAAAATGGAGAATATCTTCTAGTGATAACAATAGAAGGTATTATGACATTATCCACTCCGGGTACGTTATGAATTGTTTGCACAAGGTCTGATTCTTGAAATGTCTGGCCGAGCTTATTGGTATTTATTGAATCAACAACTGCTGTAACTATATCTCCTATGGCTTGCGTTTGAGCCTCTGGAGTTGTCTTAAACTCTGGTTCCAGAACCACACTACTGGTTATGTCGAGAGTTACCTCTATGGCGTCCTTCACTATTGCATCAGCTGCTATAATCTTGTTCTCGTCGCTATCCAAAACCGCTTGCGCATTCGATATCGCCTCGTTGGTGGAATAGGAGATGTCAACAGTTAGGGTGTTTCCTGAGTATATGCTTTTAAGATAATCCATTTCGGTTGCGTTCCAGATGATACTATCTTCGGCACGGATTGAGCCTCCGAAATTCAAGCTATCGTCCAACTGAACCGTGTAGTGATATCTTAATCCAGAGGGATTGACATACGTAATGCCGCTGGGTGCTGGGCTCCTCGATTCGAATAGTGGGATGCCCACTAGATTCCCCGAAGGTGAAAGAGTTGCCGTCACAAGAATTTCCTGTGTGGGGTCAACAGGCTTCTGGGGGAACTCAAACGTGTAGTTGCTCAAAACCTGTTGGCTGTCCTGCCAGTCAGAAATCTCCAGAGACGGAGTATTATCCGGGGTCAATTGGGTAACCAAGGCCTGAGACGGAATTACCCAGATGTCAACCTTGCCGCCGAAACCGTTGTCTCTAATCATAAGGGGGTCTCCGGGTCCCTGAATAATAGAATCCAGAACATAGCTTTGAGACGTTACAAGGCCAAGATATCCAGATTTGGTCCCCCTACCAGTCCCCAGAAAGGTGTTAATGGTTCTGACGGCTAAATCAACATTACTTTCTTGGTTGAATCCCCCGGTAGTAGGATTGTTATTTGTAACCTTCATGGGAGAATTGGTGCTCAATATGGTATTGATAGTGAATGGCCCCACGTTACCAAGAGCTCCGTTCTGCTCGGCTGAGACGTTTGCGGATATTTCCCAATTACCAGTATCTACATTGAAGTAGGTTGACTCCAATGAAATAATTAAATTTGCATCCGCTAGCGTTTGGAACGTCACCTGTTGGTTGCTATTCCCCAACTGTGTACCTAGACGAGTTCCTGCGGGGATTAAGATATTCTGAGTAGGCAGAGTGTTGGTGTAAAACGTCACCTGACCAGTGGACTGAGTTGCCGTCTTCCTAGTTATGCCGTAGTTCCCTACTAGGTTATCTAAATCAGAAGGGGACATATAAGCTGCGTTGGCTATAGACTGGGCAGTTGCTACCGTCCCTATTGTATTATATGTATTCGAGAATTCCTGAGCCATCCCGTTAATAAATACGTCTCTTATCACCTGCCCCGGGAGAACATCTATTGATTCATTCTCCCTAAGCATATTCGTCATTAAGTCAATTGCTACGTCATTAAAGCTTCTGGCCATTTTTAACTCCCTTTAACCAATTGTTGTATTTGCTGAGTCACACCCGATTGAGAAACAACTTCGATTGTAACCAAGAGGTCTGTTGAATTTTCCGCAAGTATGGTAACTCTATTAACTCTAGCTATCCGCTCTCCCGGACTTATTGTTTGGAATCCTACCTGAGCCGACTGTTTGTTTCTTATATTAGAAATGAGGTCCATAACTTCTGATTTCAATGTGGTTTCTATAAAGTCTTGATTGGCTATTGCTAATCCTATAAGACTGTTGGCTATAGTCCCATCTGCCAAGTCAAATGGATTGCTACCCTTAATTGTCAGAAATCTCTTGAAAAAGTCCTGAATAAGCTTTGAGAAATCATAAACCATTTGAATCCGGCCATTTTTATCAAAGAGGAAATCGTTTAGCCGCCCCTGTCCTGCGCACTTTTCACAGAACTCTTGAGGAGTGGCATAATTTAAATAAAGAAGCGTATTGGTGCTCAAAAACGCCCTACCATATATCTTGAACACTCCCAAGTTCTTCTGATTCAGTCCAATATATTCATAATTAGGCATCTTGTTTCTACCCAGAGCTGATATTTTTTTCTTGTCTGCGACGTAGTTGAATAACACTGTCTTGCCAATGTCTCTCGAGTTTTTAAATTGAACTCTTCCCTTAAGCTGAGCCATTGAGTAGTCATAATAGGGTGCATATGTATTTTGTCCCGTAGATAAATACACAGTCTTTAGTCTTGCCGAAAATGAATTCATCAATGGTGGATATTGCAAATCTACAAAGGCGGTTATTGGATTAGGTATTGTTACCTCTTCGATGACTGGCCTACTGAACGACGATACGGCTTTCTGGGAGATGGTTATGTTTCCATTGTCTACATACGGTAGTTTTGTATTGATGAATATAAAGGCATCATTCTGGAATGATTGGTTGTATTTAATATTATTATTGTATAGAGTGTCAGTGCCGCTGTATGGCTGAGGACTTAAAAGAGGAGTTATATCAAAGGTAACAACCTCATTACGTACCATATGGTCACAGGGCGTGTCCAAAAGTCTTACGTCCTGACTCGAGGCAGACGAAGGAAGTACATCAAAATTTATTTGATTGAAAACGTTGCTCATTTTTTATGCTCCCAGTTTTGTTTTGGCTGCGACAACCTTCATAAGCACTTCTTTCACGGGTGCAAGTCTTTCTTGACTTTCAGTTATGGTCTTCGCTTCCAAAGCATGTTTTTGTAATGCTTGAGATTGGGCAATGGCTCTGTTTTTCATCTTGTCAATAGAGCTGCTCACTAATTGGGGAGAGTTCGCTAATTTGGCCACAGTGTTTATTGTATTACATACGGATATGTCTTCAGGAGTTAGATTTTTTAAGGCCTCTTTTAAATTTTTAGCATTGTTTTTGATGTTTTCAAACAGGTCGCTAAAGTCTCCAACCAGCATACCTGTAGCGAATGTCGACACACCCTTAATGTCTTTCCAAGCCTGTTCCTGCATGTCTTGTGCTGAATTTAGAAGCTGAGAACCAGCCTCTCTGGCGTACTTGCCCGTGGTCCCCGCCGCTTCACTGGCGGCATTGCCTATTCTATCCAAGGTGTCTCCACCACCGCTGAAAGACATATCGAGCCTAGGAATGCCAGCCCACAAAGAGGCCCACTTAAACTCCGAACTGTTATTGGTTCTGTTCATAATTAGTTGCAGTTTTTCTAGACGTTTATAGTTGTATTCAATTTGGTCGGCAACCGTCTTGATTAGTCCCCAGAGCTCTGCGGCGTTCAGTTTGCCTAAAACTCTTTCACATTGACTGTCTCCGGTTGCGGTGGAGGCGTTCTCAGTTGTGACGTTGACGACTGCTCCTTCAAAAATATAAGCAGCCTGCTCGTCTCTCATTATGTCCAGAATAGTATAGACGTTTGTCGTGTCCCCAGCCGGATTGGTAAATAAATTAACTCCACTAGAGCCGCTAATAAAAACTATCTGATTATCGGCCCGAGCTCTTGCTCTAGCAATCTCAAGGTCAGACAAGCTTGCATTAACTAGAATGTCTGGAGCTGGCTCGTCGGGGGGGTTTTTTGCCATCCCAGCTGCCTTTCTTCTAGCTTCCTCCGCAGCCCTTTCGCTCGGGCTGAGAGCTTGAATCCACGACTGTTCTA
>Ga0307376_10005425_pt1 | contig 11468 bp, 10 predicted proteins | sample TR2MG_FD_202536 | JGI IMG/M metagenome (GOLD analysis project Ga0307376, IMG submission 202536) | Soil microbial communities from Risofladan, Vaasa, Finland - TR-2 | ecosystem: Environmental > Terrestrial > Soil > Coastal area > Acid sulfate soil | place: Finland: Risofladan, Vaasa | collected... | reverse complement strand
ATGCCTGATCAGGCAGTAACTCCGCGCTACGTGGTTCAGAAGACCACACAGGCAACTCTTGATTTTACGGCTGTGATGGCCATGGCTTCCAGGGTCTTTGCCGTTGATCCTTCAGAACAGCTCAGAGATCTTTCCCCGGTTTGTCTGGAAGCCGCCCGTAATGCAATGAAGTGGGCAGAAAAAAACCCTGCCGTTATTTATAAACAGCCTGCAGATATTAAAACCGGCGAATATGGAGGACAGAATATTCAGGAAGAACACTTCTGGGCACAAACAGAACTGGCACTGGCAGAAGGCAATCCTTCTGCTGTAACAGATGTAAGCGGCATTAAACCGGAAACACCCCAATGGAACAATGTCAGTATGCTCGGCATTATTTCACTTGCCCTTACAGATAACCAGTTGTTTGGAGAAACAAAAAATGCAGCCGTGACACTGCTGACAGTCTATGCTGATGAGCTGAAAAGAAAATCGGAGATATCGCCCTACCGCGTGAGTCTTGACTTTTTTGCCTGGGGCAGCAACTCTGACGTGGCCAACCAGGCAATGCTGAAACTTGTTGCTATGAAACTTACCGATGATGCCGGGTACCTGCCATCAATACAGGGTGATGTCGACTATATTCTCGGGAGGAACGCCACCGGGTATTGTTTTGTGACCGGGTTCGGCCATCTTGCGCCGATGAATATACATCACCGTCCTTCAGGAGCCGACAAAGTTGCTGAGCCTATGCCGGGATTCCTGGTTGGCGGACCAAACATTTCTGTTATGAACGACTGTTTGCCGGCTGTCAGGAGGTCTTCCTTTCCTGCTGCTTCATATACCGATTCTGAGTGCAGCTATTCAACAAATGAGATATGCATTAACTGGAATGCCCCGCTGGTGTTCGTATTGGGTGCAATGGATGCCAGGAAGTAGAGGTTAAGATTGAGGTTAAGGTTAAGATTGAGGTTAAGATTGAGGTTAAGATTAAGGTTGAGGTTAAGATTAAGAATGAGGTAAGAGGAGAGAATCTTTTTAATTGGCATCTAAACTCAGGCTATTATGTATAAAAGTTTTCGGGACATGCCGGTTTGGCAAAAAGCTAATCAATTGTCTATTGAAATTTTAAAACTGACAATTGGATTGCCAAGGTCTGAAGATTACGGTTTGACATCTCAGATCCGAAAGTCATCAAACGGAGTTTCAGCTTGTATTGCAGAAGGTTTTGGACGGCGTACCAAAAAAGACAAATCAAGCTTTTACATAATAGCTCGCGGGTCAGCAAATGAAACCCAGAGTCATTTACTGTATGGAAATAGAGTCGGTTATTTTGAGCAGAAATTCACAGAAAGGCTTTTTAATGAGTTCGAGGATTTAATTTTTGAACTCAATAAACTGATAAAGTCTCTTCGAGAAGGGTAAGGGCCATGTTGAGGTTGAGGTTTACTTAATCTTGACCTTGATCTCAGCCTTGATCTCAGCCTTGATCTCAGCCTTGATCTCAGCCTTGACCTCAGCCTTGACCTCAGCCTTGATCTCAGCCTTGATCTCAGCCTTGAACTAAGCCTTGATCTCAGCCTTGACCTCAGCCTTGACCTCAGCCTTGACCTCAGCCTTGACCTCAGCCTTGATCTCAGCCTTGATCTCAGCCTTGATCTCAGCCTTGATCTCAGCCTTGATCTCAGCCTTGACCTCAGCCTTGACCTTGACCTCAGCCTTGATCTCAGCCTTGACCTCAGCCTTGACCTTGACCTCAACCTTATCTATCTTGAAATCTCCACGCTCACCCTGCCAATCCTGCCACCCATGACCGGATTCATCTTTGAGACCCTGACTGTCGCTTTTTCTATGCCTGGAAGCTCAGCGTAAAGCTTGTCAAGGATCCTCTTTGCTATGTGCTCCAGCAGGTGTGACTTGACCTCCATCTCCTTCTTGACAATCAGGTAGGCCTTCTGATAATTAATGGTATCCTTAAGATCGTCACTTTCACCGGCCCTGACTGTATCAGTGTCAATGGTCACATCAACCAGAAAGTGGTTTCCTACTATCTGCTCCTCGCGGTAGTGGCCGTGAAAAGCATAAAACTCCATATCTTCTATTCTTATTCGTCCCATTTCTCAAAATTTTTCAGATTGCATCTACTTGTTATTCTTTACTTTATGATTCACTGCAATAGAAACATTAAAAATAATTGTCAGAATATTTGGTTTATATTTTAAACTACTTTATATTTGCAATATATTTAGACAGCAATAAATAACTTTATGTAAAATTAGCAATTGCCATGGAAAATGAAGAAAAATTAATGACGGGCCAGGAGAGCCTGAAGATCATCACTGAAATGATCAACAAAACCAAAGTCAATCTGGCACAGAGTAGTTTTCATCTTCTGTTCTGGGGATGGCTTATACTTGTTTGCAGTCTTTCGGAGTACCTGTTATACAGGTTCACTGATTTCAGCAACCCGTGGTTTGTCTGGTTTTTTGTGATCCCCGGGGTATTTGTTTCACTTATTTACGGATTTACCACCGGGAGGAAAGAAAGGGTATTTACCTATGCTACTTCATTATATGTGTGGGTATGGATAGGGTTTCTTATTGCCTCAATAGTTTTGTTTATTGTCCAATCAAGAGAGATGGAGGGTTACGGAACATATATTCTTATCCTCGCCGGATTTCCGACGTTTGTCTGCGGATTTATACTAAAATTCAAACCGCTTATCTCAGGCGGTCTGGCTTTCTGGTTTTTTGCCCTTCTTGCTCACTTCAGCGGACCAGACATTGCTGGTCTTTGTATGCCGGCAGCAATAGTAGCAGGGTATCTTATTCCAGGTTATCTTCTTAAAAGGAAAGCCAATCATGACGCCGTTTAAGGAACTCGACCCGTTGCTTCATTCGCAGCTGAGGCTGGCAATTATTTCAATACTCATAAGTGTTGATCAGGCTGATTTCAGCTATCTCCGTGACATGACCGAAGCGACAGCAGGTAATCTCAGCACGCAGATAACGAAACTGAAAGAGGGCGGTTATATCGAAGTGAAAAAGAGCTTCCGGGAAAATTACCCTCTGACCAGGTGCCGGATAACTCCGCTGGGCAGAAAAATGTTCACCGAATATGTGGCAGCCCTGAATGAATATCTGAAACCGGGAAAGGGGATTTGAAAATATCCCCTTCCCTCCTGTACCACGTCACTGTTTTCCGACTATTTTTGTGCTTTCTCCTTAAAAAGTACGATGAAAGAGTCAGAAGATATTTTAAAGCCTGAATCACAGCATTTTATTGAACAGGCCATTGAAAAAGACCTCAGCGAGGGAAAGAACGGCGGCCGTATTCACACCCGTTTTCCGCCCGAGCCGAACGGGTATCTGCATATCGGGCATGCAAAGGCAATCTGCCTCGACTTTGGCATGGCTCAGAAATACGGCGGTAAATGCAACCTCCGTTTTGACGATACCAATCCCACCAAAGAGGATGTTGAGTATGTAGATGCAATAAAAGAGGACATTAACTGGCTGGGATTCACCTGGGAAGACCGCGAATTCTATGCCTCTGACTATTTCGGAAAACTGTGGGACTTTGCCGTTGTGCTTATTAAAAGAGGCCTGGCATATGTTGATGACCAGAGTGCCGAAACAATTTCGGAACAGAAAGGCACTACTACCCAGGCGGGAGCAATAAGTCCCTTCCGCGACCGCAGTGTGGAAGAAAACCTCGATCTCTTTCTAAGAATGAACAAGGGCGGGTTTGAGGAAGGAAGCCGAGTGCTAAGAGCCAAAATAGATATGGCATCGCCCAACATGCATATGCGTGATCCGATCATTTACAGGATTTTAAAGACACCACATCACCGTACGGGAAAGACATGGAAGGTTTACCCGATGTACGACTTTGCCCACGGGCAGAGCGATTATTTTGAAGGCATCACTCACTCGCTCTGCACACTCGAGTTCGAGGTGCACAGACCGCTTTACGACTGGTTTGTGGACCAGCTGATGGATTCGGATTACAGACCGCGTCAGATTGAGTTCAACCGGCTGAACCTCACCTACACGGTAATGAGCAAGAGGAAACTGCTTGAACTGGTGAAGGACGGCGTGGTAAACGGCTGGGACGATCCGAGGATGCCCACCTTATGCGGACTGCGCCGCAGGGGTTACACTCCGGAATCGATCCGCCGGTTTGTTGACCTGATAGGTTACACCAAGGTTGAGGCTATAAACGATGTTTCACTGCTGGAATATGCAGTACGTGAGGACCTGAACAGGCGTGCGCCGCGCGTCTTCGGCGTGTTGAAGCCGCTTAAGCTGGTCATCACCAACTATCCCGAAGGAGTCACCGAAGACGTGGAACTGATAAACAATCCTGAGGACGAAAGCCAGGGGAAACGCATGGTGCCGTTCACGCGGGAGCTGTATATTGAACAGGACGACTTTATGGAGAACCCTTCGCATAAGTTCTTCCGCCTGTCACCAGGTCAGGAAGTCAGGCTAAAGGGAGCTTATATCGTTAAATGCGTGGACGTTAAAAAGAATTCCACGGGTGATGTGGTTGAAGTTCGTTGCACCTATGATCCTGAAACGCGCAGCGGAGGACCGCAGACAGACCGGAAAGTCAAAGGCACGCTCCATTGGGTTTCAGCCCGGCATGCCGCTGATGCTGAAGTGAGGCTGTACGACCGGCTTTTCAGCGATGAAGATCCTTCCGGTCATAAAGATATTGACCCTCGAGAGTTCCTGAATCCTGATTCCCTTACAGTGCTTTCAGGATGCAAAGTTGAGCCCTCGCTGGCCGGGGCCAGACCGCTTGACAAATTCCAGTTCCAGAGACTGGGCTACTTCTGTGTTGACTATGACAGCAAGCCCGGAAACCTTGTCTTCAACCGGACCGTGGGACTGAAAGATACCTGGTCTAAAATAAACAAATAGGGACCAGCTTTCAGCTATCAGCTGACAGCTTTCAGCCCTGAGCCCCAGGCACTACCGCCTACTGCCTTGTCTGCCGAATCCTCCAACTGGCGGAGGAGGCGGGCCTACTGCTCATTGTCTGGCCCCTTACCCCATACTATAAACTCTTTGTGGCATAATTTTTGTCTCATTATCAGCATATTGCTTACGTTTTTTTTCACAACTAAAACCGAAGAAGCATGAGAACTTTAATCAGATCAATGCAATTGCCTTTGATCTTGCTTGTTGTTGTAAGTCTTTCTTCCTGTGAAAAAAACTCCGAAAACACAAGCAAGGGAACAGCCAAATTCTCGATCCTTTCGATTGAGCAATCCAGCCAGACTAAGTCCGCCCTCACAGACACGGCACTGGTTTCTTACCAGGTTATGGTATCCGTTAAAGACACAGAAGGTAACCCGGTTCTTACTGATGAACTCATCCCCGTTTACATTTTCGGGGCGGGGTTTGTAAGTGAGGAAGTGGAACTTGAAGCCGGAAACTACAATCTCACCAAATTCATGGTGATAAACCCTGCCGGCGAGGTGATATTCGCCACGCCTGTGGAGGGGGCGCCGCTGGCCTATCTTGTTGATGACCCGCTGCCCGTAGGCTTCAGCATTTTAGCAGGCACATCAACCTCTATTGCGCCGGAGGTACTTCCGGTAGAAGGCCAGACACCCGGCGATTTCGGATATGTCAGTTTCGGGATACAGATCGTCAAACCTCTTGGTTTCTATGCAATATGCATCATTGACAATCCGATGATCATGGCTCCGACTCCGCTGCTCACCACTGCAAAGCTGACGGTGTATGCAGGAGAGAGCTGGCATTACAGCTTTAAGCTGGAGGCCGCACTGAACCACCTTATCATCAGGGGAGGATATGACACCTACCTCTTCCTTTTGGAGAAAGAGGGATACATGGCCCAGAGATTTTATATCACGGCCAGGGAACTGAGGGCAGCCACAAAGGATAATCCGCTGGTGCTGAAGATCCCGTGGAACAGCAACCAGTGGAAGGTGCTGGTTCTGCAACCGGGGCCCGACGGGGGAAAGGACGCGATGATTTCAAATCTTGAACCTGACAAAAATTTCGGCGGTCATAAATACTTCGAGGCCACATTTATAACTGAACCCGTTCTTACCGTAATGCGGTCGAATAACAGTCTCATATGGTTCAACCTGAATGAGCTTCCAAAGTCAGCCAGCATTAAAAAGGTTGTGTTACGTCTCTTTTACGATATTCCCCTGCCGTGGGACAGCACAATATATACTGCAGGTCCCGATGGCGGTCTTGTATGGTACGGAGGAGTCCTGCAGCAGATAACGGAACCTTGGGAAGAGTCGACGGTGACGTGGAATCTGAAGCCCAAAACCACAGCGGTAAACCAGGTTCCCATATCTCCGTTCATCCGGAATGTCAACTTTATTGATGTGGATGTCACAAGGTTATATGTACCGTCGGTAACAACGGATAATGCCGAGTATCCCAATTACGGAATGTATTTCAGGCTATGGCCGGGAGAGTGGGTTTCGGGATTCCGGTTCACCTCGAGTGACTACCCTACAGCTAATATGAGGCCGCAGCTGACAGTTTACTATACGACACCCAACTGATAATCAGTTATTGGAACTTAAAGAGTGCGCCGGCCGGTAGCCGGTGCACTCTTTTTTTGTTCCTGTAATTGAAAATTTGTGTAAAGAATTATTTCCCTGAGATTTTTTTTATATTTGCACCCTCATATAATTGTCCCGTGGTGTAATTGGCAACACGTCTGATTCTGGATCAGAAGAGTTCAGGTTCGAGACCTGACGGGACAACAAAAAGCCACAGTTATGTGGCTTTTTTTGTTCCGGAAGGTCGAGAAGTTTATCCTGACATTACGAACGAAGTGAGTAATCGTCAGGGAGACCTGACGGGACAACTGATAATCAAACACTTACATAATCAAATATGTAGGTGTTTTTGTTTGTTTACAAAAGCCGGACAAACTGACCACCTCCTGCCGGCTAACGGTGGTCAATTTCACCGGTTTTTCCAATATACCTTAGATTTTATGTTTATCAGTATCTCCATTTTTTCATAATCTTAAGATCTCTCTTTGCACAGTCCATCGGCGTCTTTCCCTGGTATGATTCCTGCTCAATAATTATTATCTGTGCTCCACCGGTCTTTTTTAGCAGTGCTAAAACTTTTCTGACATCTGCCACCCCTTCTCCGATTATCGTGCTCTCATATTGTCCATCTCCACCTGTTTTTATAACATCTTTTACATGCACATTTTCGAATCTTCCGGGGTATTGATCAACAACATCAAGAGCCACAGCACCCCCGCTATAAAGATTGCCGATATCCAGCTGCACGACTACAAGATCAGGATCAATACTCTTCATCATAATATCAAATAACGTGTTGCCGTTGAATTTTTCACTGAATTCAAAATTGTGGTTATGGTAACCAAACTTCATTCCCAGTTTTTTGCACAGCTCACCGCATTTATTGAAAACATCCATGTAATCTCTGAAATCGTCATAACTCTTTCTTATGCTCTCATCTATCCATGGGCTGACAATATATTTCTGTCCAAGTGTGGCAGCATCCTCTACAGTGAACTTCCAGCTTTCGGAAAAGTCTTTTCTGGCTTCGTCCCAATGCTGTCTGCCCATTTCAGTATGTCCGCTTATCATTTTCAAGCCCATGTCATCAAGTATCTTTTTAAATTCAGAAGCTGAATAACCATAGAATTTACGATCTGTATAACTGGCGTGTTCAACATATTCATAACCCATCTCAACCAGTTTTGTCAGGGATCCGAGAGGGTCCCGACTCATATCATCACGGATGGAATACAACTGCAAGCCTGTTATTCCATTATGTCTTGGTGCAGCAAATAATGAATTGTTAAGGACAGCGGTGCCGGCCAATGCCAATGTGCCTGTTTTTATGAATGTTCTCCTGTTACTTTTCATCTCTCATGTAATTTCTTTTGTACCATATATCCTATAAAATTAATGATGTCTTTAATAAAGAACAAATTAGATGTAACATCTTATCATAATGTCTCGCCGCTATACCTCGTATTTGAGTGTCTGCAAAAAAATCTTTCAATAAAGGAACAAAATAATATTGATCATTAGAAACGGCTATAAAACCGAGAGGCTCGCTGTTTTATCATATTCGAAATATATATTAATAATATTTGCATTATCCCTTGGATATATTAAAATTATTTAATAACTTGCCATCATTATCAATTATATCATGACTATCAGGAATTTATTTGACGAACACCTTGCAGCAGACAACGAGGGAAGGTCGATCAAGCAGAGCGCCAGGATAATCAAGTACCTTTCAAAATCTGATTCGGCTGTCACACTTTCCGGTCTTGCAAATTATTTAAAACTCAGCGTACCAACTGTTACAAAGCTTATGAATGAACTGAAAAAGCGGGAGCTGATAGTTAAGGAGGGCAAGAAGGAGACCGAAAACGGGAGGAAACCTGTAGTATATACATTAAGAAAAGACAAATTCTTCGCAGTTGGTGTGGAGGTTCTGCTGAAAAGAGTGCAGGTTGAGATCTTTAATATAGATCTCAAATCAGAGTTTTTACAGACTGACAGGACTTTTATCCTTGAGGACAATAGGGAGTGCTGTAACAAGGTTGTTGATTTTATTAATAATGCGATTGAACTTTCAAGTATCCCGCGTGATTATATAATAGGTGTTGGTGTCGGTCTTACCGGCAGGGTTAACAGCCATCTCGGTCGTTCATATAATTACTTCAGTTTTAATGATCCCCCACTCGCAGAATATCTCTCATCGCAATTGAATCTGCCTGTCGTCATTGACAATGACACCCGGGTGATAGGGCTTGCAGAACAAGTTGCAGGCAAGCTGAAGAATATCAGTAATACCCTGATTGTTAATATAAGCCGCGGTATCGGGATGTCTATTATGGCCAACAAGAGGTTCATTACAGGAAGTTCCGGGTTTGCCGGAGAGTTTGGTCACATGCAGTTCAGGTGCAACGATGGCAGACTTTGCATTTGTGGCAAGAAGGGATGTCTTGAAACCGAAGTCTCAGGCAGAGCCCTTGAAGTTGATCTTGCCGAAGCAGTTGCAAAAGGAGAGCTCTCCATAAGATTTGATAGTACTAATGTCGATAATGTACGTTATGATGACATCATCGAGGCAGCAAACAACGGAGATCAGCTTTCGACATCTCTTTTACAGGCACAGGGGGAGAAGCTTGGTATCGCTCTCGGTAACATAATAAACCTTCTTAATCCTGAGATGATTGTCATCAGTGGTAAGTATGCAAGAGTAGGTAGTTTTTTCCGTGATTCGATACAATACGGCCTTCATAAGACAGCATTGAAAGACCCTCTTGCAAACTGTCAGATAAGCAGTTCTGAGATTGCTGCCAAATCCGGGGCGATAGGTGCTGCAGCACAGGTATATAAAAGATACGAACTCATTTAAAGCGACATAATGATCATTCCGGTGTTGTCAATTAAGAATAATGGTTTAGCCAGGGCAATGTTTTTTGCTTTACTGGTCGTATTTATTTCCTCCTGCGGAAAGAAAAGCACTACCGATATTCTCATAGCCGGAGGAGGTGCAAGTGGCGTAGCTGCTGGAGTTCAGGCTGCAAGAATGGGTGTTTCCACTGTTATTGTAGAGGAGAATGAATGGCTTGGAGGAATGCTTACCAGCGCAGGCGTAAGCGCTGTCGATGGTAACTATAACCTGCCGAGCGGTATATGGGGTGAGTTTAAAAACGCCCTCATTTCTTATTACGGAAGCGATTCGCTGCTTAAAACCGGATGGGTGAGCAATGTTCTGTTTGAACCATCGGTTGGAAACAACATCTTTTCGGAAATGGCCTCGGCGGAGCCAAACCTTACAGTAATGCGGAATGCTTCAGTTTCCAGGGTGAAACGATCCGGCGATAAATGGATAGTGTCTGTCAAAACAACAGGCGGCACAATAAAATATTCCGCAGGATTCCTCATTGATGCTACTGAGCTTGGCGATGTCGCAAAGATGTGCGGGGTGAAGTACGATGTTGGAATGGATTCACGGTATGATACCGGAGAAGACATTGCACCGGAGAATGCCAATGATATCATTCAGGATATTACATACGTCGCCATACTTAAAGACTACGGTAAGGATATGACCATTCCTAGACCGGAGGGTTATGATTCATCTCTATTTGCATGTTCCTGCATCAACCCTCTCTGCACCGGCCAGAACACAACAAGGGAACCGTGGTCATGTGGAATGATGCTGAGTTATGGCAGGCTCCCGAATAATAAGTACATGATAAACTGGCCCGCGTGGGGAAACGACTACTATGTCAATCTCATTGATATGGAGCCACGGGAGCGGACTGAAACCCTCAAGGCAGCAAAACAGAAGACTCTCTGTTTTCTTTATTTTATCCAGCATGAGCTGGGTTGCAGTAATCTGGCGCTTGCTGACGATGAGTTCCCCACTCCCGACAGCCTACCGTTCATTCCTTATTACCGGGAGTCAAGAAGGATACACGGGAAGGTAAGATTCACGCTGAATCATATCGCAGACCCTTATAATCAGCCCGATAAGCTCTATCGTACATGCATTGCTGTAGGCGATTACCCTGTTGATCATCATCACAGCAGCTATTCGGGTGCCGATACGCTGCCTGATCTTAGTTTTTACCCTGTGCCTTCATTCGGCCTACCGCTTGGTACCCTGATCCCTTTAGAAAAGGAAGGACTGATTGTAGCAGAAAAATCGATCTCTGTAACTAACCTGGCCAACGGTGCCACGCGTCTTCAGCCTGTGGTTCTGCAGATCGGTCAGGCCGCAGGGGCTCTTGTAGCCCTGGCTGTCAATGAAGGTGTAAAGATATCCGAGGTACCGGTCAGGGATGTCCAGAATACCCTGCTTGATGCCGGAGGATACCTGCTTCCTTATCTGGATGTACCGTGTGATCATGAGTGGTTCAAGTCTCTTCAGCGCATCGGCTCGACAGGCATAATGAAGGGTGTCGGAAAAAGCTCGGGCTGGGCAAACCAGACCTTTTTCAGGGCATTTGACGTGACATTATCATCAGAGCTTGAGGGATTCAAAGATATCTATCCACTGACTGATTATGAGTTTGGAGATGAACCTCTGACAGTCCGGAAGGCAGCAGACCTTACCCGCCTGATTGCCGGTCAGAACAACATAAAAGTAAACGAGGAAGGCATATCTGAATCCCTCTCAATGATTTTCAAGGGTCAGGTGCAGGACAATGATCGCATTATACTGAGAGGGGAGACAGCTCTTTTGATTGACATGGCACTTGATCCTTTCAATACCCTGGATGTGAATATAAAAGGAGATTTCATAAGGTAAATAACCGAATAAAATCATACACCCTAATGGAAACTAACAACCGTCGTGAATTCATCAAAAAAGCTGCAGTGGCCGGTGCAGCTGGCATTGTGATCCCTGCACTCGCATCGTGCAGCCACAAGGAAGAAAAAGTTGCGGAAGACTCCGTACAAAACC
>Ga0307376_10005424_pt1 | contig 11468 bp, 12 predicted proteins | sample TR2MG_FD_202536 | JGI IMG/M metagenome (GOLD analysis project Ga0307376, IMG submission 202536) | Soil microbial communities from Risofladan, Vaasa, Finland - TR-2 | ecosystem: Environmental > Terrestrial > Soil > Coastal area > Acid sulfate soil | place: Finland: Risofladan, Vaasa | collected... | reverse complement strand
AAATTGGCGTCGCAACAGGTTGACCAAATGGTTGGTTTATTGATTGAGTTGTCTGGGGTGGACCTTGGCGAGTAAGAGGTTGCATAATATGGGTGTCGCTAGAACAATCCGGTGTAAGCCGGTTTTTTGCTATATTAGGGGAACAAAACCCTTGGACGCGGAGATTATCGACATCACGCCCAGGCTGGGTAGCAAGGGAAAGGGGGACGTTTCCAGTGGCAGATGACAAAAAGAACGTGCGGAAGTATGAGGCCGGCCAGCGGACTCCGCAGCCAAACGTGGTGGCCAGCTTGAGCGGCGTTTTGGAGTGAGCCGGGCGGAAGGAACGATTCATCGTGTACAGACCAGGGATGCAGTAAAGGGTAGGAAAACTTAACGCGTGTTTCGTGGTGACCGGCGGGTCTGGTTTTTTGTTCACGGATACATGGGGCCGGGTCGGCGGAGTAATTGCCCGGCCAAAGGCGCAACATGTGTCGCGGGTTAGTGCTGGGCCAAATTGGCAGAGTTAGGGTGGGAGGCATGGTTTCTCCGGCTCCGATGCTGCCAGCATGGGATGCACTGGACAGGGTCGGGGCAACGCACGGCATACTCGGAATCAGCAGGATCAAGTCGAAGCAAAAAAGGCCAGCCACACATTAGGCCGGCCTTCACAGTTAAACCTAACCAGTACAAGGAGCGTTGCCAAATTACCCTCCATACGATTTTGTTAATTCGTGGCATTTGATGCACAATACTTCGCAGTTTGAAAGGGTATCACTTCCTCCTGCCTTAAGTGATACTTTATGATGAGCGTGCCAATTACCATGTCTCGTAAAGGTCTTTGAACAGCGTCCCCCGTGGTGTGGTGCATCATTTATCCCTGTGTGCTGGCGATTGCATTCACAACGGCCCCCAGATCGCTTGAAGGCTTCATCTTTAACCGACTCGGAAAAAGCCATGACGGTCACCTCCTTTTCCCTAAGTTATTTGGTAATAAATTGTTCGACAAACGGAGAATATTTCCTGCTAGCTCATGAAGAAAATTGTCTGTAAATGGCATGAGGTGCTTCGCGGTTTGCCTGACAACAAATGCCCACGCCGACGAATCTTTGTTGGAAATCAGGGGGGCCCTCAGTCATCGGCGTGCCCCAGCAGACGGACGTGGCCCCGCTGACCTGCGGCGTCCGGTTGGAGCGCATCGTTCACGGCAACGGTGGGGTTACGGCCGGTTGTATATGGACACGGAACGCTCCGCAGAGCCGGTTTGCGCCGGTTGTTCGGAGCTTTTTGTTATTCCCGCCGGCTCCCTTCGGCCCTGCAGACCCGATTGGCCCAGTGGATCGAGGCGGAACAGTTGGTCGGGACCGGCCAGCTGATTGGCCTGCTGCGCCAGAAGCGGCTGTCGGCTGGAATATCCTTAACCCAGTTGGCCAGGGTGACCGGAATCAGCAGGAAGATGCTGCGAAAGTACGAGGCCGGACAGCGGATTCCGCCGGCCGAGGTTGTGGCCAGGTTGAGCAGCGTGTTGGACGGGGCTGGGCGGAAAAGTGGGTTTGTTGTATATCAGCCTGGGCGGTAGGGGGGGGGGGCAAACGCGACACGTGTGTGGAGGTGATAAGAATGCAACGTTGGTGTTCTATCTATTCCGCTGAATATCGTCGCCTGGACAGTTTCCGAGCCTGGCTCGTCGGCAAAGGCACCACAGCCTTTATGGCCGAGAACTACCGCAAGGCTCTGGCCCGGCACTGCGACCTGCAGGGTATCACCTCTGACGACTTACTCCGGGAGGTTAACCTGCCGACCGGGCGGATAGCGGGAAGTCGGGAGGTTTTTTTCGGGGCACTGCACCGGTACTCAGTTTACGTGGTAGAAAAAGGGGGTGCTGTAGAGCATGCGGGCTAAGCCTTCTCAGAACGAGCCCGACCAGGACCGCACGTACAGCTTTTCCCACCTGGCCCAGTACGAGCGGTGCCCCTACCAGTATTTCCACATCGGCCGCAATCCGTCCACCCCGCCGGCCGACCAGGCCGTCCACCACGCCCTGGCCCTGCGGGCCCTGAAGGTTGCTCGGGACCGGCATATCTGGGTTACGAACGATCCCAAGACTATTCCGCCCGACACGCTGGACGAGATGATTCAGATATCCCTGGACGGTTCCGCTCTTTCGGAGGATGACCTGGCCCAGGTGACCCGGATGGTCCAAATTGGCTCCACCCTGGACATTGCCCCCGGCGCCCTCACGTTACGGAAGCAGTTTAACCGGGATGCCGGCGGCCAAAGGTTCCAGGGGGGCATAGACCTGTTCAACAACCGCAAAAAGGGATGTCCCCTCATCCTGGACTATAAGACGGAGCAAAACGTCTTTAACGAAGACATGGAGGAGAAGTTCAGGTTCTGGCTCACGGAACACCATCATGGCAGTTCCCACGCTGAAGTGCAGTCCTACTACCTGCGGCATGAATATCTGACCGATCCGGTGATGGTCAGTTACTCCGAGGCGAAAAAAGCTGAGGAATGGGCCGTGGATCTCGCCGACGACATCGAGATGAGACTGCAGTTTGGCGAGGTGGCCTTCCAGCCAAACCCGGGCGATCACTGCGCTCACTGCTCTCTGTCCGGCGAATGCCCCGATGCTTCCCCCCTGGACAAAAACGTCTCTCTGGACAGTGAGTTTGTTCAAAAGATCGCCGACAAGCACGGGATTTCATCCCTGGCAGCCTACGTTCTGGCATCCCGGAGTTATGACGATTTCAACGCTGGCACCATCGTAGGCAAGGGCGCGTTTACCGATCCCTTTGCCTTGCCCCATATGACGGAGGCAGTCAACGCCGTGCGTTCAGCCAGCTACGTCGTGGTGGCCGGTGACTACGATGCTGATGGCATTTGCGGATCCTTGATCGTGTCCAGAACACTCGACCGGTTGGGTATTCCGAACGACATCTGTCTGCCTGATCGGTCCGATGGATACGGTCTCTCGGTCAAGGCCCTTGAGATGGCCAAGGAGAAGAATGCCGACATGGTAATCGCGGTTGACTGCGGCACGAACGACGTGGATGTGGCCGACCAGATTGTGGTAGCCGGGATAGATCTTATCGTCCTGGATCACCACCCGCAGTCCGGACCATCTCTGGCCGCCGGGATAATCGTCAATCCGGCCGTGGCGGGCCCCGGTGAACTCTGTGGGGCTGGCGTGGCGTACAAGTTCGCGCAGGCCCTGGGAGTCGACGATGAATACCTCCTGGTCCTGGCCGGACTGGCCACCATCGGCGATTCGGTGCCACTTCGGGGAGAGAACAGGCTGATTGCCCGCGAAGGATTGAAGGCGCTGAGGCGGACCACTCACCCGGGCCTGGTCAACCTCTTTGCGGTGGCTAAACTCTCACAAGACCTTATCTCCTCTCGCGATGTGGCGTTTTCCATCGTACCGCGGCTCAATGCCCCTGGTCGGATCACCACCCCCTACGACGCGCTCCGACTGCTCCAGGCCGCCGCCGACTCCGAGGCGGCCGAATTAGCGGCCAGGTTGAACAACATCAATGAGCGGAGAAAAACACTGCTCAATGAGGCCGTGGCCAAGTGTGACGAGATGATCCGCGGGCTTGGGGATCATGCGGCTCTGGTTCTATGGGGTGACATTCACCTGGGCGTGTGCGGTATCGCGGCGGCCCGGTTGACCGAGAAGTATGGAAAGCCAGCGTTCGTCGGATATGTTATGCCGGACGGTACCGTGAAGGGATCCGGCAGGAGCGTAGAAGGGTACAACGTAGCCGACGCGTTGGCGTCCTGTGCGGAGTACTTGACGGGGCATGGTGGACATGCGGCCGCAGCGGGTTTCTCGGCAATGGAAGCCGACATACCGGCGCTGCGCATTGCCCTGGACCGGCATGCCCGGGATCATTGCCGGCCGCCGGAGGCAAGGGATGTTCGGCCGGACGTGAAGGTGCGGGCCGACCAGGTTACCCTGGACCAGGTGAGAAGCCTGGACTGCCTGGAGCCGTTCGGCCAGGACTTTCCCGAACCCGTGTTTCATGTAGAGGGGATATGCAGGAGTGCACGCATGACGGGTGTTAACCAACAACACTTGATATTAGGGCTGGGCGAATTGGAGGCCGCGTACTTCAACGGCCGGTTCGGGCCGGTCAGCGCCTATCACAATCAGATGGTTAACGTTGTAGGCAGTTTGCATGTCAATCGGTTTAGGGGCGAGGACAGAGCATCGATGAGGGTACGGAAAGTTTTTGTCGCCTGAATTCGGCGGCCGGTTTAGTCCTTCAGGAGAGTCTTCGCCCTTCTCAGCACCTTCCGCCCGTACTTGCGCCTGAGTTCATCCATGGTCCTGGATACCTGGCTGTCTCTGTCCCGTTCGTCGGAAAGCAGGGTCAACTGCTCCAGTTTTGCAAAGTTGGAAGCCTGGACTCCGAGCAGCCGCCAGGGCGGGTTGGCGCAGTTGGCCAGGAAGAGATCCCGGGCAAGCTCGTAAATGCTGCCGTCGCCGTCTACGGCGTGGGGCAGGGTCTTACCTCTGGTGATAGTGCGGAAATCACTGAACCGGATTTTCACTGTGATCGTCCGGGCCTTCAGGTTGTCCCGTCGCAAGTGGTGACCGACCTGCTCAGACAAGTCCAGCAGGACGGTCAGGGCCTCATCCTGGTCAAAGATGTCCTCCTGAAATGTCGTCTCCTCGCTGACGGAGACCGGTTCCCGACTGGTCTCCAAGATCCGGTGGTCAATGCCGTTTGCGTACTGGTGCAGCATAGTTCCCAACTTGCCAAACTTCCTGGTCAGCAACGCCTCCGGATACTTTGCCAGTTGGCCGATGGTATGCACCGCCATCCGGTTCAGTTTTTCCTCCGTCTGAGGACCTACGCCGGGCAGCGACTTCGCCGGCAGGGGCCAGACAACGGCAGGTATTTCACCTGGCCTGATTTCCTTCACCCCGTTCGGCTTCGCCAGTTCACACGCCATTTTGGCCAGCAATTTGTTCACCGAGACGCCCACCGTGACCGGCAGGGACAGTTCTTCCCGCACGGCCAGGTGGATCGCTTCGGCAATTTTCTTACCCTTACCCGCCGGCACGGCCAAATACACCTCGTCAATTGAGGCTGGCTCCAATTCGGCCATAAAGCTTTCGTAAATTGCCAACACCTGCCTGGACACTTCCTTGTATCTGGCCATGTTTACCGGCACAAATATCGCGTGCGGGCAAAGTCGGGCTGCGGCGACCATGGGCATGGCCGAGCGCACGCCGAAGACCCGGGCCTCGTAAGAGCAGGTGGACACCACGCCGCGCTCACCAGGCTGGCCGCCGACTATCACCGGTTTTCCCCGGTACTCGGGGTGGTCAAGTTGTTCCACGGACGCAAAGAAGGCGTCCAGGTCGCAAAGCAAAATGTCCCGCATGGCACTAACCTCTCACGAGTCGCGTCTAGCTTTATTTTTCTCTCCTGGAGCCGGCTTTCCTTCAGGAGACAAACGGTAAGTCAGAAGGAGGTGTATTGAGAATGGGTAGAATCGGCGTTACAAACCACGCCGCTTATCAATATCGGGACCGGGTGCTTCAGTTCACCCGGGAAGAGATGATCGACGCCGAGATCAAGGCCCTCCTGGCCGAGGTGGTCAAGCTGGGCCGGCGGGTTCGGAAGCTGCCGGGACATGCTGCGGAGTATCAGCACAGCGGCCTTTCCGTCACTGTCATCCGGGACGGGCCGGGCCTTGTGGTTTTGACGTTCAATGGGGATCGGGCCTGGCGGACCTGGTGGCATCGGGTTGAGGTGCGGGTGAGGGAGCGGGAGAAGGTGGCCGCGGCGCTGTAGGGTTCGGGGAACCGGGACCAGTCCAGGGGGAAACAGGAGGCAAACGCAACACGTGTTGCGTTTTTTTGCATCTGAAAAACGGTTACGTTGCAGGGAGGGACAATGTGCATATTCTGACCGGGAATACCGGTAGTCGGAAAATTATTGCCTTACTACAACGGTACGGTTGGGGCCGGATGTGGATCGATGAGCGGCCGCGGTTGTACGCTGGTGAACGCTGGGGCTTCGATAACGGAGCTTTCGGCTGGTGGGTGTCCGGTCAAACGTTCAACGAAACGCTTTTCCTTCGGCGCCTTGAGCGGGCCTATTCGGTCGGTGTTCCTTACCTGGCCGTGGTTCCTGATATCGTGGCCGGCGGCGAGAGAAGTTTGGAGTTTTCTCTTGGCTGGCTGGACAGGTTGCCCAGGGATTGGCCGTGGTACATTGCAGTCCAGGATGGAATGACGCTGCAGCAGATTGCTCCGATTCTACAACCCTTCGCCGGTATCTTTTTGGGCGGAACAGTTGCCTGGAAAGGGACCGCCTGGTATTGGGCAGACTTGGCGCATCGTAAGAAGAAACTATTTCACTACGGGAGGGCGGGCACTCCAAGAAAACTGTTTCATGCCCTGGAATCCGGGGCGGATAGTGCCGACAGCGCGGGTCCACTATGGACCGTGGAAAAAATGGCCGAATTCGTGGCAGCGGCGATGCAGGGGGACAGGCAGGTGAAGTTTTTCGGGGCGCAGGAATCCGCCACGTGCCCCGGCATTTGGATACCGTAGCCGGGTCAGGGAGAAGGCCAGGGTGAGCAGGGAAGGAGTGCTGTACGTGTTCGGATGGTTCTGGGATCGACTGCTGAAAGACATTGACATCGGCGGTCTGGAAACAAAGGCGGCCCTGCAGCGCAGGGCTTTTCTGTTGGCCGAGCGGGTCCGGAGCAAGTCCGCAGCGCAGCCGGCCAGTCTGGTTCCCATGGCCCGACCGGAAGTACGGCGCCGGCTGATGCCGGCTGATAAGATGGATACTGTCTAATTGAACCACCACCGGGATCCCTGCTACGCATGGATCCCGGTTTTCACGTTTGTAAGCACATATTCAGTTGTCATTAAGCGAAAATTTAGCTTCCGCTAAGGGATAATTCAGCTGAAAGAGTTAGTTTTAATAGGGCTGACCATTCTCTTTTGAGGATATATCACATTTGTTCGGCCTGAACACGAATACGTCTCTATTAGTTACTGGTTATGGTTGCTTTGGTGTTGCGAAGCTCAAGATCCGAACCTCTCTAGAGCGAGGTACAGCGGGCCTAAGAAGGAGTGTTTAGCATGTCAAGATTATCACCCAACAAGCCGACCCAAAATCAGCTCTTCCGGCTAAACCAGATAAGACAATACCTTGGTGAAAATCGAATTGCCGGATATCTTAATCGTAAGGGATTCTCCTATTCTTGCTTAACAAAAAATCAAGCGCAAAGGATAATAATGGATTTAGGTCGTGTGATGCCAACAAGAGTCACACAAGGAAATAGAAAGAAGGACAGGGGGGGATTAAATGGGTGTCCATCTGCTGGGGGGAGCGAGTATCGTTGTGGCACGTAAGTTCTCAACATGACTATCTAGCGACGATGCTTCAGGAGGACTTAGACATGGAGTCAGAGTGATAGTTGGTAAACAGTGGAATTACCGCCAAACTGCCACATTTTCTACACAATGGCTACTTCGGGTAATATGGATAACAGGAAGTTGATGGAACTTCACTAGACACCGATAATGTTGGTGCAATGTCTTGATAACTCACGTTCCGACAATTTTCTTCAGATGCCAGTCGTGGTGATTGCTAGGCATTCGTGGGTACGGTGAGGGTACCTGCGAAATTAACACGCAACCGTTCCAAAGGCCGTTGGGCGCTAACTCTTTTTCTAACCATTTACCTTAACTTTAGGGCATAGGCTTAGTTTCGCCCGAAGAACTCTCCTCATCCGTCAGTATGATTGAAGTTAACAGTAGAAGGCAATGCAGAACTACATAGGCCAGGACCCTATTGCATTTTTCTGGTCCAACTATTCCGTGCGCTATCTCGTTCCTCAAGTTAAGGCCAGTCTGTTCAACAAAAATCATCTGGAGATATTTATGAAAACGTTCACCTAACGCTCGTATAACCTCTGGCCTTCGCAAAAACTCATTGAAGGTTTCTTCAAATTGAACCATCCCATGGCGAATGACTGTCGTTGCTAGGCCGGCATTCTGAAAGATGCCTCTAACTGATGCTTCTACTTGTGGAACAAGTATGTGTAAGCTACTCACATAGTCATCCTCAAAGCATCTATTTATCCCAACCTCTATCAGTATAGCATTTTTGGTATCTATAAGTGGGAAGTTGTAAATACTTTCGATTAAATCTTGGGCAACCAACCCCCTCTCTTTTATAAGAAAATCAAATATCCTTTCTAATGCGAACCAACGCATCTGGGCGGATATCATATACATTAAATCGATATTTGCCTTTAAGGAATCAACGTCATCAACGGTCTGAAAAACCTTTTTACCAGCGCTAATAATCGACTTACCCACGGATTCCAACAGAGGGAAACGCGCTTCGGGCAGTTCCGCTTGACGCCTTATCACCCCTATATCCGGAAGCAGATCCGGGCTCACGGCCAAGAAATTCAATAATTCTTCTTTGTTCATATCTAAGTAGGGTTTAATCATCTCCTCAAGCTGTTCCTGTGGAAATGCGGCTGAGACGGCGCCAAATTCATTCTGCTCGGCCCGCTTGTAGCATTCCCTTATACGCCTCTTTAACTCTGCAAATCTACTGGTTTCCCCGATATTGATGTAGTGATGAAGCGCCATCTCAAGGTAATGCACTCTAACAAGATCCGCCTTTTGTTTCCTACCCTGTTGATGTTCAGCCTCTTCTTCATATGATGCCCCGATTTCAAGTAAAAGTTTTCTAGCAATGGACTCATCCTGTTTTAAGAGCTTGGCCCATTCAAAGAGCTCTGTGCAGCATTCACGGTGCAATGAATGGTTCTTTGCTACATCCCAGTAATAGGAGCGCCCACTTTCCAAGGCACTTAAACACTCACCTACTTGGGCATCAGTTACTTTAGATGTTTTACTGGAAAATATGGCTCTTAGAATCTCACTACTCTCAAGCACCCACCTGACATTTTCACCGTCAAGTAACGGAGCTACGCGAAGGAGTTCCTCTGCAAGCGACTTGAGTAAATCCATTAGGTTTAACCTCAGAGACACCTCAACCGCCCTAGCCATATCTTCATAGTACCTAATGTAATTATTTCTTCCTTCGGCAAGATGAATCTTTGCAACATCCATCAGTAATTGAACAAGGATCCAACCGAGTTCATACTTAGATGGCTTGGTCTTATTCGAGGCTAGTTCATAAAGACAATCTGCGTATCTAGCTTTCAGAAAAACATTATTACTACTTTTCAATCGCTCCTTATAATACTCGATTTGACTATCATTAAATTTTCTAATATCCGGACATGTAGAATAAGTTGCCTCATTTGACGAGACGAATCTTGTATCGTAATCCCTTCTAATTATTGGACAGCATTCTACTAGTGATAAAACCTCACTCTCATAACGACAGGAGGATTCGAGATCACCATCACCTAACTCCCTGGCGGCGCCCATAATTTTCTTGTATTCAGAGGCAGCATTATGTGGATACATAATGTAATCTGATTCCTCAATCTGTAATAACGCTTCATAAAGGCCAGACTTCTCCAAATATATCAGCCCCCACCTAAGATTTTAACCATTCATCATTAAATCTCTTTGCAAATTCGTCTGCGATATCCTCAAAACGGACGAAGCCCTCGTCTTTCATAAATCGGGAAAATCTTACACTGTTATCTGTGCCTGCTATAGCTGACCAGAAATATCTTACCATGCCATTAGCGTCCAACTGCTGCAGACGCATAATCGTGTAATTAACACCAGCTTTTACTTGTCTAGATGCTACTTTAGAATCAAGAATCGGGTCGAAAACCTTACTGGAAAGAAAAGCTAGAATCTCCTCTTCCTTTGACATACAACCACTCCCTTAACTAACGGCCTTCGATTATCTTTCTTAAACTCAGACTTCCATGGGTCTCTCGATCCCGACCAGAATAATAGTAGCCTTGCATGCAATCTGGGCCTATTAATCCCAAAATTGCCGTTCCGATGTGTATATGCATACTTGGTTCCACTATGGGATCTGGGTTATTTTGGTATTCGTAACAAAGCATGTCTCCACCAAGCTGATTTACCATGAGCGCTGCTGCAAAACTATGAGAGTTCGATCTAGCAGTCATCATATTTATGCTTATCCTTGTCCATGTTTGACGAATAATGACTGATCCAGTGTGAGACCCTGCGTAACCGTCAAAAGAAGATTTAATCTCGGCATCCCAACTTCCATTTAGGTCAGGAGTCTTGACGACACCGATTTTTCTTAAAAGATCCCAACGCCATAGATATTTATTAAACAATTCATATAGTATGCCAAAGAAGACCATTACTGACGGTTTATCAAACCACCACGGAAAAGAGACCGTCAGGTGGTTAACAACCCTATCTATTGACATAGTTAGGATAACGCTCAATAAAGCCAGAAATAGCGTCACATCTCTTCTTTCCGGCGAATCAATACAAAAGGGGTGCAACCGGTTACACCTCCCAATTGTTCCATAGGTTAATCAAGGCTAGGTTCAAGTGCTTAGCCTTATGCGCCGGCCATTGCTCGGGCAAGGATCCAAATAAGCACAATTGACCATTCTGACATAGCATATCCGGAAGATCAGCCTGTAAAATCCAGTAAACTATATTAAAGAAACTAGTCTGAAAACTCACCCCATAACTCACATCTGGGACGTTGTAAAGTAGGTTTTCTATAAAATACGAAGCTGCTAAATCATCTGCGATCAGTCTATGGCCAGCCAAATAATTGCGAGCATTCTTAAGGACCCTTACCATGGGCTTATACCACCCGTGAGTAGAACCATTCTTGGCAACTCCTGCTTGGTAGTGGAGCTTGGGGAAATTAACGACTAGACGGTTTCCGCGCTGTTCAAATAAACTCATACCTTCTATGTAGTCATAGGGGCTAATGGTACGGTATTGTCTATACTGAGTACACACCACTACATCAGCCACCATGTATGGAGTTGTAACCTTAATAGATTTATTGCCAATCTGCACGCCGCTTTCACCGAAATAACTCGTCAAGACCTTCAAAACATCGGCTCTAAATTCATTCCAGCCATAGAACCCTGGTGGTATATCCGTGAAGCCTAGATACATTTTTTGTTCCTCTGTAAGGTTGCTATAAAAGACAGAGTTAAGCTGGATAGCAATGTCAATATCGCTATACCCGTATATGTTTGTGTCATTTTTATACGAACCTTGCAAATATGTATCGATCTGTAGATCACCAGGCCAATTATGGGCACTAACAATCGAATTAATTGCCGCATAAGCCGCCTTCGAATTATGTACTGCACCTTGATGAGACCATGTAACCAATTGATGCTCCGGAATAGGCATAATACCACCCTTTGTTCTTGGGTTTGTTAACGTAGCCCTTCCAAATAGAGTGCCTTAAATTGACATTGTCCGGGACTAATCATACGACACTCTTTCCATATATACCTGCACAAGCTACCATCGCCGCAAAATAGCACAT
>Ga0307376_10005422_pt1 | contig 11472 bp, 7 predicted proteins | sample TR2MG_FD_202536 | JGI IMG/M metagenome (GOLD analysis project Ga0307376, IMG submission 202536) | Soil microbial communities from Risofladan, Vaasa, Finland - TR-2 | ecosystem: Environmental > Terrestrial > Soil > Coastal area > Acid sulfate soil | place: Finland: Risofladan, Vaasa | collected... | reverse complement strand
ACATAGTTACGGCTTCATCATAAACACCGGGATATATAAGAATTGTCCACCTGCTTGAAAGTGAAGGCGTTTGTGTAACTGCATAATCAATAGCTTGTTGTATAGTAGTATGATCACCGCCAGATTTAGCAACAGCCAAAGTATTATCATAAGGTGTTATAAGACTGCCTACTGAAAGTTCACCTGCCCAAATCGGAGCACCTTTTATTGTATCTGCACCAAATGTTACGTCCGAACCTGATTCTCCTAACTCAAAATCTGAACCTCCGAACCATGCTGCATGTACCGAATCAGCCCAAACAAGATTGAACCGGGTAGCTGTTGCTCCAATATTTGCACCGTCATCAATGTCAGGGAGGATGGAAGTACCGGAAGTAAGAGTGTTTATCGTAATGGCATTGATAGTACCACCTTCAACTTTATCGCCTGAAATCTGGTTGTCAGCAAGAGTAAGCGTTCCGGCAGAGACATCCAAAGTCTTTCCCGCCCCAACGGTTATATCTGTCCCGTCAATTGTCCCATCATCAATGTTTACCTTATCAATTAAAGCATAACTATTTACATGAATACTATCTACCTGGATACTATCAGCGACTAGATTATCAAAAGTCCACAGTCCCGTTACTGTAATGTCCGCCGTTGCTAAGTCGGTAGTTTCAAGGGTGTCAATAAGCCCCGTGGATGTGGGAGTGAGTACCGTAGTATTCGGAGTTGCTAAAGGAATTATTGTAACAAAATTATTTATAAGCAACGTATCTGCATCAATGTAATTAGCATCAATGGAATCCACTACCAGATCATCAATTACAACATCGCCGGTGACAGTCAAAACCCCGTCAACGGTTACCGTATCTTCAGTAATTATAAGGGTTGATGATCGGATATTATTTACCGTCGCACCGTTGTGCAAAACTAAATTCGCCGTTCCTCCTTTGTCAACAAGAGTCAAAACCTCAGTGTCATCAACAACAAATTTCATGGTGTCGCCATTGCCCGTTATATATGTAGAGTCCTTATCAAAGTACAGGATGTCAACACTTATACTTGGCCACGAGCTTCTTATATCAAGATTTACACCTATCTGCCCAATCAATAAAGTAGGAAACAGTAATGCTAAAAAAAACAATAGCTTTCTCATAATTATCTTATTTATTATTAATGACACATTGCTTCCATCTATCCCGCTGGTTAATTGTGGTAATCTGTGAAATATAATCAGCTAATGCATTACTGGGTATAATAAATCCATTTTCCTTATTATACTCAGCGAACATCTCATCCCATGTAATCGATTCCATTGCGATTATTCTATAAGCATCATTACGTGTTATTCTGTATGATAATGGCAATCCAGCCGACACACTGTTTCGTGTTAGTTTAATGGCGAGTATCTCAAAATTGTATGACTGCTTCTCGAAAAACATAGATGAATCTACCATGATATAAGGGAGAGAAGGATTGTCCAACCTGTTGAAAATAGAACCATCAGTAGTCCCAAATGTTTCTCCTAAGTCTAATACTGCATCCGCAGCATCAAAGGCGGTATAATTAAAAGATACACCCCAAGAGTTTTCTGTCCAGAAAAAATGATATACCGTAGTATCCGTTCCTAGAGGGGTATTAAAAGTATGCGTAACCGCATTTCTTTGCCCGTACACTGACAGGCAAACAATAAAAAATACAAGTATTGACCAAATTTTTTTCATAACATATAATTATTAAACTGTGACTCCAGACATCCAAATAGACCCCTGTTGTAACTTAATACTTTTATTTAATTTACCATTCGGAATAACCAATTCCGGATCAGAGATAAACAACTGCTTACTTCCTATCCCAAAAGCCGCTACAAGATTAACATCATTTTCATCTGTCCATGCAGATATAATTGTACCGTCTTCTCGTATCTGTATCCTGCCCCCTTTATCAGTATGTGCAACAGCATCATCTATAAGCATCATACCATTCTCCCCAAACGTACCACCAACAGAAACTGCAAACCCCAGGATAGCATCTCTCAGCTCTTCCACTGTTGCCACCACAGGGGAGGTGACATCGTTATAATTGATCTTCAAAGTAGGCTGCTGGGAATATTGGTCTCCTGCAGCCATAATAAGGTGTACAAAGTCACCAGCTATCCTTGTACGTAATCCCAGTTTGGGAATGGTTTCCTTGTCGGTGGCACTCCACACAAGTTCCAAGTCGTTTGTTAAGTTATTGATTTGCATAACTATAAAGTTTAAATTAATTAATTTCTATTTCATTTTTTGAATCCTCTGACAAGTTTCTAAAATATGTTGAGTAATTTCTCCGTCCTTATCTTTCTTATCAACAGATTCCTTTAATAACTGAACATGGACTTTGCTTAGGTCAAATTCCTTTTCGGTTTTGATTTTTTCACTATCCCATGTTATACCGTCTCCTCCCAGTCCACAGTGAGGACATTTTTCTTTCTCAACCAAACCATACTCAGCAAACTCTTCCGATCTGATTAATATTTTTTCATTGATCTCTTTTACAGTCGTTTGTTGTAACATTGATCCTTTCCCTACAAAAAGATTCGGTATAAGTAACCTGTCCATTCCACTTAACTTATATTTCATATCAAAGGTTTTAAGTATAATTTCTTTAAGTTTATTCACATTATGATTGAACTTGCCAAGTAAATTTTAACTGTGGTAAGTATATAGTTCCTCCGGGATCAGATTGATTTATATCATAAAATTGTGTTTCTGCCCACCAAGCATCAGCCGGTTCTACATCATCAAAATCATATATATTATCTAAAACTATCATTCTAAAATCTCCCCCGAAATGATTTTCAATTAAGTTTCCATCTCTCGCCTCATCTCCGGGAGTAGTTGACAACTTCGTAACATATTTCCCATTATCTAAATATATACTATATGTTGTAAGCATCCAATCATCAAAATCAAATGCGCCATAATCACTATTACCTAAATATCCAATTGGATCATCTGCTTCACAAGCAATCATATCTGCCGGATAATAAGGTCCATAATTACCAGCTTGATAAAGTATTTTCATGTGAAGTTCTACAGACCCATCTACTATTATTGCGTTAACAGGAATGGCACTTAAATCAAAATGTAGCATAGACCTTTGTATTTGTCTGTTTCCACCAACATAAGCCACTCTTAATTTAAAAATGTCTGTATCGTATTGATTACCAACAGAACTATTCCTAATACTAGTCCAACTTGTTCCCGATTGAATAACCCCAACCATCCCATCATAAGCACCACTTTCCGTTTCATGACTGAAATCAGTAGCATGTTTATAATTTCTGAAATTAGAAAGTCTATCATAACCAGTACCAACACCTACATATTCTGAACCCCCATAGGCAGGATCAAATCCATCAGCATGAGCATCCGCAAAACAAGCTACTAACCCTCCTTGAACCCCAGGTATAGCATTTTCAACATCCTGTAAGGAAAATGTATTGGTATCAGGTACTACTGCCATTTTCTAATTCTTTTACCCGCATTTCTAAATCCACTATTTCTTTTCTGAGTTGATTTTCAATTGTATCTACTTTAGTATTTAATCCTTGTACTCCTGCTATGGCTAATACTGACATCCTTCCATAAGAAAGTCCCAAGAACCCATCTTTCCCCTCTACCACAAGCTCTGGAAAGAACTTCTGTACTTCTTGAGCAATAAAACCACTGTGAAAATAACTATCCCTTCTGTCTTTCCAAGTATAAACAACAGGATTTAATTTCATTGTCTTTTCTAATCCATCATTAATTGTATAATGAACATTCTTTAATCTACGGTCAGAACTAAGTATATAGTTGGTAGCTGTCATGGTAGCTGTCGCCAGTACTGTACCATTCACATATAATTCTTGATCTGTATAATCCCAAGTAAAATCTGAATCACCCGCGAAAGCCCCTACAGCATTATACTGTACCATTGTATCACCGCCACCAGGATTATTTGCCGTTCCACTAACGGTTTTCCATGTTCCATCCCCAGCTAAAAACACAGTACCACTTCCACCACTAGAATTTGATGTTCCCGCTAAATTTCCAGCACTATTAATATACAGACCATAACCATATGCCGATGTCCAAGCAGCTACTGCAGTTACTGTTAACCCACCAGTTATAGTAACTCCGGTACTTGTAGTTTCAAACTTTTTAACATTATTATAAAATAAATCAACATAACTTGAATATGACCGTAAATGCAAAGCACCAGTATCTGCATGCAAAAATATATCACTATTAAGCGTAGAAACATCCCCAACATATCCCCTTCTTGTTGTACCATTTGAATCATAAAATCCGATATAGGCCTGATTAGTATCACCACTTCCACTACCTATTATGTTTGCTCCGGTAGTAGTGGTTACAAGTCTTCCTAAGTCGATAACCCCATCATATTGGATTCGCATCCTTTCATTCATTGTTCCACCAGCATCCCTTACCCCAAAAAGCATATCTGTTCTATGCGTATCGGAAGATTGGTCTATTACATTAATATATCCTGCTTCGTCATTTAGATAATTTCTCCATTGTAACTTTCTACTCAATGGAGATGCTATTGTACCAGCAGAATTTGTCTGAATAGCCAAAATCGGAGAACCATCAAGAATATGAAGATTTGTACTTGGTGTACAATTTATTCCTAGTCTACCGTTTATTGTATCAATTATAATACGGTCAGTATCACCAGTCCATTTTTGACCAATATAAATTTTAGCACCATAAGTTTCTCCGACTGTTCTTATATAACAGCCTTGATTATTAGCAGCATCATAAAAATTAATTCTATTATTACCATTATCAACACAGGCTAATGTTAATGTTTGGTCACTTGTATAATTTCCTATTTGAAGATTAGTCCCATCAAAAATTAAATTTGCACTTCCTTCTATCTGTTTAGCTGTAGCATTCCAATAGGCTACTTGGGTTGCTGCCTGTGTGCCAGCAGTAACATCTCCTACATTTGTTGTCCATCCTACATCATTATTTATCTGTGATCCCAATAACTGTCTTATTGAATATGTTGTAGCACTATCGGCCGCCAGCACATGACCCAATGTTTCTCCGGAGATGGTATGGCTAAGTAAGGCATGGGATGTGGGAGCATCGCCCGTAAACATAAATGCCCCATCGCTTAATGCCGTATTGAAATTAGCTTTAGTATCAGAGATCCCGTATCCTGCTAAAGTGGTGGGTTTCCCAGAGGTGATATCAGACCAGGCATGAGCATGCCCAGTCTGAGAATAAGTGTTTGTATCAAGAGTGAAAGTACCTGCAGCAGACATCTTAACGAAAGATAACGAAGCATACGTTAATCCAGACAGTGAAGTAAGATTAGCATGTCCAGCTTGTTTTGCATTCCACGTAGCAGCAGAGGTAATCCTTCCGTCTGCAAGCGTTCCTGACCAACCCATTGTAAGCGAAACTGCTTTTAATAAAGCCGTGGCAGGAGTCCCTCCTAAAGTAAGAGTAACATTAGTATCATTTGTTCTCGTTAGTGCTGCCGGTGATACCGAAGGGATGGAGGCAAAGACAGCAGCAGAAGTAGGAAGCCTGGCTGCATTATCTGTCAAAGTATTCTCAATGTAGTTAACGGCAGATCCAAGCCCGAGTTTAAAGCTCCCATACAATTGTACGTTATCCCCATAAGTATGTGTGGTAAGCCATGTTCCTGTCCTGTCCCATAAAACAACCTCAGAATATGGAATATATGTCATACCTCCCCCCCCTGTCTTTACGGTGACAAAACCATCAGGATTACTTCCCACGGGAGCCACATCCTGGAGATTTCTGAACCTTAGAAAATCAGAGATCTTTATCTTCTGAATAGCACCTTTGTTATTATAGGTGTAAACAAAATTTCTCTCATCTATTCTTCTTGATATTTCAATATTGGGGTTCATAACTAAGCTATATCAATAGTACATCCGTGTGCCACAAGCCATGCAACAGCAACATCTGAAGCAGAAGTACGCCCGTTGTTGCCTGTAAAATAAATACGGGCATTCGTTGTCTGCCCATTATAAAAAGAAATAAGAGCATTATCCGCTTCTGTAGCAGTAAAGCCACTAGATATTGCAAAAAATTGTGCACCATTTGCAAGTTTCCAGTTCGATGTACTTAAAAAATCAACATTACTAATAGCTACAGAATAATATATACACTTAGTCATAGGATACCAACCTGAAACTTCTCCCGTAAGAGAAGTAGATTGAATAACTATATCAAGCATCTCTGTTAGTGTGCCCCATCCTGCTACACTCCCTGTAACAGCCGTTCCACCAAGATTCAGTTCAACAAGGTTAATAAGCGCACTATAACCTGTAACAACACCAGTTACTCCTGTTCCTCCACCTAAATTCAGGTTTGTCAGAGTAGTCAATGCAGCAAGCCCGGACACATCACCGGTGAGAGCATCACCATAAATATTAAGGGTGTTGATCTCTGTCATTGTAATCCATCCATTAATAGCCCCGGTAACAGGTACTAGTTTAAGGTTCATATACTTTATACTAGTAAGAGTTGACCACCCTGTAACATCTCCAGTAAAAGAAGCGTTCTCACTATCAAAATATTCAAGGGCCGTAAGAGCACTCCAAACCGAAATATCTCCTGTCAGAGATGTATCAGCAACACCTAGATGTGTTAATGAAGTGAGAGCCGACCACACAGCCACATTCCCTGTAACAGATGTAGAACTGAGCTCAAGGTATTCAAGAGAAGTCATACTGTCCCATCCGGCAACAGATCCTGATACACTGGTATTTTCCAGATCAACATAAGTTAATGAAAGAGTGGGGTCCCATGCTGCAATAGATCCGCTAACTGTTGTATCCGCAAGATCAATATGCAGAAGGCCTGTAGCATCGACAAAAGATACAACAGACCCAGTAATAGAGGTACTGCTGCCATCTAAATATAAAAGACCAGGCATAGCCGTACCCCATCCTGCTACACTTCCTGTAACAGAAGTGGCATTGAAATCGAGATAATCAAGAGATGTTAGAGCTGACCATCCGGTGATAATGCCAGAAACATTGGTGCCTCCAACATCTAAATGGGTTAAAGCAGTGAGAGCAGCCCAACTGGAGACATCACCATAAATACTTGTCCCGTTAGCATTTATGTATTCAAGAGCCGAAAGAGCCGACCAGCTAGAAACATCCCCCGTAAAGTCTGTACCGGAAATATCCAGATAAGTAAGGCCCTTAAAAGCCACCATTCCATCAATATAACCATCAAATGCCGAGCCTGTAATTTCTAAGGTTGTAAAACTGTTATAATCACCATATATCTTAATGGTATATTTACCATTGACAGTATAATAACTCTCGGTAAACATGGGTATGGTACCTTGCCCTGTGTATGACCAAAAGTAACCGTCACCCCAATCTATTATAACAGATTTTCCTACAGGCAACCTAAAAACGAAAGACCCCTGGGTACCGGAATAAGTAAAGTTCATGCTGCTAAAAGAAGTAACATTAGAAATATTCTTATTTACCCTGGCAGAAAGTAAGGCGTGTTGTGAACCAGTAAGAAATCCATAAGCGTCATCATAGTCCAACGCTTTATAAATCATCTGGCGGCTGAACATGTCAACCCAGTCATTATTCTTACTGAAGATGGAATAATTCTCAATCTTACACTGAGTTGCTATGTCATTAGATAGTTTTGACCTAACTAACGTTGACTCATAATTCATTGATCAATTCTTTTGCTTTAGTTATAGTGTCATCTACCTGGTCCCATAATCCCAGGGCTGCATCTATGTTTATCCCTTCCAGCATCGTCCACAGTTGAGAAGCAGCCTGGAAACTAGGGTCCTTGTCAATATCGGATCTGTACAATGCTTTGGTAGCATTATTGGCAAGATGTACCTGGTCAACATATTCTGCTGTAATATCATAATCAATTTTGAAAGATTCTGACAGCCTGTACTTCAGTGGAAGATCGGCATCGGTTACTTCAGTCCAGTAAGCTGTTTCAGTGGCCGGATTCTGATTTGTTCCATTCTGAATACATTGATACAGCTTGGTGTTATAATACACATGATGTCCATCATTAGCTACGTAGGCCACAGCATTGTTCCATGTAGGAACAGCAATAAGGACCACGTTGTGTACATCATCAACATCGTAAGGAGCTGTATGTGTTATAGGGAAAGTAGTCTCAGAAGCCGGAGCTATAATCAATGCATCACCTCCTGCCTGAGCAGAGAGGGTATACGAATACCCCCCGTATGATGTAAGAATTATTTTTTTATAATCAGAGAATGAGGCCTGGAGGTGTCCGGCCTCTGTTGAGGTATCGTAGTTGGAGTAATCAACTACTGTCATGACTTGTGCTTGCCCGGAGGCAGCTACATTACCGCTTGTATCGGTAATGCTTACCCGAAATAATGGCATGGCTATACTTTTTCAAGGTTATGTAAAAATATAAAAATTTTATCTCTATTCCTATTACTTAAGTTTTCCCGTCACAGGATCTATACCTGGAAAATCACCCGTAAGGATGGCTCTACGAACACGCTTATCAGCACCATAGGGTCCTACCCTCATATCTTTGACCATCCTATCAAGTTCGTCTTCATTTACTCCCAGACGTATTGCAGCCATATAATCTTCATGTAATTCATCTATTATCTTCTCCATAGATATGTCGGCTGCTTCCAACGCTTTCTGCTGATCTTCAGCAGATATTCCTTTGTCATAAAATGTTTTCTTATATATATCAAAAGCATCACTAAGTCTGTTCCCGGATCTACGTAGCTTAAAGCTCATACTCTTTTTTACATCAAGGTCATTAGAACGAAGGCCCAAGAATAGGTTTGTAAGTTCATTACGGGGATCAAGACCTCCTCTTTCCTCTACATCCCTCTTGAATGATTTTGCTAACCTCTTCCCTGTATATATAACTCCTGGTTGTATTCCTCCCCACAGATATAACCACTTGTCTCGGGTCTGATCTCCCAGGTTATCTTCAGGATTATATACCGGAGATTTAGTATCCTTCTTGGTATTACGCTGTATATCCATTAGTCTTCCGGCAAGAAGTTCTTCACCAAGGAATGGTTCTACCATCTGTTTTACTGCATCCCAGGATGAATCTCCGATATCTTCTCCATTAAGCATTGCTACAATAGGCTTCTTTAAATAATTAAAAGGATCAGAGAATCCTACATCTACATACGTGTAGACTCCATTCCCCTTACTCCTTAGAACCATAAGATCACTGTTCTCCGACCAAGGAGCTACAAACCTACGTATGTCCTGCATATCATTACGATCAACACCATTAAGATGACTCACCCCTGTTGATATAGCTCCCGTAAGCAGTGAGGCTGTCATTACCCCTGCCATACGTTGTATACCTATAGCCCGGGTATCCGGATGTTTCATCTCTTTGACAGCAAGATCCAGAGTATTAAAAGATGTCCTGATAACTTCTGCTGGAAAAGACACAAATGTTCCTACAAGAGGAACCCTGCGGATCTCACGTATTAGCTTAGGAACAAGGGAGTAGGTAGGCATAGTCATCCTGGTAATCTCTGCAGCCTTCTCTTCTGCTATCCGGTTAATCTCTTCGGGAGTAGCTTTGGGATTTTGTTTTTCAATAACCGGCTTGTATCGAGATTTTTCTGTCTCAAAAGCTACGATCTTGTGTACATCATCCTCCAGCTGGTACAACTTCTCGGTTCCTTTGAGAGTTTTCTTCCCGGCTATCTTAAATAAGTTGTCTCCACGTTTTATATAATCCTGAAGATAATTAGCATCTTTCAAAATATCATGGACCTCCCCGGCCCTGGTACTCTCACCAATAACATTAAGTTCTACAAGTCTCTTGAGATAACTTTGAAACTCTGGGTTACTGAAAGTGAAAACATCCTGAAACATAGTCTTGTGTGCCATAGCCATTGCTCCTGTAGGTTTCTGATATATCCTTCCATTAGCTACATGAAACATATAGTTGGCAAAATAGTTACGGGCATGGGTTACAGGAGAAAGAATAGTTTTTCCATACTTTGTCGGCACATTGAGATATTTCATATATGCCTGAGTAAGCGGGTGAATGGGTGAGGACTCATTAAACTTCTGGAAAGCTTCAGCAATTTCCGGAGTGGTGTGATAACTCTTCCTGGACTCTACCATCTCACCAGTTTTGGAATCTTTAAACCGGGTAACATAGGAAAGGGGATAATAACGATAGTCACCCTCTTTAACTATAGGAGCATGGAATTTTCCTGTAGGTTCAGCAAAGAGAAACTTTCCCTTACCCTCTTTTTTCATATCCTCTAAAAACTTATGCCTCTCAATAAGTTCTGCCATCTTAGATACCGAAGTAGCATAATTATATTTAGCATCTTGATGTTCTCCCAAAAGATCCCTGAGTTCTACCGGAACATCTTTCCTGTGCTTCATTATACCCAGATCTTTAGCTCCCATCTTCCCTTTCTGAAGGACATTCATGGGACTATCCTGGGAATAAAGATAATTCTGCAACGCTCCATCGATTTCTTTTTCAGACATTTTAGGGAATTCAGCCCTCATCCATGAGATAGCCCTGTTTTTAACCTCTTCTGGAATCTCCTCCCATGTCCATTTAGGATCGGTATGAACCTTATATGTGCGAGTCATATAAAACCCTAAGTTCTTCTCAAAAATACCTGCCAGTTCTCCCTCTACAATACCACTGCGTACAAACTCCCGACTGAGAGCATCGATGTGATTACGCATCTTGATAAGTGGTTCATGAAGAGATTCGGGAATATCTTTTAAAGCCTCCTTCCTCTGTTTTTTGGTTTTGCCAAGGTTGGTTAAAGCTTCGTTGATCTTAATAGATTCTGCCTCAGTCACTTTAGGAATGCCAACGGGGTTAGCACCATACTCCTTTTTCAAAGCCTTAGTAAATTCATTCGTTCTAAAGTGTGCCTCAGCAAGATGTTCGCGTACTTTACCTTGTGATTTTATCCAGCGATCAAATACTTCTTTCGGTAAGTGCCCTGGGGCAGTCATATATTTGCGCCACAGGTTTATGGCTGCATTGTTATCTAGTTCAAATCCTAGAATATTGACTCCGGACTTAACTAATATAGGAGTTCTTTCAGCGTCTTCTGGTTTTATTTCAGCACCCTTCTTTTCCCCGGCTTCCAGTCGCTCACCTTCTGTAAGGTCCCGTACACCATCCTCCCGAACCGGGGGCTTCCCGGCTTTACCCCTTTGCTCTGGGCCCAAAGCCTCAACTTTCTCTCCAACTCCTTTGGCACCTTCTACTGCTTTTGGTTGTGAAAACTCACTTCGTATGTCTTCGTAGGTGCGGGTGGCCCCGTTTTCTTTTTCACCGATATTCCAGAGCCGTCGAACGCCTGGGACAGCCACTCCACCAATTCCTCTGGAGTCAAGTTCTCCGGAGAATCGTTTAAGTTTTTTTCTGAATTCGCCATAATTTTCAAACT
>Ga0307376_10005421_pt1 | contig 11474 bp, 4 predicted proteins | sample TR2MG_FD_202536 | JGI IMG/M metagenome (GOLD analysis project Ga0307376, IMG submission 202536) | Soil microbial communities from Risofladan, Vaasa, Finland - TR-2 | ecosystem: Environmental > Terrestrial > Soil > Coastal area > Acid sulfate soil | place: Finland: Risofladan, Vaasa | collected... | reverse complement strand
GCAACTGCGGTTTGCAGGGCAATAAAGAAAAAATATCCAGATAGAAAATTAATTGTCGTAACGGCATGGGACGGACCGTTCTTTTACAATCCAGATGTATGGCGTTTTTATAATTTTGGACAAATGCAGTATTTCTTCGATGATTTTATCAAAGAAGACACAATAATTTTACGTCAAGAACCATATTTTACCGAAGACCATATTTTGCAAAGAAAACATCTTGTAGAATCTTGGTGTGGAATGTATGGAATCAAACCAGATGGTGTTAAACCCAAAATCTATTTGAACCCCAGAGAGGTCGAAATAGCGAGGGACAAGATAAAACCTGATAATCGTCCACTCATGTTATTACAAACGCATGGCGGGAACGCAGGGCAGCAATACAGCAAGAAATCATGGTTCAGGGATATGCCAATTGAAATCGCACAGAAACTTGTGAATTATTTCAGTAAATCTTATCGAATTCTGCATATCAGAACACCAGACCAACCAGCATTACAGGGTACGGAATTACTAAATCTGCCTTTTAGGGAACTTTATGCCGTATTTCCACTTAGTCAGAAAAGATTATTCATTGATAGTTTCGCTCAACACGTGGCTACTGCATTGGATTTGCAAAGCACAGTTGTTTGGATTGGAAACAAACCAGAGGTTTTTGGATATGAAGAAAATATAAACATCCAACCCAATGTTGAACATGTAAGAGAATTAAACAAGTTCAGTTATCTCGACCAATTCGATATAAGTGGACAGATTCAACAATTTCCATTCGATACGATAAATATGTTGGACATCAATAAAATTATTGAAGCCGTAAACAAACAAAAATAAGCACTAATTTTGTTTTTAATTAAAATCCTGTTGAAATCCAACAGGATTTTTTTATTTCATTAAATTTAAGTTGGTGTTAAAGTATTTATAAATAATAAAGATATAAGATATGTCAATAGGGTACGATAATAGACCGAATCTAAATTCCGAAAGATTTGAACAAACAAGTGGCGACACATTAAATCTATGTGGGTGTACGACAATAATTGGTGCAAGTGGTAAAATAAATTCCAATTCTGGTTACCAGATTTCAGGAAATACTGTTTTTGCAGCACGTGGCGCAGTAGTTCCGAATTCCGTACAAATTGGTTATAATGCCAATAGTCTGGGAAACGCAAGTACAGCCATTGGGTTCGGTGCACAAGCAATTGGTGATAAATCAGTTGCCATTGGTTGTGGTAACGTTTCATGTGCCATCGATGCCGATGTTATCGGTGGTAATAATAATCTGATTTGTAGCGGAAACACGAATTCAACATTTATAGGGTATAATGCCTGTACAATAGCACCAGATACCTACCAAAACACTGTTGCTGTTCCAAGTCTTGCAATAACCACTACTCCTGCTGGTACTGGAACTATTCTGGGTTGGGATGTCACGACAAAAAAGATTTGTTTAACTCAGGGTGCAGGTGATGCTTTAACTGGTTATACTTGCTCAAATACAACTGCGCTGGGCATTAACACAGCATCATACCAAGGAACAACATGTAATATTTCATTTGGTTCTAATGTAATGCCAAATGCAATTTCTTCGGCAATAAATAACGTGGGTATCGGTACTTCAGCATTAAGAAATTTAAGTAGTGGTGATTGTAATATTGCAATCGGTACTGACGCACTATATTCGGCAACAACTACAACTAATAATGTGGCGATTGGTAGGGGTTCAATGTGCAGTATAACAACCACAAGCTCATATGGTAATGTGGGAATTGGTACTAATACTTTGTGTAGTGCAACATCTGCACTTGGTAGTGTGGCGATTGGTGTTAATGTTTTATGGAAGACAACTGAAGGTGATTATAATATTGGTATTGGTGCTAATGTTTTATGTGATAACACTACTGGTAGTAATAATATTGCAATGGGTTATTGTGCACTGCCAAAGAATGTTATTGGAAGTAGTAATATTGCACTTGGTGTTGGTGCATTATGTAGTAATACTGGTGGGACATATAATGTTGCCATTGGTGGTAATTCACTTAGACAAAATACATCGGGTATAAATAATGTTGCGGTTGGTGGTAGTGTTTTAGTTACCAACACTATTGGTCAGGATAACATAGGAATTGGTTATGGTGCACTTAGTACGAATATAACTGGTAGTGATAACATTGCACTTGGTTGTAGTTCAATGGTTAATTTTACAACGGGTTGCCTGAACATTGCACTTGGTTGTTTTGCAATGAGAGGTACAAGTGCTGCTGGTGGGAAATGTAATATTGGGTTAGGATATCAGTCATTATATAATATCACCACTGGTTGCGATAACATCGCATTGGGTTATAGTAGTCTTTATGGTAATTTGGGTGGTAATTGTAACATTGCATTGGGTAACACTGCATTGCGTTGTAACACAACGGGTACTGATAACATTGGAATTGGTGATGAAGCATTACTTAATAATATAACAGGGTCTCGAAACATTGGAATTGGTAGATTTGTCTTAAATTATAGTAAAACTGGTAGTGACAATATCGCAATGGGAAATGCTGCCATGCTTAATAATATTGATGCTGGTAGAAATGTTGCTATCGGCTATTCTACATTGAGTAATTTAACTGGTGGCACATATACTGTTGCAATTGGTGGTTATGCTGGGTATTCCAATGTTTCTGGTGAAACAAACGTATTCATCGGATGCGCTGCTGGTTATAATGAAACTGGTTCAAATAGACTTCATATTGCAAATTCATCATCATCTTCTTTAATTTATGGGGAGTTTGACACTAAATTGGTTTGTATTGATAATAAACTCAGTACGTGTCAATTCCAAATGACCTGTAATGCTGCCAGTGGTTGTGTTCTGACTTCAGATGCAAGCGGAAATGCTACTTGGGCAACTGGTGGTGGTGGTGGAACTGCTTCTGGTGAAAATGTGACTAAAGAAGTAACACAAGCAACTCATGGTTTTGCTGTCATGGATTTTGTTGGATGGTCTGGGGGAACATATACTAAGGCAATTGCTAATGGCAGTTATGATGGTGAATTTGTGGGTCTGGTAACGGTATCAGCAGATACCGACAACTTCAGTGTAACTCAAAGTGGTTATGTTACTGGTTTAACGTCATTAACAGCAAATGCCACGTATTTCTTAAGTGATGTAACCGCAGGTCTTCTAAATCCAGTTGCACCAACAACAGAAGGTTCAATCTATAAGGCGGTTCTTATCGCTAATTCAACTACAACTGGTTGGGTGTTACCGTATGTCGGTAATATCATTACAAGTGGTGGTACTGGTGGTGGAGCATCTGGAGAAAGAATAAGTAAAATAATAACACAAAATTCTCATGGATTTGCAGTTAATGATGTTGTGGGATTCAGTGGCACAACATATAATAAAGCAATTGCTGACGGCAGTTATGATGGTGAGTTCCTTGGTTTAGTAACAGCCTCTGCTAATACAAATACGTTCGAACTCACCCAAGCGGGTTATGTTGAAGGTCTGAGTTCACTGGTTACAAATACCACATATTTCTTAAGTGATGTAACCGCAGGTCTTCTGACTTCAGTTGAACCAACGACAGTAGGTTCAATTTATAAATCGGTTTTATTTGCAAACAGTGAAACAAGTGGTTGGGTGTTACCGTATGTCGGTAATATTATTACAAGTGGTGGTACAGGTGGTGGCGGTGGAATTGCAATGAGTGGCAGTACTGCCAATGGTCTCACAACATATGTAGATGCCAATACGATTTGTGCACAACCCAATCTGATTTTTGATGGTTCGAAATTACAATTTGGTAAAGGTGCAATTAGGTGTATCACCGTAGCACCTCAAGATGGTGCATTAACAGGAGAAGATGATTTATATATTATTGGTCAACAACGAACAGCAAGTGGTTCAGAAAATAATGCTGGAAATGTTTTAATTCGTGGTGGACTTGGAAATATAACCACGCCATCATATGGTGGACATGTAGTTGTATGTGGTGGTATTGGTTGTGGTGGTACGGCATCGGTTGGTGGAGGCATTACAATTCTTGGTGGACTTGGTTGCGCAACAGGTACTGGTGGTGGAGAAGGTGGTGATGTCGTTGTTTGTGGTGGTGATGGTTGTGTTGCTGCTGGAACATCAATTGGTGGGGATGTTAAAATATATAGTGGTGTCGGTGTTGGTGGTGGTGCTACACATGGTTGTGTATCATTATTTCATGGTACGACAGAAAGATTAAAAACCACAACTACAGGTGTTTGTATAATAGGTGTGGGTGTGGCTTCAACATGTTTTAGTTCTCCAACAATATATGGTTCTACGCTTGTTTGTGGTGCTACTGTTTGTGCCACTACTGGTGTTAATGTAACTGGAAATATAACGTTTGCTGCAACAACAGCCAGATATGTCTGTGTAGTATCAAGTACAGTACCAGCATCTCTGGTGGTTTCTGCTGGTGACTCAACAACTACAGTTAAAGGTGGTAATCTTTATTTAAGAAGTGGTAATAATGATAGTACTGGTGAAGCTGGTGATATTCATATCTGTGGTGGTATTGGTATAGAGGATTCTGGTGGTCATATTTATATCTGTAGTGGTAATGGTGATGGTGATGGCTGTGTTATGTTATATCATGACACGACAAAAGTATTAAATACGACATCAACTGGAATATATACTACTGGAACACATTATGCATCAGTCTGTTTGTGTTCACCAGTTGTTTGTGCAACAACGTGTTTTGAAAGTGCTGTTGTTTGTGCAACAACTGCATTTAGGTCAACTGGTGCTGGTTACAGATATTGTGGTGGAACTGGTTGTGGTACAGCAGTGGATTGGGTTGCGACTTCGGATTGTAGATTAAAAGATAATTTCATCCCGATTTCAAGTGCGCTATCAAAAGTTAATTGTCTTTGTGGTTGGTGTTATGATTTCTGTGAAGACGGAACTGCTGATATGGGTCTTGTAGCGCAAGAAGTTCAAAAAGTTGAACCAAGACTTGTAGCACATGGAGACATACCTGAAGAATATAAAAAATATGGAATTGAAGACGAAGTATTGAGTCTTAAATATGATAAGTTCGCTGGCTTGTTTGTTGAAGCCATTAAAGAATTGAAGACACAAAATGAGGGTCTTCAGAATCAAATAACTGAATTGCAAAATGAAATAAATAGAATTAAAAATTAAATAAAATGGCAAAAATAGACATAATAACATTATCGGGACTCACGGCAGGTGATGGAAGTATTCTTGCAAGTGGTGCGACTGTGAAATTCGATAGCGAATTTACAGCAGCAAGCACAGATATTAGAATAACACTTCGAGTTTATAGAAACAGAGAAGTGTTTGAAAATGGTTTTGATAACGTACCGATATCAAAAGAAACACTTCCAAATGATTACGTGATGAATGTGCCTGAAGAAGAATTTTATGTATTGACACCAACTATACTATACGAAATAGTATGTGTTCATCTCAATCAATTAATTCCTAACATGTTTGAAGTACGAATAACATAATAAATAAAAATAAGAAATTATGGCAATGCCAGCAAGTGGTAGTTTAAGTATTTGTGAAGTGGGATTGGGTGCTTGTCGTTCAATTGCTACTGCCGTGACAAGTAGCGCATCTGGAAGCCTTTCAATATTGAGTGTTGCTGCTGGTAAATTCGCACCTCATTGGATGTGTGAATTTTATGGTTATGACCCAGCACCCCCAACATTAGCAATTAATGGATGTGTATGCTGGATTGGTACTTGTGGTGCTGGTAATGGTATGACAGGTTGTCTTCGACTAATGTGTAGCACCACCATTGTTTGTACTTGTACAATTCCAGCAGGAAGTCCATATCAACAAGGTGGTTTTCAATATACGATGAATCCATTAGCGGGAACATATTGTATGAATTTTGCCTGTATATGTGTATTGCAAGCCAGTGCTCAAGTGGCAGGAGATTATGATTGGACTTCTGATACATGTGCTTGTACGTCAGATTGGACAAATTCGTTTAGTGATAATGAAACTGTTGATGTTGGTGTGTACAACCAATAATAATTAATAAAGAAATAAAAATAAAAAAATGGATAGGTCAAACATAAATTTAGTTGGTAATACCACACAGGGTCTAAACGTTGGGGGTGGCGAAGGTGTTTATAAAAATAAACTTAGTGGTAATACTTTGCAATTTAAATCATTATCAGGAGATAGCACTACCATTTTGATAACCAGTGATGCTGATAATATATATTTCTCAGCAAATACTGGTGGAGGCGGTGGAGGAACTGCAATTGGTTGGTCAAATCTTGCCAATGGTACAACTGTTGTTGGATGTGGAACTATTATAAGCGGAACAACGAATTATTGTAATACGTTTTATGGTGTTTGTGCTGGTGGTGCTACTATAACTGATGGATGTAATGTGGCTATTGGGGCATATGCAATGAGTGGAAATTCATCAGGTTTTTGTACAGTTGCTATAGGTTTCTGTGCTTTAAATAAATCTGATGGTGGTTGGGAAAGTGTTGCAATTGGGTCACAAGCATTACTTAATAGTAATGCAAGCGCAAATGACGTTGCTGTTGGTCATAATGCATTGGCAAATAATGTAAGTGGTTATCTGAATACTGCTATTGGTAGTAGCGCACTTAAAAATAATGTAAGTGGGATTGGTAATGTTGCTGTTGGTTCTTTTGCAGGATGTAATGAACTTGGTTCAAATAAATTACATATTGCTAATTGTTTAAGTTGTACGCTGATTTGTGGTGATTTTACTGGTAAAACAGTTACGATTGACAATAAATTATGCGTTGCAAACCTTCAGATTTCAACTGGTGCAGCAGCAGGATATGTATTGACTTCAGATGCAAGTGGTAATGCTACTTGGCAAACTGGTGGTGGTGGTACGTTAGCAGGAAAAACTACTGGTAATGTAACACAGGGGTATACTACTGCTCTTGGTTGTGATGCTTTGTGTTCGACAACTGCTGCTGATTGTAATACGGCAATTGGTTTTGGTGCACTTTGTAGTATCGGAAATTCGATTGGTTGTTCAAACACAGGAGTTGGAATGTATGCTGGTGCTGGAACTGTGGATGGGACTCGAAATATATCAATAGGTGTTTGTAGTTTATATACAGGTAGTACTGGTGCTGGTACTTTTAACATTGCAATTGGATACAAAGCAGCACTATGTGGTGCTGCTGCTGATAATGTTATTGCAATTGGTACATGTGCAATGGGACTTGGTGTTGTAAGTAGTGTTAATAAAAGTATTGGAATTGGCTGTTTTGCATTATATGATTTAACAACTGGTACGAATAATGTTGCGGTGGGTGTTAGTGCTGGAGCAAATATTACATCGGGAATTGGTAATGTTGCGATTGGAAGTGCAGCAATGTCTTCCAATAGTACTGGTCATCGACATATTGCAATTGGGGATGGTGCATTCGCTGCGTATTCTGGCGGTTCATCACTACCAAATATTGCAATTGGTAAAGATGCTGCATGTAGATGGCGTTGTGGTATTGATGCTGGTGGTAATAATATATCTATTGGTAACGAAGCAGCATTAAATGGGTGTTGTGGAACGTATAATATTGCTATCGGATGGAAAGCATTACCAGATAATACAAGTGGTTGTTATAATATTGCTCTTGGTCATAATGCTGGATGTAATAACGTAACTGGTTGTGGTAATGTGTTTATTGGACCTTGGAATGCTGGCTATAATGTAACTGGTAATGACCATCTTGTTATGGGTTGTATTTCCACTTTTTGGATTAAAGGATGTAGAACAGATAACACAATTTGTAACGGTGGTAATAATACTGCTTGGGATACTTCTTCTGATAGTAGAATTAAAGAGTGCGTTAATACAATTTCTGCTGCAACAACAACATTATCTCAACTTAATCCAGTATTGTTTGATTATACAACGGGTTATTCTGAAACTCGTGGTTGGGATGAGACTCGAAGAGTTAATGATTATGGTTTCCTTGCACAAGAATTTGAAACTGTTTTTCCACAATATGTTAAATGTTCAGATGGGTATATTAATAGTGGCACAACTGTTCAGGATTTCAGAACTATTAACACAGGACATTTAATACCAGTGCTTGTAAAAGCTATTCAGGAACAACAAATTCAAATTAATGATTTGTGTCAAAGATTAATTGCATTAGAATAATAAATTTATTAATGTGGAAATAAATTAAAAAACCTGCCATCAGAGCAGGTTTTATTTTTTTATATAGTTTCTGAATTAAGTCTTGAGTTAAAGTATTTATCAATAACAACTATATTGATATTATTACATATAGTGGTACTGGTGATGCACCATTTAAAATTGCATATGGGAGTGGAAGTGTATGGACAACTAATTCAGCAACTACAAGTGTTACATTAATAGGTGCGAAATAAAAGATAATGGGTATATATTATAATAAGAAATAAAAACAGAATATAAAATGGGCAGGTCAAACATAAATTTAGTTGGTAATACCACAGAAGGTCAAAACGTTGGTATTGGTGAGGGTATCTATATAGGTAAATTAAGTGGTAATAGTTTACAATATAAGACATTATCAATAACTGGCACTACCATGTCGATATGCAGTGATGCAGATAATATCTATTTTTCTGCGAATACTGGTGGTGCGTCATATTGGTCAAGTGGTGCAACTGGTTTATATCCAAGTGCTGGTGAAAGTATTGATTTAAATACAAAATGTGTGTATTGGAATAGTGGGGTGTATATGGTTGGTAGTGGTGTTGGTGCTACTGGTGAAATTGCGTTAAAAACAAACGATTTAGGATATAATTGGCGATTTAATAAAAGTTGTTTTGGTAGAGGAGTTAGTGGCGATTTTCAAATAAATGTACATCCGTTTGGAGTAGCAACCTGTGGTATACAATATGCATTTACCAGCGAACCAAATTCGGGTCTTGGTCAGAGATACGATAGTGGTCACGCTGTTCAAGTAACATTACTTAGTGATAATGGTTGCAGACATTTATATATGCATGACAATGACATGTACATTGAAAGTGATGACGTTTACTTCAAAAGTTTACCTGCGTGCACAACAGAAACCAATGTAATATATGTCGATGCCAGTGGTAAAATTAGTAGCGGTGCAACTGGTGGTGGAACGCCAACAGGAAGAACATGTAGTGTTGCTGTATATGATGGTGCTGGTGATTTGGGTGATAGTAATTTAATTTATGACCAAGCAACGGGCAAACTATGTCATAGTGGTAGCACATTCTCAATTTGTGCACGTTGTGGGGATGTCGTGTCTGCTGGGGGTGCAGGTATGTATGTTTGTGCTGGTGGTAATTATGCTTCGGGTGCAAATAGTGCGGGTGATTTAACATTAAGTGCTGGTGATAACAATGCTTCAGCAAGTGGTGGACAGATAACAATTTCACCCGGTATTCAAGCAAATACAGGTACTGTCGGACAAATTAATTTAGGAAAACTTTCATATACAAGTACAAATATATCATTGAGAGTTCAAGGGACTCAAACTAATATTGGATTGGGTGTTTGTCCTAAAGGTACTGGCGCATTAACGCTTGGTTGTAGTACTTCAGCAAACATTAATATGAATGCTGCAATTATTCAAACTGGTTCATTGGCAATATGTAATAGTGCATCAAAAATATCTTGGTATCTTGCACAAGATGCGTATATCTGTGGTTCTCGTGGTGCAACAAATACTGAGGGTTGTGCATTACATGTAAAGGGTGGTTGTGGATATCCTTCAAGTAATTGTGATGGTGGAAATCTTATTCTTTGTGGTGGAACACCTGATGGCATTGGTTCAACGGGGAATATAATAATCCCAAATTTACCTGCATATACAACAGAAACCAATGTCATATATATTGATGCAAGTGGAAATCTGAGTAGTGGTGCAACTGGCGGTGGTTCATCATATTGGTCAAGTGGTGCAACTGGTTTATATCCTACCAATAATGAAAGCATATTACTTGCTGCCAATTCACCAATACAATGGTCTGGAGTATCGACATATATTAAAGGAGATGCAAATAATTCAATCATATATCATTCTGGTGTTGAGATTGATGGAACACCAAGTGCTCACATTTTTGATACTCAAAATAATTTATGTGGGGCGGGAAGAATAGCATCGTTTAGAGATGTTGGTGGTGAAAAATTTGCAATATTACAATCGGGTCAAATGTATATACCGAGTGGTTCATTTCAATTTACTATTGGTGGTGGAACTTATTGGCAAATTTGTGATAGTTATATTCAAAGACAGGTTGCTGGTGGTCCTGCTCTAAAAAATACATCGTCTGCGAATAATGCAGCAACACTATTACCATATCAGCCTTCAACAAATGCTGGTGTTGGGGGTACTGCTGGAGTCGTGACGTTAACAAGTAGTGGTAATATCGGGGTTCAAGTAGATACGTTAGGTAACGCATACCTACCTAAGATTTCGGGTGAAACAACTGCAAATGTTGTATATATCAATACCACTACGGGTTTATTAACTTATGGTGCTGGTGGAACTACGATAAGTGGAACAACAGGTTATGTTGCCAGATTTAATGCTACGTGTGATGACATTGAAGACAGTTCAATTTTTGATACTGGTACAACTACAATACAAATAAAAAAAAGTTGTATGGTTGTTGGTAGTCCTGTTGGAACTCTTACAACAATTAAAGCAAACGACCATCCAACATCACAATCAAGTTTAATTCTTCAACCGGGTACGTGTCTTGGTTATGTCTCTGGACATCAGGATGGTTATCTGTATTTAAACCCCGGGCGTGGTGTACCGTATCACGATATACGTTTGGGTTCTCCAACCTTTGATAAACCAAATATTTTCATGAAACCATATGGAACAGGTACAAATATGAGTTTTTATGTTGAAGCCAAAGGAACTTCAGGTATTATTGGATTTGAAGCAGGTTCTTCAGGTAGCGTATATGTGGGACCGAGTCAGGGTCAAGTCATTTTTGGTTGTGGTGGACTCACAACAATGAATCATAGTTGTGATTGGACAATAAGGGGTCGTAATAATAGTCAGGATGATTCTGATGGAAAAAATTTAACGCTTTGTGCTGGTGGTGCAACAGGTACTGGAACAACGGGTGGTTGTTTAGTGCTTCAAGCAGGTGCTGGTACAGTAGCAGATGGTAGAATAATAATGACTGGTTTACCTGCATGTACAACCGAAACCTGTACTGTTTTTATTGATGCCAGTGGTAATTTAAGTACTGGTGTTGGTGGTGGTGGAACACCATTGGGTTGGTCATGTGCTACTAATGGTGGTACTTCTGTTGGAGTAGATGCATTACCTTATTGTATAGATGGTACTTCGAATACTGCGTTTGGTGTTGGTGCATTGAAAGTTAATACAACTGGTGATAATAATACTGCTCTTGGTGCATACACACTTTATGATAATACAATTGGTTTATATAATGTTGCGGTGGGTTCATC
>Ga0307376_10005420_pt1 | contig 11474 bp, 22 predicted proteins | sample TR2MG_FD_202536 | JGI IMG/M metagenome (GOLD analysis project Ga0307376, IMG submission 202536) | Soil microbial communities from Risofladan, Vaasa, Finland - TR-2 | ecosystem: Environmental > Terrestrial > Soil > Coastal area > Acid sulfate soil | place: Finland: Risofladan, Vaasa | collected... | reverse complement strand
TCCATACATCCATACAAATGGTGATTATAAGGTAGAAAACCATGTATTACATTTAAGTTACATCATGAAAGAATTAAAGGGCTTGTATAAGGAAGATGTATGGTTAACGGAATTCGGTAACATAAATCCTTTGGATTCAATCAGTACATATACACTTATTTCTACGATGGTGTATAAATTAGAGTTAACTAACATAAAAAGGTGGTATTTTTTCCATGTTAGGGGTATGGATTCTAATTTAAAATTGGTAAAGGAAGTCGGTGGTAAATATTATAAAAAGATTTTAATAGCGTGGTATATTACGTTATGTTTTCTCAAAATTCCTATGTTATCACCTGTGCGATATGTTACTGATACAATTCTAAAATTTTTCAAACTTCCCCCAATTAAAGATATTAGTTTCATCATTAAATTGGTCAAGGATTATGTTGATAATAGCCCTCAACAAATACTTGAAGATTATTTGGGGGAATTAACTGAAGTAGGGAAATTGTATTTGTCAAAAGCAGGAGTATCGTTAGATTCATAGTAATTTTAATCTATTTTTATATGAAAATAGGTTAAAGTTATGAATAAAAAAATATTAGGATTAGTTGAATCAATAGACGATAAAAATAAAATCGTTAATTTTTTAGGTTATGGTGAGTATCTAGGTCAGTTTCCCAAACCCATTGAGGACTTTGATGACATGACTGCCGAAACACCTAAAGTCAAACTGGACAACGGTAAAGAAGTATGGTGTGATGAAGTTTCTTTTTATTCTGAAAAATCATCTATGGAGTTTACAATAGCTGATTATAAAAATAGGGGCTATACAATAAATGTAGTATAATGGATATCATAATCCCCCATTTTAATGCTAACCAATATCGGGAAAGAAATTTAAAATTCACACTCGATTATTATTCTAAAAATAGTCCTGATACCCATATATATTTAACGGAACAAGTTAAAAGTGATGCTGAAACATCTGAAGTTAAACCGATAAAGGAGAATGTATCTCATGTAAAACTTTTTACATCTGATGAACATTTTCGTAAATCATCGCTTATTAATCTTGCCATGAGTGTTTCTCAAAATAATATAATTATGATGGTTGATAATGATTGCATTTTAGGAGTTGATGAGCTTAAGAATGCAGAAAAAAATTTTAAAGGACATGATATATTTTTTCCATATACCGATATTAATTTTTTAAACGAAGGCCATACAAGACAACTTATTAGAACCGGAAAATTTAAGCAACGTAAACAACCTTTCAGATTACACATGAACAGGTATACTGGCGGGGTTGTTATGTTTAGTAAGCTTTTATTTCACACCGTTGGCGGGTTTGATGATGAAATAAAAGGATGGGGAAAAGAAGACGATGCTTTTCTTACTAAATGTAAAAGGGTAGCAGCTAAAATAGGTAGGCCGGATGGTGAACATATCTTATTACATCTTTTTCATCCCCCTATGGGTATTGTGAAGTATGCTAAGAAGCCTAGATTTATATTGAATAGTGAAATGCTTGCAGTTCTTAAAAGGATGACCGAAGAAGATTTTTTATTGTATCTGGAAAGAAAGAAAAACGGGTATGGTGAGATGTTGGCTAGTTTTGTTAAAAACTATAAAAGAAATGGAAAGTTAGAAATATCAACCTCTGTCAGGTGCGGGGGTGGAGAGATCACTTTCGATACAAGTGCTTATGATGTTTTACCGGATGAAAACGGGAATATTGGAATAGAAGAAGTATTAAAGGCTGCTTACAATGACGATGGACTAGAAACTCTCAAGTTTACACTTAACTTAATAGATATATATTGTAAAAGACCAAATATCAAAGAACAAAAAATAATTAACAAATATAAAAATTTTATTAAAATGCAATAGCCTATTTCTGTAAGTGTGCTACGCATCACATCCTTATTATGACTGTGATCATTATCACCATATTTTTTTTTGTAATGATTTATATTTCTTAATTAAACAGATGTTCAATTAAATAAGGAATTTATTATGAGAAAAAGTGGTGTAGATTTAAGATTCTTAGGTACAGGTTCAGCATTTTGTTTGGATAATTATCAGTCCAATATGCTCATTGAGTGTAATGATAAAAGGCTTATGATAGATTGTGGCGGTGATGCTAGACGTGCATTACAGGGATTAACATATAAGGATATTGATGCAATTTATGTTAGTCATTTACACAATGACCATACGGGTGGAATAGAGTGTATGGCATTTTCATCATATTTTGATCCAACTAAGAAGCCTATAAAATTAATTGGGGAAACTAAGTTAATTGATGAATTGTGGGATACGGTACTTCGTGGTGGTCTAGCATCCATACAGGGAAAACGAGTGGGTATAGATGATTACTTTGATGTGATACGTGTACCTAGAAATAATAGCTTTATTTGGGAAGGTATAACTTTTAATATTGTCCAAGTATGTCATGTCGTTGATGCTTATGCAATAGTATCTTCATATGGATTAATGTTTAAGGGTAATAAAGGGAAAAATATTTTTATTACCACCGATACACAATATGCACCATCTCAACTTCAGACATTTTATGAACAAAACGATATTATTTTTCAAGATTGTGAAACTGCTCCATTTAAATCTGGTGTTCATGCACATTATTCAGAATTGAAAAATCTTTCAAAAGATGTTAAGAAAAAAATGTATCTTTATCATTATCAAGATGGTGCCAAAGCTGACTGTAAAAAAGATGGTTTTGGTGGATGGTGTGAAAAAGGACAACTATTTGAGCTATAATTATTTATAATTAAAGTACACACTTTTTTATTAAGGAGAAGAAAAATGTTAACTTTTTTTATAATCGATTCTATTTGGTGGTGGATAGCCTTTTCCACTTTTGGTGGTGTTTTCCTATATGGTGGTATAAGGGAAAATGGATGGGTATTACTCATTGACTTAATCATATATATCTTGCTTTTACAATGGGTATTTAACGCACCAATTTTCAAAACGATATTTTCAAATCCGGGCTTAATGTTGAGCCTATTTGTAGGGTATTTTGTGGTTGGGACATCATGGTCTTTTTTCAAGTGGTATATGAGGGTAAGTGATTTTGCCAAGGAATTTATAAAGAAGAAAGAAAAATGGGTACAAGGAAAAATTGATAAGATGTCTGATCCATATAGCCTTGATGAGTACATGAATGAAAAATGGGATCATGCTTGGGATAAAGAATGGAAAAGTTATAAAAAAGCACAATACTTTATGAGTGATCGTCCGTTAGCAAAAGAGAGTAAATCTGATATATGCTTTTGGATTGGTTATTGGCCAGTATCAGTTATCGTCTTTTTCTTTGAAGATTTTATCAGAAGGATAATTGAAACCATAGTTGAAAAATTTAAAACTATATATGAAAGAATTGAAAATAAGGTTTATAAAGATTTGAAATAAATGGATATCGAAGTAACATTGGTATTTACACCCCAGATAACTAACTATTATCATTTTTTAAAGGATTTCTGCGCTCAGTTACATTATGAGTTGACTGAGCGGGAAATCCTTAATAGTAAGTTGCGCTTGCATATTGTAAACCATCCTAATCAAATAAGGAAATTTTATCACGCTTTCACCACCCTTTTTGATAATATTGAGTATTCGTTTGAAAAACTTGAGAATCCCGATATTGCTCTTAAATTTGATTATTTCAATAAATATGAAGCAATTAGAAAATTTAGATTTGATGCAGCAGCCACGTTAGATTTATTTACTTATAGCAAGCAACATATTTTACTTATTGAACGGGAAGGGTATACTGACAGGTATAAAGAAGAACACGCCAAACGTTCTTTGGAAAACCATTTAGAATTAAAGGAAGAGATAGAAAAACTTCATCATGATTTAGTATTTAGAAGTGTGCGCCTTTCAGAAATGGAGTTTGGAGAACAAGCTGGTCTTTTTTATAACGCAAAAGTTGTAATAGGGCAACACGGTGCTGGATTATTGAATTTGCTTTGGATGTTGCCGGAGACCCATTTGATAGAAATTGGCCATGCTTTTCAAGGTGGTGTTAAACGGAACATGTTTAGGAAGCTATCCAATGAATTTAACATCAATTATATACATTCTAACCCCATAAAAAATAATGTAGCCGATATCGATGATATTATGGCTAAATTAAAAAATATCCTCTAATTTTTTAAAAATATTTTATATTTTAATTAACTTACAATTATAAGTTAGTTGAAATGAAGTATTATGCTGGTATAGGTTCACGCCGAAGAACTCCCAATTATATTTTTAATTTGATGACCGCAACGGCATCTAAGTTAGAAACCTTGTGTTACACTCTTAGGAGTGGTGCTGCTCAAGGGGCTGATAAGCATTTTGAAGCGGGGGTTGTTGATGATAGAAATAAAGAAATTTTCAGACCCAAAGATGCAACAATTGAAGCAATTAGAATGGCTGCTATGCATCATCCCTATTGGGATCATTGTGACGTATATGCAAGAAAATTACATGGAAGAAATTCCATGATTATTATGGGCAAAAATTTAAAAACACCAGTGAGTTTTGTTATATGTTTCACCCCGGATGGTAAGCATAGCGGTGGTACTGGATTGGGAATGAATATTGCAGAAACATATAAAATACCAATTTTTAACTTGTATTTTACCGATGTCAGGAAAAGATTTGAAAAGTTTGTCGGTAAGAAGGAAAGTGTTATTTATGATATTTTTTAAAAAAATATTTTGTAAACCTGAAGGCAGGATAAATGCCTATAAAAAGGATTTTTTAAAATACCAGAAACCTAAACAAGCCGTTGTGGGGGATTTAATGTTTACCGTTGAATGGGGATTTAGAAAAAAATTTCCTTGGTATGGTAGGGATTTGGTTAGGTATAAATTAATAGGCGAATATTGGATTGAAACCGATAGGTCACATGTACATGAATAAGAAAAAAGATGCATTAGGTGTCACTCATGCATTAGCATTAAAAAGTGCTAATTATGATTTACTTTGTGCATTATATATCAAAAGTGTTTGTGTTGCAGTGATTAACCGTTATGATCAATCACTGGAAGCTGCTGAGATGACTGTTTTGGCAACTGATATATTGAATGAAATATCTAAAAGCAATATGTTTACCTTCCGTCTTTCACATGTTAAAAAAATATGTGAATATTTATTAAAACATCTTGAGATATGACACGGGAGTATAAAAAAAGAGAATATTGGGCGCAATATGCCAAGGGAACATATCTCAAGGCTGGTGTGATACACAACAAAGTAAAGGGGAATCCTGACGATATTATCTGGTTGGACATACATGGGAAGACCGCTGATATAGCGTTTAATATGCGTCCTGATGAAGCTCTCACCATCATCTGGGCATTAACCAAGATTTTATGGAAACTGGATATTAAGGGGATTAAAAAATGGAAGATATGGTAGTAGGATTTCTCTTTTCTGAAGATAAAAGTCATGTAGCCCTTATACGCAAATTAAGACCTGAGTGGCAACGTATGAAACTTAATGGCATTGGCGGTCATATAGAAAAGGATGAAACCCCCGAACAAGCAATGAGAAGAGAATTCCGTGAAGAAGCTGGTGTTGATATCCCAGAGAATGAATGGAAATATGATGCAGTGTTAACAGGGAAGAATTCAAATTGGCGAGTGCATTTTTTTCATGCATTTGGTGATTTGAGTAAACTTTCATCACAGACAGATGAAGAAATTACAACAACTGAGAGTTACTTTTTAGTAGATCCATATTTAATTGGTAATATTAAATGGCTTATTCCTATGTGTTTGGATGAATCAATTCAGAAACCAGTACATATCATGGAGAATTAAAATGGAATTCCCGGAACAATATAAAAAAGCTTTTGAAGAAAAGATGTTTGATGTTATCAAATTGGTTAAAGAGATGTATGGACTTGCTGGTGAAAATATACCAGTGGAAACTATTAAGTTAGAGCAAGATGGTTTTGTAATCACTATTGGTAAAAAGCAAGATGTTAGTGATGGCGATGATGTATTTGGTGTTTTAACTAGTGCAATAGATAGCACGAAGGAAATTGTAATATTAAAATCAAGGGCAATAAAACAATTTATAAATGATGGCATGACGGTTGATGAAGCAAATGAGTATTATTATTACAATGTAGAGGGATGTAAAGGTTCTCAGGCTTATTCAGTTGTAGATGATGAATTATCATCAGAAGAAATCAAGGAATATTTGGAAGAAGATGAAAGCTTAATAGATCCCCCAAACAGAAAGGATGGAAAATGAGAACTTTTTTATTATTACCACAAAGCGATGATCCTACTCTTAATATTAGAATTAATATGGATTTTGTTATTAGTTATTTTTATACGCCCGATAACGAAGTTATTTGTTTTGAAATGGTAAATGGAAAAACACGAACCTTTGGTTTACATAATTTAGACGCTAAAAAAATAATGAAAAAACTTGATAGCCTATCTAAGCCAGTGAAATTGATTATAACAAAATCTGATGTGAGTAAAGCGTAATGCCTAAATATAATAAAGTAGAAGTAAAAGGGAAGTTTGAACAAACTGGTTTTATACCCGCTTCGATTAACAACAAAGAAATATATATTGGTTTTGGAAAACCCGAAACACTTTTACCAAAAAAATTGCGGAAGTTTATAAATAAAAATGTAAAAGTAACCATCGAACTTGATAAACCAAAGAAAGAGAAACCAAATTTTGTACGTGTAAGGGGCAATAAAGATGGAAATTTCGTTGAATTTGAACAGATGGACGATAATACGCTTAGACTTGAATTCGGTGATTGCTGTATTTACGGTGATCGTATCATAATAACGGCTGAAGCCCTATCATCATTTTTAATGGATATATGTTTAGAAAAAAACATGAATTTATTGGAAGTGATTAAATCTTACATGCGTTGGGATGAAGAAACAAATGAAAAATTTTCAAAGGGTTGTAAAATTATGAAGAACGGGGAATGGGAAGATGGGTAAATCTAGTGCATCAGAAAAAAATAATAAAATCATTGACACACTTATTGAAAAGTTGAAAAATTATAAAAAGGAACAAGGATTCAAGGTAAATAGTGAAGACTGTTTAATAAAGGATGTCGTATATTTTGTAGGTGTTTCGATTTCTGGTGAATATGAGTATTTTAATGGATTTAAAAAGTTTTTAAATAAAATCACAAATACAACTTCCCCACCAAAATAAAATATCTTTGATATATGATAGATTATTATGAAATTTTGGGATTGAAGAAAACCGCATCTCAGGAAGAAATTAAAAAAACGTTTAAAAATTTATCTAGAAAATATCACCCAGATAAAAATCCAAATAATATAAAAGCTGAAGAAAGGTTCAAGGTAATTGCTGAAGCATACGAAACTCTTTCAGATGTAAAAAAGAGAAAGCATTACGATGCTAAAATGAATTTTTCTTTTGATTATTCCAGATGGGAAGAAGCATTTGGGACATCAACTGCAACTAGTTTTAAAAAACCACCTAAACCGGAACCACCCAAGGGAAATAATTTAAAGGTTACTCTCGATTTGAAATTAGAAGAAATAGCAACCGGATGTAATAAAACCATTAAACTTAAAAAGTGGAACGCTTGTAATGTCTGTGATGGAACGGGGGCTAAAAAACATAGGTCATGTTCTTCCTGTGGAGGACGTGGGCTTGTACAAAAAATAAAAATTATTTCAATATTGGCCGGGAGAAGTATAGTAGTTGAAACGTGTGGTAAATGTTATGGTAGCTGCGTGGAAATTGACAAGCCATGTTTGAATTGTCAGGGTTCAGGAAGGAAAAAGGAAACAACTTCCATAAAAGTAAAAGTTCCTAAAAATATAAGTAAAAACAATACCATTAACATTCCGGGACAGGGTGATGCTGGTACAAATGGTGGCCGATGCGGTGATATTGAGATATCCATAAATGAAATACCACATGAAAAATTCAGTAGGAGAGGTGATGATTTATATATAAAAATTGATGTCAGTATTACTGATTTAGTTTTAGGTGCTAAAATAAGAGTTCCTTGTTTATTTGATAAGGTGGATATTAAAATTCCTGCTGGTACTCAACCCGCCACTCAATTAAGGGTAAAGGATAAAGGTTTAGCTGAAGGTCATTTATATGCAATCCTAAATTTAATTATTCCCGAACAATTGACATACGAACAAAAAGAATTATTTGAAAAATTACAAAAACTTGAAAAAGAATTTATATTTGAGGAAGATGAAATATAGACATTCAATTAAAAATATTTTATAACTTAAATATGAAGAAAATGCTTGATTACTACGTGTGGGAATCAAAATTCACCATACCAGCAACAATCGCTTTGTTATTAATTAGAAATTTTTTATTTGAATTACCATTATGGTTTGTGCTTCTTCCTTTGTATTTTAGCACGTTGTGTGTGGTTTTCGGTTTCATTACGGTTGGTATGATTTTGAGTGCAGTATTATTTAGTTCAGTAATTTTTGATAACGAGGTAAATTTATGAAAAAGTTGACGTTAAAGGATAGGTATTTTTTGAGCATGTATGCCAGAAGATTGCCCTGTACAATTGCTCTGAGATTTTCGATTGATAATTTTTTCAACCAAATTGAAATCACTTCAGAGGAAGTTAAAAAGTTTGAGGTTAAAATCAATCCCAAGACGCTGGAGTTTGAGTGTAATGATAACGAACATACAACAGAATTTAAAGAATTCCCGGAAGAAGTTCTAAAATCAATGAAGAGCTATATCAAAATGTTTGATCATGAGAAAAATAAAACTAATGAGATGGTTCAGAGGACGTTTGAATATTTTAGAAAAATTTTATAATGCGTGATCATGAAATCATATGTATCTGGAATAATTCATTAAAAGATTCTATTGATGAATTTATAGGTGAATTCAAGGAATTGACTTCACAGGAAAACAAAGAAGGATTTTATACTTTCTTTTTTTCCAGATATGATAATTATAAAATAATTACCGAAGTAATTTATGTGATAGTTTACAAGGACACTGCCTTATTCTTTTGGCCCTTCTTGAGCATGGTACTGGAATTAGACAATGAACTTAAAATTGTAGATGGTAGTGTTTTAAACATCGATAACAATATAATGAATGCATTACGTGAAACACCCAACCTTGAGTTTTTAGGTTTCATGCCAAATGATATGGGTAATTGTTTTGATATCTTCACTTTAAAAGATGAAAAACCTAAAGAAATAGGTACAAAAATTTTTAAGGAAGGTATGATCAACATGAATAATATTCGAGTTGATGAGACCGATTTCATTGATACATCGTTGCAATATTTGGATTACGTAATAGAAAATTTTGGAAATGTCGTAAACAAAGCAATGCTGCAAGATGAGGACGATTTACAATTAAATGAAAACCCCTATGCTGATATGTATTACAATAGGGACGCTCTCCAAGAGATATTACAAAGAAATAAAAGAGCGTTAAACGAAAAAGCGTTAAACGATAGTGATGTATGAGAGAGTTAAAAATAGAGTTGGTATTTTTATCCCTGTTTATTTTAGGGAAGACTTAGCCAAAAAATGTCTTCTTTCTCTTTTAAGAACTAACTTCAATAAATTATCCGTGTACCTTTATATCGGTATAAACGGTGCTTCAAAGGATTTTAAAAATAATTTTCTTGTTGACTACATGCGTGAAAACAATGGGAAAAAATTTGCACATATTGGTGTTTGGAATCTTAATAAAAATGAAGGAAAGCCAAAAATAATTAATGAAATGGTTTCTAATGCATCATGTGAAATTGATTATGTAGTCAGCATGGATTCTGACATGGTAACCATTGATTCCATGTGGTTGTTAAATTTTATAAGAGTTTTTCATGAGTATAGGCAATATAATCCAGACACCCGACCATTAGGTGCTTTGTGTGCCAATCAAACAGGCCACAACGTTCATTTAGTTAAAACAATGCCCGGACATTTTAACCTAAAGGTTGGTGATTTTACTCTGTGGTCAACCCCTCATAATGATGGAGTTGCCGGGGGAGTATTAATGACACCATTGAATGTATGGAACCATTTAAAGGGATATAGTGCTCATAACATATATGGCTCTGATGATGGACATTATGTAAGGGATTGTGATTTAAAGGGTTTGTTAATGGCTTATGTGGATGAAATAAAACTATATCATCCGATGAACAAAGATATGGAATACGCTGATTGGAAACAGAGAGCTGCCCATAATAAATTAAAAGAAGAAGAGAGAAATGGTTTTTTTGAAACTTTAAGGGGGAAGTAATGCCTTGGTTTGTAATTTGTCATAATCCAGAACGCCCTGAAGATACATCATTTGTAACTGATTATGACGGTGAATGCGAAGCTTTTGAAAATACAACCGTCTTCCCAAATGAAAAGGCTGCTGAAGATTGGATATCTGACAGGGAAAAATCAGTTCCTATTTATGATTATAGAGCGATAGAACTTTGAACTAAAGGATGTACATTATGTGGTATGTAATTTCCCATAATCCGAAAGAACCAGAGGATACAGAAGTTGCAGTAGAATCAGGTGAAGCAATTTGTTTCCCAGATGAAGAACAGGCACTGGATTACATAGATGAATTAAGGAAAGAGTTTCCTGATTACAAACACAAAGTGATAAAATTTGATAGTATATAAATTCAATGACGTTTTTGTTCATATAGAGGAAACTTTAAAAGAACTATATGGTGATAATCCAAAATATGAACATACTGTAATTATTTTGGGTTATAATGTTTTACCATCGTTAGCTTTTCTCAGGGAACAGTATCCGGGATACAAATTAATTGTTTACCAACTTGAGCAATTATTTGTTGGTTCATCTTGGGTTAATAAAAAATGTTATAATAATTTATATGCTGCTGACGAGATATGGGATTATGATGAAGGTAATGTACATTGGATGAGGAAACATTATAAGTTAAATGCTAAATTTAAACCTTTGGTATATACACATTCCTTAAGGAGAATACCGCCCATAGAGGAATATAAATGTGACATTGATGTATTATTTTATGGTTATTTACATGAACGAAGGGCAAAACTTTTGATAAATTTGCACCACATAGCTGGTTCAAAAATGAAAATTTTTGATTTATATGGTGTTTGGGACAAGGAACTTGATACATATATCCAACGAAGTAAAATTATACTGAATGTACATGGAAAACCAGATTCTAGACAAGAACAGCCTAGACTTTATTATCCTGTTATTAATGGACGATGTGTTTTAAGTGAGAAAACCGCAACCAATTATATTGGGAATGCCATCCTTGAAGCACCATATGAAAAATTATTGGACACGATAGTTCAATTAATAAAAACAGGAGCTTGGTTAAATATTGCCAACCAAGCAAGCGAACGGTATAGGTCACAATCCAAAAAATATGGAACTCTTATAAATGACTAAATGGGTAATATTTATAAATGTTGTAATTATTTTATGTGAGACAATA
>Ga0307376_10005419_pt1 | contig 11476 bp, 11 predicted proteins | sample TR2MG_FD_202536 | JGI IMG/M metagenome (GOLD analysis project Ga0307376, IMG submission 202536) | Soil microbial communities from Risofladan, Vaasa, Finland - TR-2 | ecosystem: Environmental > Terrestrial > Soil > Coastal area > Acid sulfate soil | place: Finland: Risofladan, Vaasa | collected... | reverse complement strand
TTTGATCTGATTCAGGAAGAGATCAACGGCTTGACAAAAGCCATTGAAATCAGCGTGGAACGGATAACCGCCGCAGGATCAACCAGCGAGGCCCGGCTCAAGAACTACTTCGACCAATTGCGAAAACGAAGCATCGAAGAAGTCTCCATTTTAAGCGACCAGCAGGAAGTGATTCTGAGCTCGAACCCTCAGTTGATCGGCCGCAAGATAAGCGTTTCAAAAAACGAGTTTCTCATTATGGCCAAAATCGGTGAGGATGAGGGCGGAAAACCGAAAAAGCTCTACAGCGCATTCGTTCCGATCGTATCAAAGGGCAAGCTGGAAGGGTATATTCATATCAGAATGTACTTCGGCGATCTGGAAAAGCTGAGCCGCGAGATGCTTTACAAAAGGATGGTCTGGACGCTCCCGATTTTTGGAATCGGCGTGATGCTCTGCATTTTCATAGCGTACCGTTTCACCAAGCCCATCCGTGTGCTGATTGACGCGATTCGTTCGATTTCCCAAGGCAGGATGCCCAGCCTGCCTGCGATTCCACAAGCCGACATCAGCGGCCTGGCCGACTCGCTCGGCGACATGATCAAAAAGTTAGAAAAACAAAAGACCATGGAAGAAAAGCTCAAGCGTACGGAGCAGCAGGCGATGCTGGCCCAGCTTGCCTCGGGCATTGCCCACGAAATCCGTAACCCGTTGAATTTTATAAGCCTTTCCGTCGACCACCTGAGTACGCTGAAATCTGTGGAGACAGCCGGGGGGGGGATGAGCCGGGAGATCTGATCAGAAAAACAAAGGCCGAAATTCAGAGAGTGAACCAGATGGTGACAAATTTCCTCGATCTGGGTCGGGAGCTTGTTCTCCATCCCATCCGCCTGAGGGCCGACCTTCCGGTGGAGGAAGCCCTGGGGCTTAACGGTCACCGGATCAGGGACCTCGGCATTGCAATTGAAAGGGATTATTGTGATCCGGTACCGGTTGTCGAAATCGACATTGACAGGATGAAATCGTGCTATCAGAATCTGATTAACAATGCGGCCGACGCGATGCCTAACGGCGGCAGACTCAAGATATCCATCAGGGAAAACGCCAAGTCTGTAAAGTTGTCATTTGAAGACACCGGGGAAGGGATCAGGCCGGATGACCTCCCTAAAATATGCGAACCATATTTTACAACCAAAAAAACGGGTACCGGGCTCGGTTTGGCCATCTCAAAACGGATTATAGAGGCCCATGGAGGAAGCATCGAAATTATCAGTACACCCGGACGGGGAACATGTGCCAGAGTTTCAATTCCTTTTGCCGTCAGGAGACAGTGATGGAGAATTGGAAGATACTCGTTGTTGATGATGAGGCTTACCAGCGGGATATTCTCAGGGTTATCCTGGAAAACGAGGATTTCGAGGTGGAATGTGCCGAGAACGGGGAACGGGCCATCGAAATGTGCCATAGATTTTTGCCGGATGTTGTGCTTTGCGATTTAAAGCTTCCCGACATAGAAGGAACACAGGTTATGGAACGGCTGATAACCTCCGACCGTGGCAAACATGAGTTCATCATTTTCACGGCACACGGCACCATCGAGTCCGCCGTTAAAGCCATCAAAAAAGGGGCCTTCGACTACATCACAAAACCCGTCGAACGCGAAAAGCTCATTATGACAGCCCACAGGGCTTGCGAGCGCCTGGCACTCATCCGGGAAAACATACAGCTTAAAAAACAGTTGGCGCGTCCGTTTAGCATCGAGGGTATCATCGGTAAACACCCGAAAATGCTGAAAGTTATGGATTTTATCAAGACGGTCGGTCCGCTGAACATAACGGTACTGATTACAGGTGAAACCGGGACGGGCAAAGACCTGATCGCACGGGCGATTCACGCTGGTAGTTCCAGAAAAAACAAGATTTTTCAAGCGGTTAGCTGTGCCTCCATGCCGGAAACCTTACTGGAAAGCGAGCTGTTCGGATATGAAAAAGGCGCCTTTACCGGCGCGTATTCCCAGAAGCAAGGCCTGATCGAGAGTTCCAACGGCGGAACTTTGTTTCTGGATGAAGTCGGGGAGCTGCCCGTCGGTTCCCAGGCCAAGCTTTTGAGATTTTTGGAGGAAAAAAAGGTCAGGCGGATCGGGGGCAAGGAAGAGATTGCCATCGACGTTCGTCTGATTGCCGCCACCAATAAAAAACTGGGCGAGGAGATAAAAAAAGGGCGTTTCAGGGAAGACCTCTTTTACCGATTCAGAGGGTTTGTGATTGAATTGCCGCCTTTAAGGGAGCGGTTCTCAGATCTGTACCTCTTGGCGGAACACTTCATTGAAAAATACAACCTTGTTTTCAACCGGGCGGTCCGGGGAATCAGCAACGAAGCCCTGAGGATGCTGATGGACTACCCGTGGCCGGGCAACGTGCGCCAGCTCGATTCGGTCATCGAAAAAGCGGTGCTGCTTGCACGCGGCGATATCATAGAACTCGCCGACCTCGACCTGCCGGTGCAGCCAAGCAATCTTGCCGGCCCTGCCTTCAATTTTGAAATACCCCCGAACGGTGTTTCACTTGAAGAGATTGAACGCCAGGTTATCTTCAAGGCCATGGAAAAATCAGGCGGCTGTATTGCCAGAGCCGCAAAGCTTTTGGGAACAACTTACCGGACCGTTGAGTATCGCGTAAAAAAATACGGTATTCCCCGGGCGAGTCAACCAAATGGTGAACAAGATCAACCAAAACGTTAACGAACACTTCCGACACCCTTGCATCCCGCGAGCATTCCTTGGTAGCACCAAACCCATAACTATTTAGAAATAAGTATATTTTTAGCGATAGCGAATTTATTTTTCCCACCGACCGGATTTGGCATCAGTTTCGCAATATATAAATCATGATTTGTAGTTCACTCGTACAAGAAAGGAGGTGAATATTCATGAAAAAGCTTGCGATTCTGATGTCGGTGATAATGCTGGTGACGCTGACAGCCGGCGTTTGTCTGGCAAAGGGGAAAAAAGCCGCAAAGCCAGCCGTTAAAGTGGAGATCCTGAGCGGCGAAGTCGTCAACGTCGATGCCCAGGCCGGAACCATCGTAGTTAAGGTCCAGGACAAAGAGCATTCCCTGAAAGCCGAGCCGAAACTGCTCGAAGGGATAGCCGCCGGTCAAAAGGTAAACATTGAAACGACCGGTGATATGCTGAAGTCGATCAAGAAAGTCGAAGCTCCCGCCGTTAAATAAATCCGCGCTTGGCAATTTCACCGAACAATCAACGGAAAAAAAACCCCTCCGCACATCCCGGTGCCGAGGGGTTTTTACTGTGTCGGCAGAGGTGAACTCTATGGGCTGGATCAAAAATTTTATGATGAAATCATGGATAGCCTTGCTTGTTTGTGTCTTCTGCTTATGCGCTTCTGCACCGGCGCAAGAGACGCCGGACGTCAAGGATGCGGTGGTAAAGATCTATACCATCTACCACCGTTACAATTATAATATGCCCTGGCAGATGAAAGGCCATGAATCCAGAAGCGGCTCCGGGTGCATCATCAAGGACCGGCGAATCCTGACCAACGCGCACATCGTATCCGACCATGCGTTCATCCAGGTGCGACGGGCCCGGCATCCTGAAAAAATACAGAATCAGCTCCGACAGATCACCGGATTTGCTGCCCTGAACGCCACGGCGGCATGGACTGGAATAACCAGCCGAGCAGACCGGTTAAGAATGATTCCAAAGAATGTCTACCATACGCCATTTAGTGGATGTGTTACAATCCCTATCCAGTATACGGTACTTTTATCCAGGTTGTTCAATCCGGCACGTCTTTTGCGCTGGCATTCGGTTTTGTTCCCGACTGCAAAAGATGGAAAAACTCATGCCGGAATCCGTATACCGCCAGCGCAATCCCCAAAATTTGCCATACTACCAGTGCGTTGAGGAACATTTCGAGACATTCGAACTGGTCTATGACGACCGGTTCGAACGGCAATACGGGTTCTTTCGCCCCTACATCAAACAGGTCATTTACCGCTATCTGGACTGTGAAGTTCTGAAAAACGGCATGTTTTCCGTCCAAAGACGAGAGGGAAACCAAGGTGTTCGATGTGCTGGAGTGGTTGGCTGCCATGTGTTCCCATGTGCCCAACAAGGGCGAGCAGATGGCTCGTTATTACGGCTATTATAGCAATGTGACACGCGGAAAACGAAAAAACGCTGACGCTGACGATAAGATTCCCTGCATCCTGGAACCGGAGCTGACCGACAAGGCTTCCCGGCGAAATTGGGCACAATTGATACAAAAAATTTACGAAGTCGATCCCCTCGTATGCCCAAAGTGTTCCGATGCTATGCTGGTCATTGCTTTCATAGAGGACCCGGATGTGATTAAAAAGATCCTCAAACACCTGGGCCTGAGAGCGATGATTCGCGTAAGCTTGTTACCTGTTGTGGGGGTAAGTTGGATTTAAAATTAGTCAGAGTTTCCATCAAACAATTTTTCGATCAAATCTTGGTCATTACACTTTATATTCCCAGATAAACCTCTCTCACATGATCGTTGGCCATCAGCTCTTTTCCGGTGCCTTCAAGAACGTTTCTGCCGTTTTCCAGCACATACGCCCGATCGCACATGGCCAGCGTCTGGGTGACATTCTGCTCTACCAAAAGGATGGTGACGCCTTCCTGATTGATCTTTTTTATCAAATCAAAGATGTTTTGTACCAGAATGGGTGCCAGACCCAGGGAGGGCTCATCGAACATCATCAATTTCGGCTTCGACATCAACCCACGGCCCACTGCCAGCATCTGCTGCTCGCCGCCGGACAGGGTGCCGGCCATTTGCTTTCTTCTTTCTTCGAGCCTTGGAAACAGGGAATAGGCATATTCCATGGTTTCATTTCGCTTTGCTTTGGCCTCGCCATACAGGGAACCCATAATCAGATTCTCTTCGACGCTCATCTCCGGAAACAGGCGTCTTCCTTCAGGAACGTGAACAATTCCCTGTTCAATGATCTTGTTAGGCGGCAAGTGATCCAGGCGGAGACCATCGAACTCAATGGTTCCGGACGCCGGCGTCAACAGCGAAGAGATGGTCTTAAGCGTTGTGCTTTTCCCGGCCCCATTGGCACCCACCAAAACCAGGATTTCTTTCTCCTTGACCTCAAAGGTGACATCCCAGAGAACCTGAAGATCTCCATAAAAGACGTTGATTCCGTTAACCTTGAGCATGCTGTTCTCCCAAATAGGCCTTGATCACCGCCGGGTTGTTGGCAACTTCCTGAGGGATTCCTTCTGCAATGGTTTGGCCGAAGTTGATGGCATGTATTCGATCCGATATGGTCATGATGACCTTCATGATATGTTCGACAATCAAGATGCTGATCCCAATCTCCCTGATTTTTTTGATTAATTCAATGGCCTCATCAAGCTCACCCGGATTTAAACCGGCAGCGACCTCGTCCAGGAGCAAAAGCTCCGGTTTGGTCGCCAGTGCACGGGCAATTTCAAGGCGCTTTCTTCCGGCGATGGGCAGACTCTTGGCCAGCTTATCCTTCTGGTCCGCAAGATTGCAAAATTCCAGAACGCTTAAAGCCTCATCCTTTGCTTCCTTGATGGTATTGACGCGGCAAAAAGCGGATGCAGTGACATTCTCCAAAACCGTCATTCGGGCCAGGGGTTTGACAACCTGAAACGTCCGCCCGATACCCAGATGACAAATTTGATGGGTTTTCAACCCGATGAGGCTTTTTCCTTTAAACAGAATGTCTCCGGATGTAACGGGGAAAAATTGATTGATACAGTTGAATGTCGTGGTCTTCCCGCTGCCGTTGGGACCGATGAGGCCGACAATCTCGCCTTCTTCCACGTGAAAGGAGACATCATCGACCGCCATGAGCCCGCCAAAAGCTTTGGTAAGATTTTTTACTTCAAGAAGTGCCATATTTTCCCCCAGATTACGATGAACTCGACGGCCGGATTCTAAAAACATTTCGTCTGATTTTTTCCCAATCCCCGACAATACCGTTGGCCAGAAACATAATCACAAATATAACCAACAGCCCAAAAACCAGGGCGTGTGCCTGGCTGATCCATTTGGGGGCCAGGCCGAAAAAAGAACTTCTAAAGGTTTCCTGCAATCCCACCATCACAAATGCCCCCACCGCAGGTCCCCAGATGGTGGCAACACCGCCCACGATGCCCACCAAAATCGCCATAATAGAGACATAATGGAGCGAAAATACCACCTCGGGGTCAATAAAGGCCATGTAGTTCATATAAAACGCCCCGGCCATGCCGGTAAAAAAAGAGCTGACCAAAAGCGATATGTTTTTATAGAGGGTGGTGTTGATCCCCAAGGATGATGCAGCATCTTCATCCTCCCGGATGGAAACAAAATAATACCCCCATTTGGATTTCATAATCAGATGGATAACATATATACAAGATATAGCTAAAACAAAGGAAATATAGTAGTATGAAAGCTTGCTTTTAAACGTCTGAATAATAAGAATGCCCATCATCCCGTCGGTCAGGCTTTCCCAGTTGGTGGCGATCAATCGGATAATTTCACCGCCGGCAAGGGTCGCCAGGGCAAAATAAGGCCCTCGTAATCTGAAACAGACCCAGCCGACAAACAGCCCCACCAGCATGGAGAAAAAACCACCGAACATCATCCCCCACCAGGCGGAGATCCCCAGTTTTGTAGCAAATATTCCGGCGGTATAGGCGCCGACGCCAAAAAATATGGCATGTCCGAAAGACACCTGCCCGGTGTATCCTGCCAGAAGGTTCCATGAGGATCCGATGACCACCCACATAAAGATAATGATAACAAGATGCTGGTAGTAACTCGACCGGATGACAAGCGGGAAAATTAAAAAAAGGATTCCTAAAATAATTAAGAACAAATGATTCTTCTTCATTTTTTCCTCTATACTTTGGTCAAGCGTTTCAAACCACCGGGCAAAAAAATCAGAACAAGCACAAAGATGATGAAACCGACCATCTCTTTATATCCCATGCCGATATACGTTGCACCCAAGGATTCTGCTATACCCAGGACCACACCGCCGCCGATGGCGCCAACCGTGCTCCCCATACCGCCTAGAATGGTAATAACAAAGGCCTTTAAAGTGAAGGGACCGCCAATATCAGGAAAAAGATAGAAAATGGGGATAAGTAAGCTTCCGGCTGCAGCCACAAGGGAAGACCCCAGCCCAAAGGTGATAATGGTGATCCGATTGCTGTTGACGCCCATGAGGGTTGCTGCATCCTTATCCTGGGCCGTGGCTCGGATGGAACGTCCGATATCTGTTTTGAGAAGGAACCAGAAAAGTGCCCCGGTAAATGCAAGGGCAAATAGAAAAGCGATGACCATGGGCATATTGAAAGAAATATTGCCGAGGAAGAACACCGAAGAACTGTAGGATGTTTTTACGGTCTTATAATCGGATGAAAAAATAAAGCGGGCAATTTCCGCAAGAACCATTCCGATCCCAACGGTCATCAGCACCTGATTTTCCGGAAGGATCGAATCGATCTTCATCAGGGGGTTGAGCAAAAACTTTTGTAAAAAGGCCCCCAAAAGAAACAAGGCCGGCATGGCAACAAGCAGTGAAATATACGGATCAATGTGCAAAAAATGGGAAAGAACAAAGGTAATGTACATGGCCACCATCATCAGCTGGCCGTGGGCCAGGTTGATGATACCCATCACCCCCATGATCAGGGTCATGCCGATTCCGATCAGGCCATAAATACCACCGATTAGAACCCCCGCCACAATGGTTTGCAGGAAGACATCCATTTGAAGTTCCTTTTTGTGGGGCATTGCCCGCCACCGGAGAAACGCCGGCAGCGGGCTCTATTTACTATAAATTATCTTTACATCTTGAAATACAGTTTTGTCACTGAATCATTTCCGATTAATACCCCCAGGTCTTCATCCAGTCCACAGGATATACAAATGCTTTGGTCGCATGGTCTGTCGGCCAGACCAGTTCCAGTTTTCCATCGATCCACTGAACCACATAGGCAGCGGCCTTGTTTTGGTTCTTCATTTCTCCCCAGGTCGTAAACTTCACCGGTCCGAAAACGGTCATCATGTCGGTTTCGGAGAGGGCCTGCTTGATATCGGTGTTCTTAAAAGACTTGGCCCGCTTTAACACATCCGCGATCACGTAACAGGCGGCGTAGGCCTCGGCGCCGTGATACTCGGTGGGGTTGTTGTACTTGGCCACAAACTTATTGTAATAATCCATGGCCCCGGGAAACGGAAGGACCTGATGCCAGAGGGTCGCGGAAATAACTTTTTCTGATGCAACCCCCGAATTTTCCGCGAATTCCGGCAGGGTGAAGCCCGCAGCACCGCCGATGAACATCTTGGGCGTCAATTTCAGTTCCTTGGCCTGTTTCATGAGCAAAGACGCATCCATGATATACGATACCATATAAACGATATCCGGGTTGAGCTGTTTGATCTGGATCAACACCGGTTTAAAATCAATGCCGCCATGCTCATATCCTTCTTTTAAAACAACTTTATAGCCGGCCTCGTCACAGATCTTCGCAAAGGATTGTGCGCCCTTGGTGCCGAACAGTGAATTTTCGTGAAGAATGGCCACGGTCTTGGGTTTTACTTTTTCAGCCAGCAATGTCGTAACGGCATCGGCATAATGACTCACCGGGGGATTCAACCGGTAGATATAATCCCATCCGGATGTGGTAATTTTATCCGCAGCACCGGTATTGACCAGAAACGGCATCTTGTTCTGCTGGCAGACACCGGCCACAGCAAAGGTCACGGAACTGCTGTATCCGCCGCCGAGCATGACCACCTTGTCCTTGGTAATAAGCTTTTCAACCACGGAACGGCCCACTTCGGGACGGCCCGTATCATCTTCCATGACCAGTTCGAGTTTTTTCCCATTTATCCCTCCGGCGGCATTGATCTCTTCTAAAGCCAGATCAAATGATTTTTTCTCTATTTCGCCGAATTTGGCCTGGGGTCCTGTCAGCGGCAATACGATTCCCACCTTTACCGTGTCTGCTGCCGATGCTCCGGCAACCATCAGACCCACAATGCAAAAGATACTTATCGCAATCACTTGAAGTCTCCTCATTTTTTTATCCTCCATCTATTATTAGAAAAGTTTAATAAAAAAGTGATGGCAAACATTTTTTCAGTAGTTAGCAGCCGTAAAATTGGGCGTCAACATACAAAATTCTATTATGCCCTATGGCCAAGAAAACCGATCCCCTCTTGCGTTTCATTGTTCTGATAAACTTGCACTAAACGGCCTTCACTGGAGGACGGGACATGGAAGACGTGTACAACTGCTTGGTATGCGTCAAACTCCGGGGCCATTGAGGATAGCTGATTGGGTCCACTCAAAAAAGACATTGCAGAAATAGAAAGAATGTTAAAGGCGCTGATAAAGTCTTTAGAAAACAAACCCTTAAATCCTTGACCCCTTGAATCCTCGAACCCTCTTCTCCAACTAAATTGGTAATAGACCGTCCGCTTGTCGAAGCAACGCGAAGATCCCCTATGCGGGGCGACGGGGAGCTTAATGGGAAATTTGAACTAACAATTCCATGCTATGTGTGCTAAGGTTCCGGAATCGATAACATGGTCCGTATGAAAGTAAATTTGTTAATAATGAAAAAAGCGATCGTTATATTCGGAATGATACTGTGTATGTTAACGGCCGGTATCGGATGGACCCGCGAAAAAAAACAGAAAGAGAATCCTGTGTATGTCATTCAAACAACCCTCGGCGATATTGAAGTGGAACTGTTCCGGAACGAGACTCCCAAAACAGTCGCCAATTTTATTGGTCTGGCCGAGGGCACCAAGGAATTTAAAGATACCAAAACCGGTAAACAGACAAAACGCCCCTATTACGACGGGCAAATTTTTCATCGGGTGATCAAGGATTTCATGATTCAAGGCGGCTGTCCCCTGGGAAACGGACGGGGTGGGCCGGGCTATACGTTTGCAGATGAAATAGACGCTGATGCGATGGATCTGGACAAGATAAAAGCCTTTGACCCGAAAAAGGGCCCACACCCTTTCTTGATGATCCGGAGCCAGGAGCAATTCCGGCAATACATTGTTATGCCCCTGTTTCGAGCCATGAATATCAAATCCCAGAAAGAGGTCGATCAAAGAAAAGAAGAATTCCAAGCCAGGCTCGACAACCTTACCCTCAGAGAGGCTTACGAAAATATGGGCTATGTCTATTCCGACATCGGATCCGCCCATCCGCCGGTGCGCGGTTCCCTGGCCATGGCCAATGGAGGACCCAACACCAACGGATCGCAATTCTTCATCAATATGGTGGATACGGACTGGCTGACCGGCAAACATACCGTGTTCGGCAGAGTGGTCAATGGAATGGATGTGGTCGATAAGATCGGGGCAGTCAAGGCGGATTCCGGAAACAAGCCGGTTGAAGATGTGAACATTACTTCTATTCGCCCGAAGACCTCACAATAGCGCTCATGCCCGAATCGAGCCGAAACTCGATTCGTATTTTAGATACTATTTTGGATTTTTTAGCAATGAATATTTATATTGCTGCGCAGGGTATTTGTTGTGGGGATTGAAATTTTAAGCATTACTTTTTTGATTTCGGCCTGGCCGATCTGGGAGTGTTAACATGGGTTTTTGCCTTATGGAAGGTAATGAAGCGTTGGCCTGGGGGGCTGTCGATTCAGGATGCCGTTTCTTCGCCGGGTACCCCATCACGCCGGCCACAACCATCTTTAATGCCCTGCTCAAGCTTCTGCTCCCTTTGGGCGGCATCTGCCTTCAGGGGGAAGATGAGATCGCCTCCATCGGTTACTGCCTGGGGGCATCCATGGGGGGATTGAAGGTTATGACCGCCACTTCAGGACCTGGGATCAGCCTCTATAGCGAACATATTTCCTTTGCCATCGGAAGCGAGATTCCGATTGTCATTGTAGATGTTCAGAGGCTCGGTCCATCCACCGGTTCCGCCACCCGGGGTGCCGATGGCGATATTCAGTTCCTGCGTTGGGGCAATAGTGGAGGATTGCCTGTAATTGTCCTGGCGCCTGTGGATGTCAAAGACTGTTATTCCCTGACCATCGAGGCGTTTAATCTTGCTGAAGAATTCAGATGTCCGGTATTCATTGCGTCCAACAAAGAGATCGCCATGACCCGTGAAAATATTGATATGGATGCCTTTGGGATACCCAAAATTATAGATCGCGCATCACCCCCTCCTGGACGACCTTTTATCCCTTTTGAGGCTCCTTCCGGCAGCGGGACACCGTATTTTTTACCCATCGGCGGCCGGACCATCGTCCGCCAGACGTCTTCTACCCACGGTCCTGACGGGTACATTACCACCGATTCCGATGAAATTGCCGGGATCCAGGACAGACTCAAAAACAAGCTTCTTTCAGCAGTTGCAAAGTTCAGTTTCCACGAGTCATACCTGGAAGAAGATGCCGATACGCTCCTTTTGGTCTATGGTA